>Ga0181521_10003904_pt1 | contig 17328 bp, 16 predicted proteins | sample PEATcosm2014_Bin_32_FD_119764 | JGI IMG/M metagenome (GOLD analysis project Ga0181521, IMG submission 119764) | Peatland microbial communities from MTU Mesocosm Facility, Houghton, MI, USA - PEATcosm2014_Bin02_60_metaG | ecosystem: Environmental > Terrestrial > Soil > Wetlands > Peat | place... | reverse complement strand
GGCCTGCCGGTTTCGCCGCGCCGCTCGGCCTGAAGGACATGCGGCTCGTGGGCGAGGCGGCCGAGGCGAGCCGCGTCGCCATGCCGTTGCTAAGCGTATTGCGGGACCATTTGCTGGAAACCCTCGCGAAGGAGGGCGAGGACATCGATTGGTCCGGGATTGGCCGCACAATTTCACGGAACGCCAGTCTGTAGCCGGCGCGGTCTGCACCGTGGGACGGTCGTGGGTTGCCCTTCTCGCTACCGTCCGGGCGCGTGGTGCGCCCGGACGTTGCATCGGCGGCACGGGGTATCCATCGCGAGCCGTGACTGGACGTGCAGCGGACGTACCGTAAGGTCGCTGCCGGCGGCGCCCGGTGCCACGCCACTGGCCGAATAATCGGAGGTTGTAGAGTGCCGGTCTGGAAGAGGCCTGGTTGAACGCCTCTGCAAGCGGCGCGTGAAGCTACGGCGGTTACCGCTGCGGCGACGCCTCAATGCGGCGCGGCTCGCGTTGGCATATCCGCCCTCGACGCTCCTTGCCCGGATGCTGATAACCGTCGCAGGGCTGCTGGCCGCGTCGCAACTGCCGATCGCTCGATTTCCTTACATCGTGTTCCCGGTGATTGCCGCGTCGATCGACGTACTCGGCCGGCCGCGCGAGGCCGTCGACCGCGACCTCACGATTCCGGTTGAAGCGCGCCTGTTCCGGCTCGGGGATCGCAGTGCCGTGATGTCGATGGCGACCGACCGCGGGTCGCTGGTTACCGGGCCGTTCAACGTCGAACTCAGTCTGAATCAGGCCGAGACGCGGGTTCGCCATGCACTCGCTGGCCTGCCCGTTCCGACAGGTGGGCGGGTGCGATCCGGCGGATCGATCTGAACGGATCACCCATCGTGACCTATGCGATCACCCCGCCGGGCGGCACGGGAAGCGACGATTCTCGAAGCCGGGCCCGCCCGCCTTCGGCCCACCGTGATGACGACTGCCGCGGCAGTGTTCGACGTTCTACCCATCGCGCTCGGGCTTGGCGCCGGAACAGAGCCGGGACGCCCATGGCCGCCGCCATCATTGGTAGACTCGTCAAATCGACGCTGCTGAGTCTCGTCATCGTCCCAGTCCTCTATCAGCTTCTCGACCGCGCCCGCCCACGCTTCGATCGTTTCGGCGACGGGACCGGTCGCGACGCCGGCAGTCGGTAAAGCCCAGCCGGACGATCGGCAACTGGAACGATATTTTGGCCTTTGTGCTTGACGCGGCGGGCGCCTCCATTGGCGTGGATTCCCCTTGGAAGGGGTTGGCTTGAGTTTATTGCCCGCAATTCCACGAGCAACTGCGTCTTCCGCGACGAGCGCCGTACCTCGCTTGCTATCTCGATCGGCAGTCTTGACGATGTGCCCTGCCCGCATCCCGGCGGAGAAACGCGCCAGACTTGCGGCCTTGGCATTGCATCTGTTCTGCGGCAGCGCCGCCAGCCTGCTGGCGACGCCGTGCTGGTCGGACTCAGCACAGGACGTCGCGGCGCAAGCGCCGACGGTCGAACCGGCCACTGCTCCTGCCTCGGCGCCCGGAGCGGGTCGATCGAGCTGGCTCAACCCCTATTCCGCGCCGTTCATTCCGGTACCGGAGATCGCCGTCGATCCGAACAGCGGCACGACCCTCGGCATCCTTCCGACGTGGCTGCAAATGGATGCGCATCACGATATCAGCGGCATCATCGCTCCCGACGTCGTGCACAACCCCTATTTCGGGTATGGGGCACATGCGCGTGTACTGGCATTTCCTTCAGAGGACGAGCAATGGTCGGTGGCGGCGGGCGCTATGCAGCGTATCCAACGCCGGTTCGACGCCGAGTACCAGATCGGTCGTCAGCGTGATCAACGCTGGTCGTTTACGGCAAGTCTGATCTACGACCGCGACGGTTCGGCGCGCTTCTATGGCATCGGCAATGAGTCACCGGCGAGCGCTGAAACCGATTACACCGACGGCCAGGAACTGGCACAGGCCCAGATCGGCCTGAATCTCAGCCACGCCTGGCAGCTGCTGTACACCGTCCGCAAGCGCTTCGTGGATGTGCTGCCCGGCGCGCTGCCCGACATCGCTCCGATTCAGAGCCGCTTCGGACAGGTTCCGGGCCTAGGTAACAGCAACGAGCTGCTCAATCGCTGGTCAATTGTTTACGACACCCGCGATAACCTGGCGGCACCCAGCCGGGGCATTGCATGGGTCACTTATGCGGGGCTGGCGAGTCGCCAAGGTGTGTTCAACGACTCGCTCTACAGCGAGGCGGGAATGGACGGTCGCGCCTTTTGGCCGATCGATCAGGACATGATACTCGCGGCGCATCTGGCGCTGCGCTATCTGCCGACGGCGCATCGTCTGCCGTTCTGGGCCTTGAGCAACCTTGGCGGGAACGAAAGCGAGATCGGCGGCGCGATGCTGTCGCGAGGATTCGGCACCGGCCGGTTCTACGATCGCGATTCCTTCTGCACGAACCTCGAGGTGCGTCGCAAGCTGGTGTCCATCGATTTCTTCTCCACGCGCATCGACCTGGAACTGGCTCCCTTCGTCGACCTCGGCCGGGTATTCGCGCAATCTGGCACATGGCCGCTAGCGCAGCTGCACCCGGCTGGCGGCTTTGGCTTCCGCGGCGTCGCCCGACCCTTTGTCGTCGGTTACGTCGATGTCGGCTACGGCAGTGAAGGCGTGGCCGTATTTGCCGGGATTCACTACCCTTTCTAAACGGCCGACATCGGGGCGCTCTCAACGCCTATCGGCGCTGCGTTTGCGGCTCACTGAGCGTGCTGACAGCGCGAACCTGTAAGGCGCATACAACTTCAACATCGACTGATGCAATGGTCCGCAGAGCCACGCGATTGGCACACGCGATGCACGAGGGGACTTTGTTGCACGAGCCGTTGATGCAGCGCCTGCCGGGCAAGACATCCGCGTTATGCGTCGCTGGGCAGGATTGCATTCATTAAATCAAAGAGCTTCGACGGCACGGGCCCGCCGTCGTGCATAGTCTTCGCGCAGCTGAAGTGCCTGGGTATGCTGCGACGTCGAGGCATTGCAGAACACTCGTGCATCAAGGCTTCGTCGGCCCCTCCGGGGCCGCGGTGAAATCGCGGACCCGCGTCGCTGCATTCGTCTACGCGCTCGTCACGCTCGTCAAGAAGCGCTTTAACCTCTGCCAGCCACTGCGATGCGCGCAGAGGCCAGGCCTCGACCGGTTCGCGAATTTGCTGCCGCATGCTGCGGTCACACACACTCCGCCCCTCCGGAGAAGGGGCTGGGCGCCAACCGGCTGATTCCCTTCGATTCGCGTTGCGACGGACGTGAGGAGGCATTACTCCCGATTGAGGGCGTTGGCGATACGCATTGCGTGGCTTCACAAAACCCTCTTGTAGAACTGCGAAGCGTTTGCAAGCATCATCGCCGGAAAACGAGAGCCGAGGGCGGTGTGCGTTCGCAAGTCCTGGCGCGGAATGCTCGGCGCGTGCTGTGCGTCTTCCCGGCTTATGCGCCTGCTTTCGGAACTTTTTCCCACGCCTTGCGCCTAGTGGGTGCGCGGGCCTTCATGCCGCCGCAAGGTCTGTTGCTGATCGCCAATTACCTTCCGCGGGGTTGGCCGGTTCGCTTCATCGACGAGAACATTACGCGCGCCGCGCCATCCGACTTTCAGTGGGCCGATGTAGTGCTCGTCACCGGCATGCACATCCAGGCAGCGCAGATTCACGACATCGCAGATCGCGCCCGCGCGGCCGGGAAGGTCACCGTGCTCGGCGGCCCGTCGGTGTCGGCGGCTCCGGGTAGCTATCCCGACTATGACTATCTGCACGTCGGTGAACTGGGCGACGCCACAGACAATTTGATTACCCGGCTCGACGAAATCACCACGCCGCCGCCGCAGCAGACGCGTTTCTGTACCAACAAGCGGTTGGCGCTCGCAGATTTCCCGCTGCCCGCCTACGACAAGATTCAGTTTGACGAGTATCTGCTCGGCACTCTGCAATATTCATCAGGCTGCCCGTATCTGTGCGAATTCTGCGACATTCCGAATCTGTATGGCCGTCAACCGCGCCTCAAATCCCCGCAGCAACTGATTGGCGAACTCGACTTCATGCTGTCCCAGAAGGCCTATCCGGCGAGCATCTATTTCGTCGACGATAACTTCATCGGCAATCGCAAAGCCACACGCGAGATGTTGCCGCACTTGGTCGCGTGGCAGAAAAGGAATGGCTACCCGCTGTCGTTCGCCTGTGAAGCGACCCTGAACATCGCCAAGCAAACCGACATTCTTCAATTGATGCGCGAAGCGCGCTTCCATACGGTATTCGTCGGCATCGAGACCCCCGAACTCGATGCTCTCGTCGCGATGCACAAGAAACACAACACATCGCTGCCCATGATGGAAGCGATCCGCACGCTCAACGGCTACGGCCTTGAGGTGGTTTCGGGAATTATTCTCGGCCTTGACTCCGATACGGCGGATAGCGAGGCCCGGCTTAACGATTTCATCGACGGTTCGCGCATCCCGATGCTGACAATCAACCTCCTGCAAGCCTTGCCGAAAACCGCCCTATGGGACCGGCTGGCGCTCGAAGGCCGGCTGCTGGACGACAGCACACGGGAAAGCAATGTCCGCTTCCTGCGGCCTCATGACGAGGTCGTTGCCACGTGGCGACGTTGCATTGCCTACGCCTATGATCCGGAGAGGCTTTACGCGCGCTTCATTCATCAGATCGAGGCAACGTACGCCAATCGGCTCGTCACGCCCGGAAGCAGCCGTTTGACCACGGCCAACTTGCGGCGCGGCGCGGCGCTGATGTTCAACCTACTTTTCCGGATTGGATTGTTTGCCGATTATCGCCGGCCGTTCTGGCGGATGGCATGGCAGGCCGTCAAGCGCGGCCAGCTCGAATCGCTGTTTGGCGTTGGCTTCACCTCGTATCACCTGATCGAATTTTCGCGCGAAGCGTTGCGCGGCGATCAGAACGCATCGTTCTACGCGACGCGGGCGCGCGGGACGACCGGCGAGACCAAGACGGCGGCAACGGGCACGATGCGCCTATCGGGGTAAATGCCCGCTCCCGGTAGCAGTCGCGGTCGCCGGCGAGCTGCAGCCGGCGACGATCGACGGCGGCGAGGATGGTCACGACCACAAGCCGGTCGATGCCCGCTTGAAGCGGACCGATCGCTTCCACAACGCGCTCGAGTTGCTCGGCAATGCGCAACAGGACTGCTCGCACCAGGAGGATCAGGCAGATACGCGCGCCCTGCAGGAGCGGGCGATTCACAATCACATCGAGGAAGCGCGCAACGACGTTCACCACGTCATTGAAACTGATCTCCGCGCAAGCTGATACTTGACAGGGGCAGTTGCCGCGCCGTGCCCGGCGCTGCCCGGCAACGGGATCGTGGCCTGACGCCGGGTTCCGCCGGCTTCGCACTCTGTGTGCCGGTCGCGCGTGTGAGCAAGCGCCGCGGGCTTCCGGCCGGTTGCGCTCCGCTCGGCATCCGCGGGCGAATGGACGAACGGAAGCGATGGGTACCATTAGTCTTCTGGCGGAACGGAGGCACGCAGGCACGGTCCCAGCGGAGAAAGATCGATGAGAGTCTGCATCGTCGGTGCCGGAGCAATTGGTGGTTTTCTTGGCACCCGGCTCGCAGCCACCGGCGGAGTCGCGGTCTCGGCCCTCGCGCGCGGCGATACGCTCGCGGCGCTGCGCGCGAAGGGCTGGCGCCTTCAGCAGGGCGATGCACTGCTCCGCGCGCCGCTGGCCCGGGCCGCCGAGGATCCGCGGGATCTCGGCCCGCAGGACCTCGTCATCATTGCGGTCAAGGGCCCGGCGCTGCCGGCGCTAGCGCCTACGCTTACGCCGCTGCTTGATGCCGGGACGGTCGTGTTGCCGGCGATGAACGGCGTGCCGTGGTGGTTCGGCGATGGTCTGGCGGCGCTCGGGCCCGCACCGCTCGAGAGCGTGGACCCCGGGGGACGCATCGCCGTGGCGATTCCCACTGGACGCGTGATCGGCTGCGTCGTCCACGTCAGCAGCTCGCTGGCCGAGCCCGGCCTCGTCTCCCACGGATCGGGGCACGGGCTGATCATCGGCGAGCCGGATGGCGCCGAGTCCGAGCGCGTGCGTCAGCTCGGTGAGCTTCTCGGGCGTGCCGGCTTCGAGGTCACCTGCTCGAACCGAATTCGCTACGCGGTCTGGTACAAGCTCTGGGGCAACATGACGATGAACCCGGTGTCGGCGCTCACCGGAGCGTTGACGGATCGGATCCTCGATGACGAACTCGTGCGCGCGCTGTGCACGAACGCCATGCGCGAGGCCGCGGCAATCGGGGCGCGCATCGGCTGCGACGTTCGGGAGAGCCCGGAGGACCGGCAGCAGGTCACGCGCAAGCTCGGCGCCATCAAGACCTCGATGCTGCAGGATGTCGAGGCTGGCAAGCCGATCGAGCTCGACAGCCTCGTCGGCACCGTTCGCGAGATCGGTCAGCGCGTTGGCATCGCGACGCCGACGATCGATGCACTCTTCGGCCTGACACGCCTCTTCGGCCGCGTTCGCGGCCTGTATCCGTGACTGGGCCGGACGTGGCGACCGTCCGGTCGGCGCATTCATCACGCCCCAGGGGGCGGCGGCCTCGAGGCACCGATGCGAGACGATCAGCCGGTCATCGGCAGCAGATCAACCGACGGCAGGTCATCGCCGGACGGGAGCTCCTGTGCACGGCTCGCATGGGCTTCCGGCTGGCGCCGACCGGCGGCGATGAACGCCCGGATTTCGTCCTCTCGGGCCATCGCATCCTCATAGCCGAGTGCAATGAGCTCGCGCGTGTAGCTCGCTTCGAACAGCAGATAGCTCAACAGCTCCGAACCACTGACGTTCGCAGCGCCAATGGTACGGAAAAGGGAACGCAGCGCCCGGGGCATGGCGCGCGCGTGCCGTGCGGCGATCTCGTTGAGGTTTGCGCGCGGCACGATTACCAGCGCCTCGATTCGCCTGAGGCCTTCCGGATTCGGGACAGCGGACTGCTCGATCAGCCGGTTCAGTCGCTCGAGCTGCGCGAGGCTCGAATGAAGCGAGTCGATGAACAGCGTGTCGAGCATGAATCCGACGATCTGACCGATGCTCGGTGCGGCCGTGTGGTTGATTGCCGGTATCGGGGCGGACTGCGCCGCGCCACGCACGCCGATGACGAACAGCCGTTCGGCTCCGAGGCGGATGGCCGGGCTCAGCGGGGCGATCTGGCGCATCGCCCCGTCGCCGTAGTACTCGCCGTTCATCTGGAGTGCGGGGAACAGAAACGGCACAGCACTGCTCGCCAGCAGGTGGTCGATGGTCAACTGCGTGTGAACGCCCCGCGCCCAGGCCTCGGCACGCGGAGCACTCCCTGAGCGGCACTCGATGAAGGCGACGGACTGCGCTGTCCGATAGCTCGAAGCGGCGATCGCCAGGCCGTCAAGATGCCCCCGCCCCATGGCCTCGCGCATGCGCCGGAAATCGTAATGTCGCTCCAGCAGATGCTTGAGCGGGGTGCTGTCGAATACGGATTCCGGCGGACGCATCAGCCGACCGGCGGAAACGAGCGCCAGCAACCACCGAATGTGTGCCTGCACCATGCTACGGCGATCGGCTTTGAACACCTGATCGACATGGAAGTTGCGCCACACGCGTTCGAGCGCGACGACCCCCTCCCGAAACCGGGACGAATGGCACGCGACGGCCGCCGCGACGATCGCTCCCGCCGACATGCCAGTCACGATGCGGAATGGACTTGGCGCCTCGCGCGGCAGCAGGCGCGCGACTGCGCTCAGCACGCCGACCTGGTAGGCCGAACGCGCCCCTCCTCCGGTCAATACGAGACCCACCGGAGGTTCGCGACCCTGTGCTGCCGTCGGGAACGCGCGCGACGAGTTCATTGAAATATGTTAGGCGACCGGCCAAACGCAGAACTGCCGACCGCTCCGCACTCTGCCCTGCCCGACATTGCGTGCAGCGCAGCATGATCCCGCTGCGCCGGCTTCCCGGCGCCGGCGACGCTCCCATGCGACCGACAAAGCCGCGATCCTCGGTACCGACGCCCGGCTGGCGTGCGTCAGGGCAATCGCTAGCCGCGAGCTCCGGATGCCGCCGCACAGACTCACAGCGAGGAGTCCCGTGCCATGCGCGTTTCCCGCAGCCGCGGAGCCACCACGTTCCTCGCCGGTCGGTGTCCGCGACCAGCTGCGACGGCTGCGGTATCGTCCGCTGAAACCCGATTCGAGCAGTCGCACCGTGGCCTTGAGCGCAACGATTTATGCCTTCGACATCACGCTCAATGACGCCGACCGGGGTGTCTACGAGTCGCTGTCATTCCGCGTAGCGCGGCACCCCTCGGAGACAGAGGAGTACCTGCTTACCCGGGTGATCGCCTACTGCCTCGAGTACACCCGCGGCATCCAGTTCTCCAAAGGACTCTCGGAACCGGAGGTGCCGGCGGTGTCGGTGCGCGACCTCACGGGCAGGCTTCTCAGCTGGATCGACATCGGCGCTCCGGATGCCGAGCGACTCCACAAGGCGGCCAAGGCTTCACCTCGCGTGGTCGTGTACACGCACCGCGATGTCGCCGCGCTGCTCGCAAGGCTGGCTACGGAGCACGTGCACCGCTCCGAAAACATCGAGATCTACGCGGTCGACCGATCGTTTGTGGGCGCGCTCGCGGCGCGGCTCGATCGGCGCATGAGCTTCGATCTGGCCGTCGCGGACAGGCATGTCTACCTGTCGCTCGGCGAGGAGACCCTCGCGGGGGTCATCGAACGCCACCACATTTTGAAAGCGACATGACCTGAGGCGCTGCGCGCGGATCACCCGTTGCGAGGTTGGACTATGATCGGGGGCACAGGTGGGTACGGCGGGCGGCAGCAGGGTGCCGGGCGCTCACTGCACACAGGTCCGGGATTTTGATGCGGCCCCATCGAGCCTTAAGTCCGCAGGAAAATCTGGCGCTCGAGCGCTTGCGCGGCATCGCAGGCAGTCTCCCCGGCAGCGTGGAGTCCGTTACCTTCACCCACCCGACCTTCAAGGTCGCGGGCAGGACCTTTGCGGTGCTGGACCGCTATCACGGTCGGGAGTGCCTGTGGTTGCGTGTGGATCCGATGGAACGCGCGGGCCTGCTCGCCGCGAGCGGCTGGTTCGAGTCTCCCTACGATCCCCGCCGGACCGCGCTTTGCTGCGACCTCGAGTCGATCGACTGGCGTCGGATGCGCGCGCTGGTGCGAAGGAGCCACGCGCTCGCCGGGCCTGGGCCGGCCAAGCGCGGGCGCTGAACACCTGCTCGGCGGGCTACCTCACCGTGTAGCCGCGTCCCTGCAGGCACGCCGCCTCGGCCCGCCGATAGGCGCCCTGCGCATCGCTCGCGGCATCGGGCGGAACGCCGCCCGCCGGGTGCGTCGGGTCGAATCCGGTCTGGTCCACGGCCCAGCGATAGCAGTCGTATCGATCGCTCGATTGCTGCTCCGGGCTTTGACCGCCGCTCGGATACACGGACAGGTCAGGTGCGCCTCCGCCGCCGGAGGCGTCCGCGTCGTCCCCGTCCACGGGCGGCGGCACGATCTGATACGCGTCGGCTGCGTCGTTCCACCGGTAGTACGTGTCGTCGGCTACGAAGTACGGGATGCCGTTCCACCAGAAGGCGTCCGCATACCACGGCACCGCTGCGACAAATCCCCAATAGGGGCCGCGGTATCCTCGCCATCCTCCCGGGTGGCCCGACGGTCCGTGGCCGTAGCCGCTGCCGTAGCCAGGGGCATAGGTCCCGCGTCCGCCCGCCCCGCCGGCCGCAAGGCCATTCCCTGCGCGCGGCGCCGGAGCCGCGTACTGCCGATGCACGGTGCTCTGGCCACGGTATCCGCCCGCCGGGGCGCGGTAGCCCCCTGCCCTGCCGTAGCTACGGGAATGCGGCGCCGAAAAATGACGGGCGGCACCACTGGAGTGCCCGCCCCCGCCGTGGCCGCTGCCGCTCGCGTGGCCTTCGGCCCATGCGCCGCCGCACAGGCCGACCCCGGCGAGTGCGAAAATCGTCGCGGTCAGTATGCCCGCTTTGGATCGTGTTGCGCCCATCGCATCACCTTTGCGGTCGCCGCACTGCGCCAAGGCTTCACCCGATGCTACCAGTGTGTCGCGACCGTTTCCTGTTTGACACTCCACGCTGCCCGGGGTTCGACGCATCAGACAAAACCGAGGGTCGCGGGGCTGAACGATGCGAGGTTGGGCAGCACGCTCGCGAGCTGACTGGGATTGGCCCCAAGCCAGCTCGCCAGGGTCGCCGCGTACTGGTCGACCGCCGTCGTCGGAATCCACTGCCCTTCAGTGGCCACATCGTCCGGCCCGCCGAGCGCGAGCGTCGGCCAGGTACCGTAGTAGGCGCGGCCCTTCACCGCACCACCCGCCACGATATGGTGGCTGCCCCAGCCGTGGTCGGTTCCGCCATTGGTGTTGGGCTCATAGGTGCGCGAAAAGTCGGACAGCGTGAACGAGGTGACCTGCTGCGCCGCGCCGATGCCTGTCATTGCGCTATGGAATGCCGCGAGCCCCGCGCCGAGGTCGCCGAACAGCGTGTTGTGCGCATCGAGCTCATCCGTGTGCGTATCGAACGAGCCGAGCGAGACCAGGAACACCTGGCGCTGCACGCCGAGGCTCGCCCGTGCCTCGATGACCTTGGCGACTGCGAGCATCTGCCTGGCGAACTCCGAGGTGAGGCCCGTGAAGTAGCCGCTCACCGGGGAGGTCGTGTTCGTCAGAATCGGATTCAGCACGGCGCTGCTTGCCAGCGCGCCGGTCATGACGTCCTGCGCCGCATCCAGAAGATCAGTGCCGCGATCGACGCCGAGCAGCGCCTTGAGCGCCGTCAGGCGCGCGATCCCCGCCGAGGAGTTGTCGAACCCCTGCAGTGCAAATGAGCCGCTCGTCGGGATCGTCAGGGCCTGGGTCGCACTCCCCGTGACGAACAGGTTATTACCGGCAGTCGAGATCATCGCCGGAACGCTCGCACCGCTGTTGAGGCTGGCGAGCTGGTCGGCGAGGCGCCCACCCCAGCCGGTGTCCGACGGGCTGACCGACAGTGACGCCTGCCACTGGTGCTGCTGGTCAATGTGCGAAAACAGGCTCGCCGGCTTTGCGGTATTGGGGGCGAGGTACTGCGCCTTGGTGAGCGGCTGCACCAGCGTCCCGACGTTGCGCACGATAGCGAGCTGACCGGAATCCCACAGGCCCTGCAGCCCTGTCGTTCCGCCGAGCGCCGGATGCAGGCCGAAGGCAGCCGTGCCGCTGGCCTCGACGAGCGGCAGCAGCGTGCCTTGTGCCAGGGCGAGGCGCCCGCGCACCGCCGCGTAACTTGCATAGCCCGCGCTGTCGATTGGCACGATCGTGTTGTTGGCGTCGTTACCGCCGTACAGGAACACGCACACGAGCGCCTTGTAGTCGGTCGCGGCTGGCTGCGCCCGCGCCGCCAGGATGCCCAGCTGCGCCAGGGCGACGCCGCCGCCGAGGGCGCCCGCGTGCTTCAGGAAGTGCCTGCGATCCATGTCAGTGCTCCACCTGGAACTGGGCCGACGAGGCCACGAGATAGGCTGCCGCGCGCGCCCGCCCGACGGCATCGTCGCTGGCGAGGGCCCCGAGCGCGCTTGTCACCGCCGCGTGCGCGGCGCTCGAAAGGCTCCCGTGCATCAGCTCGGTACTGAGCTGATCGACGATCGCGTCGGGCGTGCCGGCCGTCGTCAGCGGCGTCAGGTCGAGCGTCGTGCCGATGCTGCCGGTCACCGTCGGATCGGGCAGTGCGCCACCGCGGTAGATCAGCGTGTTGAGAAAGTTCGCGCGCGCGAGGATCGTTGCAGCGTCGTCGATGAAGAACTCCGGAGCGAGGGCGCTCGTGCCCGGCAGCTGGTAGCTCGGCGGATAGAAATTGAATACCGTCGGCGCGGTGAAGATCGGCTGGCCCATTGCGCCGGCCTGGCTGCGCAGGAATACGCCGTCGGATTTGCCACCGAGCCCGCGCAGCACGCTCGTGATGAATAGGGCCGGCTCACGCAGGTGCCCCTCGTCCGCGCTCGACGGTGCGTCCCCGCGGGCTTCGACGTCGCTCAGGATCGCACGTACCACTGCTGCGAGGTCGCCGCGCACGCCCTGGCCGTTGTTCGCGAAGACGGCAGCCACGCGGCTGACGTATCCGGGGCTCGGGTTGCTCGTGACCAGGTGCTGAATCAGCTCCTTGCCGATGAACGGACCTACGTTCGGATGGTTGAACACCGTGTCGAGCGCGAGCTTGAGGTCCTGCTCCGGCGTCTGGCCGGCCGGCGCGACGACGCCATCGAGGAGCAGCTTCGTTCCCGTCTCGTGGTGGTTCGGGAACGAGACCATGGTCCCCTGGTAGTTGATCGGATTGGTCCACTTGGTGCTGGCGCCGGGCCGCGGCGGATAAGTCCATCCGGTGAAAAGACTCGAGAAGCCCAGGATGACATCCTGGCTGTAGGTCGGGACGGGCTGGTTGTCGGAGCCGAGCACCAGCGTGCCGTCCGGGTTCAGCTGGTTGACGCCGATCGAGAAGAGCTGCAGCACTTCTCGCGCGTAGTTCTCGTTAGGAGAGGTCCCCAGCGACGGATTCGCCTTGTCGTTGTTGGCCATGTCGAGGTAGTGCCCCATGACGGGGCTCAGCGTCACGTCCTCGAGGAGCTGCCGGTAGTTGCCGAAGGCGTCCTGGAGCAGCATGTTCTGGTAGGCGGCCATCCCGTAGGCCTCGTAGATCTCGACGCCCGAGACGACCATGATCTGCGACAAGGCGAATGCGACCCGCTGGCGCAGCTGATCGGCGCCCGTCAGGGCGTTCTCGAAGAACGCGCGTTGCACCTGGAACAGCGTGTAGTTGTCGCGGGCGCACAGGCTCGCTGTGCTGGCCGGATTGGCCGGGTCGGACTTGCAGTCGGTCGCCGCGGTGTGTGGCACGAAACTGAAGGCCGGATAGCCCGTTGCAGGGGTGGCGAGCTGCTGATTGAGATAGCCGTCGAGGCCGAGCGCCGCGACGCGGGTCACCTCGCTCGGGGTCGGGCCAAATGTCGCCTGCTCGAGCAGGCGTGCCGCATCGGTGGTCGTCATGCCGCCGACCGGGGCCGGCGTGGACGGCAAAACGGACGCGGACACGACGGACGCGATGGGCGCGGTGGACGCGGTGGATCCCGGGGAGCCTCCGCCACTGTTCGCGAGGGCGAGGCCGAGAGCGAGGATGCACGATCCGACAAAGGCGGCGCGAAGCATGGGACTTAACCTTTTGCAGGCTCGCGCGGTGCCATGCCGTGCGGCGGGACCCTGACTCTGTCTGCAGTAACGCGATCGGTGGACGCGCGTTGACGCCAGCGCCGCGCGCCGGAGTGTCTATCTCATTAAGATCCCATTAAGCGACGCGTGGCGGACCTCGCGCGCCGCGAGCATGTGGTCGGGTGCAGCCGCGACACGGCGCCTTCCAGGAGTGGCCGCCCGACAAACCCGGGAACGCGAACGCGGGACCGCCAGCGCCGCACTGCCGCCGGCGGTAGCAAACATCCGAGCTGCCTGTCCCGCTCCCGGCCTGCGCCGCCCGCGACAGACATAACATAAGCCGCTTACGCCGGTGCTGTCCGCTCCCGTGCCGTCGCGACGTAAAGCCCGCGGAACGTCGCGGCCAGTTGGCCGCGGCAGCGAATCTCGCAGGCCAGTTCCAGCCGTCCCCGGCCGCGCTCGGCAAGTGCCTGCGCGAACCGCTGCCAGGCCACCTCGGACGGCGCGCTGCACACGGCCTCGAAAGCGTCATCTATCGGCAGGAGGTAGTCCGTTTCCTGCCGCTGGATCACCAGCCCGGTTGCAGGCGCCACTGCCGCCAGCCGAGCGTGCAGCCAGCCCCAGCCGGACAGCAGCGCGAGCGAGGCGACCGAGCCGCCGAAGGCCGTCTGCCGGTGATTTCGATTCGGGGCCAGTGGCGCCGCCAGTCGGACACGCTGCTCGCTGACCTCGACGACCTCGACACCGAGCGCGCGCGTCAATGGAATATTCGCGCCCATATACGCAGCGAGTTCCGCTGCCGTCATGGGCGCGGCCCCCCGGCTGGGGCAGGCGCTGCCTCGAGCAGATCAGCCGCGCTGAGGTGCGAGAACTCGCCGATGCCGTTGAGCACGATATCAGCCCTGGTGTAGCGCTCGACGTCTGGGGCCGCGGCGTAGTGGCCCTGCTTGACCCAGACGGTCGTGACCCGCGCGCCCCACTCCGACTTGATGGCCGCGAGCAGCCGCCGCTTGTCGTCCACGACGACGTAGTGGGCCGAGGACAGGCGCCGCTCGACGTCGGCGAGTTCCTGCTCCTTGTGCACGTAGATGAGGACCCGGCCGCCGACCGCGTGCCATAGGCCCGCTCTGGCAACCTTGAGCGGCTGGAATACGACGTCGCCGTCCGACAGGATCGCCGTGGTTCCGCGCGTGCTGGCCTGCTCCAGTATTTCGAGCGCCCCCGGATAGAGCCGGTCCCTAAACGGGTAGTCCACCAGGAACTGGGAGGTGCGCAGCAGCTGAAAGTCGTGCGGGTGTGCCGCGCGATAGCGTTGCAGCGTTCCGAGGTAATCAGCGTAGCCGAGCTCGAGGCGCAGCTCCTCGAGGACCCGGAAGTACTCGCGGGCCTCCTCTGCCCCGGCCTCGCGATGCAGATGCACCGACAGGTCCGCCGTCACGGCGTCATTGTCGAGGAGCGTGTTGTCGACGTCGAACAGGATGACCATCGGTGCATCTTAGCTCGCTAGAATGGACCTCCACCGGTTGATTCCAGGCGCACCTATGAACGAGTCCGACCGCAACGCGACGCGCGCCCCAAAGCATCCGACCCTGGCATCGACGCAGCCTCGCCTGAAACCACTGCCCGAGCGGTCGCCGAAGCCGGCCCACGAGGATCCGACGGCGCCCGAGCGGGTCGCGGCGATCCTCGCGAGTCCGAGCTACCGTCCCGCGGACCGCGATCTCGAGTTTCTCGCCTGGGATTCCGTCCGCGGTGTTCGGCTCGAGATCGACTATCAGAAGGCAGAGCTGCTGCTGGAGCAGCACCGGATCGAGCATACGATCGCGGTGTTCGGCAGCACTCGCATGACGGAGCCTGCGGCGGCCGCGGCCGCGGTACGCGAACTCGAGCAGTCCATCTCCCGGGCGCCCACGAACGCGGAGCTCGCCCGGCGGCTCGCAGTGGCGCGCCGCCAGCTCGCCAACAGCCGCTACTACGACGAGGCGCGCGCCCTGGGGCGCCTAGTTGGGCAGGCGCCGCCGCTCCCGAGCGGCGGGCGGGTCGTGGTGATGACGGGCGGTGGTCCCGGGATCATGGAAGCCGCCAACCGCGGCGCGGGCGACGTCGGCGCCAAGAGCGTCGGTCTGAACATCACGCTGCCGCACGAGCAGTACCCGAATCCGTACGTGACGCCGGAGCTGTGCTTTTCGTTTCACTACTTCGCGATGCGCAAGCTCCATTTCCTGCAACGGGCCCGCGCGCTGGTCGCCTTCCCCGGCGGTTTCGGCACCCTTGACGAGATATTCGAGACGCTGGCGCTGATCCAGACGCGCAAGATGCCGGCGGTACCCGTCGTTCTGGTCGGCCGCAGCTACTGGGAGCGCGTCTTCGACGTCGAGTTTCTGCTTGCCGAAGGCACGATCGATCCTGAGGATCGCGAGCTGTTTGGTTACGCGGAGTCCGGCGAGGAGGTCTGGGACATCATCTGCCGCTGGCACGCCGCCGCCGGCACGCCGCACTTCCCGTCCCCCAGGACGCACCGATGAGGCTTTCGTTCCACGGCGCCGATCAGGACGTCACCGGGTCGTGTCACCTGCTGGAAGCCGCTGGCAAGCGGATCCTGATCGACTGCGGCTTGTTCCAGGGGAGCCGGACGCTAGCGGCGGAGAATAGTGCCGATTTCGGCTTCGATCCGGGCGCGATTGATATCGTGCTTCTCACGCACGCGCACCTCGATCACTGTGGGCGTCTGCCGCTGCTCGTCAAGCGCGGCTTTCGCGGCGAGATCGTCGCCACCGCTGCAACCCGCGATCTCGCCGCGCTCGTACTGCTCGATGCGGCGCATCTGCAGACCGAGGAGGCCGAGCGCAACGCGGAAGCGCCGCTTTATACGCCCGAGGACTGCACTACGGCGCTGGCGAGCTTCAAGCGCACCGTGAACTATGGGGTCCCGACCGGTCTCGTGCCGGGCGTCCAGGTTACCTTTTACGATGCCGGGCACATCCTCGGCTCGGCAAGCCCGCGTCTTCAGGTCACGGAATCCGGCCGCACACGGACGATTGCGTTCTCCGGCGACCTCGGCAATGCCGGCCGGCCGCTACTCAGGAATCCCGTGCCGCCGGCTGAATCCGAGATCGTGGTCATGGAGACGACCTACGGCGACCGGCTGCACCGCTCGATCGGTGCCTCCGTCGCCGAGCTCATCGGGGCGATCAGCGAGGCGCTCGGGCACGGCGGCAATGTCGTGGTCCCGACCTTTGCGCTCGAGCGCGCCCAGGAAATCCTTTACTTCCTCAAACTCGCAACCGACCGCGGCCAGCTGCCGCGGACGCTGCGCGTGTTCCTCGACTCCCCGGAGGCAATCGCAGCAACCGAGCTGTTCCGCAAGCACCGCGAGGCCTTGTCGCCCGAGGCGGCAGCCTTGTTTTCGGGCGCCGAGGACCCGCTCGCGCCGCCTGGCCTGCTGTGCACGCGGGACCGCACGGCCTCACGATCGATCAACAGCGTGCACAGCGGGGCCGTGATCCTCGCAGGCTCCGGGATGGCGACCGGTGGCCGCGTGCTCTATCACCTGCGCCGTGAGCTGCCGCGGCCGGACTCGACGATCGTGTTCGTTGGCTATGCGGCAGGTGGCACGCCGGCGCGCCAGCTCATCGACGGCGCGCGCAGCGTCCGGCTGCTCGGCGAGCACGTCCCGGTCCGGGCCCGCCTCCACACCATCAATGGATTTTCGGCTCATGCGGACCGGGACGAGCTGCTCGCGTGGCAGGCGCGGATCGCGCCGCGTCGGACCTTCCTGGTGCATGGCGAGGCGGATACGATGCGCGCGTTCGCCTCTCGCCTTCCCGGCGGGGCGATTGACCAGCCCGCGATCGGACAGACATTCGACCTGTAGCGGCGCCGGCAGCTCGGCGCGGGCGCGCAATCGCGCATCACGACCGCGAGCAGCGGCAGCAGTTCTCGAGCGTCGCAGCCAGTGACCCCGCACCCCTAGCAGGCTGTTGAAAAAAGCGGAGATGAACAGGTCATGGCGCTGCTGCGTATCGATTGTTCTGGAGCGTGAGCGGTCGCG
>Ga0181521_10003902_pt1 | contig 17343 bp, 17 predicted proteins | sample PEATcosm2014_Bin_32_FD_119764 | JGI IMG/M metagenome (GOLD analysis project Ga0181521, IMG submission 119764) | Peatland microbial communities from MTU Mesocosm Facility, Houghton, MI, USA - PEATcosm2014_Bin02_60_metaG | ecosystem: Environmental > Terrestrial > Soil > Wetlands > Peat | place... | reverse complement strand
GCGCGCCCCGCAGCTGCCATCGCGGACGCGTACGACACGGCCCGACCTGGGCAATGTCCAATTTCATTACATTTGCACCCCGGATAACCCCGGTCGACTCCATCGCCGCATCAGTCACACCCAGTTCGGCCAGCCAGGCCGCCATCTTCTGCAACGACCGCCAGAACGTCCGGAAGCTCCGGACCATCACCTCCCGCTCGCCCCGCCCGGCGCCCGGCAGCCGGACCGCGACCCAGATGACCTTCTTGTGCACGTCGATACCAGCGACGCGCGGATGGACGATGTCCATCGCCACCTCCCTGCCCCCCGAGACCATCGGAACCAGGCGCGCCGCCCGGGAGCCCGCAACAAGATCGGAATCCTGTAACACGCGCTCGTAGCAGCAATCCGGGGTTCTCACCGGGCAGGCTCCAGCGTCCATCTATCGGGCAGGCACGTAGCACCAAGGTGCCACGACGTCAACGGGCAGCGCACCCCAAGTTTCATCCATCCGCGGGCGTCACGACAGTGACATGGGATCTATCGGGTGAAGGCCCCAGGCCGTGACCTCCTCCACCGGCCAGGGCGGAAGGAGCAGGGCGGATGAGCATGAACGGGCCAATGCAGCAGGCACGACGGCACGAGGACGGCATGGTCCACCCGTCTACCGCAGGCGCATCTCGGAAATCGAGCCATATGTGGATCTAGGCGGGCTTGCCGGTGACGTAGACAGTGAGCGCGCCGATCGGCAGCCCCTTGGTGAAGACCTTGACGGCCAGCTTGGCGTCGAGCAGTACCGCGGTGGCCGTGTTGATGGTCGAGGTGATGCCGGTGGCGACGATCTCGCTGCCGCTATTCGTGCGCGCCAACTTGGCCAGGCTGACCGCCAGCAGCGGGATTTGCTTGCCGTACACGGTCGCCGACAGGGTGCCCTGGGTGGTGTTGAGCACGAAGTTCGTCGCGGTCGCGGTCTTGCCGGAGTGCGTGAACGTCAGCCCGCCGCTGTGGTTAATCGTCCCCTTCAGACCGGCCTGGGTCAGCGTGCCGCCGGTGATCGGGAAGCTGATCCCGCCGGAGGAAGCCGCGGTCGCGGGCGCGACCGCACTGACCTGCACGCCAGCGGTCTTCAGCGCCTGCACGGTCGATGCGTCCAGCACCAGGACGGTGTTCTTGCCGGTCACGGTGATCGTCTGCGCGGACGCCGACCCGCTCGCACTGGCCATCGGGCTCTTGCTGGCTGTACTGGAAGACGTCGACGAACTGCAGGCGGCGGCAGCGGCCACTGTGAGGGCGGCAACACCAAAGACGAAGGGGCGGCGGGCCGAGGACATCATCATCGTGGCACTCCTGTGGTGGGGATGGCAGCGTCAGGTTGTCTCCCTTGCTTAAGCCGCTGCCGAAGCTACAGCATGAGCCCGCAGCCTGCTGCCCGCCGCTCCGAACGTGCTCCAACCGATAACCGAAGGTGCTCCAACCGATACCGGGGAGTCACGGTCTTCTGCCCCCCTTAGCTGCTGCCGCCATCCCTCGGGCCGTTGGCCACGGCGGACTCGACCGAGACCATTGTCAGGATGAGGGGGGAAGAACAGTAAAGCCGCCGAACGGCCTGTGTGCTGGGAACGCCGCGCGGATCGGTCAGTCGAGGCGGTTGAGGAGACGCGCCTTAACGCCAGGCCATTCGTCCTTCAACACGCTGTAGACAACCGTGTCGCGAAAGGTGCCGTCCTCACGTTTAATGTGCCGCCTGAGGACTCCTTCCCGCCTGGTACCGAGCTTGGCGATGGCCACCTGCCGCCGCCGTGCCATTAGCGTGCCATTAACACCGGTCACAAGCGGTACGTCGCGACTATCTGCGGGCGGTCATCCGCCCAGCTCAAGGCCCGCCAATCTGCCGATCACGGCGACTTGCAAGCAGGTGCTCGACTGCTGCCAACACTGCTGCCAAGCGCGTAGCCAGCAGTCGATGCAGGACGACAGGCGTGGAACATCGCCCCAGCAGGCGACCGATAGTAGATAGCCCTGGACGGTCCGCCCAGTCCTACGGACTAGAAGGTCTCCGCAGCGAGCGGAAGGTGTAAAGCCCTGGCCGGACTCCGGTCCGGGGATGGCCCGCTGAGTGTCCGTGTCCGCACCTCCAGCCTCAAGCGTGACTGTGACCGCAGGACAACGAGCACAGGTGAATAGTTCCGGGTGCACGTACACGCGAAATCACGCTTGACCCCGGAGCCTCTACGGACACTCCGTGCGCGTAGGTGTTAATCGTCACGCCGATCTCGGAGTGGCCGAGCACCTCCATGATGGCCCGCGCCGGGACACCCTGAGCAAGCAGGAACGAGGCGCATCCGTGCCGCAGGTCGTGCAGCCTGAGCCAGTCCAGCCCAGCCTTAGCACGCAGCTCGTCCCAGCGCCGGTTGACGTTGCGCGGCTCGATCGGTGTGCCCACCGACGAGGCGAACACCAGGCAGTGCTCCCGCCAGGCATCACCGAGCGCCAGGCGTTCAGCGTTCTGCCGCTTCCTATGCTCCCGCAAGTACCGCACCGCGAGCTTAGGAAGCACGACAGTCCGCACGGAGCTGCCTGTCTTCGGCTCGACCATCTGCAGCTTGCCACCGACACGCTGCAAAGCCTGGCGAACGTGAAGTTGCCGAGAACCGAGACCTACTAACCCAAACCGCCGGAAACACCGTTGGCGACGAGATAGACCCCGACCGATCACGGCGATTTGCAAGCAGGGGTCGGGGGCAGGTCGTATGACACGAGTCCTCCAAGGTGATCCGGCTGCCTGGCCGTGGGCGGCTTGAGCGCTTGGGATCACCCGGCATGGATGACAAGGGGGACACCCAGCAGGCGGGTAGCGTCGGGGGAGCGAGATGCCAAGTGGCCATGTCGGGGAGGTGAGCGCGATGCCGGTTGACCATGTGAATGGGGTTGAGCTGTCTTGGGAACAACGGGGCAGTGGTCCCCGGTTGCTGATTTGCAACGGGTCGGGGCTGACCTTGCAAGACGTCCGGCCGCTGCTTGATCCTCTCACTGCCAGCTTCGATTTGCTGGCGTGGGACTACCGCGGCTTTGGCCGCAGCGCCCCGGTGACGCGCCCGTACACCATGGCCGATGTCGCGGCCGACGCCGCTGGCCTTCTGGAGATCGCTGGGTGGGAGTCCTGCCGGGTGATCGGGGTGAGCTTCGGCGGCATGGTGGCGCAGGAGTTCGCCGTCACCAACCCGGGCCGGGTGGAGCGCCTGGCTTTGGCGTGCACGTCGGCCGGTGGCGACGGCGGGTCCTCCTATCCGCTGCAAAAGCTGCTGGAGCTCCCGCGGGAGCAACGGGTGGCGGCGGAACTGAAGCTCGCGGACAGCCGCTGGGACCAGCGGTGGCTGAAGACCCACCCCGCCGATCGGGCGATCGCTGAACGGCTGATGGCCGCCGGGCAAGATCAGCAGGACCCGGCCGCCGTGGCCGCCCGCGCGGCCCAGCTCGAAGCGCGGGGAGGCCATGACGTGTGGGACCGGCTCGGCGCGATCACCTGCCCGACCCTGGTTGGCTACGGCAACTACGACGGGATCGCACCGGTCCACAACGGCACCAACATCGCATCGCGCATCCGCGGCGCCGAGCTGCACGGCTACGAAGGCGGCCACGGGTTCTTGTTCCAAGACCCGGCCGCCCTCCCGGCATTCATCGCATTCCTCCAAGCACCTTCGAGCTGACGGGCGGGCGCAGGCCGCAGCAGCCGCCCGAGACATACAAGGCGATGCCGCGCCGGGTGCTTGGCCTCGATGGGCAGGACCAGTGCAGGCCGAGGGCCTCGCCTCGGCGCATCCCATAGGCGGGGAGGCCCGCCCGCCGCCCGCCGGGCCACATGCCACACGGCACGCAAAATTAGGACGACTCACACGGCAGGCCGCCCGCAGCGCACAGCCGTCTTCCTCGCTCCCGATTGTCCAGCTCGCGGTCACCGCGTCAATGGCGGCCCGCCAGGCCGTCATACGCGATCAGGGAAACAAAACTCCAGGCCGGACACGCATGCCGGCGAACTGCCGTAATGCGCATACGCGCAGTTCACGCCACACTTGACAGGCTCCGTCATTCATCGATAAATAGTTGTATACCGTCGTGGTCGGCGGCGAGGGGGGCGAGGATATGAATCTGACCGCGACGAAGCGGCACGCGTGTTCGCGTGCATTCAGCAAGGTTCTGGGAGCTTCACGTAGATGAGGGCCCGGCATGAGGCGCACGCCCTGGCCGACAATTAAGATGAGCGACGAAGATGCAAGTCGGAGCCTCGGACCGTCCGGGCGACGCGTTGTACGCATCGCCAGGAGGAAGCCCGTGACCCAGCACGCCTAGCCCATTAGGGGGAGCGCAATGAACACAAAAATCAAGCGATGGACCGTCCGGATCGTGGGTACTGCCGCGCTGCCGACCGTATTGGCGCTCGGCCTCGGCGGCCTTACCTCGGCAAGTGCGGAATCCACGGCGGTGGCCACGCCTGCGACTAGCATCCAGCACGTCAGCCCGGACTCCTACCACTACTGGGCACCAGTCTACTGGAACTCGTCCTATTCCCAGGCCTACAACTGGAATAGGCACCACAACAGCCACCACTACCGCTACTATTTCCGGTATTACAGCAACTTCTCCTACCACGGCCACCACCACAAGGTGTGGGTCGTGTACTGGTACGAGTAACGAGGGCTGTGGTCAAAGTCCTGCCAGTTCCCGCGTGACCATTTCGTCAGCACGGCAACGGTCCTGGGCTGCCCCCTAATAGGCGCTTCACCTAATACGGAGGCAGCACCAGGGCCCAACCGCCGCCCGTCGACGTGGATTGGAGCCCGACGGCGTGCCCGCGGGCTTGGCCCCGATCAGCCGGCCCGGCAGCGTATCCAGCGGCCCCACCCCGCACACGATCGAATCGGCCCGCCGTGCGCCGGTCATCACCTGGCGGCCGCCGCATTCCTCAGCGGAACGGCGGTCCGGCGCCCGCAGACCACGATCGACCCATGGCAGTTCGAGCTTCAAGGACGGTTCGTGTCGCTGCGCGATGGCAGTGGCACGATCTCTTCCTCGCGATACCTATGAATCCATCCGATTCGCTGCGGCAGCGATGACCAGCTTGCGTCTCGTCTTGCTGCCGCGTCGCCGACGAATTTGATTGCCCGTCCGGAGGCCCGTGAATAGGCCTGGACCATCCAGCTCCGCCGCCTGCGAAGGTTCTCGAAGGCCTGGAAAGCCGAGCTGTAATCCGTCAACCCGCCTTTGACGAGAAGCGCGCCCAGGGCGTATGCATCTTCTATCGCCAAACCCGCGCCTTGACCCTGGTGCGGCAGGGGCGCGTGAGCGGCGTCGCCGAGAAGCACCACCCTGCCGCGGCTCCATCGAGGCAGGCGCGGCAGCTCGACAAGAGCCCAGAAACTCATGTCTCCCTCAACGTTACGCACCAGGTCGAGAATGCGGCGATCCCAAGAGTGTGCCTCAAAGATACTAAGAGCCTGATCTCTTGTAGCCGGTACGCGATCTGAAAACCTAGTCCACCCCGGGAGACGGTCCGGCTTGTACACGGCTAGCAGATTCACCAGCTCGCCCCTATCCAGCCCATAATTGACCACACGCGTACCGGGTCCGCACCAGATATGGAGTGAAGCCGGATTCGGCAAGTCCTGCGACTTCGCGACCGGGATGAGGCCACGGAACCCGATCTCACCAGAATGGGTCGGCGCCACGTCTCCGCAGACGTAGCGCCGCGCTGTGGAATGTACGCCGTCAACACCAGCGGCGACGCTCGCAACGACGTCATCGCCTTCCTCAAAGTGCAAGCGCACGCCAGCGGGCTCGTCGGACAGGCCGACCAGGCGGTGATTTAGCCGGATACATTCCGGCGGCACCGCGGCGGCAAGGAGACTCTGAAGAGTCCCGCGATGAAGTGTCAGGAATGCCGCGCCCACCTCCTGCCGGTACCACTCTCCTATTGGATGGGACCAGAGGAGCCCCCCATCCCTCCAGCGGCGAACCTCAAAAGCTGGTGGCATATTCGCGACCTGTGCCAGATCGACACCGAGAATCTGCAGCAGACGAGTCGCATTACCGCCAATCGCGACCCCGGCCCCGATTTCCCGAAGTTCGGTGTCTTGCTCAAAAATCTGCACAGATATCGACTGCTGCAACAGGCTCGCCGCAAGCGTAAGGCCACCTATGCCCCCACCAACAATGGCAACCTCGCACTTGCGGATCATATCTGCTGCTCACCTCGATATGGGCCCGGGCACCGGCCCGGCACTCGGCCCCGCCCAATCGTATGCCTGTTGTTAACCGCGGGCCTCGGCCGCGGCGGGCCCGGAGGCCGGCGACATGCCCCGCAACCGGCACCACCGCGCTCGGCCACCCGTCATCGGGCCCGCAACCCCGGTAGGCGGCCACCCGGCGCTCTGTTCCACACCCTCACAGAGGGGTTGCCCGCGACACCTGATACATCGCATCGCGCGCCATCCCGCGACACGCCACCGCTAACCCGGCCGTGCGCGACGTGGATGCAGGCCAATGCGGGCGGAAATGTGGGTGTCCTCCCCCGAACCTGCCGTAGGAGTATCTGTGACTCCCGGAACCCGTCAAGGCCATCTGTGACCGTAGGGCAACCGGTCAAGACGACGCAGACCGCTGCAGAAATCGTGCGTTTACCAGAGCCAGCAGGAGAACACGCTGTATCACGCCGGCCCGGGGGTGTCATGAGCGCAGGCGGCTGTGTACAAGGGTTGTGGATGAACTGTGCAATATGCCCGGATGGCGGTGCGATGCCGGGGGACGTGCCTGCAGACCCTGGCGGCCACGCCCCCAGTTACCAGCCCAAATGCCATTGGTTCGATAGGCGGCGAGAAGATCCGGAAGGGATTGAGCCCATGCCGACGCCAGACAGTTATCCACACGTGACCTGTGGATGTAGTCGGAGGCCAGCGCGCGGGGCGTCGCCGCGGTGGTGACGACGGCACCGAAGCGCGGCAACTTCCGCGGCGATGGGGATCTTCCTGTCCGACGTGACGGGCTGACCAGGCAGCCGCTGGTTACACGGCGGTGGGGCACATCGATCGTGGCCGGGTCCGTCTGCCAGATGAGCTGCCGGTAATGCCCGGGACTCGGGCCGGGGGTGATCCTGGGCGGTCTGGGCTGGGTGGTGGCCGGGTGGTCCTGGCCGCACCGGGCACGGCGGAGGGCACCGCTCGATGAGGTCGCGGGCCACGCGGTGCCATAGCTGGCGGCCGGTGCCCGGAACCGGCCTGCCGAAGCTCTGCGCGTAGACCTCCAGCCGCGGCACCGCCGTGCCCAGCACGTCATAATCCAGGCTCGCCAGCGCTTCCCGGGCGTCGGCTGTGGAGTGCGCCCGCGCCACGCAGCGGTTCAGCAGCACCGCCGCGCGGGCGGGCCGGTCCCGGGCCGCCGCGACTTCGGTGATCTCCTCCCGCACCGGCGTGGTGCGGTTGATCTCAATCGGGCTCGGCGCGCACGGGATCACGATCTCATCGGCGTACCGCAGCGCCGACAGTGCAATGGCGGCGTGGTCTTCCAACTGCGGCGTGTCGATGATCACCACGTCGTCGGCCTGGGCGATCTCGGGCAGGCGGCGGTGCAAGTCGCGGGACGGCAGGGCCACGACCCGGAACGGGAACGCCGCCTGCGGCGGCGCAAGCCGCGGGTCCATGGCCGCGAGGTCGGCCCATTCCAGGGCACTGCCGGAGGGGTCCGCGTCCACCAGCAGCACGCTGTTGCCGGCCTGAACGAAAATGTGCGCCAGCCAGACCGCCGATGTGGTCTTGCCCGTGCCCGGCTTGAGGTTGGCCAAGGCGAGGCTAAGGCCTGTCATCCAGGCAGTATGCCAGCGCCCGCGGCGTTACGGCAGGCAGTTGCCAGATGCTGGCGGACGGTGCGCGCACTGGAACTGTGGGCTACGGGGAGCAGAATGGGCCTCCCTGCGGACCTTGGACCGGGGCTGCAGGGTGCTGTCGCGAAACCTCATCGTCGCTCCAGCCGGCCGTGGCTTCGGTCCCTGCCGGGCGGGCTGCCTGTTCCCGCCTGGCTCACCTGGCATCACGGCGTCTCGGCAAGCCTGCCGAGCCCGGCCGTGCCTCCGTCGTTGGCACGGTTTCAGCGCTCTGCCGTAACGCAGTATTACAGTATTCACGGCAGACATCGGCGGGCGCGCGCGCCGGGGCCACGGACCGCGAGACGTGCGTGTGCCTTTCGTGCGCACCTCCTTCTGTGGCAAGGATGATGGCACGATGCCAGGCAGCAGGTACGACGCGAGCATGAGGCCAAGGCGATCCGGCTGGTCCGCGAGCACGCCGGGACTACCCGACGCAGTGGGCAGCGATCACAGCGGTCTCGGGCCGGCGGGGATGAGCGCCGAGACGCTGCGCAAGCGGATCCGGCAGGCCGAGGTCGACGAGGGCGCCCGGGTCAGCGGCGCCGAATCGGCCGAGATCCGGGAGCTGCGGCGGAACCCGCTGCCTGATCTGCGCGGGACCTAACTGTCAACCTAACTGTCAACCTAACTGTCGCAGTGACTGCTCACCATTAGAAACGAGGGCCGCCCGGCACGCCGCTGGCCACCGCGGAAAGGACGCATCGTGGAACCAAGTGAAGGCTCACACCCTCGCCCGACCGCCAGCGCATCGCAGGCGGCTGGGGCCTGTGGTCCTGTTCACTGTCTCGGCTATAGGTTCCGGTCTACCTGGCCGATCGCTCTGTACATGGCGCTCACGCTGCCGCCTAACGGCCAGCAGCGCCCGGCGCGGTCGGCGATGAGCTCGCCGGGAGGCGGCTCATCGCCCGCTAGCGAACCGGACGCCGGGGCGGTGACGGCCGCCTTGGCCTCGCTCCGGCGCGAGCATCGTCAGGTGATCGTCTGTACCTTCTACGAGCATCTGTCCGTTGACGCTGCCGCCGCCCGGCTCGATATCCCAGTTCGCGACGTTAAGCGCCGCGCCTGCTCGGCGCTGGATGAGATCCGCCGGATTCTCGAGGAGCGCGGTGTGCAGGTCCCGTACCAGCCAGCCACCTTACCGAGGGCCTGGTCGGGCATCCAAGTTCCGTGCCGCCCGCCTGACCGTAACCAGATCTAGTCGCAGTCATCTGCCGGAGCCGGTCGGACAATGAGACCAGGGACCCTGCTCCTGGAGGCGGCGAAGTAGACGGCCACGATGGCGTCGATCGCGAATGATGCCCTGGGGCTGAGGAAGGCCGCGGCGATCGCGATGAGGTAGACCAGGCCGCCTAGCAGTGCCCGGCGCGCCCCACCGGGGAATGCGGGGCGGGCGGGCTCGGCGACCAGCTCCGGGTGGGCCGCAAGATAGCGCCATCCCCAGGCGAACGTCAGGCCCATCATGAGCATCGTGGCCGCGTACAGGACCGCTGTCGCCCGTGCCTCGGACACAGACTGGTTGGCGTAGTCCGCGGCGAGCGCAGTGGGCCAGGGGATAATGGAGATGAACAACAGAAAGGCCAGGGTCCGCTCCAGGAACCGCCGGTTAATGCCGCGAACGGCGCTCATCATGCCGTGATGCTCGATCCACAAGATGCCGATCGTGATGAACGACACCAGGTAGGCCACGTACGAGGGCCAGGCGCGAAGCAGATCATGGACGAGCTGCGCGGAGTGGGCAGGCTTAGGTAGGTCCAAAACCAGCAGGGTCAGGGCGATGGCGAAGACGCCGTCGATGAGCGCGTGAAGTCTGCCCGGTCCCAAAGCTGGTCACCCACTTCGTTAGCTGGCGCGAGTTGAGCTGCGCCACGCAGGCAATGGCCCGGCGGCGAGAAGCATTCTGGGAACAGTCCAACCCTGCAGCCAAGAGTGCAGCCAACGCGCCGGACGATGGCGGACAGCGAAGCATGGTCTCGCACGGTGCCTGAGCAGCAAGACCGCCTCGTGGGCTGCGCGCGTCCGCAAACTTGTAAACGGATGGTTCGGCTCCCTGCGGCGCAGGCTACCGTTGCTGCTCGTCTTTTCGGGGAGACCCCGTCAGCGTGGCGCAGCACTACCTTCCATTCGCCGTCCTTACGGCGGTAGACCGGTCGGGCGTGCGATCCGCGTGCGACACCGTGGTCGACCCGGCGGCTTAGGCGAACGCGCCGAACATGAAGGCGACCAGGGCACCGAGAACATCGCCGACCGTCAGGTGGGCGTGGTATTCCAGGACTCCGGCTCCCGGGCGGCGACCAGGCGGACGCCGTAGGTGTTCCAGGCGGTGAGGGTGCTTGTGGCGGGTTGGATGGTGATCAGGAGAGGGTGACGCTCGGGCGGGTCATGCCTCTGACGGCCATGGCAACCGCGATGCGAACGACATCGGCCAGCGACGTGGACGGTCCGGCCTGGCGAAACCAGTGCAGGACGGCGGCTCGCTCGGCGGCAGCGACCACGCCGGCTAGCAGCAGCGGTTCGAGATCGCTTTCTGCGGCGCCGGTGCGATGGGCGATCACCTCTGCCAGTGCCCGCTCGCCGACCGCCTGAGCCTTGAGGAACTCGCCATGCAGCGCCGGTTCGGTGGCCACGAGGGCGCGGAACCCGTCCAGCCAGTTCTCAGGCAGTCCTTCCTGGCCCGCCGGTCCGTAGAGACCCGCCACGACCTCGACGAGGGCATCGGCGAGCGACTCGCCCGACGCGCGTGCGGCCAGATCGCTGGCCATCCGGGCACCTCGCAAAGTGGTCGGCCAGACGATCGCCGCCTCCTTGCTCGGGAAGTAGTTGTTGAACGTCCGGGTCGACACCCCCACAACCTCGGCGATCTGTGGGACCCGCACCTTGGCCAGGCCCTCCGTCTTCGCCAGCTCGAAGGCAGCGAGCGCCAGGTCGAGGCGGATCTGTTCCTTCTGCAACTCCCGGCGGCGCGTTGGCACCGGCCCCCGAGTGGTCGGTGTGTGTGTCATGGCTCCATGATATCACAACTTGCGTAATACGCAAATAATTCGTAGCAAGAATTTATTGCGTGTTGCGCTAGCTGCTCGGGGCGGTCCGGTAGCGTGGGTGGGGGCTGACGATGTGCGCGTGCACCCGGAGCGTGATCGGTGGTCAGCGTGACTGAGCGGGCGGCGACCACGTGGACCAGGACACCGCCTTTGAAAAGTCCCTGACTCGTGAGCGGGACTTAGGTCCCCCGGCCGAAGGGCCGAAGTTCCTACCGTGGCGCGACTGGTCCGCACAGAGTGGGTCTCAGTCAGCCTCACCGCAGCGCACGAGTGAAGGGGGCCAAATGGCAGCCGAAGTTCGATCAGGCGTGGACGCCCCCACGAAGCCTGCGGCGTCATCTCGGTGAACGGCAACGGGCAAGGGCGCCGGGTACCGGCGGCGCGCCACCAGAACCGCGGGGTCATGCTTCTGATCGGGCTGGGCGTGGCGTCACGTCTCCTGCGAGACCCCCGCTTCCAGGCGCGGGTAATTACAGTTGCCATCGGACTGGCCGTGCTGAAACGTGCCGCCCAGGAGAGCGGAACTCAGAACTTCGAACGCCTGAGCGGCTTTTTCGAAGGTAACCGACTTCGGCTTGAAGGCAAAGCCAAGGAAGTACTCGCCCCGTCCAAGGCGCGGTAGCGACAGTCGGCGGGTTCGCCTTTCCGTAAACGGGGCACCGTTGCTCCGGCCAGGGTTTGGGCGGCGGCCAGCTTGGCTGGCTCGGGCAGGTAACGGGCGTGTCGGCCCAATCAACGAGGGTGACCGCTTAGCCGCCGCAGCGCGTCGTCGGCGTTCCAGCGGAGGGCTCCAGCCAGGTCGCGTGCGTGGTCGGCCATTGAGTAATCAGGTTGGGTATCGACGTCGCGCAACGCCTGGTCGAGGTTAAGGTCGTGTTGCTCAAGCACAATTGAGAAGTCCCGCCGCATCGGACTTAGTTGGCCGTATCCGAAGGAGCGATATATGCGGGGAAACTGGGATCGGTAAAGGCGAACTCGTTCGTGAAGACCGGACGAGTGTGACAGGGGATTTTTTGGGCGCTGACGGACGTAATCCGGCAAGATGTCGGCGAAGGCGTGGCGCAGGATCCATTTGTCCTGGCCGTTACGCAGCTTCAGCTCGATGGGCAGACGCATCGCCAGCTGGACAAGTGCGAGGTCGAGGAACGGCACACGCGTTTCCACGCCATGCCCCATGCTGGTGCGGTCGACACGTTGCAGTTCGGTCCGCCCGAGGTTGTGCAGCTTGTGCTGGAACAGGCGCTGCCGCAAGACCGGGTCAGGCTGCCGGTACATCTCGTAGCCACCGAACAGTTCATCAGAACCGTCCCCGCAGAGAACGACTTTGACACCGCTGCTGTGGACCCGGGCGAAGAGCAGCCTGGAAATTACAGCGTTGATGACGTCGCCGTACTCGGTGAGTTCCGATAGCCGGATGGCCTCGCGGACGTCTGAGAAGTGGATATCGCCCGGGGTGAGCTCAATGACCTCGTGGTCGACGCCGAGTTCGCGGGTCACGCGGCGGGCGTAGGCTACGTCATCGCTGCCGGGAGTCCCGATCGTGAACGCCACGCATTTGGGGTGCAGTTCACGTACGTGCAGGAGCGTCAGGGTGCTGTCGAGGCCGCCAGAGAGAATGACGCCGACCGTCAGATCGGTGTCGACCCGAACTCGGATGCTGTCTTCCAGCGCCGCCCGCACCAGCCGGGCGGCCTCGCCGACATCGGTGATTGGATCGTCGCCGTCCCCCATGGTCAGCAAGTCGACATATGCGGTAACGGCTGGGTCCTCGACGGGACTTCCCCATCCATGGTGGCCGGGAGGAATTTCACGGACTGGCCCGCCCACCGGGACAAGCGCCTTAAGCTCCGACGCCACGTGCAGGTGACCGCCGCTGCGAGACCAGTAGAGCGGTTTAACGCCGAGCGGGTCACGAGCCAGATAGACGCGGTCCACGCCCCGGTCAACGACGGCGAACGCAAACTCGCCACGCAGGCGGTGCACCGCCTGTTCCCCCCACTCGAGGAACGCCTCCAGGATGACTTCGGTGTCGCTGTCACTTCGTAGCTCGTGGCCGAGAGCGGCAAGCTCTGACCGCAAGGAACGAAAGTTAAAAACTTCACCGTTGTAGCAAACCGCCCATCGGCCGTCAGGCGAGTTCCAGGGCTGGATGGCCCGTTCCCGATCAACTATCTTCAGGCGCTGGGTGCCGAGGTGGTACCGATCATCACTGAGCGTCTCTCGCACGTCTCCTCGCGGTGCGATCGCATCCAGCATCCGCTCAAAGAGCGTTGTGTTCGGGTTCGGCCCAATAATGAGGGCGATACCGCACATATTGAAGGCCTTTCCTTGCCGGCGCTAGCAGTCGGCCAGTTGGGCGTCGTAGGCGGCCTGCAGCTCGTCACGCGCAAGCGGGTTTACGCACAAATGCCACGCCTGACCCTCGTCGATGACATTGAGCTGGCCCGCAGCTTGCCGTTCGATCAGTAGCCGGGCAAGCAAATTGTCCCGGTCGAACTGGCGGAACCACCGCACCTCCACATCGCAGGCGTATCCAACACAGTGAGAACTAGGCAGCATGGCGGCGTAGCCGAGCGATCGCAGCCGATGCTGATGCTGGACGCTACGTACCATGCTGGTCACCCAGAGACGAGGGGTACGTGGCGGGAGAGCCGCGGCGACCTCGCGAGCGACCTCGTTGACTACGGCGATGACTGGCGGCCGCGAACGTGTGAAACGCAAACCGGCTGTCTGGGGACGGAGTGTCGGCAGTGCCTGCCGCTGCACCCAGTTCCGAGCCCGGGCAGGCAACCCCGCCGACTGGCTGCGGTACTGGAACTGCAGTACCTTGGCCGACCTGAGCCGGGTGAGATCCACCAGGTCGGTCGAGCGCAGTACATCGATGTCGGAAACGAAAGGAACCATCCCGCTCCACCATGCCGAGTCGATCTGAGAAAGCAGGGAAATCCGGATAAAGGCCGGCAAGTCGTTCGCCGAGCTGCGGACACTGGGCCGGTAGTTGCGAATCTCACCGGTCAGCCGCGCCATGACAGTATCCGCACCTCCGTCAAGGCACGAGAGCACAGAAGCGAACTCGGGCTGTCCAAGGCGCTCGACGACAAACGCCTCGGCCGTAAGCAGATCGGAGGGGACCAAGCGTCTGCTGGCTTCCATCACCAGATCATCAACCGCAGCCCTGTACTCCAGAAGTTGAGAATTTGACAATATCGAGGCCACCTGAGCAACAGCCTCGGAGGCATCCAGTCGGCATACCGACGTCGTATGCTTAGCCACCGCGTCTTCCTTCCGCGCCGGTTCTGCGATCATCCGCGCAGCCGCGAAATGATCACCTACCCTGGCCACCGCATGTTCCTGCCCCGATGCCCGTCCATGACCGCAGGGCGTGCAGCTGTTAATGTCCGATTCGACGCGGTCGTACGGAGCGAATGGCCCACACGCCGCGCACCATTGTGCACCACTGTGACTCCGGACGCAGGTGAATGTGGCAGTACGTCCCGGGCCGTTCGATGAAGCAAGCGTCCCGTGGGTTCAGGCACCACGTCGCGGCCCGTAGTGCATCTTCCCCGGGCCCTTCTCCCCGTCTCACCCTGGAGGGGTGAGATCTTTTGGCGCCGTTCGCGACAGCGCGATGACTCCGACGGCTAGGATCGCCATGGCCACGACGGCGGTGGCGATCTTCGCCGGGCTGTCGGTGAAGCGCTCGTCGAACAGCCAGATGCTCAAGATGATGCTGGCGAGCGGGTTGATGATGACCAGAAGCGGCTGGGATACGCTCAAGGGCCCGACGTGAGAGCGGACTGCTCGAGCAGCGTGCCGGTTATGGCGGCGGCAACAAGGGCGTACACAGGCCAGCGCGTGAGCATGCCACTAATACCGGACGTGGTGAGCGTCTCGGTTGCCGTCTTGAGGAACGTTGCCATGAGGGCCCACGCCAGCGCCGCCGCCACCGCGAACAGGGCGGTTCGGCGCGTAGGTGAACCCCGCATTCCCAGTGCGGCCAGCAGCGCGACCCCGCCGAACACGAGCAATGCCGACAGCCATTCCGCCGTCTCGGGAGTGAGATGGCCGCCGGTAGGCTCAGCCACCGCGAGAAACACCGCTAGTGCCCCGCAGACGACCAGTACCGCGGTCCACGCGGCCCGCGCCACGTCCTGGCGGATCCACACCCGGCGCAGCACCAGGACAAAGACCAGCAGCCCCAGGCCCCGGTTGCTACGCTGATCACTTCCTGGGGGGGATTCGATGAAACGTCTAATAGCCGTAATTGTTGGCCTGACGATCCTGGTCGGCGGAGCCACGGCGTGCGGCTCGTCGAGCAAGTCGACGCAGGCCGCAACATCTGCCAGTCAGGCGGCGCCCGGCACTGTTACCCAGACCGCTTCCTCGTCGACCACTTCCTGCGCGAATGCCGGGACGAGGAAGATCCCCAAGACCCGGCTGCTGGCCGATCTGGCCCTGACCTACGGGGCTTTCCACCGCTATCTGTACAACCCCTACAAGGCCGGGTCGTTCCACCAGGGCGCCAACGGGCGAACCAAGGCAATCATTAAGGCGGGATTGGCGTCTGCAGCGATCGTCAAGTTGCTCAGTAACGCTGGCAAAAACGCCGCTGCGGACCCAACATTGTGCAAGTTCGTCCCCAACATCAACAACATCAAGAGCAGCCTGAGCAACCTGGCGAACAAGATAAAGGGCGGAACTGCCAGCTCAAGCGACGTCGACGGTACGAATAGTCTGCTTGACCAGCTCAAGAACGGCAGTGGGTTCACCCCGAGCAACTCGTCGCTGCCGGGGCTCGGCTGAGCCCAGAACGTTGCTGAACGGAGAGTGACTTTCGTGGTTACTTTCCGGAAAAAGCGCGGCTGAAGCCAGAGAGTCCCTCCGAGCGCGCTCAGCTCACAGGCCCTCACCCGCTCCGGGTGGGGCCTTTTGCTGACGGATTCGCTAACCACGGTGACGGGCTCGGCGCCGAGCGGGCGAAGATGCCGGCTGCTTCGGCCGGCCGCTCGTTGACAACGTTCGCGTACACACCCGGGGGCCTCCATAACCACGGTACAAGCGCCAGCATCGTCGCCCTTGACCCTCCGGCCATCGGCAGCACGACGACCGAGGCTCCGCCCGTCCAGCGCTCAGATTTTCCTGAGCATGGCCTGGGCCCGGCATCGCCGGCGCGTATCAGGGGCAGGTATGTGTCGTTAACACGGGAGGCTGGTGTTTGAGCTGCGTTTGCCAGCGCTGCCGGCCAACGCGCGCGACGATGTGATCATCATCGATAGACAGAGGACTGACAGAGGAAGGTCAATGACGGATTTGTCCGCCCCCTTCGCGGGGCTCCCCGAGGCTCGTGTTTTCACTGTTACCAGCTCCGATTTCGCCCACGGCGAGACGCTTCCGACGCCGCAGGTGAGTGGCATCTTCGGTGCGGGCGGCGAGGATCTTTCCCCGCAGCTGGCGTGGAGCGGCTTTCCGGAGGGGACGAAGAGCTTCGCGATCACTTGCTACGACCCGGACGCCCCGACCCTCAGCGGATTCTGGCACTGGGCCGTGTTCAACGTCCCGGCCTCGGTGACCGAGCTCCCGGCCGGGGCCGGCAGCCCGGACAGCGGTGACATGCCCAGCGGTACGGTAACCCTCCGCAACGATGCTGGCCTCGCGCAGTACCTGGGGGCCGCCCCGCCGCCGGGTCATGGCCCGCACCGGTACGTGTTCATGGTGCACGCGCTCGATGTGGAACGGCTGGATGTCGACCCGGCCGCCACGCCCGCTTTCCTCCTGTTCAACCTGATGGGCCATACGCTCGCGCGCGGTGCCGTGACCGCCCTGTACGAGCAGAATTGACGCCCTCCCCGCCGTGAAGGGCGGCGATTCGGCCCGTGCCGCGGCCGATCTTGCCGAGGTACCGGCCGTACCGTTTCGTCTTGCATTCCACCATCCCGGTGAACGCCGACCACCCGGCGTCATGCACTGACCTGGCGAGCGGGGTCCGGCCGAGGTCGGCCACGCGCAGGTCTTCCAACTACACCGCTTGGTTATCGCGGACGATCTTCGTGGAGAGCTTGTGGCGGAAGTCGCGGCGGCTGTCCGCTGCCCTGGCGTGCGCGCGGGCCACCCTGGCCCGCGCTTTCTCCTCCTGCCGGACCGGAGGAAGATCATCAGGAGCAGTCCCGGGCGAATCCGCCCCGGTGCCGGACGCCGCGGCGATGTAAGGTTCAGGCCACCGGGATCTCTGCCGACCTACGTGGAGGACGCCATGGCGGCGAGATGGCAATGGAGCGATCTCAGCCCGCGCAGCCGAAGGCTGATCATCGCGGCGGCGACCGCCGAAGCCGGTCTCAAGGCAGCGGCGCTTCTCGACATCAAGCGCCGGCCGGCCAGCCAGATACGGGGACCGAAATGGCTGTGGGCCGTCGTGGT
>Ga0181521_10003900_pt1 | contig 17345 bp, 18 predicted proteins | sample PEATcosm2014_Bin_32_FD_119764 | JGI IMG/M metagenome (GOLD analysis project Ga0181521, IMG submission 119764) | Peatland microbial communities from MTU Mesocosm Facility, Houghton, MI, USA - PEATcosm2014_Bin02_60_metaG | ecosystem: Environmental > Terrestrial > Soil > Wetlands > Peat | place... | reverse complement strand
TCTGGGGCGACGGTCAAGACGCGGGCATAGCCGTAAATCACGGGCCAAGCTCGCTGTGTGAGCCAGGTCGAACAAGCTCAAGGCTGGTGTCGTCCGGCTTGCGGTCGATGAGTACGAGGTCGGCGCGGACGTGACAATCGCGATGATCGTTCCATTCGCCTGTCAGCGGATGATCGAAGTTGCGGCGGGGCAGTGGCTTATCCGCAGCCAGCATGTCCACGATTTCCATCAGGAGGTTGTCCAGCTTCCTGCCGTGCCGCCCTGATTTCTCACGCCGGTAGTCCCGTTTGAAGCGGCTCTGGTACTTAACAATCCGCATTCAGACTCGCGAGAAGGTCGGATGGCTTGCCGACAGTGACGAGATCACCGCGACGCGCTGCCTTCATCGCTTCCACGGTTTCGGCATTCGGCACCAGAGGCTCAAAGGGTAGCGCCTTCTCGGCGGCAACCCGCTTCAACAGCAACCGGAAGGCATCGGACAGAGAAAGGCCCATCGAGGCCAGCACGGCGGCGGCCTCGCTCTTGGTTGCCTCATCGATCCGGGCACGCACAACGGAATTCTCGGTCATAGCTCAAATCTCCTTCTGGGCCACATTGTAGCCCAACAATCCCTTGATGTCCAATGAACGTCATCCTGCGTTCGCCGGGATAACGCCTGACGACCCGGACCGTCCCCGCTGTCCCAGCCTGGTCAGCCTGTGGCGGCCGAACTCTCCTGCCGCAGCGCCGCGGCGATGCGCTGCGCGACATCGTCCCAGCGCCGCACTTGCGTCTGACGAAACAGGCGCACCGTGGGGTACCAGGGAGAATCCTCGCGCTCCAGCAACCACCGCCAATCCGGCGCGCGCGGCAGCATGATCCACACCGGACGGCCCATCGCGCCGGCCAGATGCGCGACCGAGGTATCCACCGTCACCAGGCGCTCGATGTTTTCCAATATCGCCATGGTATCGTCGTAGTCCTGGATTTCCGCGCCGACATTGATCAGTGGCGCGCGGCCGTAATACTCGCCGGCCTGGCCGGTCTTCGGCCCCTTCTGCAACGCCAGCAGCGCGATCCCGGGGACGTTGGCGATCGGCAGGAAATCCGTCAGCAGCGCCGAGCGGTTGCGGTCGTTGTTGTGCGTCGGGCGCCCGGCCCAGATCACGCCGATGCGGCGGAAGCCCTCCGGCACCAGCCCATCCAGCCGCTGCTTCCACAGTGCGACGCGCGCCGGATCGGCGCGCAGATAGGGGATCGGCGCGGGAACGTTGTCCACCCGCGTGCCGGCCAGGCGCGGCAGGCCGGACAGCGCCGCGAAGGCCGCGTAGTCCGGGCAGTCCGGCCATTTCTGGAACAGCCTCGCCCGCTTGGTGACCTGCCGCAGCAGTGGCGCCAGTTCGGCACTGCATGCGACCGCCACGCTGGGGCAGCGCTGTTCCGCCCACGGAATGTAGCGGCAGAACTGGATGGCATCGCCGAATCCCTGGTCGGCGATCAGCAGCAGCGTGCGCTGGCCGGGCGACGCGCCCTCGCCGAACGGTGCGCCGTCCCATTGCGGCTTGTCGGTCGGCGGCATCAGCGGCGCGGCGCCACCGATGCGAAAACGCCACTCGTACTCCTCCCAGCCCTCGGCCAGTTCGCCGCGCTGCAACAGCGCCTCGGCGCGCACGAAATGCGCGCCGGGCAGGCCGGGGTCGATGCGCAGCGCCTGCCCCGCACAGTCCAGGCAGGCGTCCAGTTCGCCGCGGTGGTAATGGATGATCGCCTGGTTGTGCAGACACAACGGATCGGCCGGCGCCAGCATCGTCGCGCGTTGCGCCGCGGCCAGCGCATCGTCGAGCCGGCCGAGCGTGCGATACACCTCGCAGATGTTGCGTAGGTATAACGGCGTGTCGATGCCGTGGCGCAGCGAGGCTTCCATGAACGCCAGCGACTTCACCGGATCGCCCATGCGGAACGCGACGATGCCCGAAAGGTGCAGCGCGTCGCCCTGGTTGGGAGACGCCGCCAGGACGCATTCCAGCAGGCGCTTGGATTCGGCCAGCCGCCCGCCGCGCTCGTATTCGTTGGCGATCCGCAGCACGTCGGCCAGCGGCACCGGCACGTTGCCCGGCGCGGGCGCGCGTGGTGCGGGTGTCGGCGATTCCATCAGGCGCGTGCTTTCATCAGGCCCCCCGTGTCATGGCCGGCCCACGGGTCGGGCCAAAGGCCCGACCCGTGGGCCGGCCATGACACGGGGGAGCAGGCGCGCACGCCGTCATTCGCCCGCTGCCATCAGTCGAGCGTGTAGCCCAGCCGCTCGATCACCGGTTGCAAGATCGGGATCACCGGCTCGAGATACCTGCGATAGTGCTTCCAGCGCCCGACCGAGCGGTCGTACAGCGGCTCGGCCACCTGCGCGTAGCTGGCGGTGCGCGCGTAGCGGCGGTTCTCGTGGAAGGTCAGGCAGGCCTTGTTGAATTTCTCCCCGACGAACCCCAGCATCGCCCGCACGCTCTGCTCCTGGTCGGCAACCATGTCCTCATAGCGGATCGGCAAATAGCGCAGCGTCATCTCGCCGCGATAATGCTGCACCAGGTCCATCACCCGCACGTAATGGGTCGCCGCGGTCGGCAGATCCGACGCGCAATAGAAGCCGTGGGTGAAGGCGTTGGAAAACGCCGACACCATGATGTCGAGCGGATGCCGCAGCACGTGGATCAGCGGCGCCTCGGGAAACAGCAGCGCGATCAGCCCGAGATGCGTCTCGTTCAGCGGCATCTTGTCGGTGAAGCGCATCGCGCCTTGCCGCAGCACGCCCATCTGGCGGACCTTCTGCAAATAGTAGTCGCGCAGGTTGTCCAGGCCCTCGCGCTGGTCGCCCATCCATAGTTCGGCCAGCGCCTCGGGATAGCCGAGCGGACTGGCCAGCATGCGCGGCATGATGGCGGTGATCTCGTGGATCAGCGGCAGCTCGTCGCCGGCGGCGATCTTCGGATGCGCCGACAGGGTTTGCTCCACCAGCGTGGTGCCGGATCGCGGGAAGCCGAGGATGAAGATCGGCTGCGGCGTGTCGTGCCGCACGCCGGCGTGCGGGATCAGCCGCAGCCGCCCGCCGGTGAAAAAGTTGCGCAGCCGGTCGATCTGCTGTTTCGCGGCCTCGTCGAGATACACCTGGCCGGACAGCTCGCGCGCAAGTTGCTTGCCTTGCGCGAAAGCGGCCCAGGCATCGTCGTAACGGCCCGACTGATCGAGCAGCCGGCCCTTTTCCAGCAGCTCGTTCGGGCCGAGCCTGGCGTCGCCGGTAACGGTGGAGTCGATCAGTTCCACCGCCTCGCCGTATTTGCGCTGGCGGCCGAGCAAGACCGCACGCGTCAGCCGCACCGCCGGGTCATTGGGAAAGCGCTGCTCCATCGTGTCCAGCACCTGGCCCGCGGCGTCGAAATGCCGGTCGGCTTCCTCCAGCCGGGCGAAGCCGAGCAAGGTCTGGCGGATGTCGGGCGCGGCGGCGGCGGACTCCTGGTAGAGCGTGCGCGCCTCCTCCATGCGGCCCTGGTTCTTCAAATTCCAGGCGAGGTTGGCGAGCAGGATCGGGTCGCGCTGGCCGCTGAGGTCCAGCACGCGGCGATAGTGGTATTCGCCGATCTGCGGCCGGTTCGCTTCAGTCATGATCATGCCCATCAGGTTGTGCGCCTGCGGGTTTTCCGGGGCGATGCGCACGGCGTTGCGGGCGTGCACTTCGGCTTCCGCCAGGCTGCCCTTGCCGAGCAGGATGAGCGCGAGTTCGTTGGTGGCGACCAGGTTGTTGGGGTCGAGCGCGACGATGCGGCGGATCAGCGCCTCGGCGGCGCGCGCCTTGCCCTGGGCCTTGCGGATTTCGTACAGCACGGACAGCGCACCGGGGCGGTCGGGCGCCAGTTCCAGCACGTCGAGGCACAGGCGTTCGGCGGTTTCGATGGCGCCCTGGCGATGCGCCTGGAGGGCACGCTCCACCAGCGGCACGAGATGGCGCGTGGCCCCCGCCGGCGGCAGGGCGCCGAGTTGCAGCGCGCAGCAGCGCACGGCGCGCAGGCCGCTGCCGCAGTCGCATAAGGCGGAGACGGGAGCATTCATCGGCGTGGTCGGATCACCAAGTCGGGAGTTGCGGGAAACTGACATGGTGGGGGGTTGGGGACAAGCAGCGGGTGGGGCTGTAGGGCGGAGGCGGCTTTCGGGACCTTCACCCGGCGATGACGGCGGCGCCGGCCGGCCAAGCGCAATCGGCCACGGTCAGGTTCGACCCGGCCATCCGTGTACTATGGGCTCGCTGACGAATAACTGCGTCAGTTGACGTGCGGACCCTGTCCAATTCGTCATGGTCCGCTCTGGTGGAGAGCGGACATCCTGGTTGCGCTGGCGCTCAGCCGGTTCGCACGAACTTGTCCACGCTGCGGTCCACGGTCAATCCGGCGTAGATGTCGCCGCGCGAGTCCACGCCTGCGCCGTGGACATGGCGGCTCTCCATGCGGGCGAGTACGTTTCCCGCCGCATCGCGTACGCAGACATAGGCCGGCTTGTCGCCGTCCTCCTGCTCGGCAATGACGAACGTGCCGTCGTTGGCACGGGTGATGTCGTTCGGGCCGCCCATGCCGGTCCACATGCCGAGGAAGTCGCCGTCGGGCGTGAAGATTTGGATGCGCTGGTTCGCCCGGTCGGCCACGTAGAGTTTTCCCCCCGGATCGATGGCGATGCTGTGCGGCAGGTGGAATTCTCCCGGTGCGTGGCCCGGCGTGCCCCATGACATGACCAGCCGGCCGTCGCGCGTGAAGCGGTGCACGCGGGCGTTGCGGTAGCCGTCGGTCACGTAGATGTCGCCGTTGGGGTGGGCGATCATCTCGGTGGGGTGATTGAACGGCCCCGCCGCGCGTAGCGCGAGCCACGGGGAGCCGGTGCAGCCGGTGTCGGAATGCTCGCCGCGCTTGCCAAGTTCCAGCAGGGGTTTGCCGTCCAGCGTGAACGATTTCGCGACCGAGTCGGAACGATCGGTGGTGTAGACGATGTCGTCGACGATTTTCAGCCCGTGCGGGTCGGTGACCTCGCCGGTGCCCCAGGCGGTGAGGTATTTGCCGTCGCGGTCGAAGACCACCACCGGCGGGTTCTTGCGCTGGAAGACGTAGACGCGGTCCTGCGAATCGGTTGCCACGCGGCTGACCAGGCCGAACTTTTCTCCGTTGGGGAGCTTGAGAAAGTCGCGGATCAGTTCGTAGGTGTGGGTGCCGGCGCCGACTTGGGTCATTGCTGTTGTCCTCCCGGTCATTAGCTGCATGAAAGGCCCTGGGGCCTTGCGCCGCACCGGCCGCCTTCCTAATCCGCTCCCATGCGCCGCGAATAGCCGGTCCCATCGGCGGCGAGGATCGCGGCAAGGCGGGTTGTGGCCATGGCTCCCACCTGCTTCGAGGTTATCGACCCCCCTATACAGCACAAATTCCGCCTCGGGAGAACCGCGCGGTCGGCCCTGCCGCCCGATCCTGTGGACCTCCATCGCCGCCGGCACGCACGCCACCGAGCACGGCATCACCGGCCTTAGGGTTCGCCGAGGAATAAGCGAATCAGGATGCGGCGCAGCATTGTCCGTCCCGTCATGGCGGGCCCCCGGGTCAAGTGCCCGGGGGCAGGCTCCGGCCCGCCATCCACGACTGTGCGGCTTCCATAAAGGCAAGTCGTGGATGGTCCGCCTTCGCGGACCATGACGAATCGGGCGCGGCCCGCACGTCAACTGACGCGGTTATTCCTCGGCGGGCACTTATCGCCTCCCCGATGCGGTTCAGCCCCGTTATGTGCTGCACTGTCGAACGGAAAGGATGGCCTGATGCTCGGACCACGACGCCTCAGCCCGAAGGAAATCGCGGAGGTCCGCTGCCGCCGTCCCGCCGTGCGCGCGTCGCTGGCATGCGAAGGGCTTCGCCTCACCGCCGGGGAAGAAGCCCTGTTCGAACAATTCGATCAGCAGCATCTGACGATGCAGGGCCGCGAGGCGCGGCTGATCGCGTGGAGCCGCGCCCGTCGCGCCGCGGCCAGGGCACACGCGGCGGAGTCAGCGGCGATCCCTACGTCTATCCGGGCACCGACGTTCTCATCAACCAGGAGAACATTCGCGATCAAGACGAGTTGGAGGCGTTCGAGCACATCGTTACGGCCAACCGTATGGAGCATCTGCCCGCCGATATTACGCTGACTCCGGAGGGATACCGCCGCCTTCATCGCCCGGGCGAAAGCGCTCTACTGCGCGGCGGCCGTCACCGGTGCATGCGCCCGGAGGAAGCTGCGCACATGGCGCAACGCCTCGGCAACCTGGTCCTTGGTCTCCTTCCACGGATAGATGCTGACTTCGGAATTCGGCGCGAGACGCGCGGCCTCCATGGCCACGGCGTACGGGTGCGCCGGGACGTCGTCCGGCAGCACCAGGATCGGCGTCTGGCACGCCCGCACGAAATCGCGCGTCACGGTGAACACGAAATCGGGGTTGGCGCCGTACATCCGCTTCAGGAACGCGTCCACCATATCCATCGTGATGTCGGGCCGGCGGGCGCACAGCGCCGGGCCCCAGCCCTTGATGTTGTTCTGGTAGAACAGGTCGGGCAGCTCCGGACGGAACCCGCTGGGCTGCGCCAGCACGGCGGCAACGATACGCTCCGGCGCCCGCCGCAACAGGTTCCAGATGAACGGGCCGCCGATGCAGAAGCCCATCACCAGGAATGTCGAAATGCCCAGGTGATCCATCAGGCCGAGCTGATCATCGGCGTACGCGTCCCACGGCCGGTCGATCTCGAGCGGGCCGGAGGACTCTCCGCCGTTGGCATTGCGCAGATCCATCGTGATGCAGCGGTACTCGTCCTTGAACGCCGCCATCGCATTGAACGGCGGGAAGCCGGTGAGGGAGGCGATATTCGAGTTCAAGCCCCCGCCGGGGATGAGCAACAAAGGAAAGCCGGAGCCGGCCTCTTCGTAGTGGATCCGAACGTTGCCTCTTTCGTAGAACGGCATAGCGGTTTCTCCTCGCCCATTGTGGTGTCACGCGTACGCGCGCTGCTGGACCAGCCGCGTGCACACCGGGGCTTGAACGCCCAAACCCGCGGCATTTCCGGAAGCCCTTCGCTCCCGGAGTTCAGCCCAATTTTCGGATCTGCTCAACCCCGCGGCGGTACTGCCGCAGGGCAATCGGGTGAAGGCAGCAAGCCCAGGGCTCTGCCCTGAAACCCGCCAGGGGGGCTTTGCCCCCCTGGCCCCCCAGCAAAGGCAGGGCCTTTGCAATCCATCCGTTGGCGCGGTTGGACGGGAGGGGGCCTGCGCCGCTGCCTTCAGAGATCCGAGTTGGATCGCTGAAGGCAGCGGCGCAGGCCCCCTCCCGTCCAACCACGCCAAGTGAAGGGTCCCAAGGGCTCTGCCCTTGGCGGGGATCCAAGGGGCAGCGCCCCTTGGTGGGGTTCCAGGGGCAAAGCCCCTGGGCCTTGCTGCCTTCACCCGATTGCCCTGACCACCAAGCCGCCGCACCTTCCCCCAGCCCCACCCCCATGCTACCGCGCGCGGCAATGAAGCGACTGCTGCGGCACCCCGCCGCCCAAAAACTGCTGGCCCAATTGCTCGGTCTCTATCTCGCCTTCGCCCTGCGCACCACGCGCTGGCGGCTGGAGGGCGTGGAGCATATCGCGCGCCACGTCGCCGGCGACCCGGTGGTGGTCGCCTTCTGGCATGAGCGCTTGCCGATGATGCCGATGCTCTGGTTGCTCGCCCGCCGCTTTCCCGAGGGGCGTCGCTCGCGCGCCCGCGCCCACGTGTTGGTCAGCCGCCACCGCGACGGCCAGTTCATCGGCGCCGTGGTCAGCCGCTTTGCGCTCGACGTGGTGCTCGGCTCGTCCTCGCGCGGCGGCACCGCCAGCGTGCGCAACCTGCTGGCATTGCTGGCCGGCGGCGACCACATCGCCATCACGCCCGACGGCCCGCGCGGGCCGCGCCGCATCGCCGCGCCCGGCGTGGCACAGCTTGCGGCGCTGTCGGGCGCGCCGGTGCTGCCCTGCGCGGCGCGGACCACACGGTGCCGGGTGCTGCCGACCTGGGACCGCATGGTCGTGCCGCTGCCGTTCGGCCGCGGTGTGGTGGTGTGCCGTCCGACCATCGTCGTGCCGCGCCGCGGCTGGGAGGACTCGGTGCCGGCCATCGCCGACGCGCTGAATGCCGCCGCCGACCGGGCGGACCAGCTTTGCGCGGCGTAAGCAGCCCGCGCGCCCCATGGGCAAGCACAAGGTGACCGCAGCGGGGACACGCAGGTACGCGAGGATCGCGCGCGCCCCATGGGCAAACTCCCGATGAGCACCGGGGGGAAACTCTGGGCGGGGACCGCGCGCCTGGTAGCGCCGGGGCTGCGCCTGATGCTGCGGCTGCGCCTCGCCCGGGGGAAGGAGCTGCCCGACCGGCTGGCAGAGCGGCGCGGCATCGACCCCTCCCCCCGCCCGCCCGGCCGCTTGCTCTGGCTGCACGCCGCCAGCGTCGGGGAGACCGCCTCCATCCTGCCGGTGCTGGCGCCGCTGCTGGCGGGCGCGCCGGACCTGACCGTGCTGGTCACCACCGGCACCGTCACCGCGGCGGCGCTGCTGGCGCAACGGCTGACGCCGGATCAACAAGGGCGCGTGCTGCACCGCTTCGTGCCGCTGGATGTGCCGGGCTGGGTCGGCCGCTTCCTCGACCATTGGCGGCCGGACGCGGCGGCCTTCCTGGAAAGCGAATTGTGGCCCAATCTGCTGTTCGCCTGCCATGCCCGACACATCAAGCTGATGCTGGTCAACGCCCGCCTGTCGCCGCGCAGCTTCGCTCGCTGGCGCCGCGCCCCCGGTTTCGCGCGCGAGCTGCTGGGCGTGTTCGACCACGTGCAGGCGCGCAGCGAGGCCGACGCCGAGCGGCTGCGCATGCTCGGCGCCCGTCGCGTCGAGGCCCCTGGCGACCTGAAATTCGCCGCGCCGCCGCTGCCGGTCGATACGGCCGAGCTGGACCGGTTGCAGGCCCTGCTGGCTGGCCGCCCGGTCTGGCTGGCCGCCAGCACGCATCCGGGCGAGGATGCGCTTGCCTTCGCCGTCCACCGCCGGATCGCGGCCCGCCACCCCGCGTTGCTGACCATCGTGGCCCCACGGCATCCCGAGCGCGGCGCGGCGATCGCCAGCGAGGCCGCACCGCTGCCCGTGACGCGCCGAGCGCTGGGAGCAGCGCCGCCGGCCGCCGCCGGGGTCTGGGTGGTGGATACGCTGGGCGAGTTGGGATTGTGCTACCGCCTCGCCCCGATCGCCTTTGTTGGCCGCAGCCTGGTGCCACCGGGTGGCGGACAGAACCCGCTGGAGCCGGCCCGGCTGGGCTGCGCCATCGCCGTCGGACCGTTGACCGGCAATTTCCAGGAGCCTGTCGCGCTGCTGCGCGACGCGGGGGCGCTGGTGGAGGTGGCGGACGCCGCCGCCCTGGCCGGCTTCGTCACCGCGATGCTGACCGATCCGGCGCGGCGCGAGGATATGGGTCGCCGGGCGACGGCCGTCGTGCAGCGCCATGGCGACCTGGCAGAGCATACCGCCGCGGCATTGCTGGCGCTGCTGTCAACCGCTCCCGCGCAGCGGGAGAGGTTGACGCGTAGCGCCGGGTGAGGGTGCCGCGTGGCGAGCCGATCACCCTCACCCTCGGTGCTCTCGCACCTCGACCTCTCCCGCGGAAGAGGTCACCGGGCGCCCGCCTTCTGGCAGCGCGACGGCCTGCTCCCGCGACTGCTCTCGCCGCTCTCCGCCGTCACGGCCGCGGTCACCGCGCTGCGCCTGAAGCGCGAGGGCTGGTTCTGCCCCGTGCCGGTCATCTGCGTCGGCAATGCCACCCTCGGCGGGGCGGGCAAGACGACGGTGACGCTCGACCTCGCCCGCCGGCTGGTGGCGCGCGGCTGGGGGGTGCACGTGCTGCTGCGCGGCTACGGCGGCTCGGCGCGCGGGCTGCATTGGGTGGAACCGGACGAACCGGCCTCGGTCGTCGGCGACGAGGCGTTGCTGCACGCCGCCGTCGCCCCCACCTGGACCTGCGCCAACCGCAAGCACGGCGCCCAGGCGCTGCTGGCAGCCTGCGCCGAGGTGGTGCTGATGGATGACGGGCTGCAAAACCCGGGCGTGCAGAAGCGGTTTTCTCTCCTCGTGGTGGATGGGACATCCGGCTTCGGCAACGGCCGGGTGTTCCCCGCCGGGCCGCTGCGCGAGCCGGTGGCCGCAGCGGCCAGGCGTTGCCAGGCCGCGGTGCTGATCGGCCCGGACGCCACCGGGGCTCTGGCGAAGCTGCCGCCCGGCTTGCCGGTGCATCGCGCCCGCCTGGTGCCGGGTCCGGAGGCCGCGGCCCTGGCCGGCCGCCGCGTGCTGGGCTTCGCCGGCATCGCCATGCCGGAAAAATTCTTCGCCACCCTGGCGGAAGCGGGCGCCGAGGTGGTCGCGCGGCGGCCCTTCCCCGACCACCATCCCTATACGCCAGCCGAACTGGACGACCTGCTGGCCGAGGCAGACCGCCTCGGCGCCGTGCCGGTCACCACCGCGAAAGATGCGGTCCGCCTGCCGTCGGCTTGGCGCGAACGCGTGCAGGTGCTGACCGTCACCCTCGTCTGGGACGACCCCGACGCGCCCGAGGGTTTGCTCCGGACCGTGATCAACACCTGGGCGTCGGAGGGGCGTTACCGTCGCAGCTATGCATGATCTCGTCTTCCTGTTCGACGTCGATAACACGTTGCTGGACAACGACCGGGTCCAGCACGACCTGAACGCGCATCTGGGGCTGGAGTATGGCGCCGCCGCGCGCGACCGCTACTGGGCGCTGTTCGAGGAACTGCGCGCGCAACTCGGTTACGCCGACTACCTCGGCGCGTTGCAGCGCTACCGGCTGGAGGAACTGCACGACCCGCGCGTGCTGCGCATCGCCAACTGGCTGGCCGACTATCCGTTCGGGGCGCGGCTGTATCCGCGCGCCCTGGACGCGGTGCGGCACGCGCAGCAATGGGGGCCGGCCGTCATCCTGTCCGACGGCGACGCGGCATTCCAGCCGCGCAAGGTGGAGCGGTCCGGCCTGTGGCGGACATTCGGCGAGAACGTGCTGATCTTCGTGCACAAGGAGGACTCGCTGGACGATGTCGAGCGGCTGTTTCCGGCGCGACACTACGTGATGGTGGACGACAAGCTGCGGATTCTCGAAGCGCTGAAACAGGCCTGGGGCGACCGGGTCACCACGGTGTTTCCGCGCCAGGGTCACTATGCACTGGAGCCGGGCGTGGAAGCGAAATACCTGCCGCCGGATGTCCGGCTGGAGCAGATCGGCGATCTGCTGGACTGCGAGCGCGACAGGTTCGGCGGCGCCTGAGCAATGCGCGGACGGGTTGTCGCGGCCTGGCGACGCCGAGCGGCAGCGCGGTGCCTGACCGGCGACGGCAACGCCCTGCGGCATCCATGACGATCGACCAAGCGGACTTCAAATCACGCCGTCCCGCCCTTCGTCTCACCGTCGCCGAGGCTGGCGCGCTGCTGACCCCGGCGCCGAAGGTCCGGATCGATGACCGCGCCGCCGCCGCCCCACGGGGAGACGGCCATCCCGTTCTGGTCCTGCCTGCGCTCGCGCGTGGCGACCGCCATACGGCACAGGTGAGAGAGTTCCTGACCCGGATCGGCTACGACGCGCACGGATGGAACCTGGGAGCGAATATCGCGCCGACCAGCCGGTTGCTGGATGGCGCTGGTACCATCGGGGTGTGACCAACACCACGCCGCCGCAGTGAGGCACGTCACTGACGATCGAGCGAGATGCGTCCAGGTTGTCGTCTGCGATGCTCAACCGCCAGGCCGGCTCCGACCCATCGCACGGAGGTCACCATGACGACCACCCACCAGACCGCTGCCGCGTCGCTGCTGCGAGACCAGTTCCGTCAGCTTCACATCGTCGGCACGCAAGTGAACCTTGACGATGACCGCCAGAGACGTCTCCTGCTCGTTACTAAGGCGGATTGGACGGATTGGTCCATGTTTCTTCAGGACGGCCCGCTGCCGGCACGACCGGAGGTGCCTGTCATGTTGCGAAGATTGGGCGCCACGACCTACCGGCTGGCGACGCTGGCGGAGCGGCAGACGACGGCGGGACGCCAGCGATGGACGCTATGACCGCATGGGAGTTTGCATCGGACAGCAGCCGCCGCGCGTGGCGTTGCATCTGCGTCGCGGCGGTGCTGGTCATGACGTCGCTCATCGCCGGTTTGGTGGTCTTCAGTTGGCTGGCGGCCTCGCCCGCCGCGCGCAATCCGGCCACCGCCGCCGCCGATGAGAGGCCAGGCGAGCCCGTCGGCGCCCAACACGTTCATATAAGATTCTGACCTTCGCTCAGGGAAACCAGGCCGGACCACCCGCGATGTGGCTTCGCCGGGTGCCGGGGCCGGTTCGCCGGGCGATCGACGCGACATGGCGCCCGAGGACCGACACACCGCCAGCACGGACTCTTGCGCACGTACAGCGTAACGGTTAGAGCACTTCCACCCTGACCGGAAACGCTGGCGTTCACCTGTCATTGCGAGGAGCGAAGCGACGAAGCAATGACAGAGGGCTCGACGATTCCAGTCAGGCCAAAAACGCTCTAGACTTCGCGACCTGATACGCCGCATGTCTTGCGGAGTCGCGCGCCGCAGCCGCAACACCGACCACCGGATAGGGGAAACCAATGGACGGGCAAAACCTGCAATTCATAACCAACCCGAAGGCATACCTGGAGAAGAACGCCATCGTTTGCTACACGGGAGAAGCGGCGCAGAAGTCGGACGTCAATCGCATCAGCGGCAATACCCTGGCAGTGACACAGGAATTCAACACGACGGTCGAATTCGATCTGGTCCGCAATCGCATCGGCTACATCGATCTGAAGATACTCGGAGGGACCGGAACGTACGGCGGCACCGGCCGGCGTGGCCGGGCAATCGTGGGCAACTACATCCCCTATCTCGGCCAGAAGGACAACGCGCCGAGCAGTACTAATTTTGGCAGGATCAACCTGAGCCAGGTCACCACCAACTACGTTTTCACGTTCACTTTTACCGGCTGCAACTTTGTCGTCACGCGGGAGGGCGGCAGCGTTTATGTCTATCACGAGCCGACCGCCGGGGTGTGGACCGGCAGTGTCGCATCGCGCTATTCCGGCGCAACGATCCTGCATGAGCGGATTGGGCCAGCGTATGACGCCCGCACCAACAGCGGCTTCGGTTGCCTGGTTCGCGCCTCCGGCACGCGCTGGATCGCCTACGTGCAAACCCCGAACGGCATCAAGATGAGCAAGGACCGCCTGTCGGAAACCGTGATCGACATCTGACGCCCGGCGCCCTCGATGTTGACCCAGCGGCGATAGCAGCCCGTCATGCCGATGCCGGGGTCAAGCGCCCCATGACGCGGTGTGGCCGGTCTGACCGGCTGGACACCGGATAGCGTGCGACGTGACAGCGACCCGACAGCGTCGCGGACTCGACCGGAGTCTCGTCAGGAGAGTGTCAGTTGCGCGGTGCAACCTCGCGCATAGCGCGGGAGAGGCCATCGACGAACCGGTCCACGTCCGCCTCGTCGTTGTAAACGTGCGGACTGATGCGCAACCGCCCCAGCCGTGGCGCGGCATAGATCTGCGCCGCTGCCAGCCGCTCCACCAACCCCTCCGGCATACCGCCCGGGAACGCAAGACTCAGGATGTGCGGCGCGCGCACGCGTGCGTCCGGGGTCCGCACACCGGTGTTGCGCAAGCCGTCAGCCAGCCGATCCGTCAGCATGCGCAGCCGCTCGAGGATCGCTGCGCTGCCCCAGTCGGCCACCAACTCCATGCCGATCGCCGCCATGTCCAGCGAAACGAAAAAATCCCGCTCGCCCATATCGAACCGCCGCGCGCCATCGACATAGGCGAGATCGCGCATGTACGGCGCGCATTCGGAATTCACCGCGCGCCGTGCGGCACCGGTCTGTTCCAGCGGCTCGCCGTTCTGCCGCCGCTTCGCCACATAGAGGAACGCGCGACCATACGGCCCAAGCACCCATTTGTACGTCGGAAACACCACGAAATCCGGATCGAGCACGTGCACGTCCAGCGGCATCACCCCCGCCGCGTGCGTCGCGTCGATCAGCAGCGCCGCGCCGTACCGACGCAATGCCGCGCCGACGCGTTCCAGGTCGATCGCGCAACCGTCCGACCAATGCACCGAGGAGATCGACGCCAGCCCCACCGGCGGCGCACCGGGCCGGTCGATCGCCTCCAGCAGCGCCGCGGTCCAGTCGCCATCACGCGGTTGCCGCACCGTTTCCAGAATGAAATGCGCGCGTGACGCGAGCGTCCGCCATTCCAGCACCGGCGAGACGTGATCGTTCTCCAGCGTCAGCACGCGCGTGGCCCGCGGTGGAGCGAACAGTTTCCCCGCGGTGGCGACGCCGTAACTGACCGAGGGGATCAGCGCCACGTCGGCGGGATCGGCGTTGATCAGCCTTGCCGCGGCGCGGCGAGCCCGCTCGAACTGCGCCGGAGCGAAGTCGGCGGGAAGCGTCCAGGGCTGGCCCTTGCGCGCCATCGCCGCGCGGCCCGCTTGCATCGCAGCGCGCGGCAGCGGCCCCCAGGAGGCAGCGTTCAGGTAGCAGACCTCGCGCGGCATATCGAACAGGTCGCGTTGCGACGGCAGCATCGGCGGCGTTCTCCTTCAGCCGGTCCGCGGCAGGCTGAGACGCAGGCGCGGCCGCAGCGTCGGCGTGAACCGGCGGGCCAGGATGACCGCGCCAAGGCCGAGTGTCACCAGCACGACATAGTGCGCCGGGCGCAATCCGAAGCGCAGCGTCGCATCGGCGGCCAGCACGCGCCACGGATTGATATGCGTGGCGATGCCATACCAGGCGAACTCGATGCCGGCGGCCGCGGCGCCGGAGAGCAATGCGAGGGCGGGATAGATGGCGATGGGTCGCTGCCAGGTCGTCGGCAGGGCGCGCCACAGCATCAGCCAGACATACAGTCCGGCGACGAACACCGGCTCCGACACATTGGCCTTGGACTGGATGAAGTAGTGCAGCAGGGCCAGCAGGCCGAGCAGATAGGTCAGCCGGTGCAGCCGCTTCCACCAGCGCCCCATGCGGCGGATCGCCGCGTCGGTCGAGGTTGCGCCCAGCGCGATCAGCCCGAGCAGTACGGTGAAGCCGATGGTGAGATAGAAGCGGTGGATGATTTCGGCGGCGACCACCGGCAGATCGCCGTCCTGATCGACGATGTAGAGGCTGAAATGCGCCACCGCGTAGGCCAGCGCGGTCAGCCCCAGCATGCGCCGCAGCAGCAGCAGCTTGCCCCAGTTCAGCGCGGTGCGCAGCGGGGTGACGGCGAGCGCGATCAGCAGGAAGCGGATCGCCCAGAGACCGGTATCGTGGATCACCTCGGTCACCGGCTTGGCGCCGAGGTCGCCGTCCGCCCACCAGAATGCGGCCAGCAGCCCGGGGACGCAGACGGCGGCCAGCACCGTTGCCTTCAGCGGCAAGAATTTTCCGCGCCGGTCACGCCAGGGAACCACCATCGCCAACCACCTCCGGCCTCGCATGTAGGGGCTGGACGCAAAAGCGCCAGCAATCTTCCCGGATGGGTCCCGGCAGGAGGGTGGATGTTACACCCTTGTGCCCTCTCCGGCCTTGCGGGAGAGGGAATGGACGGCGGTCAGTGGCCGCTGCCTGGCGCGCCCCGGCCCATGTTGGACATGTCCATCTTCTGGAAATCGGGCGGTGGCGCGAACAGGCTGGGCGATTGCGGACCATAGGAGACACGAGTCGCCTCCAGTTCGCCGCCGGCCTGGGCGGGATTGTCGCTCTTGGCGCGCAACATCAGGCCATCGTCGCTGAGGCACACCTGGCCGCTGTGCTCCGGCCGCTTCGCCTCGTAGGTCGTGCAGCCGATGCCGGCGACCGTATCGCTGCCGAGCCGGGTGAAGGTGGCATTCCTGTCGTCGAACGCCATCACCCGCTTGGGGTCGTAGGGCAGCTCCATGTAGGCGTGCTGCGGCGTCATCACCATGATCATGCGCCCGGCGGTGCGGTCCATGATCGAGTATGCCGGCTGACCGACCGGCTCGATCCGCAGCTTCGCGCCATGGTCGGTGAAATACATGCGGATCGTGTCGGAGCGCTGCTGCCCCTGGGTGACGCCGGAGACGTGATATTCCACCATGACGTCGCGGGTCGGCTGCATCACCGCCGGATGGTCCTGTGCCACGGCCGGCACCGCCACGGCCACGCCAAGCGCCACCACCAGCCATGTGCGTATTGGCATCCTCTCATCCCCTGTATTGCGTCATGCAGTGGTGCGGGACACGCGGGAGTCGGTCAAGTCACCGTTGCGCCAGCGTGTCTATCTCGCTGCGTAGCGCGGCCGGGTCCGGGTCGGTCAGCCAGTGTGCCGGTGCGTCCAGGGCGCCGGCCAGGCGCGCCTTGTATTCGTCGCGCGGGATTTCCCTGGCGCCGAATTGCGCCAGGTGCGCGGTGACGAACTGCGTGTCCAGCAGCCGGAAGCCGCCCAGCCGCAGGCGCGCGACAAGATGCACCAGCGCCACCTTGGAGGCGTCGGTGACGAAGCTGAACATGCTCTCGCCGAAGAACACGCCGCCGATCGCCACGCCATAGAGCCCGCCGACCAGCTCGCCGGCCTGGCGGCACTCCACCGAATGGGCGTGGCCCATGCGGTGCAATTCACCGAACAGGCGCTCGATCTGCGGGTTGATCCAGGTGTCGTCGCGGCCGGGCACGGGGGTGGCGCAGCCGGCGATGGTGGCGGGGAAGTCGCGATCTATCGCCACGTCGAACGTCTCGGACAGCACGGTGCGGCGCAGGCGGCGCGGCAGGTGGAAGCGGTCGAGCGGCAGCACGCCACGCCGCTCCGGGTCCAGCCAGAACAGGCGGTCGCCGCGCCGCGTCTCCGCCATGGGGAACAGCCCGTGGCGATAGGCCCGCAGCATCAGTTCCGCCGTGATCTCCACCACGCGACGCGACATGGCGGGCATTGTGCAGCCGGCGGGGCGGCGAAGGGAAGCGCCGCGGCATCACGAAAGAAGGCCAGGGGCTTTGCCCCTGGAACCCCACCAAGGGGCGCTGCCCCTTGGAGCCCCGCCAAGGGCGGAGCCCTTGGGACCCTTCAGTTGGAGAGGTTGGACGGGAGGGGGCATGGGTCGCGGCTATCTTTCCGACCGACGGTCGGAAAGATAGCCGCGACCCATGCCCCCTCCCGTCCAACCTCTCCAACCGGATGGATTGCAAAGGCGCTAATATACTTGACTAAGTGACACCAGATATAGTGGGTGACCGTGCTACGGGGGCATAGACCGGAGA
>Ga0181521_10003898_pt1 | contig 17354 bp, 13 predicted proteins | sample PEATcosm2014_Bin_32_FD_119764 | JGI IMG/M metagenome (GOLD analysis project Ga0181521, IMG submission 119764) | Peatland microbial communities from MTU Mesocosm Facility, Houghton, MI, USA - PEATcosm2014_Bin02_60_metaG | ecosystem: Environmental > Terrestrial > Soil > Wetlands > Peat | place... | reverse complement strand
GTGGTGTATGCCGTGCTCAGCCTGACCGTGGTCAGGATGGCCCCGGTCGCTCTCGCGCTGGCCGGTGCGAGGCTTGGCTGGGCCACCACGGCGTTCATAGGCTGGTTCGGTCCCAGGGGCCTGGCCTCGGTCGTGTTCGCGCTGCTGGCGCTGGAGGATCTCGGCGGGAAGGTGGCCAGCCCCGCGGTGACGGTCATCACGGCCACGGTCCTGCTAAGCGTGATCGCGCATGGCGCCAGCGCCGAGCCACTGGCCCGCCGCTACGGGGCAGTGTCGGCCCGGGCCGCGACGCGCAGGGACTCGGACAGCCTGCCCGAACTGCCGACACGACGGCTCATCCGCCGGGCGCCGGCACCGGACGCGGAGCCGCCGCCCCGCGTGCCGGGGTGAGGGGTGAGCGGCGCCTAACGGAGCGGGCCGCCGCGGGTTTCACCCATGGAGGAGGATGCTGGCCGGTGCGGGTGTCGGTAGCGTCCTGGGCACAAGGTCGCGAGAGTCGGGAGCATGGGCGGCATGTCCAGGGCGAGATCGTCGTTCGCGGCCGCGAAACGCCGCGGGCCACGGCTGGTTCCGCGGAACCCGGTCCGGAATCGGGCCCTGGACCCGTGATGAGGCCGCCCGCCAGCCGCCCCCTGGGCCGGTTCAGCCGACCCCGGCGGCGCTTGCGGGCCGGGCTGGTCCAGTTGCTGTGCGTGCTCGCCGGGCTGGGGCTGGGCCTGCTGCTGCCGCACATCACCACGGCCCCCAGCGTGGCCAGCACCCGGGTGACCGAGGCGCTGGTCACCATCGGCTTCGGCACCCTGGGCCTGGTCAGCATCATTTTCTCGCTGCTTTTCCTGGTGGTGCAGTGGGCCTTCGGGAGTCTTTCCCCCCGGCTGAACCTGTTCCGCGATGACCCGATCGTGTGGCGAACGTTCGGGCTGGCCCTGGGGGTCTTCGTGTTCTCGGTCACCGCGGCCCTGGTCATCGCCAACGACGCGGAGGTGCCGGTGATCGTGCCGGCCGTGGAAGTGGCAGCCGTCCTCGCCACGGTCGCCCTGATGCGGGTCCTTCAGGTGAAGGCCTTCACCTCGATCCAGCTGGCACCGACGCTGGCTGCGATTGCCGCGGAAGGCCGCGCCATCCTCGACGACCTGTACCGCCGGCCCTGCACGGCGGGGCCGCGTCCGGCCGTGCTGCTGCCGCCACTGCGCCGCGTCGTTAGCTGGCCACACGGGCAGGCCACCTTGCAACAGGTCCACCTGCCCCGCCTGCTCGACGCAGCCGGCAGCGCCGTCATCGTGCTCCAGGCCGCCATAGGCGATACGCTCCAGCAGGGTGCCCCGGTCGCCGGTCTGCACGGTGGCGACGTGGCCGACGCGGCCGTCCTCCATGGGCTGGTGACCGGACAGGAACGCACCTTCCACCAGGATCCGCTGTTCGCATTCCGGCTGCTGGCCGACATCGGCCTGCGGGCCCTGTCTCCCGCGGTCAACGATCCGGCCACCGCCGTCCAGGTGCTCGACACCATCCAGAGCATCCTCAGCCCGCTCGTCTCCCGGGACCTCGACGTCGCGGAAATGACCGACGGATCCGGAGCGCTCCGAGTGGTACTGGCCCTTCCTTCCTGGGATGACTACCTGCGGACAAGCCTGGATGATCTCATCGAGTCCGGCTCCCGTGCTCCCATGGTGCTGTTGCGGGCACGGACCCTGCTCACCGGCCTGCTCAATACTGCGCCGCCACACCGCCGGTCATCGATCGCATGGCGGCTCCAGCACGCCGAGGAGCTTATGGCCGGCAACTTCCCGGCGATCTGGCGCGACGCAGGCGGAAGAGACCCAGGATGAGCGGGGTGCCGAGGCCGCGCCTGGGGCGACACGCGCACGCACGGTACCGTCCGGTTAATTCTTGGCGTCATCCGCCCGGCCGCACCCGGCAACGCCGCGCCGGTTAACTTTGGCCGTGGTTCGGGCCCGGCTAGCCGAGGTCCGGGCCCGGCCGGGCGTGGTTCGGGCCGCGCACGACCTGCACCTTATTTCTCCAAGATGGGAGCGTGCATGCGGGCGGCCCGTCCGGAGGGAATGCGGCGGTGCGGGACCGGGGCGGGCGCCGGAAGCGTCGCGCAGCGAGGAGTAATCTAGTTTATTGACCAATTTGATCGGGTATGGCCCCTAGCGTCGCCTGGCGACGCAAGGGTCGGCAGTGCGATGACGGCGCTTTCTTCGCCGCGACCGGCGCCCGTTGCCCGGCGGCGCGGCCGGCGCGCGCCGTGACGTCAGCCGTCACGGGCGCCACGCCCTTCCTCAGACCTGGCCGCGATCCCGCCGACGGGAAATACCACCCACGGGAAAGTACTTGCTCAATGATGTGCACCCGCCGAAACCTCGGACAGATCTGACGAATGACCGCATCCACTTCCGCTGACGTTGACATCACCGGCGAAGAGTTCCGCCGCGCCGTCGGCCATTTCGCCACAGGAGTCACGGTGGTCACTTCGGTCGGGCCGCACGGCCGGCCCGTCGGCACCACCGCTAACGCGGTCAGCTCGCTATCCCTGGACCCGCCGCTCATCCTTGTCTGCTTCGACCGGGCCAGCCTGACCCTCGAGGCGATCCGCAGCCATGGCGCGTTCGTGGTGAACGTGCTGGCCACGCCGCAACGGGAACTGGCCGCCAACTTCGCCCGGCGGGGGGCCGAGGCCGTCTGGGAGGGCGTGGAGCACGGTCCGGGCCCGACCGGCAGCCCCCGGCTGGAGGGGGTGCTCGCCACGCTGGAGTGCACCGTGGAGCACAGCCTGCCCGGGGGCGACCACGAGATCATTATCGGGCGCCTCCGGTACGCGAAGGCTTCGACCGATGACGCCTCCCCGCTGCTCTTCTGGCGCGGCTCCTACACCTCCCTCGACGAGACATAAGCATCCCGCACCCCACAAGTCACAGCGATGGGCGCCTGCGGAGGGCCGGTCCCGATCTGTGGCGACCGCACACACCAACCCAGTCCGCCCGCAGCGAACATCAAGAACAACCCGGAACGTGAACCGTCCCCAGTTTCGTGCATACTTCCTTGGTCGGGAAGGATGGACACGTTCAAATCACTCTATTCGGCGGTGCCGGCAGCTTACTGTGACCGAACGCATACCCAGCGCCGACAAGTTCCCGCTCCCTAAGGCCGGTTCTTGAGTAACGTCGCGGTGCGTGTCCAGTGCCCGCGCACGGCTCCCAGCCGAGCCAGTTCCGCCTGCGCCTGCGCCTGCCCCCGCGAAGGGCAAGCGACTGGCGTGGCTCGACGCGCTGCGCGGATTCGCGGCCCTGTGCGTGGTGTTCGACCATTTGGGCTGGATGGTGCTGCAGCGCGTGCGCGGCGACGTGTTCGAAGTGATCGACACCGGCCAGTATGGCGTCTTCGTGTTCTTCCTGGTCAGCGGGTATATCATCCCGGCGTCGCTGGAGCGCAAGGGCGGTGTCCGCGGCTTCTGGGTGAGCCGCGGGTTCCGGCTGTACCCGCTGTACATCCTGGGCATCGCGGTGTCCCTGCTGGCCTGGAAGACGGGCTTCGGGCCGGTCAGCGGGGCCGACACCCAGCCGAAGACCTGGGTGTATTCCCTGCCGTTCATGATGTCGGACCTGCTCGACGGCGCCAACGTGCCGACCGTCATCTGGACGCTGTCCTTCGAGATGGTCTTCTACCTTCTGCTGTCCGCGCTGTTCACGTTCCGGGTGCACCGGCACAGCGCGGGCTACGCGCTGACCGCGATCATCGGGGCGGTCGCGCTCGGCGGCATCTTGCCCTTGGAGGGGCTGACCCACACATTCGGCTCGCGCCGGGTGGCTATCGCGGCCGATGTCCTGCTGTTCATCGGCCTGCTGCTCGCGGTCAGCGGGCGCCGGGTGCCGCGGATGGCCGGCGCGGCCATCGGCGCGGTCACCGGTCTGACGCTGCTGCTGTTCAACACGAGCTACCCGTACAACTGGAGCGGGCTCACCATCCTGGCGCTGATGTTCACCGGGACCATGCTGTACCGCGCCGAGCGCGGCGAATTCAGCCGGGTCGCGGCGGCGGTGGTCGCGCTGGTGGTCTTCGCGCTGGCCATCGTGGCCGGCGTGTGGCACAGCATGATGTGGCATATGAGCGCGGCCGGCCAGCGGCAGTTCGATCTGCGGTGGATCAGCTGCCTGGTGCTGGCCGGCGCGACGTTCGGCATCGGGATGCTGCTGCGGCACCGGACTGTTCCGCGGGTGCTGGCCTGGCTCGGCCTGGTCAGCTACTCGGTGTACATGCTGCACCCGATCGTGCTCAACGTCTACTCGTCGTTCCCCGTGTTCCACCGGCCGCACCCGTTCGCGATCCAGGTCGGGCTGGCCGCGGGCATCCTGGCCGTCGTGCTGGTCTGCGCCGCACTGAGCTACTACCTGGTCGAGGCGCCGATGCAGCGCGTCGGCCACCGGTTTGCCCGCTGGCTGCAGACCTGGTTCGGGCCCGACGCCGTCACCGATGACCTCCCGGTGCCGGACGCGCCGGCCGTGGCCGCCGGTGATCCGCTGCTGGAGCGGGAAAAGTCGCCACGAATCCGGGGCTGAGGGGCCCCGGCCTGCTCCACCGCCGCCCAGACCGACCCGGCCCCGGCCCGGGCCGTGGCCGTGCCGGGACCGATGGCGATCTCATCCAGCGCGGAGGTGTCCATGAGGAGCGTGTCCGGGGCTCAGCCCAGGCGCTGCTGGTAATTCTGGAGGGGGGCGCAGAGGCCAGGAATCGCGCGGAGCCGAGGGCGGCCGGCGCCGTTGACCCGGGCGACCATCAGGGCGATGTCATCGCCGTGCTGGGTGGGCCGCTGCGGGCTGGCCAGCAGCCGGTCCGCGAGCGTCTCGACCTCGTCGCCGGCCCCGTCCTCGAGCACGCTGAGCAGGGCGCGGAGGCTGCCGTCGGGGTCTTGGCCGTCGTGTTCGAGCAGGCCGTCCGTGGCCAGCATGAGCGTCGTCCCGGCCGGCAGGGCGATCTTGGCCGTCGTGTACCGCTCCGCGGGGTCCACGCCCAGCAGCAGGTCGTCACCCTGGTCGAGGAGCACAGGCGCGGTGCCGGGTGAGACGAGGACCGGGGCCGGATGACCGGCCCGGCACATTTCGAGTTCGCCGCTGCCCGGGTCGAGTACCACGAAACAGCAGGACGCGAACAGGGCCGTGTCCGGATCGGTGTTGAGCTCGGTCAGCCACTGGTTGGCGCGGGTCATCACCTCGGCCGGTCCGTGTCCTTCGCGGGCGTAGGCGTGCACGACCATGCGCAGCCGCCCCATAAGGGACGCGGCGATCGGATTGTGCCCCTGCACATCGCCGATGACCAGGGCGACGCGATCATCGCTCAGCTCGATCGCGTCGTAGAAGTCGCCGCCGATCTCCAGTCCCGAGGTCAGCGGCTGGTAGCGGGCGGCAATGGTGACGCCGGAGGCCAGCAGCGGACCGCGCGGCAGTAGCCCGTGCTGCAGGTCACGCGCCAGCGCGTGTTCCGATTCGTACATCCGGGCCCGCTGCAGCGACTGGGCCAGCAACGCCGAGGCGGCGACCAGCAGTGCGCGTTCCTCGGCGGCGAACCGGCGCGGCGCGGCGAACCCCATCAGGCACGCACCGGTCTTGCCCTTGGCGTCGGGAACCGGCACCGCCGCCCAGGCGCGCTGCGGCAGGCCGGCCATCGCCGTGCCGAGGTGCGGGTATCGCGACGCCAGGTCCTCGGCGGAACCGATGAACACCGCGGTCCCCCCCAGGATGGCATCGGCGACCGGCGAGCCGGGAGACGGCGCGGGGTCACCGAGCAGGCGGGCGGCCCCCGCACCGAAGCCATACGAGGTGACCTGGGCGCAATGCCCGTCCTGCTCGGTGACGATCAGCAGGCTGTTCGCGTCGTAGGTGGTCAGTCCGGCCTGCGCGGCCGCGTTGATGGCGTCCACGGTGACCGCCGAGGCGAGCGCGGCGGTGAACTTCTGGGTGAGTGACGTCCGTTCGGCGCCCTCATGCAACCGGCGCCGTTCGGCCTCACGACTGGCCCAGATCGTCGTGGTGTCCATGACGAAACCGCTCAGCCGGGCCGGCTGGCCGTCCGGACCGGGCACGACCCGGCCGCGGGCCTCCATCGAGCGGAGCGAGCCGTCGAGGGCGGCCACCCGGTACTCAATCTGATAGGTGCCGCACGAGCTCATCATGTGCCGCAACGCGGTGATGAGGTCGGCCCGATCTTCTTCCGGGACACGGAGCAGGAACGTCTCTATCGTGGCCGGGCCGCCCTCGGGAAGGCCGTGCAGCCCATAGGTCCCCGGTTCGCAGACAACCTCGTTAGCGATCATGTCCCAGCTGAAGAACCCGGCGTCGGCTCTGGTGACGCCGGGGCGGAAACTCACCGGGGGCCGGTCTGGGGCGGTCGTGCCGGTGGCCGTGGCCGCCCTCGTGGCCCGCGCGACGGTCTCGTCCGCGGCGGATCGCGGCTGAGGAAGACCGTCGACCGGGACAAAATCAGGGCTCACGAGACTGCCACTTCCGTGTGAGAACAAAAACTGACCCAGTTCCATGCCGTACACCTAGCCCTCCCCCTCGACGGCTGTGCCATCCCCTTCGCGCCGCCGACTAACTCCAAATGCCGCCGACTGACTCCAAATAACATGGGCCATCCCAACCCGTAGAGCTGGTGAACGCAATGATCATAGCGCCGAATGGGCCCGCATTGTCAGTAAAAACGCTGGCCAGAGGTGACCCGACACACTTGTACCGGATGCCCAGGCCGCCCGGTACTCCCCGGATCTCCGCTGGTAGGCCACCTGCGGCTTTTCTCCACATTGCTCCCGATCGCCGGGCAGTACGGCGATAGCCCCTCCCTGCGCAATTGCGCCCATCGTCTCCGGGCCGCGTTTCGGACGGCGGGCCGGGGACGAGCAATGATATCCGCATACATCAGGAGCGCAGAATTTAGTACAAATCTGGCAGGCATTTTGGCGGCCCGGGAATAGCGGCTCACCCGTTTTCAAGTAACGCCCGTGGACGTGCAATCGTATGTGCAGGGCCTGGCAGCAGGGCCTGGCAATCGTTTGCAGAATGGCCGCTCATCTTTGCCGGGGCAGTCCGCAAACGGACTCGTCAGCGCCTGGTCACGGGCGGCAACAGTGTGCGGGAGCGGTCAGGGGGCCGGCTGGTCCGTCGAGCGCGCGGTCGCGGGCGGGCTCATCGCGGTCGCGGGCGGGCTCATCCGGCGGCGCAGGAGCGGAGCGGTGACCGCTCCGGCCAGGGCCATGACGGCGATCGCCCACCAGCCGTGCTGGAACGCAATCAGGCGCCCGACCGAAGTGTCCGGCTTGCCGAGGACCGCGACCAGGACGGCGACCCCAATGGCCATGCCGACCTGCCGGATCATGTTGACTACGGCCGAGCCGGTGGCGAACGCGTGGGCCGGCAGCGAACCCGCGGCGGTCGCCATCAGCGTGGGCAGGGTCAGCCCGACACCGGCGCCGGTGAGCAGCATGCCGCCGAGAACACTGCCCGGGTAGTCGGCGTCCAGGCCGATGGCCAGGGCCCACCAGATCACCCCGGAGGCGAACACGCTGCACCCGGCGGCGACGACCATGGCCGGGCCGAAGCGGGCGATGAGGCGCCCCGCGATGAGGAACGAGAAGAGCGGCACCATGACCGGCCCGGGCGCGACGCCCAGCCCGGTGCGCAGCGCCGACCAGCCCCAGTCGTCCTGCAGCCACAGCACGATCGAGAGCAGCATGGCGCCGAACGCCATGGAGAACGCGAGCATCACCGCCGTCGCGCCCAGGTAACCGCGCGCGCGGAACAGGGCCGGCTCGACCAGCGGGTTGCTGGCACGCGCGCAGTGCAGCACGAACGAGGCGAGCAGTACGGCCGAGGCGGTCAGGACCGCGACCGTCCGGACCGATCCCCAGCCCCAGTCGCCGCCCTGGACAAGGCCGAGAGTGAGCGCGGCCACGCCCGCGGTGACCAGAACGGCGCCCGGCGCGTCGGGCCGCGGGCCGGGGTGGCCGGGCACATCGGGCAGCCGGCGCCAGCCCACCACCAGGGCCGCGATCCCGATGGGCACGTTGACCAGGAAGACCCAGCGCCAGCTCGCCGCGACGAGCAGGCCGCCAATCACTGGCCCGAAGGCGGCGGCCACCCCGCCGGTGGCGGTCCAGGCGCGAACGGCCCCGCTGCGCCGCTGCGCCGGGTAGGAGGCGAGCACCAGGCTGAGCGAGGTGGGGGTGAGCAGGGCCGCCCCGGCCGCCTGCACCAGCCGGAAGGCGACCAGCATGCCGACGCTGGTGGCGGCGCCGCACGCGGCCGACGCCACGGTGAAGATGGCCACGCCCAGCAGGAACCCGTACTTGCGCCGGTGCCGGTCGGCCAGCTTGCCCGCCAGCACGAGCAGCGAGGCGTACACGATCGCGTAGCCGTTCAGCACCCACGACAGCTCGCCGAGATTGCGGCTGCCCAGGTCACGGCCGATCGCGGGCAAGGCCACGTTCACGATGAAAAGGTCGAGGCTCGCCAGCACCACCCCCGCGCACACGATGACCAGGACCTCAGGGCTCCCGGCGGGCTTGGCGGGCTTGGCGGGCTTGGCGGGCTTGGCGCGCCCCGGGGAGCCGGCGGTCCCAGTGGAGCCCGCCGTCGCCTGACTTAGCTCTGCCATAGCTGGATGGTAGAGTACTGACTTAGCTAAGCACAAGTCAGGTACCATGAGCGCATGGCAGGTACGGCTTCCGAACTTCCCCGGCTGACCGGGCCGCTCGACCCCCGGGCCGCGTGGACGGCGAGTGAGTGCTCGCTGGCCCGCGCGCTGGACGTGGTCAGCACGCGCTCGGCCTTCCTGCTGCTGCGCGAGGCGTTCTACGGCACGGCCCGTTTCGGCGACTTCGCCGAGCGGGCGGGCATCAGCGAGCCGGTGGCCGCCGCCCGGCTGCGCGAACTGGTTGACGCGGGGCTGCTCATGCGCGAGCAGTACCGCGAACCGGGCCAGCGGGCCCGGCTCGCGTACCGGCTGACGGACAAGGGCGCGGACCTGTTCCCCGCGCTGGCCGCCCTGATGCAGTGGGGCGACCGCTGGCTGAGCTCATCCGGCGGCCCGATCGAGCTGCGGCATCAGGACTGCGGTGAACCGGTCGAGGTCGAGCTGCGCTGCGCCGCCGGGCACCTGACCGGCCCCAGCGAGCTGGACCTGGTCCGGCGGAGGCGGGAAAGCTAGCTGCGCTGGTTCCGGATCTGGCGCTTGATGCGGGAGAGCATGGCGGCCATACCGCGCAGCCGCAGTGGGCTGACCAGGTCGCCCAGCCCGAGCTGACCGGTGAATTCGGCCGGGGTAGCCAGCACCTCGTCCGCGCCGAGGCCGTCCAGCCCGGCCTGCAGGATGCCGGCGAACCCCCGCGTGGTCGGCGCCTCCGGCGGCGCGTCGAAAAACAGGTGAACCGTGTCCCCTTCGTCCACCTCGACCGCGAGGAACAGCGGTGACTGGCACTCCGGCACCTGTTCCAGCAGGTCGCGATGGCAGGCGTAGCGCTCCGGGAGGGCCGGCAGGTCGTCGGAGAACTCCAGCAGCAGCTGGAGCCGCTCCTTGCCGGGCAGGGACGTGAAGTCGTCGACGATCTCGGTCAGGCGCGGGTTGAGTGTGCCGGTGGTCACGGCGTCTCGCCCCGCTTGATGGGGACCCGGACGCTGTTGCCCCACTCGGTCCAGGAGCCGTCGTAGTTGCGGACGTGCGGGAAGCCGAGCAGGTGCTGCAGCACGAACCAGGTATGGCTGGACCGCTCGCCGATCCGGCAGTAGACGACGATGTCGTCGCCGTGGCGCAGCCCGGCCTCGCCCGCGTAGATGCTCTCGAGCTCCTTGTGATCGCGGAACGTGGCGTCCTCGGCCGCGGCCCGCGCCCAGGGCACGTTCTTCGCGCCCGGGATGTGACCGCCGCGGACGGCGCCTTCCTGCGGGTAGTCGGGCATGTGCAGCAGCTCGCCGCTGTATTCCCCTGGCGACCGGACGTCGATCATCGGCTGGCCCAGGTGGTCCTCCACCTGGGACCGGAACGCACGGATCTGGGCGTCGTCCCGGTCAATCACCGGGTAGTCGGTCTGCGGGCGCTCCGGTGCGTCCTTGCTGAGCGGCCGGTCCTCGGCGATCCACTTGGCCCGGCCCCCGTCGAGCAGACGGACGTCCGGGTGGCCGAACAGCGTGGTCACCCAGAGCGCATACGCGGCCCACCAGTTGTTCCGGTCACCGTAGAGCACGAGCGTGGTGTCGCGGGATATCCCCTTGTCCGACATCAGTCGTGCGAAGCCCCGGCCGTCGACGTAGTCCCGGGTGTCCGGGTCGTTCAGCTCGGTGTGCCAGTCCAGCTTGACCGCGCCCGGAATGTGCCCGGTCTCGTACAGCAGCACGTCCTCGTCGGACTCCGCCACGACCAGACCGGGGTCATCGAGATGCTCGGCCAGCCACTCCGTGGAGACCAGCACCTCCGGGTGCGCATACTCCTGGAACTTGGCCGCGGAGTCATAGGGCAGCGCCACGGATTCCTCACCTCCGGTCGCGGCTGGACTGTTGCAGGCAGGTTAACGCGCCCGCGCAGGCCAGCCTCCCCCGGGATGCGGCAGGAATTCCAGCAGCCGGGCTGCGTTATACCGCCAGAGCTTTCCACGCTACCGACTGAACGAGGAGCTATGAGCACCATCGAACTGACCAAGGAGACGTTCGAGGAGACCGTCACCCAGCCCGGCATCACCCTGGTGGACTGGTGGGCATCGTGGTGCGGTCCGTGCCGCATGTTTGCCCCGGTGTTCCAGGCGGCCAGCGACGAGCACGCCGACGTCCGATTCGGCAAGATTGACACTGAGGACCAGCAGGAGCTGGCGGCCGCGGCGCAGATCACCTCGATCCCCACGCTGATGGCCTTCCGCGACGGCATCCTGGTCTTCTCCCAGCCCGGCGCGCTCCCTGCGCCTGCGCTCGAGCAGGTCATCAAGGCGGTCCGCGGCCTGGACATGGACGAGGTCCGGGCCGAGGTGGCCAAGCAGCCACACGCGGTTCAGGAAGACGCGGGCCAGGAATACGCCAGCCAGGAAGACCCCAGGACCGTCTGACCCTCCCGGGCTTACCCCTCCCTCTCCGGGAGCGTTGACACCGTGCCCCGCTGGTGTGATCGTTCATAACGCGAACCAGCCCTGCGGACCAGCACAGCGAGGGGGACGGCGGTGTCTCAGTCCAGCGCGCCAGCCGGGCGCGGCTACGCATCCGGGACGTTCGGGGTGGCCCTGCTCGGCGACACGATCGGCGACAACTTCGACCGGACCGTCGCGCGGTTCGGTGACCGCGAGGCCCTGGTCGACGTGGCCGCCGGGCGCCGGTGGACGTACCGGGAGCTGGCCGCCGACGTGAACGCCCTGGCCCTGGGGTTCCTGGACCGCGGGGTCGGCAAGGGTGAGCGGGTCGGGATCTGGGCGCCGAACTGCGCGGAATGGATCATGGTCCAGTACGCGACCGCGAAGATCGGTGCCATCCTCGTCAACATCAACCCGGCGTACGGCTCCCGGGAACTGGAGTACGTGCTGCACCAGTCCGGTATCCGGACCCTGGTGGCCGCGCCGAAGTTCAGGACGTCCGACTACGCCGGGATGATCGCCGAGGTGCGCCCGCGCTGCCCGGACCTGACCGAGGTGGTCCTGTTCGGCGGCGAGGAATGGCAGCTGCTGTCGGGCGGGGACCGCACGGCCAGCGGGACCGCCCCGGCCGCACTGGCCGCGGTGGCCGCGCTGGCCAGGGCGCAGGCGGCGCTGAGCGCGGACGACGCGATCAACATCCAGTACACCTCGGGGACCACCGGGTTCCCCAAGGGCGCGACGCTCTCCCACCACAACATCCTGAACAACGGCTTCTTCACCGGGGAACTGTGCCGGTACACCGAACAGGACCGCATCTGCATCCCGGTGCCCTTCTACCACTGCTTCGGGATGGTCATGGGCAACCTCGCGGCGACCAGTCACGGCGCCTGCATAGTGATCCCCGCACCGTCGTTCGATCCTTCCGCCACGCTCCGTTCGGTGGAAAAAGAACGGTGCACATCGCTGTACGGTGTCCCGACCATGTTCATCGCGGAACTGGCGCTGCCCGACTTCGCCTCCTGCGACCTCACCAGCCTGCGTACCGGCATCATGGCCGGCTCGCCATGCCCGGTGGAGGTCATGAAGCACGTCGTCCAGCGGATGCACATGGACGAGGTCAGCATCTGCTACGGCATGACCGAAACGTCCCCGGTGTCGACGCAGACCCGGTTCGACGACTCCATCGAGCGCCGGGTCTCCACCGTGGGGCGGGCGGGGCCGCACCTGGAAGTCAAGATCATCGATCCGGCGACCGGGCTGACCGCGCCGTACGGCGAACCGGGGGAACTGTGCACCCGGGGGTATTCGGTCATGCTCGGTTACTGGGAGCAGCCGGAGAAGACCGCGGAGGTAATCGACCAGGCCCGGTGGATGCACACCGGTGACCTGGGGATCATGGACGCCGACGGGTACGTGAACATCACCGGGCGGATCAAGGACATGGTGATCCGCGGCGGGGAGAACGTCTACCCGCGCGAGGTGGAGGAACTGCTCTACAGCCATCCCGACGTGCTGGACGCCCAGGTCATTGGGGTGCCCGACGAGAGGTACGGCGAGGAGCTGATGGTGTGGGTGCGGATGCGCGACGGCGCCAGCCCGCTTGCCGCCGCGGACGTGCGCGAGTTCTGCGCGGGGAAGATCGCCCAATACAAGATCCCCCGCTACGTCCACATCGTCGAGGAGTTCCCGATGACCGTCACCGGCAAGATCCGGAAGGTCGAGATGCGGGAGCGGTCGATCGAGCTGCTGGGACTGCAGAAGGCGGCCGGGGCCCAGCACGCTTAGCGAGCGTCAACTTTAGCTAGCGGCGGCCTGCGGGTCCGGCCCGGCGATGGGGCAGGGCACGAGGGCGGCGGTGATGTTGTCAATGCCGCCGGCTTCCAGCGCGAACAGCAGGAGCGCGGTGGCCGCGGCGCGCGGATTCTCCAGCGCGGCGGGCATCGCCAGGGCCGCGAGCTCCCCGCCGTCGGGGTCGTAGTTCCACAGGCCGTCGGAGCACAGCAGCAGCGCGCCCGGGCCGGGCGGCGAGAACTGCGCGACGTGCGGTTCCGCGTCACGGGCCCCGATACCGATCCAGCGCGTCACCACGTGCGCCTGCGGCGACTCCATGGCGTCGGCCTCCGACAGCAGCCCCTGCGCGACCATCTCCTCGGCCAGCGAGTCGTCCCGGGTCAGCGGCTGCGCCATGGGCTCGGGCTTGGCGGCGAGCCAGTAGGCGCGGCTATCCCCCATCCAGCACAGGGTGACCTCCCCGGCCGCGACGACCGCGGAAATGTAGGTCGCCGCCGGGGCCTCCTCGGGGTCCTCGGCCAGGGCGATAACCGCCTCCCGGGCCGAGACGACCGCCTGTCTCGACGCCTCAGCCGGATCGGCGCCGGCTTCCGCCGCCTTGGCCAGCTTCTGCACGGCGGCCCGCGCCGCCGCCAGCGCCGCCTCGTCCGGCCGGTCGGCGCTGGATACCCCGTCACAGACGACGGCGACCACGGCCGGGCCGCTGGGGGCCTCGATCGTCGCGAGCGCGAGTGCATCCTCGTTCCGGTCGTGCCGGACCCCGCGATCGGTGACGCCCGCGACGGAACCGAGGCTGAGTTCCTCGTGATCACGGCCCTCGAACGTGTTCTCGGGGTCACCGTCGCTCACGACGATCGAATTCGTCACCATGACCATCGCCGACACACCACACCCGCTCCGTTTCTGGCTCCGGTCGCGGGCCCGTCTCGCGGGCCGGTACGGTGCCGCTCATCACCCGTGCGCCAGGAGCCGGGCCTACGGCCCGTGACATGCCTATTGTGACGTATTTCGGCCCGACACGAGCCCATTCGGCGCTCAGCCCGGGTGCTCCCGGCGATCGCCCGACCAATCGGTGTGGAAGGTACCGGGCCGGTCCACCCGGCGGTAGGTGTGCGCGCCGAAGTAGTCGCGCAGGCCCTGGATGAGCGCGGACGGCAGGCGTTCCTTGCGCAGGCCGTCGTAGTAGGCGAGCGAGGAGGAGAACGCGGGCGTCGCGATGCCGGCCGACGCGGCCTGCGCCACGACCCGGCGCCAGCTGTCCACACCGTCCCCGATCGCGGCCGCGAAGTAGGGTGCGACCATGAGGCTCGGCAGGCCGGCGTTCTCGTCGTAGGCGGTACGGATACGGTCCAGAAAACGGGCCCGGATGATGCAGCCGCCCCGCCAGATCGTCGCCATCGCGCCGCGGTTGATGTTCCAGTCGTACCCGACGCTGCCCGCGCCGATCTGCTCGAAACCCTGGGCGTACGCGACGACCTTGGAGGCGTAGAGAGCCCGGCGGACGTCCTCGACGAACACGTCGCGGTCATCGTAGTGCACCGGCGCCAGGTCCGTTCCGAATGATTCGCGCGCCGCCTGGCGCTGCTCGGCGTGGCCGGACAGCGACCGCGCGAACGTCGCCTCGGCGATCCCGGTGATCGGGACGCCGAGGTCCAGCGCGCTCTGCACGGTCCAGCGGCCGGTGCCCTTCTGCTCCGCCTGGTCGAGCACGACGTCGACGAACGGCTTGCCGGTCTCCGCGTCGGTGTGGGACAGGACGTCCGCGGTGATCTGGATCAGGTAGGAGTCGAGGTCGCCCCCGTTCCAGGTGCGGAAGATCTCCCCGATCGCGCCCGGCGACTCCCCGAGGCCGCTCCGCAGCAGGTCGTAGGCTTCCGCGATCAGCTGCATGTCCGCGTACTCGATACCGTTGTGCACCATTTTGACGAAGTGCCCGGCGCCGTCCGGGCCGACGTGCGTGCAGCAGGGGGTGCCATCCACCTGGGCCGCGATCGACTCGAAGATCGGGCCGAGCCTCTCGTAGGAGTCTGTGGACCCGCCGGGCATGATGCTCGGACCGTTCAGCGCTCCCTCTTCGCCCCCGGAGACGCCGCACCCGACGAAGTGCAGGCCCTGCTCGCGCAGCGCGGCCTCACGCCGCCGCGTGTCCGTGAAATGCGCGTTGCCGCAATCGACCACGATGTCGCCGTCCTCCAGCAGCGGCACCAGTTCGTCGATCACGGCGTCGGTTGCGGGGCCGGCCTGGACCATGATGATGATCGCTCGCGGCCGCTCCAGGCTCGCCACGAAGTCCCGCATGGACTCGCTGGGCATGAACGTGCCCTCGTCGCCATGCTCTTTGACCAGGCTGCGGGTACGTTCCGGCGAGCGGTTATGCAGCGCGACGACGAAGCCGTGCCGGGCCAGATTGCGGGCCAGGTTCCGGCCCATCACGGCGAGGCCGGTGACGCCGATGTCTGCCTTGATGCCTTCACTGCCTTGGGTCATGGATAGCTCCCGGGTCGCGGCTTCCGCTCCTCGCTCAATAAAGGCGACCCTAAACCGTGGGGCCCGTAGCAGGCCCGGCTGGTCCCGATCGCCCCGTTACGGGTATCCGGGCATAGGGAGACGCGTCAATCCTGCCACTGCGTTGCTGCTCGAGGCGGGGGTCTCGGTTTGGCCAGTGCCAGTGCTGGGGGGTTGCGGCGCTGGTGGGGTTGTCGCTGGCGCGGGGTGAAGAGGTTGGTGATAAGGCGGCCGGGGTGGTGTCCGTGATGATGGCGAAGAAGGTTGCCCGGTTCATCGGCGCCGCTTGCGGAGCGTGGTGACACGGTTTATGTGGATTGTTCGCCCCGGCTGTAAGGCGGCGGCGTTAGGCTCGGTGCTGGGATAGGGGCCGGTGACTTTGGGGAGGAGGCGGTGATGCCGGAAAGCAGTGGCTCCGGCTCGTGGATGAGCGCGGACCCGGACTGGGTGCCGCCTGTGATCAACACGCACGTGGCGCATCCGGCGCGGGTATATGACTACTGGCTCGGGGGCAAGGACAACTTCGCGGCCGACCGGGCGCTGGGTGACGCCATCATGGATGCGGTGCCCACGATCCAGACGATGGCGCGGGCGAATCGTGCGTTCCTGGGCCGCGCGGTCCGCTACCTGGCAGGTGAGGCGGGCATCCGGCAGTTCCTGGATATCGGCACCGGTATCCCGACTGTAGGGAACACGCATGAGGTGGCGCAGGGGATAGCGGCAGACGCGCGGGTGCTGTATGTGGACAACGACCCAATCGTCCTGACGCACGCTCGCGCACTGATGACCAGTCATCCCGCCGGGGCGACCGAGTTTATCCATGCTGACCTGCGCGAGCCGCAGACGATCCTGACGGATCCGGCGCTGGCGGCGACGCTGGATCTGCGTCGGCCAGTGGCGCTGATGCTGGTGGCGATCTTGATGTATTTCCGGGATGAGGAGGATCCGCTCGGGATGGTAGCGCCGCTGGTCGATGCGCTGCCCTCGGGCAGCTATGTCGCGATTACAAATCCCACAGCCGATTTCAACCCGGAGGCGATGGCCGGTGCGGTGGCGGCGGCCGAGCACGGGGGTGTGACGCTCGTGCCGCGCAGCCGCGAGGAGACCGCGGCGTTTTTCACCGGGCTGGATCTGGTGGAGCCGGGGGTCGTGCCGGTGCTGGCGTGGCGGCCAGATGCGGGCCCGCGGGCCGATCCGCACAGTGCGTATTACTACGCCGGTGTCGGCCGCAAACCCTGATGCGCAACGAGGCGTTTCGTTTCACCTACCAGACAAAACCGTGCAAGTCAGGAACACGCCAGAGCCCTGGCGCTTACCCCGCACGCGGATCACGACCCTTGGCTGCCAACGAATGCCACTAAATTAGCTTCCGGTGTGCATTACTTATATCTTTCCCTCCCATTATCCGCCATGGGTTTCCTGTCGCCCTGAAGTGGCAAAGAACAGAACATTGCTGGGGCCGGGGGGCAGCAGAGTGCGAACATGGATTGCAGTCGAAAAACGGGGCAGGACGGCCGTGGGCGGCGGAGCGCGGGCGCCCGGTCTCGACGGTGTCCGGGCGCTGGCCGTGTTTGCGGTTATCGCCTTTCATGAGCAATTCGCGGCATTTCATGGCGGATTTCTCGGGGTTGATGTCTTTTTTGTGCTGAGCGGCTACTTGATCACCGACCTGCTCGCCGCCCACTGGGCCCGGCACGGGCAGCTGGACCTGCGCGGGTTCTGGATCCGGCGCGCGCGGCGGCTCCTGCCCGCCCTGGCTGTGGTGCTGGTCATCGTGACAGCGGCGGTCGCCGTGATCGAACCAGGACAGCTCGGGGCGCTGCGGCCGGCGCTACTGGCGGCGGTCAGCTATTCGAGTAACTGGTGGCAGGCGCTGCAGCATCAGTCGTATTTCGCCGGGTTCGGCCCGCCGCCGCCGTTGCGCCATCTGTGGTCGCTCGCCATCGAGGAGCAGTTCTAC
>Ga0181521_10003897_pt1 | contig 17356 bp, 18 predicted proteins | sample PEATcosm2014_Bin_32_FD_119764 | JGI IMG/M metagenome (GOLD analysis project Ga0181521, IMG submission 119764) | Peatland microbial communities from MTU Mesocosm Facility, Houghton, MI, USA - PEATcosm2014_Bin02_60_metaG | ecosystem: Environmental > Terrestrial > Soil > Wetlands > Peat | place... | reverse complement strand
TAAGATAAGGAAAGTCGAAACCGGACCGTTTGGCGGACGGACGAGTGCGTCCACAGCTTAGTTCGGACGCCGACTCGCTCGCGTCCAAATCGCGGAGCTTCGCGGGGAGCGCCCGCGACCATGCATGGGACGCGCGCGGCCGAGTCGGGGAGGCTAGGCTGACCCGCCTCCGCGAGCGGACGAATTCATTCGCGGGGTTCGTCCAGGGGCGGGACCGCGATCGGCGCGTGGGACCGAGACGTGCGAACGCATGGTCTCCACCTTGAGTTGGTTACACAAGGTGACTTGGTGCTCCAGTCCGCGATAAACGCGCGCGCGCCCGCGCGCGTTCAGAGACGACGTCGCTCCCCTCGCTCGCAAGAGGTTAAAAGGCGGTCGGGCCCTCGACGATTACAGCGGCAGGAGATTCGATGCCACCGTGGGCTTGGGGAGTCGTCACCATCATTGTAGCTGTGGCGATACTAGCCATGCTCGTGGCACTAGATCCTTCGTCGCTCGGTCTCTCTGGGTGCCCGATTGCTGGCCCCTGTCCTTAATCGCTCTTCTACGACCAAACCTCGAATATCGATGTGCGATTCCAGCTGCGTATATGCAAGGTCACGCCGCTCATCGTGTGACTGCAGCTGCGGAGGCATGAATCATGGATCTGCCTACGGAGGATATCGATCATCGGGGCGTTCATCGAGTCGCCGAAGGTATGTCACGGTCGATTTTGAGCGGAACGCGATGGAGCGGTTCGAAGAACGTTACGTCCGCCCCGAACCGAAACCCCAATCGTTCCTCGATTACGTCGGCGGCGCCGGGCGGTCGGCTTTGACCGGAGCCATCGTCTACGGCCTCTCGACTGCGTTTCCGCCGGTTGGTGCCTTCGCGATTCCGGCGTACACCGCGCTCACTTACTCAAAGATGGGGTACGGTCTTTACAAGGTCTACGAAGAGCGACTGGCAACGGGGCGCGCGAGTCCCAAGTCAGTCAGCGGCGCGTCAAGCTCGGTCGGGGAAGCTGCTGCCAATCAGCCCTCTGACGCGATTGCGGCACAGGTGGCGACCGCAGCATATGAACGTGGAGTCTTCAACGACTTGGCGAGTCATACCGGTCTCGAAAGTGTCGTACTCAAGGAGATGGTCAAAGGCTCCACTAGTTCGGCTCTGTCGACGGTGGGGGGGGACTTACTCAAGTTTGCCATTGGCAAGGCAGTGGGTGGCTAAATGGAGCCCAAGGATTTCGAGTTGATCACAATCATCGCTGCGAGGAAGGCCGAGCTCTACAAGAGCGCAAAACAAGAACTCCTGAGCACACTTCCGCGCTACGTTGATCGGAATGAGGCCAAGCTTCGACTCCGGCGGGCGATAGCGAGCCTGGACAACATGCTCTTTGTGAGCGACGAGGAGAAGGCAACGAAGACCATCACTCCGGGGGTTTCTGTGGCCGACTTGAAGCTCGACGAGTCCGCAATTGTGAGAGAAGTTGCCAGGAGCTTAGTCCAGATGTGATCGTCGATCGGCGCGCGACCAGCAACGGAATCAAAAGCTGAAACGTGAGACGTGCTGCCTTCGGATACTGCGCCCTAAATGGGCCATGAAGCCCCTGCGTTCGTCGAGGTTCATGACGCTGGGTCAACGACTGCTCGCCGCGCTGATCGCGCTCGCGATGCTCTGCGCCCTTTCCGCGATTCTTTGGGTCGTCGCGCCGCGATGACGACACGGGACCGCGATCGGGCGGGTTAACGGTCTGTCAATGATGTGCCAATCATGACCTCATTTGCGTGAGAAATCAGCCAAAGCGTGACTGCAATTGTTTGGCGAATGCCGAGTTCAGCATCGTGCCTCCTGGGGACTCCCCCCGAGTGGGAGCCATACCCCGATAGGAAACCGTAGAGGTCGGAGATCATCTTCTTTCGCGAACCTTCCGCGATTCCACCTAGACCCGCTCGCCATTCTGACTGACCAGAAATCTCGCACACGACAAGTTCCAACCCCTTTCGACACGACGAAAGAGCTTGGCCAAAGGCGTCCGCCCCACCAGAGAAGTGAGCATCAATCGCTCCCTCCAAGAGAGTCGCAACCCCCGCATGAGTTCCGAACGCCTCGCGCAATTGCTCGCGATTCGCGAAGCGGAGACCTTCAAGACCGGGAGAGACCGCCGGAATGTCGAGAAGCTGCTGTTCGCGAGCCCTATGGCGTGCATCCATAGCCTCCCTCTTGCGACTCTTCAGCAGCTCCCCGATGTCCTCGTTGAACACTAGGTCTTCCTCCAGAATTGTCTCCAACTCGCCCACAGATGCGCTGATCTGCGAGTCGAGTCGCGTCTTTCTCTTCGCTCGGCTGAAGCGTCGGGAAAGTACCGCGCTATTGCCCCGGTTAGTGAGATTTCGTCTCGCAACCGATATCCCACGCAGGACCACCAGTGTCTCGTCAAACCACCGGTTGAAAGTTCGATCGAGATTCGCGGAACGAGCTTGCAGGTTTTTGCCATATTGGAATTTCCCAAGAGAAACAAGAGCTCGCTGGCGGGGCACGCCGAAGAGAGTCAGCAAGGATCGAGCTGCACCAGCCCCGGACGGCAACCCCCGAACCGACTGACGAATGCTAGCAGCTTCCTGTTGGAGCCACCTTCCACGTTGAATCAGAGCCCGAACGGATTCCCTGGGGTCGCGCATCGCAGCTCAAGCGACGCGATGCCGAAGGAACTCAAGAGCCCTCGCGCGGGGCTCGCGAACCGCGCGGGCGAGGCTACCATCTAGGTTGGTTCGGTTTCTTCGTTATCACGCGCGGACCTTCGAAGAAGGGTTCATTGTTCCACACTCGGTCGCCAACCCAACGGTAATGTTTACCCTGCCAGTCAGCCGAAATCTTGTGCCCCTTCGGGCGATTACAGATTATTGTTGTTCCGCTCTCATCGGTAAACGATTCATTGCAGTCGTTGCGCGCTGGCGGCACGCTCACTCCAAAACCACCCGCGGCTTTATCGATTAAGCTTGACCCCACCCGTTTCGAGACCCCACCTCTCGGTCCATCTCGCGCCGCCTCTGTGATGACAACATGGAACCTAGCCTCACTTGTCGGACTTGCGGCGTGCTCGTGGACTTGACCCGGCGAAACGCGGTAACTCCCGTTGTCTACCGCAACGTGATGTGTCATAACTGCGGGGTCATCTGCATCCTGGAGGGGCCGGAACGGAACGCCGACTCCAATCCGGACTCCTCCGAACGTGGGGTTGTATGTGCTCGATGACCGACCCCGAGGAGCGCGAGGGACAAGGGGAAATTCGAGCTCTACTGGCAGTCTACTCGGATCCTCACGGACTACCCAGCGCCGCGGCCACACCAAACAGAAGCCTACGACCCCGTCACTCTGGAGGGTTACGACCGGAGGTCGACTCCTTGGGGGCTGAAGTGAGAGGACCCGTGAGCGACTACGGTGGAGGACTGGGGGTTGACGATGGAGGCGGGGGCCCAAGTCCGCCGTCCTCAGATTTCGCCATCTCCTCCGCGAGCTTCTTCCGAGCCGCGGGAGGAAGCACAAATATCACGAGCTCAAGGTATGCGACGAACACTTTCCCTATCGCCTCCCGCCGTTGAGATTCTAGCGCGGGATCGATGAGCTTGCCGACATCGCTCACGTCGGCCCCTCGGGGTAGCGTATCGAACCTGAGATTGGGACTCACAAGCATGGATTCGGGCGACTTCCAGCCCTTCCGTTCTTGGAGAGTCTTCCTCATCGATTCGTGAGCGTCGTACGCTTCGTCAATCTTCTGGACGAGTTCGGTCGGTAGGAGGAACAGCTTTCCAGAGGCGCGGGCAGAGATGATCGCCAAAGTCAGGATGCGCCAATCCGCGAAGGTCTGCGGTGCCATCAACTCGGCCACCATTCCAGATAGTTCGTTCTGAAGGGCGCGAGATAGAGCGAGAACGTCCGAGCTGACTGGAACCCCGAGTAGCTGCGTCTTGATTGACATCAAGTACCTGACTACAATCGGAGCAGCCTTCCCCAGGTCAGTTCGGTCAAACCGTTCGTACTGGGTGACGAGACCCTCAATTCCTGACGGTGGGACGCCCAGCTCAACAAAAATTGCCGTCGGTTTTCCAGCGTCATATGCCATGCCAATCTCGTGCTGAATCCAAGCTGGCGGCCTCCAGGCCTCCTCGCCTTCCAGCTTGTCCTGCCGGGTCAGTATCGCGACAACGAGGTCGGCGTCCCTGATGAGTCCCCGGACCTTTTCCGGGGGAGGCGTAGGTTGGGGTAAGTCCCCGGTGATGACTTCAAACTCCAACGCGCTAAGCAACCCCCGAAACCACTCCAACACATTTCGGTCAGCAACGTCGAAGCTGCAACTCAAGAAGCACTTGGGGAATCGGGACGTCGGCATCGCTTGAGGGTTGGATAGTCAGATTCGTGACGACTATTTCTATAGGCGCAACGTAGCCCCTCCTGGAGGTGACAACAACGTCCGAGAAGCAGACCACGAAGGAAGCCGCTTCCCGCGTTCAGTCAGCTGCAGACCGATCGGGCACGAACAAGGAGTTCGCCGCCCGAATGCAGTCGGCAGCCGACCGGCGCGAAGCCGCGGTGAAGAAGAGCAAGTAACTGAATTGTTTAGTCTGTATCATCTGTTGACATCTGTACGTTGAATCACTCTCCGAACACGAAGAAACCAAGCAGCGAAAGTCTTGGGAACGGAATAGTAAATGGCCCTCGGGCCGGGGGCGAAACCGGCCCAACCTTTTCTCTTAGGCTGGCCTGACAAGGAGTTCAGATGCCCGAGCCCCGAGGAATCTCCGACCCAAGTCCGTCAGAGATGTGTGAACGGTGCATCGAGCACGCCGAGAGTGGCTTGGCCGACGCCCGCGCTCTCGCGGATAGGGGCAGTCTCGGACGAGCCCGATCCCTCGTCCTTCTGGCGTACGAGGATGCGATGCAAGCGGTCGCGTACCATTGGGTAGCGAGAGGTTGGGCGACGTTCGACCCCCAGCGCAAAGGCGAAGTCCTCTACATCTCAGAAGGAGCGTTGAGGAACCATCCGTTGAAGCAGCTTCTGATTGCGTTTCTGGACCCCGCGGTTCGCTCACTCGCTCGAGACGTAGCCGCTCACGTCCAACACGGGGAACCAACCGGCGTCGCCCCCGAGGCCGCGGTAGCCGCGCTTTTAGACGAAGCCGAGGCACCACCGCTTCCGTTATCGCAGTTCAACCGAATGAAGAACGATGGATTCTACCCCGCCAAGGCCGAGGAAAAGCATCCCTACCTCACAAATGATGGGTTCAATGCGTTCGCCGAACGAATCACCCGTCGGGTAAAGGTCGTCAAGGCTCTGACGCGCGCGACCCTGTCACCTGAGGCGGTCGAAACCGTCCGGGATAGCGGGGCCGAACTTGCGTCCAAGGGGTACGCTCTCGACCAGGAGTTCCTTGCCAAGGTCCGCCTCGTCGAGAAGAAATCGGGTAGACGTTTCGCTGACGTCATCCAAGACGTGGCCGGATCTTGGACCTTCCACGACGAGTAGAACCTGTGGGAGACCTCACTTTGAAAGCCTGATTAAGAATCAGGCAACGAGGAGTACTCCGGGGAGAGGTTTAGGATCAAATGACAGTGAAGCTCAGTTTTCCTCGGGACTCTACGGACCAGATTGAGCAATACTGGTGGCCAACCCTCTCTAAGAACTTCCCGAACTACGCACAGTTTTGGGAGGATTACATTGGGCGGAAAGAGATCCAGGGCAGGTTGCTGCCCTACGGACTGCAGATTCCGCCTTTGATCCCAGCGAACCGTCGGACGGAGATCGAGGACGCTTACTCGCTCCTCGTTCTGAGTCACTACTCTCTCTTCTGCGAGATCGCTGGAGCCTACAGACAGCTGAAAGAGGCCAAGTGTGCTGATTCGAGCGGACCTGGCCCGGACCGTCTCTTTCTCTTCATTGAAGCGTTCAACGCCTTCTACGACCACCTTGGAACGGCCCGGAATATGCTGATTCGAACGTGGACTCAAGCAGAGAGGATGAACGGCGGCCCGTTTCGCCAAGGTGCTGTGCAGGCATCTACACCAGCGGTGGTGATCGAGAAATATCTTCGGCTCACAAAGAACACTGTGGTGCTGAATCTGCTCCTCGACGTTGAATCCGATATCATCGCCATCAGGAACGACCACATTCACCAGTTCAGCGGCTATTTCGCGCTCATCGGGGGCAGATTCTATCTTTTGCCGCCAACCAGTGCCAGCCAGTCTCGGCTTCAGAGCCGAACGAAACCGCCCCCGGCCGAACTAGCAACGGTTCGAATGTCCCAAGACCTAGTTAGGCTGGAACAGTTGTCTGACGGAAGCGACGGGCTCTTATCGCCAGAACTGGCTCTTTGGCTGCAGCGCGAGGGGATCGGTGTCGAGTACTAGCCTGGGTAGGCCCTGCCCAAGGTGCTTTCAACCGATGCGATTAGAGCAGGCGCAAGGGAACGTTGGGACAATAATCGCGCAAGGAAGTGGAATGCTCCAAGTCAACGGTTCATGGTGGGTCTGCTTGAACTGCGGCTACGCCGAACCCGACTGATCTAAAGAAACGCGGAATGCCGCGGATTCAGAGTCGGCTCAAGCAGACTCGAACAGATCTATCCTGCATCCGGACCCATGAATAGCCGAACTGAGCGCACAGTCGGGAAGTCATCCCAGTCGATCCGCGTCGCCTCCAGGTCCTGAAGGCGCTTGAGGTGGTCTGCTAGAGCGCGCGTCAGGTCCGCCTCAGCCTCCCCAGGCGAGGTCGCATGCACGAGGATTTCAGGGAACCCCTCCACGATCCCGAGGAAGGAGCCCTCCCCAACGTCCAGGATGCGCAGACGAAACTCGAACATGCGATCCTCGGGTCGCGTCAAACTGGCTTCGACCGCGCCACGACCTGCGCGAACGACTCTCCCGCGTCCTTGTCCCGGAGCTTCGCGTGGAGCGCCCGGAGCGCGAGCACCTTCTGCTCGAGGTCCTCGAGAATGATACGGTTCACCCGCGTGCGGAGCTGCTCGCCGGTCTCGCCGTCCTTCGCGTAGTCCGCGAACCCGCTGCGCGCGGACTCGAACTGGCCGGCGTTGAAGACGAGCTGCCCGGAGGCCCAGGGTCGCCCCGCCTCGACGCTCGGAGAGGCGTCCGCCTCGGAGTGGGCGGGGTCGGTCGTGAAGTCCAGCTCGACCGGGGGCTTCGACTCGGTCGGCTTGGCCAGGAGCGCACTCGCCGGGACGAAGCCGGGGACTGACGCGGGGTCGACACGGTCGTGGGACCGGCCGCGGTAGCTCCCGAAGTCGGGAGAGTGCTCGCGAAGGTAGGCGGGGTACGGCCGCTCTGCGCCGAAGTCCACGACGTAGCGGACCTCGGGGTCGCGGGGAATCTGGAAGCCGCATCCGCAGGCGCACTTACGCGGGAAGCGGTTCCCGGTGACGGTCCGCAGTCGCGATACCGTCGTGGTGGGTTCGGTCGGCGTCGGTCGCTCTGGCGTTGGATACGAGATGCTGTGTTGCATCGCACGTCCCTCGCGAAGGCAGGGACGCGCGATGCACTCTGCTCGGCTGAGGAAGAGCGGCTCGTTGGGGACGGACGCACTCGCTCCAGTTCACCGTGAGTCGTATCTAGGGGAATGTCGGTCCGGAAGTCACCTGGAACGGACACCACGAGTATGCGTGTGCTTCTTGACACGAATTTGGTAATCCATCGCGAGGGTGTGGAACCGGCCGATGTCGAAGTCACGCGACTGTTAGGATTTCTCTCCAGCAATCACATCCAGTTCCTCCTGCATCCCGTCACTCGGACAGAGCTCGGTGGCGATTCCGATCAAGCTCGACGCCAACTGACACTTTGGAAACTCGAGGCGTACCCGTTTCTGGATTCGCCTCCGACTCCTCCCGTTGATTTTCGACGGGCTAGCGGTGAGAAACCCTCGTCTCACTCCGAACGGGACACATTGCTTCTGTACGCAGTTGCAGCCGACGCAGTCGATTTTCTGGTCACTCTCGACAAGCAGCTGATTGGGCGTGCGACCCGGGCGAACCTAGCCGACCGGGTCCTTGACGTCGCCTCAGCAATTGTCTACTTTTCTCAGTACTTTGAGGTTCAGTTGCCACCCCTCCCGGATTACGTCGAACAGGGGCCAGTCAATGGAACCTGGATCACAGACCCGTTCTTCGACTCGTTCAAGGTAGAATACGCTCGCGTCCCAAACGAGTTTCGCGACTGGTACGCCAGAGTCGCTCGAGAGGGCCGACCGGCGGTCTGGGTGAAAAACCCAGATGGTCGACTCGGTGCTCTAATGATCTACAAGGATGAATCTCAATCGGTCGGCGATGCGCCGCCCAAGCGGCGGCTCAAGATCTGTTCGTTTCGGGTAGACCCTTCGATGCAGGGCGTACGATTGAGTGAAAAGCTGCTGCAATTCGCATTCAACTTCCTGCGGGGTAATCATGTGGATGAGGCTTACGTCGAGGTGTTCCCGTCACATTCTGATTTGATAGCCACCTTCGAACTCTTTGGGTTCGTTGCTCAGGGATCCACGCCGAGGGGGGAGATCCGTATGTTCAAACAGGCCACTCCGCCGGACCCGGATCCCTCGAGTGACAGATGGACCAGATTGCGCAGGGCCTTCCCGGGATACGACGATGGCCCTTGGGTAAAGAAGTTCGTTGTGCCGATCCAACCGATATGGCATGAACGGCTCTTTCCCGAGTTTGAAACTCGTTCGACTCAAACGCACTTGGACCAATGGCTCGAAGGCGGGTCGCGGTTACGTCTGTCACCGGCGGGAAACGCGATTCGCAAGGCGTACATCTGCCGGTCTCCGTCGCAACAGCTTTCGCCGGGCGACCTCTTGTTGTTTTACAGGTCGCGCGACCTTCACGAAGTCAATCAAATCGGCGTCGTCGAGAGCGCAGAACGAAAGACTGGGATCGAGGCAGTCGTGGATCTCGTCGGGAATCGCACCGTGCTCCCTCGGGCTATGCTCCAGGAGTTGTGCGGTGAGGAAGTCCTGGTCATTCTGTTCTGGCATATCGGTCAGTTTCCGAGCGTGGCCAAAGCAGGCGTGCCCCTAGAGGTCGTGCCCGGCTTTGTGCGTCCACCGCAGAGTATATGGCAAATCTCAGAAGACGCCTACAGGGTCCTATGTCACGGAAAGACCGAGTCGTAATGCTTCTCTCAATCAAGCCGAGCTTTGCCTTGAAGATCTACGACGGGTCCAAGAACATTGAGCTCAGACGAGTCAAACCTTCTCGCGAGGTCCACCGCGTACTGGTTTACGAAACATCTCCGGTGAGACGCATCACGGGATGGTTCACGATCCGTTGGATAAGGACGTTGTCCCCATCCCGGGCTTGGTCCATGTACCGGGGGCATTTTGGCGTCACTCGTAGGACTTTCCGAGCCTACTTCCAAGACTGTCGGACCGCCGTTCTCCTTGCAGTCTCGCGAGTACGTAGATTCGTGTCAGGCGTTAAACTGTCGTCGTTGAGAAGCGGGATAAGACCCCCTCAATCGTACGTCTATATCGATAGAAAGCTGGCGACTGCAATTCGATAGCTTTTCGGTCCCCGAGGAATGCTGTCCGGGGCCACCCCCCACCGTTTCCGGACCTCTCGGCCCGACTTTAATAGGGCGGAGCAAATCGCGTCTCGGGAATGAACTCAGCGACCGTTGCCTCTGAGGTTGACCTGGATCCGGTTGTCCAGGCGATAAGCAACGCGGGAATCACGGGCATCACCGCCAAGCAGCTCTCCGCAGTCACGAGCCTTCCGATCGAGAACGTCACGCACCGGATAGACGTGCTCTCAGCGGAGAAGGAGATTCATCGAATCGGCCGGGGCCTCTGGGTCCTCGACCGTTTCGCCACTCTCGGTCCTAGCCAAGAGGCTTTCCGAGCCTCCGACTGGTACGATCCCAACTTCGAGAAGGAGTTCGGGGTCAAGATCGGCGCCCGCGCGGGCGAGATTCAGTTCAACCCGAACGAGAAGCGCACGGTGCACCGTTGGTGGCCTTATGTCCAAGGGTTCTCCGCCGGTTTCGTAGACGAGACCTGTCGACGGTTCGGAATCGGAGACGAATCGACCGTTTTGGACCCGTTCTGCGGCAGCGGGACCGTGCCAGTCGCTGCCCGCCTGATCGGGGCGAAAGGAATCGGCATCGACATGATGCCGATCGCTGCTTTTGTCGCGAGAGCGAAAGGCGAATGGGGAGTCGATCCGAAGAGGCTCTTCCGGGCCGCTCAGAAGGTAACCGAGGACCGGTCCCCACTGATCCTGTCGAAACCATTCCTCAAGGAAACCGACCGGCAGTTCTCTCCAGACATCCTGCATACGCTGCTCTGCCTCAAACAGAACATTTGGGCCGTCAAAGAAGGACCGACCAAGACACTCTTGAAGCTCGCGTTCGCGAGCATCCTAATCGATTCGAGCAATCTGAAACGAGCACCGTGTCTGGGGTACACAAAGAAGCTCGGGCTATCCGCAGACACTCCGATCCGCTTGTTTCTCGAGGGTGTCCATCGAATCTCGGGAGATCTTGCCACACTGCAGTCCCGCCGAGCCGGGTGGGGGCCAAAGCTCGAGATTCATCTCGGGAACGCTGCCCTCGTCAGGTTACCGGAAGCTTCGGTCGATCTCGCGATCACCAGTCCGCCGTACGTCAACGGCATGGACTATGTGATGAACTACAAGATCGACCTTGCATGGATGGACTTCATCGACTCCTACGAGCGACTGGCTGAGCTGCGCGCGTCAATGGTGGCTTGCGACAATATTCCTAGGGGCACCGCGGCAGCTCACCGCCCGTCCCAAAGCGTCCTGGCAGATGATTGGCTGACCTACATCTCGACCTCGGTCCAGGGGAATGTGCTAGCCAAAGGCTCCTACCGTCGAGACGACATGGGGGCCATCGTCACGAAGTACTTCGACGACCTAGTCCCCGTAATTCAGAACGTCTACGCTGCCCTGAAACCGGGGGGCAGATTCGTGATCGTCAACGGTGATTCGCTGATGGCTGGCACCTACATTCCAGGAGACATGCTCTTCGCACGCTTGGCGTCGCGCATCGGGTTCATCGTCGAGGGTTTCGAGGTCGCGCGAACCCGACGATCGGGGCAACGGAGAGGGTTCATGCTTCGCGAGTCCATCGCCACTCTGCGAAAGCCGGGTCCGTATCGCGCGCCTCGACAGCAGCGGTTTGGTCAGGCCCTGGAAGATTTCGATCCGCCGAACTGACCGACGGAGAGCGGGGCTATCCCTGCTGTCTTGAGGACCTCCGCCTGCACGTCAAGGAAGATGTCCACTGTTTGCTGCTCGAGCTTGGCACCCAGCCAATCCTTCACTGCGAGATTGGGAATCAGATAGCACCTGCCGCGGTTCATACACAGGAAGCCCTCACCTCGAACTACCGACTTCCCAAACGGTTCGCCTACTCGAATCGTGACTTGGAGGCCTTGGGGTTTTTCACTCCCCTTGCGGAAGTAGACCGGTTGTCCGTCGTGCTTCCCCTCGTACCCCTTGATATCGGTGATGGTCGTCTCCCTGAATCGTCCAGCGGCATCCTGCGGACGGACTACGGCTGAGTCAATCGTGGGCTTGGGTCGATTCTCGATGAGTTCCAGCTCGTAGAGTACGTGACCCAGCTCCGCCCGCAAGTTCTCGAACAGGGTTTGCTGGGTGACAGAGAGCTCCGGCATCCGCTTCTGCTGGTTGACGAGGACGTGCGTCCCGCCCTCCAAGAGGAGCTTGATGGTCGCTTGTTCGAGCGCTTCCCGGAGGGTGGAATCGTTGAACCTGGAATGAACGGCGGCCCTGCCGTCGTTCAGAATAAGCGCGCGGTCAAACCGACCCAGCTCCTTTGGCGCGTGGTCGAGGTGCTGGCCAAGACGGGACCTGAGATTCGAACTCTCGCCTACGTAAGCTCGATCCGTTTCGTCATCCAGGAGGACGTAGAGGCCGGGGTGGGACAGTCCTTTGCCCAGTTCCTCCTCCGCGACTGCCCGGAGGGGTTCCGCGGGGATGAGCCAGACCACAAGCTGTCCAAGCTTGGTCCGACCGCGAAGGACCCCTTTCGAGTCTGCCGGATCTAAATCCCACCCGTACCGGTCCCTCGCTTCCATCCCGCATCCCAAAGCGAGTCGGCTTAGATAGAGCGTTCGGAGCAGCGTCTGACAGGTGGGAGGTGACCGATACGACTAAGTTCTGACCTGGTGAATGGCACAATCGGGCAGCCCTGACCGTGACCGCGCGGGAATATCGAGACAAGATGCGACAGAAGGCACAACAGCTGCTCGGAGGAAAGTGCGAGGGCTGTGGCGAGACGGATTGGATCGTCCTTCAGGTGTCTCATCGCATACCGGTGGGCCGAACTGACGCGTCGCGGCAGCCTGGCGGCATGACTACCTATCGCGAGGTAATCCGACTGTCCGAGAGTGGTGAGAATCCCCGAATCCTATTCGGGCTGTTCTGTGCCAACTGCCACGTCAAGCATACTCGTCGGCAGTTCGAAGCGGGACAGATAGGGTCGGCCAGCCTGGCTGCCAAGGAGCGTAGACGGGCTCGCCGCAATTAAACCTCCATCGGATCGGACAATCGCAACCTCTGTAAGTGTCGCCACTCGCCCACGGTGAGATAACCTGAATGAAAATGGTCCTCGGGGGCGCACCCGGGGCCCGGAACGGGTTCTCTGGCTACCTGCCCGCTAATCCGACTCGTTGGAGGAACGAGTGCGCGGATGGTCGCGAGCGAAGGAACGGGCGATGCGCAGCGTGTCGTTCGTGCAACTCTAAGTCCAGAGAAGAGGTGGGGCCTCGCGATGCTTCCTGCGGAAAGGCGCTCCCGGAGCAGAGAGCTACCGATCATGTATGCGGTCATGACGTGGCTAGAATCAGAGAGATGGCCCCTCATTTTTCCCGAGGTCGCGATTCCTAGAGGCCTGATTCGAGGACGAGTTGACGTGGCAGCAGCTTCGAAGGCCTTCCGCCAATCCGCGGCGGTGGAAGTGAAAGCGGTCTACGTGCAGGACCATCCTGAAGGGCAGCTCTTCGATGCTCGACGAGCGGCGGAGTACGTCTACTTCGCGGCCCCTGCCCCCGTGCTCTCCCGGACCGACATCCCGGCGGCGGTCGGAGTGCTCGAGGCTTCTCCCGAATCGATTCCAGTTCGATTGACGGTCATAAGACCCGCGAGACGGGGGAGGCCCGACTCGGACACACGAAAGGCGTTCCTGCACGCGCTCATGCGCGCCGCGCTGCAAAGGGGACGATTTGACTCATCTTGGGCAGTTGGCAAGTCCTGCCCAGCATGCTCCCGCAGCTTCTGCGAGGTCTGGAATTCTGCCCAGAGAGACGAGGTCGGCCTCAGCGAGTCAATCGATCTCGAGTGATCCCAAGAGGCTCATTCACGGGGACAAGTCTTCCTGTGCTCGGCGTACCTCGCGAAGAGGGGAACGAGCGGTGCACGGGGGTTCTGCTCTCCTACTGGGATCTGACGGCTAATTAAGACCATCGGGGGGCTGAGAGTGTGTCACGGGTTTCTTAGAAATGCCACCTTTCCAAACAACCAGCATTCGTGGATTCCTGCCCTCTCGGCGGCTGAGGAGGGGCGAAGATGCTCAGACCCCCCGAAGGCCGGCGAAATGACATCCATCGGCTGGGCCGGTCGACCAGTACTCAGATATGCGGAGGAGCCTAGGCAGATTCAGTGTCACCAGCCGCCGACGACTCGCAGCGCCTCCGTCGAGACGAGGCACGATCTAAACTGGCGACCCTCGTCGAGAAGTTCCGTGCCGAGGAAGCGCGTGGTAAGACGGCGGAGTACAACGAGGCCAATGTCCGCCTACGGTTCATCAATCCGCTCTTGAGAGCCCTCGGATGGGACATCGAAGCCCCTGACGAGGTATCAGTCGAAGACCACCTCCTCTTGGGATACTCCGACTACGCACTCAAGATCCCGGGAGAACGGCGCCCGAGAATTTTCGTCGAGGCCAAACGCTTCGAATTGGGGCCTCAGGGTCTCGACGGGCATACAGAAAGAGGAGGTCGCAGAGTCAGCTTTGCACGACAGGCTGTTCAATACGCTTGGCAAACGCAAGCCAGCTGGTCGGTCCTTACGAATTTCAAGGAAACCCGGCTCTACTCCGCGTATATCGATCCCAAGGACCCTGAATCCGGCCTGGTCTTCAAAATCCCGGTTGAGGACTATGAGGCACGGTTCGATGAGCTGTGGGCGATAAGCAAGGACTCAGTCGCTTCGGGCGCGTTAGACGAGATACCAAGGAAGCGGGCCAGGGAGACGATTCAAGTTGAAGCTCCAGCGGCGCTGTTCGATTGTCGGAGCGAGCTCGCCTTGGACATCCATCGGCTCAATCCCGACGCCTCAATCGTCGAGGTGCAGGAGGCCGCACAACGGATCTTGGATCGCCTCATAGTAATGCGCGCGGCTGAAGATCGGAGAATCCTGCCTACCGAGTCACTTTGGAAACTCTACTCGGCATGGAAGGAAACCCAAATCGACCCCTCTGCCTTCTTTGTCGCCAGCCTGCGACACCAGTTCGGCCAGTTCGACCGGATCTACAACAGCGAGATGTTTGCCCCAGGTCACATCTGCGACCGGGTTGCTGTCAGCAACTCTGTTGCCCAGTCAGTCCTTGAGATTCTCTATGAATACAACTTCAACCTAATTGACGCGGACATTCTCGGCAGCATTTACGAGGGCTATCTGGGATATGTCCTCAAGGAGGAGCGCGGGGAGCTGCGCTTTCGGCGTGAGGACCTCCAACGGAAGAAACATGGCGTCTACTACACCCCGACATTTGTTGTCGAGTATATCGTCGATCACACTCTCGGTCGCACGCTTGAAGCTGCTGACAGGGAGGGAGCGTCTTCTGTTCGAGTGCTCGATCCCGCATGTGGAAGCGGCTCGTTCTTGATCAAAGCCTACGATCGATTCGCCGAGTTTCACGTTCGCCTCAATCTTGCCGCTAGGGACTCGGCAAAGGGTCGCCAAACAGTCGAAGATCACGTTGGCAGACCGGAGGAGGCACACGACTATCGCGAGCGGATTCTTCACAACAATCTCTTCGGAGTTGACCAAGATGGTCAAGCGGCGGAAATTGCATCCATAAACCTCATGCTGAAGGGGCTTCAGAAGGGTCAGAAATTGCCACTGATTCTCCGCGAGAACATCCGGGTCGGGAACAGCCTGATTTCCGGGTCTGAAGCGGAGCTCAAGCCCTACTTCGGTGAGAACTGGTCTGAGAAGAAGCCCTTCAATTGGCTCGACCAGTTTCCGTTTCTGAAAGAAAGCGGCTTTGACGTCATCATTGGGAACCCGCCTTACGTCGACAGCAAGGCGATCGCCGAGCAGGAGAGAGAGTATTTTCACGACGCGAAGAGGGGCAGGGAGCTTCCGTTCCCCACCGCCTACAAGAAGACCGATCTGTACGTTCTCTTCATCGAGCTGGGGCTGCGCCTCCTGAAGTCTGGAGGGAGGCTGTCATTCATCATTCCGGACCGGTTCCTCTACTCGCCATACGGAACGAAGCTCCGAGAATTGATACTCAACACCTGCGCCATTGAGGAGATTGTCGACCTCACGAATGTGCGAGTATTCCCGCACCAGTCGGTTTGGAATGTCATCCTGGTCCTTCGAAAGGAGTCGGACCTCAAGGTCCGGGAGAATAACCAGGTCAGAATCGGAGTTGTACCGTCGGGGTATCCTGTCGCTGACGGCATTCCCGAGCCGACCCTATCGATGCCACAATCCGACTTCAGGGACGTTCCGGGGTTCCAGTTTCGTTTGCAGCTTCGCGATACCCAGCTCAGAACGATTGTTCGTAAGATTGAGAATTCGGGAACAAGGCTCGATGACATTTACTACGTCAATTGGGGACTCCGCACCGGAACCGACGAGAAGACACGGCGCCTGATCACCGCGGATGGTCGCCATCCTTTGGCCAAACGCCTCATCCGTGGGGATAGTATCGTCGACCGATACCTACTCGAGTGGACTGACCAATACATCATCTACGATCCAGAGCAATTGGTGAACCCTCTTTTCCCCGAGATTCTAGATGCACCCAAGATCGTGATTCGGAAGATTTCCGGCGCACGAGGACTCTTTGCGTCTTATGACCCGGAAGGTTTCTATCCGTTTTCGACTGTAATCCTCGCGTTACCGTTCTCCGCGTTGGAAACCGTGGAAAGGGCGCGCGTCCCGAGGGGAGCCGCGGAGAAATCGAAGGCCTTCCACCCGCTATTTGTCCTCGCTGTGATCAACTCGAAAGCGGCCCGATACTACTTCGACGCCATGATCACCGATGGTCTTTCGGTGGCCCCTGACCAGGTCAGACAAATGCCGATTCCGTCAGCTCCCTCTGAGATACAGGAGAGCATTGCCTCTCGAGTTACTAACATCCTCCGGTTGAAGAAGGAGCTTCGGGAGGAGAAGCGCCTAGCCGCATTCCGTTACGTCGTCGCGACCCGGACCCGCGTAGGAGAAGACGACCTCGGCCACTATATGAATCGGCTTGGGGAGTCCGCCCTTGGAATCGGGAGCCGATTGGACGGTGTAAGCAAAGCGAGGAATGTCGCCATCTCTCCAGAGATTCGGGGCGATGACCTAGTCCTCCACGTTCAATTTGAGGAGGGAAAACCTCCGAAAAAACGATCCGGTGAGATAGTCTGCCGCTTCGACCGCAACATCTCCCGATTCCTCGCCCTAACCCTCGAGGATCGAGAGAAACCTGCGATGGGATCTGGTCGGTTGATGACCAGAATCCGCGCGGTAGAGGTCCCTCGCTTTGATGCTGACTGGGAGCGGCACCTGGAGATCGTCCGAGAGATTGTGGCGACCGTCGAGCGACACGAAAGTCAGGCGAGGGAGATCGCAACCGAAATTGAGCGCGAGGAACGTCTCATTGACGATGCAATTTACGGCCTGTTCGGCCTTGTCAGCAGCGATATCGCAACGATAGAAGCGTACTGTTCCGCACCGCGGGACCCGCCCAGTGGAATCGGGGAACTAGCTGAGGATACAGAAGAGGAGCCCCCCGATTGACCGGCGGGCGTTCGTCCATTTTGCTGTTGAAGGGGCTGAAACTCTGAAGGTAAGAACCCCCCGGATTCAATCAAAGACCTAGCCGCTGAGTTTGCCCGGGGGCTGCTCGGCGTCTACGGAACTCCCTCTGGTCGAGTGTATTGGGAAAGAGCGGCCCATCGGGACCTCCCCCCAGTGCCCCGGGCACCCGCACCGCGCGAAAGAAAGAGGCGCCCCGGGTTGCCCCGGGGCGGAATGGGTTAGCTCCGGTTCGGTGGAGGGCCGACCGGGACTGGTACGCGAACGGGTGGCAATCTCGGAGAGGGCGTGGTGGGTGAGCG
>Ga0181521_10003896_pt1 | contig 17357 bp, 20 predicted proteins | sample PEATcosm2014_Bin_32_FD_119764 | JGI IMG/M metagenome (GOLD analysis project Ga0181521, IMG submission 119764) | Peatland microbial communities from MTU Mesocosm Facility, Houghton, MI, USA - PEATcosm2014_Bin02_60_metaG | ecosystem: Environmental > Terrestrial > Soil > Wetlands > Peat | place... | reverse complement strand
TTTCGCTTCCGTGAAGCGGCCCGTGGATTCGACGACGATTTGCACGCCGAGGGAACTCCAGTCAAGCTCCGCGGGATCTTTTATGGCGAAAACTTTGATCCTGCGAGGTCCGATGACGATAGAATCGCCGTCGACTCTGACCTCGTCCGGCAATTTACCCAGAACCGAGTCGTACTTTGTCAGATGCGCGAGAGTCTTTGTATCGGTGAGATCGTTGACGGCGACGAACTCGATTGCGGGGTTGTGCAAAGCGGCACGAACCACGTTGCGGCCGATCCGGCCGAAACCATTGATACCCACTTTTACAGACATGCCAGGGGTGTTTTTCTCCTTGAGACGATCAGGGGATTCACGTTCAGGATAACAGGTGGCTGCGTGATAGGCTAACGAGAGATTCCGCATGTCGGCGCAGATCTTATTACAGGGCAAGCTGTTGGGTGGCGAGGAGTTTCTGCTCGCGCCGCCCGCGGATCGGGACAATCGCCTGTTCGAAGCGCGCTCGATGTGGCTCGCCCTGATGAGCGAAGTCGTGCCTCGCGCGCTGCTGGCTGAGCTGCAGCTGCCTCCTTTGATGCTGGGGGCCTCGGGCGGCGACCGGTTTCTGGCCATCCTGCCCGATCAGGCGCGCGCCGACGCTGCCAGCGCATTTCTCACGCGTGTGTCGCAGGCCCTCGGCGATGCGACCGCCGGCAGGATGACGCTGGTCTGGAGCGCTACCGAGAACCTTGGCGACTGGACCATCGTGCGCAAGCGCCTGCAGGACGGGATGCGCTCCGGAACCAGCGAGCGCGTGGCGGAGCCGGGCTTCTTCGATGCGTTCATCCCGGCGGGCCACGAAGCGGACCGGACTCCGCGCGACCTTCGCGATGCGCCCGGCATCGGCTGGAGCTTCGATTTCCCGGCGCTGATTGCGGCAGAAGGCGGCGCGTGCCGCTGGAACATCGGCCATAACGCGGCTGTCGGCGACGTCTCCGTAACGCGGCATGCCGCGCGTAACGGCGAAGCCATGGCGTCCACGAAGGAACTGGCCCGGCGATCCGGCGGACACAGACTTTGGGGCGTGCTGCGCGGCGAGATCGACGACTTCGGAACGCGTATGCGCCGCCTGCAGAGCGTCGAGGAGTACGTGCATCTCTCGATGCTGTACAAACAGTTTCTCGCCGGCGAGATCGAATTGCTGTGTTCGCAGCCCGATTATTTCCAGCGTGTGACGGTGCTGCACTCGGGCAACGCGGATTTCGCGGTCTACGGCTCCTGGGACGCGCTGGCCGGATTCGCGCGCGAACTCGAACGGGTCTTCGCGCGGTTCGCGCAGGAAAACCTGAAGGACTTGCCGGGCGCTGAAGCGAAAACCATTACGATGGCACTGACCATTGCCGAATCGGGCGCAGCGCTGGCGCGAACGTGGGAAGACTGCGGGCGCGATCTGGAGATTGCGAGGGCCGCCGACAAGGATTGTTTCCACGTGCTGGGGCGCGTCCTCGAATGGAAACAGCTGAACGACGCGGCGGAGCTTAAGGACGCGATCGTGCATTTGAACGAGGAGTTTCGCGGGGGGCGTCAGTTCCTCGCGCAGCTTCGTAATCTGTATAAAAGGGTAGAAGCGCCGGACCGCATCGATGAAGAACGTCTGATGGGCCGGGCGGCCCGGTTCCAGCGGCGTTTTGCGCGGGTGGCGAGCCGGCGGGAGCGCGAATTTCAGAAGCTGCGCGCGCATCTGATGAAAGAGATGGCGGGTCGCAGTCTGAAGGGCGGACTCAAGCTGCGTCCCGAAGGCCTGGTCGCGCTGGAATGGGCCCGGCTGGCGGAAGATTAGTAATCGGTAGAATCATTGTGTTACTGAGCCGTGACCGTGAGGGAGCGGTTGTATCAATAAGATCGAAGGGAACATGGCTGAAGAGCAGGCGGCGCAACAAGGCAAGGGCAATCGAGAGAATCGTCCCCCGCGCGAGGGCGGGCGTCCTCCGGGTCACGGCGACCGGGGTCCGGGGGGACGGCCCGGCGGCGATCGGGGTCCGGGCGGGCGTCCGGGCGGCGACCGTCGTCCCGAGGGGCCTCCGGAAATCGATCTCGACAAGATCATCGGCGACAGCCTGTACCTGGACAACCAGGCGCACGTCGTCGTCAGCCGGATGCGCGATCTGGACTCCGGCACGCGCAGCCAGTTGCGGCGGCTCTACGGCGCTGTGCGGCGCGCGACGCGAGCCCCCGAGAACGAGCGTCAGCATGAGTTTGTGATGCTGCGCGCGCGGCTCGCCTACACGATCGCGCGGCATGGACTGCGCAGCCTCGATCAGATCGAGCGCTTGCTGCTGCAGGTAACCCGCAAGAACGATGCGCGCGGATACGAACGCTTCCGCGATCTTTTCGAAGCCATCGTTGCTTACAACGAATAGGGCCTGGAACGAATAAGGACGCAATGAGCGCTCACACTGCACAAACGGAACTGAAGCTGATCGGAAAGCTGATCCTCGAAGGCGAGATGCACTGCGAGACCGGTCTGCACGTCGGCGCGGGCAAAGGCTCGCTCGAGATCGGCGGCGCGGATAATCCCGTCGTGAAGGACGCCCATGGACGGCCCTATGTCCCCGGCAGCACCCTGCGCGGAAGGCTGCGCGCATTGCTCGAACAGGCCACAGGCATGGCCGTGCCCTCCGAACTCGTCTTCATCTCGAAGCGCAGAGGACAGGAAGTGCGGATTCACCAGAGCGACCGGCCGGACGACGAGATCTGCATCCTGTTCGGGCGCAATCCGGGACGCATGGAAAAAGTCGGCGGCGGCGATATCGAAGGCAGCCACGCCACGCCCGCCCGGCTGAGCGTTTTCGACGCGCCGCTGGTGACGGGAAGCATTACGCCACAGATGCGCGAGAACCTCGACGACGAACTGACCGAAGTGAAGAGCGAAAACGCGATCGACCGCATCACGTCGCAGGCGAATCCGCGCACTCTCGAGCGAGTGCCCGCCGGTGCGCGTTTCCGCATTCGAATGGTCCTCGATATCCTGTGCCCGGAAGATGCGGGTTTACCCGGCCTCGTGCTGCAGGGACTGCGCCTGCTCGAAGACGATACGCTGGGCGGCGGCGGGTCGCGTGGCAGCGGCTGTGTGAAGTTCGACAATCTGAGGCTGGCATGGCGCGGCCAGGATTACTATGCCGCAGGGGCGGCGGAGCGCGAGATCGCGGCCGGGGTCGATCTGGCGGCGCTGCAGACCAAAGTACAGGAGACCGGCGACTCCCTGATCGCTGCGTAACGAATGGCTTTGACAGAAGTCAGGCTTCGGCCTACCGGTCCGTGGCGCGCCGGGGAGCGCACCGGAGATCGAGAGCGCGTCGACGCTGTTTATCACAGCGACGCGCTGTATTCGGCCGTCACGCACGCGATGAAACAGTTGGGCTGGCTTGAGGATTGGCTGGACGCCACCGCGCGGGCCGGCACCGCGCCGCAGGTTCGATTCAGCTCGCTCTTCCCGTTTATCGGAGAGACTCGTCTGGTGGCTCCGCCCCGGACTTCGTGGCCGCCTTCCGGTTCGGCAAAGTTGCATGTGAATGCGGCGAAGCTCGTGCCGCTCGAAGTGGCGTGTCACGGCATTGTCAATGAATCGCGCTGGAGTGTGAATGGCGCGTGCGAGTGCCTGCTTCCCGTCGCTTCGCCGGCGCCTTTCGAAACCGGAATCCGCACCGCCGCTGCCGTCGATCGTTTGACCGGCCACACTGAGCCGCACCGCACAGCCTGCCTCGAATTTGCGCCGAACGCGGGATGGTGGGGCTTGATTGAGTTCGCCAGTGCCGGGGATTCTCCGGCGTGGGAGTCGCGCGTGAAATCCGCCTTCCGTCTTCTCGCCGATTCCGGATTTGGCGGAGAACGGTCGCGCGGCTGGGGACGCGCCGCCGAACCCGAGTTCGCCGACGCTTCAGCATTGTTTCCGGAAGAAGGCCACGCCGGCGCCTGGTGGATGCTTTCTCTTTACTCCCCGCACGAAGAGGACCAAGTGGACTGGTCGCGCGGGGATTACGCCGCGGTAACGCGGGCTGGTTGGACAGACAGCGCGGCGGGGGGCGTCCGGAAGAAGAATGTGCGCATGATCGGGGAGGGTTCGGTGCTGATGGCGCCGTCGCTGCGGGGACGCGCCGTTGATGTCGCGCCGGACGGCTTCCCGCATCCCGCCTGGCGCGCCGGTTTCGCGCTGGCCGTGCCCGTTCCGATCGAGGTTGAAGTATGAACTACCGCGTGACCGTGCTCACGCCAACGCTCGTCGGAGACGGCAACAAACTCTCGCCGATCGATTACATGATCTGGCGCGATCAGGTTAATGTACTCGACCAGAATCGCATCTTCAAGCTGCTTTCGAAAGGCCCGCGCCTCGAAGGTTATCTGACACAACTGCGGAAAGCGACGAAGCTCGATTTCGCCTCGTGGGGCGGGTTCGCGCAGAATTACGCGGGCCGCCGCATTCCCTTTGAAGACGCCGCGTGCGCTTCATATTGCGACAAGGCGCCGGTCGAAAGCCTGAGCATTCCCACCTTCGCGTCGACTTCCGCCGGACCTTTTCTGCCGGGCGCGGCGATCAAAGGCGCACTGCGCACTGCGTTCGTTTTTGCCGGCGTGAAGCCCGCCGCGATTCGCGAAGCGATGAATAAAGTCGGCGAGCGCCCATGGCGGCATCCTGCCGAGCAGATCGAACGCCAGACCGCGGGAGCGGGAGGATCCGACCGCCTCCGTGTTGTGTCGGTAGCGGATTCGGCTCACGGCACTCGCGACACTTATCGCGTGTACATGCTCCGGCTCGCGACGCTGGTAGCGCGCGGACCCCAGCAATATGCGCTGGGCTGGAAGCAGGCGGGCCGCGGCGCCGTGGATGGAAAGCGGCCGGACGACGGAACGCCGACATTCGCGGAAATGGCCGGGCCCGGAACGGCCTTTGAGGGTGTCTGGCGCGAGAACGCGTTCCTGAATCGCGAGGAAGTGCGTCAGGTGCTGCACTGGAGCGGTCCCGTCACGCGCGAGCGTTTGTTCGAAGCGGCGAACAAGTATGCGGAAAAGCAACTCGAGTTGCATGCCCAATACGCGCAGTGGACCGGCCTTGAAGCGCTCACTTCGTCCGTCGGAGATTTGCGGCAAAAGCTGCAGGCGGCCCGTGAGCGCGGCGGATGCCTGCTGGCCATCGGATGGGGCAGTGGTTTTTTGAGTAAGTCCGCCATCATCGGGGCGAGCGACGAGGACTACCGGAATCTGCTCGGCGCTTTGCCTTATTACGAGCGCGCGATTAAATCCGGCCTGCCGTTCCCGAAGACGCGGCGCGTGGTGTTCCTCAAGAACAAGCCGGCTACGCTGCCGGGCTGGGTAGAACTGGGTGTGGAGTAGGCGGTTTCGCCTGCTCTTTTTTCGGCGGCCCGCTAAGATTCCCGCGGGTCCGAACGGTCGACTTGACTTAACAAACGCTGCCAGAGTTCGGGGTCTACGCGCTGCTGGCCGGGGTACACTGCCCCGGTCGATTTGCCGTATTGCGGGAAAACAAGCTTGTCATAGACGACTTTCCCGAAGGGACGGTCCGGTTCCGCGACCAGGACCTGAGGATGCGGCCGGGCGATGACTTTCATGCCGGCGCTTCGAATCAGTGGTTCGAGCGCGGCGGGGTTGGGGATCCACCAGTTCGTCGGGTCGCCATCAAAAGTTTCCTCGATGAAGGCCATCGTCGGAGATGTCGAATCGCTGTCGCTGACCTGCGATTGGAAGAACATCCTCTCGCGCGTCATTTCCGCGAGCCGGTCGAGAACGAGATTTGGATATTTCAGATGATAAAAGAGGCCGAGAAAGAGAACATAGTCGAAACGATGGTCTGTCGTGAGGCACCACGTATGAACATCCTCGCTCAGAACGGTGATTTCATACCCGTACACGTCGGCCACGAACCTCGCCTGGTCCGCAAATTCGAGAAACGGTTCCACGATGGTGCAGTGGGCAGCGCCTCGCTTCATCATCTGTACGGAAAAATAACCGGCGTTTCCACCGACATCCAGAACAGTCTTCCCGCGCAGATCCTTCGGCACGTACGGCTCGATGAGATTCCACCGGGTCTCCGGGTGGTAGGCGGGCGGATCTCCCGGGCTCGTCATGACTCCGCCGGGAAGCTCGAAACACTGATACCACCAGCCGAGTGCGCGAACGCGTTCCCGTATTTGCTCGGCGGCCTCGTTCCTGTGAGAAGGCGTCTCGTGCATGCGAAATCATTATCCCTCGGCCTGCGATAATACAGCTTCTTGATGAAATTAACGATCGACATCGAATCCCGCGCGATCTTCCAGACAGGGAAAGAATCGTGACCGCCGAGCAGATTCGTCAAGGCATCGATCAGCTTGGCCCGTGGTTTTATCGCTTCGAATTCGGCGGCGGTCTCGAAACCACGCCGCAGATTCCGCCACCCGTGGTAGATATTTTCGACACGCGCCTCCGCATGCTCGTCAGCGCCGTGGACGCGCACTTCGGAGATCGCCTGCGCGAGACCGAATGCCTTGATATCGGCTGCCATGAAGGTTTCTATTCGCTGGCGATGGCCCGCCGCGGAGTCCGCAAAGTGGTCGGCGTCGATGCGCGCGAGGAGAATCTTCGACGCGCTCGTTTTGTTGCCGAGGCCATGGGCGTAAATGGAATTGAATACCGGACGGCTCGCGTGGAAACGCTGGCTTCGGATCTCGGCCGGTCCTTCGATCTGACCTTGTTCCTCGGCGTTCTCTATCATGTCGAGGACCCGATGCGGTGCCTTCGCCAGGTTGCGGCGGTAACCGGCGAGTTGTGCGTACTCGAAACCCAGGTTGTCGATGAAGTCGAGGGCATCGCGGAATGGGGCGCGCGTGAATGGACGCGGCCTTATCAGGGCATTCTCGCCATCATTGACGAGACCAGCGAATTCGCGTCCGGAATTCGCGAGACCGGCATCACTCCCATGGCTACCTGTCCCTCGCCGCGCGCTCTTCTTTATATGCTGAAGCAAGCGGGCTTCCGGCGCGCCGAAATCCTCCCGCCACCGCCAGGCGCGTACGAGCAGCACGCCCGCGGAAAGCGCCTTGTATGCGCAGCATGGAAGTGACGAAATAACGAAGCGATGACACCCGCCGCCACCGCCCAGGAGTTCGTGCAGCAGACCGAGGCATTCAACCGTCGCGTGCGCGAACTGGGCTTACCCGATATCAGCCGGTATTACTGGTATCACACGATCGATCTCGGAGACGGCCTGGTCACTCCCGGACTTCACGATTACCGCGACACGATCACCGCCTTTCCGTTTCCGGAAAACATGAGCGGCATGACCGTTCTCGACGTCGGATCGGCCACCGGGTTCTTCGCATTCGAATTCGAGCGCCGCGGCGCGCGCGTTATCTCTCTCGAATTGCCGTCCCTGCGGGATCTGGATCGCTTCCCCGGACAGAGCGTCGAGTCGTCGCTGCGTAAGATCGAACGTACGATTTTCCCCGATCATCTGGACCTGGAATCGATGCGGCGGAAGGATCCCGAGCCGGAACTCTACCGCTGTCTCCTCGATGGTCCGTTTCGCTTCTGCAGCGAACGCCTGAGATCGAAAGTCGAGCGCCGCTATTCGACCATTTATGACGTTACGGCGGAAAAATTGGGCGTTCAGGAAGGCTTCGACCTGATTTTCATCGGTGATGTCCTGCTGCATACCCTCTATCCGCTGAAGGCCCTTGCCGCACTCGCGCCCCTGTGCCGCGACACGCTGGTGGTGGCGCAGAATCTGCCCGACGGGCCGCAGGAACCGCCGGCGATGATGTATGTCGGCGGCGCCGATCCCGCCGAGGATGAGATCTGCTGGTGGCTTCCCAACAAATCCTGCCTGGTTGAGATGCTTATGAAACTGGGTTTCCCGAGTGTCGAGCAAGTGGGCTGGCATTCCGGCATCCTTCGGCCCGGCGGCCATCGCTTCAAGCGCGCCATTCTGCGTGCGCGGAAACAGACGCCGTGACTGCGGTAGAAGTTCGGAACCTCTCGAAAAACTACCCTCTTTCCGATTCGCAGGGCGTTCGCCTGCGGCGCATTTTCTCTTCCGCCGGCCCTCGTCCCGAAAACAGCGTCCGCGCGCTGCGCGATGTCAGTTTCACGGTTGCGCGCGGCGAGGCCTTCGGTATCATCGGCGCGAACGGCTCCGGAAAAAGCACGCTGCTCCAGATCGTTGCCGGCATCCTTCGGCCCACATCCGGAACGGTCCGCGTCGAAGGCAGAATATCGGCGCTGCTCGAACTCGGTTCGGGCTTCTCGCCCGAGTTCACAGGCCGCGAGAACGTCTATCTGAATGCGTCGATTCTCGGAATGTCGCGCGCGGAAATCGATGCGCGGTTCGAAACCATCGAACGCTTCGCCGACATCGGCGACTTCATCGGGCAACCAGTCAGGACTTACTCCACGGGGATGGTGCTGAGACTGGCTTTCGCAGTCGCGGCCCATGTCGATCCGGAGATCCTGATTGTCGATGAGGCGCTGGCCGTGGGCGACATCGCTTTTCGCCAGCGGTGCATGCTTCGCATCCACGAACTGCGCGCGCGCGGCGCGACCATTCTCTTCGTTTCCCATGAAGCGGGCGACGTCAAAGCCCTGTGTGAGCGCTGCCTTTGGCTGCACCACGGCGCTGTCCGGCAGATCGGAGAGGCCGACGACGTGGTGGCGAAATACCTCAGCGCGACTCTGCACGAAGAGATTGCAAAATCCCCGTCGACGCGCGCGAGCCTTTCGGCCGCAGTGGAAGGCGTGTCCGAACAAACCACCGGTTCCGCAGGCAGTCATCGTTACGGCGACGGGCGCGTCACGATCCTTTCCGCCGAACTCCTGACGGCTTCTGGTGAGCCTGTGAGCGCGTGCCAGCCGGGCGACCGCATCGTTCTTCGATTCGGTTTCCGCGTTAACGATCCCGTTCCGTCGCCGATCGCGGGCTTCCTGGTACGCAACTCCAAAGGCGAAAACGTATTCGGATCGAACACTGCCCGGGAGAACTACCCTGTGCCATTCATGGACGCCGGCGGCAACTATACCGTCGAGTTTCACTGGACCTCGCCCGAGTTGAAGCCGGGCGCTTACTCGATTTCAGTTGCGATCAGCGATGGAAATATCGAGGACTTCCGCGTCTGCGACTATATCGAGGACGCGATCCCGATGCAGGCGGCAGGCGCTGGTCCGCCTTCGGCGGGGTACTTCCGGCTTCGATGCGCTGAAGTTACGATTCACCGTCACGAAAACGGCTGATTACCCGAGCTTGGTCTTTGTCGAAGTCGCCGCGGCGTTTTCCGATTTAACTGGCTTGCGGCCCGTGGACGTTTGAAATCGCCGCACCTGATCGCTCACGCAGACAAGGAACATGGGCTGCTTCGCATTCTTCAGCACATCGATAATGCGATCCGGATGATCCTCGAGGTAAATGTTCCTGCCATCCGTGATCAGGTGAACTTCGCTCTCATTGGCGACCGCATCGCTGAGCCGCTTTCCCATCTCTTTCTGCAGAAAACGCAGAACGCGGCGGATTTTCTGCAACGAGAAACCTTTGCGCCGCAACTCCGCGATCACCGAGACCTCGACCACTTCCTGGGGAAGGTAGACACGGCGATGCCCTTCCTGCCGCGGCGAAACGACACTGCGTTCGTCCCACCACTGCAACTGGCGCAGGCTCACGCCGGCAATGCGGGCGACATCGCCGCTCGTATAGCGGTCCAGTTCGGGCGCGGCAACGGGCAACTCCTTTTTTGTTTTGAACATTTAGCGATGCCTCTGTGCTCCTGGAGCACTCTGAATTTTACCAGATTCAGGCCCTCCGCAACATAGCTTTTCGTTCCGCGTGTTAACATAAAACTTCAATCCAACCAGAGGTTTTCGTGGCCAGTAATCTTTCCCGCAAGGCATTAAAACAGGATAAGTTCGCCGTTGAGGTCGAGCACACTGTCGATTTCTTTGCGGCCCATCGTCCGCAAGTGTTTCGTTACGGCGGTATCGCGCTGGCAGTGATCCTCATCGCCGGGATCGTTTGGTTCTTCCGCAGTTCGCAGGCCTCCGCGCGCCAGCAGGTACTGGGGCAGGCGATGACCCTGTTCACGGCCCGGGTGGGCGCGGCGCAGGGCAGCGGCCCCAGCTTTCCCAGCGAAGAGGCCAAGAATGACGCCGTGATCAAAGCCTTCACGAAGATCACCACCGATTACGCCGGTTCGGAAGAAGCCTGGATTGCGGAGTTCTATCTGGCGGGCAAAGATACGGAGAACGGCAAGCTGGATGACGCGCGCAAAAAATATCAGGCCGTCATCGACCATGCCAATGCCAATGATGCGTCACTGGCCAAGCTGGCGCTGGCCCAGATCGACCTCGCCCAGAACCGGACCGGCGACGCGAGCAAGCTGCTCAAAGACCTGATGGATCACCCGACCGATCTGGTCTCGAAGGATCAGGCGACGATCGATTACGCGCAGGCCATCGCGCCCGCGCAGCCGGACGAGGCACGCAAACTTCTCACGTCGGTAGCCGCCACCTCCCCGGATGTCGCTTCCATCGCCAGCGCGGCTCTTTCCAGCCTGCCCAAGAAATAGCGTCCGCCCCAATGCTGGCGCACCTGCGGTTCCCCGTCGAGGCTTCGCGCGGCCGCCGTTACCCGGAACCGGAGCATCCTTATCGCGGCGCCTTCCAGCGCGACCGCGACCGCATCGTTCATACGCGTGCCTTCCGCCGTCTCGAGAACAAGACTCAGGTCTTTGCCCCGGCCGTCTCGGATCACTTTCGCAATCGCCTCACTCACACGCTCGAGGTTTCGCAAATTGCGCGCACCGTCGCCGGCGTTCTCGGGCTCAATGAGGACCTCACCGAGGCGCTCGCGCTCGCGCATGACGTGGGGCATCCTCCATTCGCGCACGCGGGAGAAGCGGCGCTCGACCGCCAGATGCAGCGATTCGGCGATCGCTTCGATCACAACATCCAGTCGCTGCGCATCGTCGAGTCACTCGAGCGCCGCTACCCCCGGTTTCCCGGCCTGAACCTCACGTTCGAAGTCCGCGAGGGCATCGCGAAACACTCACGCGACTTCGTCCCCGGTGAAATTCCGGCTCTCGACGAATATCTGCCCGGTTTTCGGCCGCCGCTCGAAGCGCAGTTGATCGACCTTGCCGACGAGGCCGCCTACAACGCGGCCGATCTGGACGACGCTTACGAAGCCGGCCTTCTTCGGATCGAAAACATTGCCGCGGCCATTCCGTCGTACGCGGACATTCTCGAATCCATCGACACGCAGTTCCCCGGCCTGACGGAGCGCGAGCGCTTCCAGGAATCCGTGCGCCATCTGATTGACGCGCTGGTGTCGGGCCTCATCGAAGGAACAGTCGCAGCCGCTCGCGACGCCGGCGCCAACGGCGTTGAGGACATTCGCCGGTATCCCACCCGCATTGCTCGTTTCTCTGCCTCGGCCCGCGAGACCAGTATGCTGTTCAAGCGCTTTCTCCAGCGGAACGTGTACTCCTCGGAGGTTCTCGAAAAGGACCGCCGCGATTCCACGGAGAAACTGGACCGCGTTTTCGAATACCTGCTCGCGCATCCGGACAAAATGTCCGCCGGCACAGAAGGCGCGCCACTTCACCGCGTGGTTTGCGATTTCATCGCCGGGATGACCGACCGCTACTTCCTGCGCTTTCACGACACGCTGTTCGGCGCCTAATCCTCCACCGGCGCGAAACTCGACAGCTCCGCGGCGCGCACGATATAGTTTCGCTCGATCTGGCGGCACAGCTCTTCCCCCAGCTTCTCCGGCGATTCTTTTTCGTCGTGCTCCACAATCACTTTGATAAACAGGCTCGTCCGCATCGGCTCCTTCGCCTCAATTCTGCTTCCCTTCCTATACTAGGGACGTGCCATGTGCCCTTTGCAATATCCGCAAACAACGCCGTTCCTGTCCGGCCGTTCACGGCGAAATATGCACGATCTGCTGCGCCACCGAGCGCGAGCAAACGCTGGATTGTCCCGTCGATTGTCCATATCTGCGCGAGGCGCACGAGCACGAGAAGCCCGCTGCGTTTGATATCGCCACTGTCCCGAACCAGGATATCGAGATTACGGAAGAGTTCCTCGAGGAAAACCAGATGCTGATGGCATACATTGCCGTCGCACTCTTCGAAGGCGCTGTGCAATCCAATGGCGCAACGGACTGGGACGTGCGCGAGGCGATCGAGGCGTCAATCGCTGGTTACCGGGCGCTGCAGAGCGGTCTCTACATCGAGACACGGCCGGTCAATCCCTATGCAGCCGCGATCGTGGATCACTTCGCGAAACAGATCGCCGTCGTGAAAGGGGAAGAGGCAAAATCCGGCGGCGTGGCGACGATCCGCGATTCGGACATTCTCGCCATCCTGGCATTCTTCCAGCGCCTCGAGTATTCGCGCAACAACGGACGAAAGCGGAGCCGGGCCTTTCTCGACCTGCTGAGCGGCTTCTATCAGCCTGCGCGGGACGGCGGCGAAACACTCGTCGAATCCGCCGATGAGCCGCGGATCATTCTGTAAACATGCGCACCGGTATCGTCGTATTCGGGCACGGATCGAGCGTCGCGTCGGCGAACGACGCCGTCCGGACCATTGCGGCTGAAGCGGCCCATCAGGGCGCGTGGGAGTTGTTCGAGACGGCATTTCTGGAGGCCTCGCCCGGGCTTGACGATGCCGTCGCCAGGCTCGCCGCCGCAGGCGCGGATCGCGTGCTTGTGCTGCCTTACTTCCTCACACTTGGAATTCATCTGCAGCGCGACCTGCCTGCATTGGTCGACGACCTTTCCCGCAAACACGGTATTCCGATTCGTGTCGCTCCTCCGCTTGACGGGCATCCGGATCTGAGCCGTATCCTCGTCGCGCGCGCTCTGGAGATGCTCTCGTGAAGGCCCGTCTGGTTTCGAGCCGCGAGATCGCCCCCAACACGCGGCACTTCGAATTCGAGGCCACGGACTGGACGGCCGCTTTTGTGCCGGGGCAGTTTCTATCCTTATCCCACACGTTCGGGGAGGACGAAATCACACGGGCGTATTCGATTGCCTCGCCGCCGGACGGACATCGGTTTGCGCTCTGCGCCAATCTGGTGGACGGCGGTCACTTTTCACCGTTTCTGTTTTCCCTTATGCCCGGCGACGAGGTCGACTTCAAAGGGCCGTACGGAGCGTTCATTCTGCGCCGTCCCGTGTCCGACTCGATTTTCGTAGCGACGGGCACCGGCATCGCGCCTTTCCGATCGATCCTTCATGCGCAACTGCGCGAGCATGCCGACCGGCACTTCACGCTGATCTTCGGCGTACGCTACGAATACGGGCTGCTCTATCACGACGAGTTTCTCGCGCTCGCGCGCAATTGTCCCAACTTCGATTACCAACCAACCCTGACACGCGCAGCGGACCACTGGCCGGGCCGCACTGGCCGCGTGCAGCAGCATACTCTGGCACTCCTCGGAGAGCGGCGCGATATCGACCTCTATATCTGCGGCTTGCGCGAAATGGTAGACGATTTACGTACGAAGCTGAAGGAAGCAGGTCTCGACCGCAAGCGCATCATTTACGAAAAATACGACTGACCGGCTATTTCAGCTCGGTCATCATGCCGGGCACGCTCCACTGCATGTTCAGGCTGCCGGGCGCCCACCCGTACTCCGCCGTCATGATTTTCGCGACATCGTCCTGGCTCTTGCCCTCGCGGATCAATCCGGTGACGCGCGTGCGCAGCTTCTCGACGTTGTTGCGGTAAGCGAGCAGGCCGGCCTTGTTCGTAACAGCGCCATGGCCGGGAATGACGGTGTCGAAGTCAAGCTCCAGGGCTTCGTCGAGCGTCTTCGTCCACTCGATCAGGCTGCCGCCGCCGTTGTAATCGATCAGCGGACTCGTCCCCGCCATCAGGTCGCCGGTGTGAATGGTCCGCAGTTGCGGAAAATAAATGACCGCGTCGCCGTTGGTGTGGCCTCGCCCCATGTAACGCGCCCGTACTTCTTTGCCACCCAGAAACACGGCCGTTTCCTGATTAAAAACAATGCGCGCCGGCATGACGCCCGGAGGCGCATTGGACTGCTTGTGCTGCAGGATGTTGGTGCGCGCATTTTCAGTCGAAATAATTTCGGCCGTGGGAAGGAATTTCGCGTTGCCTCCGCTGTGGTCGGCGTGATAGTGCGTGTTGATAATGTATTTGACTGGCTGATTGGTGACGCTCTTGACCTTCGCCATAATGGCATCGTGATCCTGATCGAATTTGTCGTCGATCAGAAGGACGCCTTCGTTGGTGACCAGTACGGCGACATTGCCGCCGTCACCCTCGATCTCATACAGATCCTCTTTGACCTTGTTCAGCGTCAGTGGAGCGGGCTGCGGGGCCTGATTCTGCGTGTAAGCGATCCAGGCAAGCAGCAGGAACAGAGCGGCGGCTGAGAGGCGCGCAATACGCTTGCGATTCATGTCTGAAAAATATATCAGACTTTTGAAGCGTGTGCGCTGGCCCCGCAAAAACGCTCGAATGCCTCGGTGAGAAGCTTCGCGATCTGAACGGGATCGCGCCGCTCGATGTCGCTGCGATGCATCATGTAGACCGGCTGGCCGTTGCGGAACAGCGCTACCGAGGGCGATGATGGCGGATAATCGGAAAGGATATTGCCGCGCAGGTGAGCGACAGCAGCATCATCGCCGCCAGCGAAAACCGTGGCGGCTTTGGCGGGCCGTATGCCGTGCTGAAGCGCCAGACCAATACCAGGGCGCGCTTTGCCTGCCGCGCACCCGCAAACCGAATTCACGACCATCAGGACTGTTTCGTTTTCCGCCAGCACGCGGTCGACGTCGGCGGGCGTCCTCGTTTCCTCCACACCGTATTGAGTGAGGTCTTCGCGCATGGCGATGAGCAGTTGTTCAGGATAAGGCATATGTCCTATTCTACGTTTTCAGCCGCGGCAGCAACCGCACCGCGTTATCGCGCTCGATCGCCTGGCGCTGCGCCTTCGTGAAGTCGTACTTCGCCACGCCCTCCACGGCGTCGGACACCTGGCGAAACGGATAATCGCTTCCGAACAACACCTGTGAAATCGGCGCCATCTTCAGCAGCGCCGCCAGCGCGCCCGGATGATTAGCCTGGGCGATTTCGTAATAAAATCTCCGCAATTCGGGAAGCGCGCCGCCGGGCAGGAACGGATCCTTCCGGTCTTTCGCCAACTGCTCGAACCGGCTCAGCAAAAACGGCACCGTCCCGCCGCCATGCGAAAAAATGAAGCGGATGTTCGGAAATTTGGTCGTCGTCCCGCTGAACATAAGGCTCGCGATGGCCCGGCTTGTATCCGTCGCAAACTCGATCGTCCCCACGGTCACACCTTTGACCAGAGCGGCGCAGCAATCGGGATTTGTCGGATGAAAGTAAACAATGGCCTGCCGCCGGTTCAGCTCTTCGAACACCGGCGCGAAGGCCGGATCGCCTGGATATTTTCCGTCGTACTGCGTCAGCAATCCAACGCCATCCGCCTTGAGCGTGTCGAACAGATACTCGATCTCACGCAGACTGCCTTCGGTATCGGGCAGGGGAAGCGGCCCGAACAACCCGAAGCGTCCCGGATGGTCCTTGACCAATTGCGCGCCGTAGTCGTTGCAATAGCGGCACAGCGAGCGCGAATCCTCCGCGTTGCCAGTCCAGATGCCGGGCTGCACGATCGACATCATTGCGGTGGCCACGCCGTTCATTTCCAGTTGCTCGAGCGACAACTCCGGAGTCCACTTCGGCGGCGCGCCGCCCTGCCGCTGCGCGAGGATCTTCTGCACATGCTGAGGCGGCAGGTAGTGGTGATGCACGTCGATTTTGTTCGGCTTCGTCTTTGCGCCGGCGGAGGTTTGCGCACCGGCCGGCAAGCTCCCCAATGCGACTGCGCCTAAAACGCCCGCCAGAAAATCGCGCCTGCTGGATGCATTTTCCATAACCCAGTGATTCTATCTCGATTCGCGGGCCTGGCGGACCTTGTAGAGTAGGCGTTTTGGAGAAATCATGAAACAGGACAGACCCGCCGCATTGATTACCGGCGCATCGAGCGGCATTGGCCGCGCCGCCGCGGTTGCGCTGGCAGCCGCGGGATTCGACGTCGTCGTCAATTACAGCCGGAGTGAAGCCGCCGCGCGGGAGACCGCAAACCCGGCGCAGGCGAAGGGCGCGAGGACGCGCCTGTTCCAGTGCGACGTAAGCGACGATCCGTCGGTCCGCGCGATGATCGAGGCCACCACGCGCGAGTTCGGCCGTCTGGACGCGCTGGTGAATAACGCGGGCACAACAACCAACGTCAAGCCTGGCGACTTGGAGGCCATGAAGGCCGAGGAGTGGGATCGCGTCTTCGCCGTCAACGTGCGCGGCACTTTCCAGGTGACGCGCGCCGCAGTCCCGTTGCTGAAAATCGCCCGGGGCAGTGTCGTCAATACCGCCAGCATTGTGGGGTTGCGTCCCGGTCCTCAGCCGCTCCCGTATGCCGCCAGTAAAGCGGCGGTGGTAAATCTGACCAAACTGCTCGCGCTCAACCTCGCCCCCGAAATTCGCGTGAATGCGGTTGCGCCCGGCTGGATGGAAGGCAACTGGATGATGCGCATGCTGAAGGACCGCTACGAAGATCTCATGGCCCGCCGCGCCAAAAGCACTCCCTTGCGGCGCGTCGCTACTGCGGAAGATGTCGCGGAAACGATCGTCAGCCTGATCACCGGCAATCGTTTCGTGAATGGTGAGGTTATTGTGATTGACGGAGGTTTTTCCGCTACGACATGAGGATTTCCAATGCTTGACGGCGTCGTTCCATTTCCCCCCGACTTCGCGCGGCGCTATCGCGAGCGCGGTTACTGGCGCGACCAGTCCCTCGCCCAGGCATTCGCAGTCGTCTTCCAGCGCTACGCCGACCGCGTCGCCGTGATCGACCGCGACCGCTCGATCACCTTCGGCGAACTGGATCGCCTTTCATCCAATCTCGCCCTGAATCTGCTCGAACTGGGCTTCCAACCACTCGACCGCGTCGTGATCCAACTCCCCAACGTCGCCGAATTCGTCATCCTTTACTTCGCTCTCCAGAAAATCGGATGTATTCCCATTGCCGCTCTCGCGACCCATCGCTACGCGGAGATTTCCCAGTTCGTACAACTCTCCGGCACCGCCGCCTGCGTGATTCCCGAACCGCACCGCGATTTCGATTACGCGCCGATGGTGGACCACGTGCGCCGCGAGAGTCCCTCGCTCAAATTCGCTATCATTTTCGGCGCTGCGCGCCCCGGATTCGCGTCGCTGTCCGATCTGATCTCGACACCCGCCCGGCTGCCGGTCGCCGCGCTGGACCGGCTTCAAATCGATCCGACCGATCCGGCA
>Ga0181521_10003894_pt1 | contig 17363 bp, 15 predicted proteins | sample PEATcosm2014_Bin_32_FD_119764 | JGI IMG/M metagenome (GOLD analysis project Ga0181521, IMG submission 119764) | Peatland microbial communities from MTU Mesocosm Facility, Houghton, MI, USA - PEATcosm2014_Bin02_60_metaG | ecosystem: Environmental > Terrestrial > Soil > Wetlands > Peat | place... | reverse complement strand
GCGGAACACACGGAAGGCCTCGGTCATCTCGGCCAACGCGGCATCGGCGATCTTGAGGTCGCCCGGCGCGGTCCCTTCCCGCGTCATCGACCAGATCGAAGAGAGCATGGAGCGCAGCAGGCCCACCTGGCCCCGCGACATCTCGCGGCCCTCGGCGATCGCGCTGAGCGCGGCGTCGATTGCCTCTTCGTCGGGAATCTCGGCCGGCGCGATCATCGGCGGGGAGGCCGAGAGGGGCGGTGGCTCCTGGCCACCAGCGCCGGTTTGCGCGGCCCGGGCCGCGCCCCGGGCGCTCACGCGTCGGCCAGCGCGGGGGGACGACCGTAGAGGGTGGTGCGCTGCTCGAGTCGGCGCCCGAGCGGGCCCACCAGCTCGGCCATCTTGTCGACCTCGAGCCGCTGCCCGTGGGTCGCCCCCGCGGCGCGAGAGATGTTCTCGTCCATGAGGGTGCCGCCGATGTCGTTGGCCCCGGCGCACAGGATTTGGCGCGCGCCCTCGAGTCCCATCTTCACCCAGCTCACCTGGATGTTGTCGATGTCGCCCCGGTACGCGATGCGCGCCACTGCGTGCATGAGCAGCGCCTCGCGGAAGGTCGGCCCCCGACGAGCCCGGTGCTGCAGGTAGATCGGGGTGGCCATGTGCACGAAGGGCAGCGGCACGAACTCGGTGAACCCACCCGTCTCGCGCTGGAGGTCCCGGGTCACCACCAGGTGGCGGGCCCACGAGCGCGGCTGTTCGATCGACCCGAACATGATGGTGATGTTCGAGTTGAGGCCGACCGCATGCGCGCATCGATGGGCCTCGAGCCACTCCTCGGTGTTGACCTTGTCCGGACACAGCACGGCCCGGACCTCGTCGTCGAGGATCTCGGCCGCCGTCCCGGGCAGCGTCTTCAGGCCGGCCTCCTTCAAGGTGGCCAGGTACTCGATCAAGGGCACCCCGGAACGACGCGCCCCCTCGGTCACCTCGAGCGCGGTGAATGCGTGGATGTGGATGCGCTCGGAGCCGGCCCGCACCGCGCGCAGGACATCGAGGTAGTAGTCGCCGTCGAACTTCGGGTGGATCCCACCCTGGAGGCACACCTCGGTCGCGCCCTCGTCCTCGGCCTCGGCGACCCGTCGGCTGACCTCGTCGAGGTCGAGCAGGTAGGGCGCTCCGCGGAGGTTGAGCGACAGCGGGCCCTTGCTGAAGGCGCAGAACTTGCACTTAAAGGTGCAGACGTTGGTGTAGTTGATGTTTCGGTTGATCACGTAGGTGACCGTGTCGCCGACCGTCTCGGCGCGGATCTGGTCGGCCATGGCGGCGACCGCGCGGACGTCGGCGCCCCGGGCCGAGAACAGGGTCACGATCTCGTCCTCGCCGACCTCCTGGCCCGCCGCCACCCCGGCCAAGACCTCGCCGACCGCGCTGCGGGCACTCGGGGTGGCCAGCCGGGCCGGATCGAGGATGAGCGGGGGGGCCACCTCGCCGCCCGAGCACCACGCCGAGTCCCTGGCCAGGCCCTCGGCATCGGAGGCGTCGAGGACGAAGAAGTGCATCGCCGGGTCCAGCCACCGTTGCGGGTCCAGCGCGAACTCGGGATAGATGGTCAGCCGGGGGGCGAGCGTGTGGCCGGCCGCCTCGGTCAAGGCCTCGAGCCGCTCGAGGGCCGGCCAGGCCCGCTCGGGGTTCACGTGGTCGGCGGTGATCGGGGAGACGCCGCCCCAGTCGTCGATCCCGGCGTCGAGCAGGGGGGCCAGGTGCTCGGAGAGGTTGGGGGGGGCCTGGAGGTGCACGTCGCCCGGGAGCAGCAGACGGGCTACCGCGATCGACCACCGCAGCTCGTCCTCGGGACAGGCGGGGGAGCGGACCATCGCGGTGCCGGCCTTGGGCAAGAAGTTCTGAACGATGACCTCTTGAACGTGGCCGTGGCGCCGGTGCGCCGCTGCGATGGCCGAGAGGGCCTCAATCCGATCGGCCCGCGTCTCACCGATCCCGACCAGGATCCCTGTCGTGAATGCGATGGCGAGCTCGCCGGCCGCCTCGAGGGTGGCCAGCCGGCGCTCAGGGTCCTTGTCCGGCGCGCCGCGGTGCGCGTCCAGGCCGACCGCGAGGGTCTCGATCATCATCCCCTGGCTGGCCGTGACCGGCCGGAGCCGGGCCAGCTCGTCGGCATAGAGGGCCCCCGCGTTGGCGTGGGGGAGCAGCCCGGTCTCCTGCACGACCGCCGCGCACATGGCGGCCAGGTAGTCGACCGTGGACGAGTAGCCGTGCTCGGCCAGCCACTCGGCCGCGGCCGGATAGCGAAGCTCGGGCCGTTCGCCCAACGTGAAGAGGGCCTCGTGGCAGCCGGCTTCCCGGCCGGCCTCGGCGATGCGAAGCACGTCGTCGCGGGTGAGGTACGGGCTGTCCAAACGGGCCGGGGGCTTGGCGAAGGTGCAGTAGCCGCACCGGTCCCGGCACAGCATGGTGAGCGGGATGAAGACCTTGGGCGAGAAGGTCACCTGGTGGCCGTGGTGCCGGTCGCGCACCGCGCGGGCGGCCTCGGTCAGCTCGTCGAGGTCGGCCGCGATCAACGCGTCGGGGTGCGTCCACTTCTTCGTTGTGCTCACGCTTCTTGCCCTTCCAACGCCGCCAGGTCGACCAGCCAGCGGATCTGGTGCGCCGCCACCCGACCGGCCGGCAGGTCGTCGCCGTCTTGGAGCCGAGCGATCGCGGGGTGCTTCTCTTGGCCGCTCACGGTGAACACCGCCATCCGGGCCGAGTCAATGACCGGGTAGGTCACGGTCAGGCGCGGGTGGGGGTTGCGGCCACTGGGGTCCTCGGTGGCCAGGCTGAACGCATCGGTCACGTCCAGGCTCGGCGAGTCGGCGAAGAGCGACGCGGTATGCCCGTCCGGGCCGAAACCGAGATGGATGAGGTCGATCCCGTGGCCGTGGATCACCTCGCGCAGCACCCGGTCATATCGGGCTGCGCACTCATCAGGGTCGCCGTCGGTCGGCATGGGGGTGAAGGATCCCACATCGCCGACGCGCTCGACGAGGTGCTCACGCACGACCCGCTGATTGGCCGCCGGGTCGTCGGGGGGCACGAACCGCTCATCACCCATATAGATGTCGACCAGCGACCAGTCCAGCTCGGACCACCGCGCCGCCCGGTCGTAACAGGCTGCCGCGGTCGGCCCACCCGACAGGAACAGCACGAACCGCGAGCCGGCCCGGTTGGCGAACTGCTCGCCGAGCACGGTCGCGAACGCCTCGGGCACGTCATCCACCGGCTCGATACCGCCCAGGACCTCGGCGGCCGTCGAGATCACAGGTCGGGTTCCCGCCATGCGTCACCGGAGCGCTCGAGGAGCAGATCGGCGATGTGGGGACCCCAGGTCCCGGCGTTGTACAAGTGCAGGCCGCCGCCCGGCTCGGCCCACGCCTGCAGGTACGGGTCCACGATCCGCCACGCCTGTTCGACCTCGTCGGTCCGGATGAACAGGGTCGGATCGCCACACATCGCATCGAACAACAACCGCGTGTAGCCATCCATGCCCGTGTCGAGAATTGCCTGTTCGTAGCCGAAGTCCATGGACACCGACTGGACCCGGAACGCCTCGCCGGGGACCTTGGCGCCGAATTTCAGCGAGATCCCCTCGTGGGGCTGGATCCGCAGCACGAGCAGGTTGGGACGCAGGTCCCGAGACAGCGCCTCTTCGAAGGCCAGGAAGGGGACGTCATGGAACTGGAGCGCGATCTCGGTCACCCGGGCCGGCAGGCGCTTGCCGGTGCGGACGTAGACCGGGACGCCGGCCCACCGCCAGTTGTCGACGTGCAGCCGGAGGGCGACGTAAGTCTCGATCTCGCTGTCCGGCGCAACGTCGTCCTCTGCTCGATAGCCGACCACCGGTTGGTGGTCGACGACGCCGCCCTGGTACTGCCCCCGGACCGACTTGTCGACGGCCTCGTCGGGGGAGGGGACGTCGACCGCGTTCAAGAGCTTCACCTTCTCGTCGCGGATGTGGGTCGCGTCCATCTTGGTCGGCGGCTCCATCATGGTGAGGGCGAGCACCTGCATCACGTGGTTCTGGACGATGTCGCGCAGCGCCCCGGCGGTCTCATAGAAGCCGCCCCGATGCTCGACGCCGATGCTCTCGGCGACGGTGATCTGAACCTGTTCGACGTAGCGGCGGTTCCAGATCGGCTCGAAGATCGCGTTGGCGAAGCGAAGGGCCAGCACGTTTTGGACCGTCTCTTTGCCGAGGTAGTGGTCGATGCGGAAGATCTGGTCCTCTTCGAAGGCCCGGTGGATCTTTGCGTCGAGCTCGAGCGCACTGGCGAGATCGCGACCGAAGGGCTTCTCGACCACCAGGCGGACGAACTGGCCACCGGCACCGGGCTGGTTGCAGCCCTCTTTGGCCAGCGCCTCGGCCACCAGTGCGAACACGTCGGGGATGGTGGCCAGGTAGTACAGCCGGTTGCCCGAGGTGCCCTGGTGCTTGTCGGCCTCGGCCAGAACCTCCTTCAGCCGGTCGAAGGTCTCGGTCGCCGCGTACTCGCCGGGGACATAGCGGAACGACTTCACCAGACCCGCCCAAACCTCGCCCCCGGTGGTGTCGGCCTTCTGGGCGACCGCCTGGAACTCCTCGTCGGACCACTCGGTGCGGGCCACGCCGATCACGCTGAACCGCTCGTTGAGGCGACCCCGGTTGGCCAGGTCGGCCAGCGCCGGGAGGATCTTCCTGGCCGTCAGGTCCCCCGAGGCGCCGAAGATCACCATGGCGAGCGGCGGCGGGGTCTTGGCCACCAGCTGTCCGACCGGGGACACGTCGGTCATCGGTGCCCTCAGTTCTTGGGGGTGGAGGTCTCCAGCCCGGCTTGGCCGGACTCGAGGGTGACCGCGTGGCCACCGAACTGGTTCCGCAACGCGGCCAACAGCTTGTTGGCGAAGGAGTCCTGCTGGCGCGACGCGAAACGAGCGTAGAGGGCCGCCGATATCGCCGGGGCCGGGACGGCCCGTGCGATGGCCTCTTCGACCGTCCAACGACCCTCACCCGAGTCGGTGACCGAACCCTTGATCTCCGCGAAGCCCGAGTCCGGTCGCAGTGCCCGTTCGGTCAGCTCGAGCAGCCAGCTCCGGACCACCGATCCATAGCGCCAGATCGCCGCGATCTCGTGCAGGTCGAGGTCGAACTCGTCGGCCGCCCCCATGATCTCGAAGCCCTCCGCGTAGGCCTGCATGAGGCCGTACTCGATGCCGTTGTGGACCATCTTCACGAAGTGGCCGGCCCCGACCGGGCCCACGTGCGCGTACCCACCCGGGGGCGCGAGCGACAAGAGGGCCGGCTCGACGACGGCCACCGACTCCTTGGTCCCGCCCACCATGAGGCAGTACCCCTCGGTCAGGCCCCACACGCCGCCCGAGGTGCCGGCGTCGACGAACCCGATGCCCTTGGCGGCCAGCTGGTCCGCCGTCGCCTTAGCCTCCTTGTAGTTGGAGTTCCCCCCGTCGACGATCACATCGCCCGACCCGAACCGCTCGGCCAACGCCGCGATCGTCGAATCGGTCGGCGAGCCGGCCGGGACCATCACCCACGCCGCGCGCGGCGGCGTGAGCTTCTCGGCCAGGTCGTTGAGATCGTCGGCCACGATGGCGCCCTTGGCCCCGATCGCTTGGCGGGCCTCGGCCGACAGGTCGAACGCCACCACCTCATGACCGGCGCCGACCAGCCGCTCGGTCATGTTGGCGCCCATCTTGCCGAGCCCGACCATGGCGATCCTCATGTGTTCACTCCTCTCGGTGCGACGACGGTTCGACGATGACAGTTCCCACGCGACGGTGTCCCGAATGCCCGGTGCACGTCGTCAGGCGATCTCGTCGAGGTGGTCGACCGCCACCCGCAACACCCGCCGGCCGTGCGCGAGCAGGCTCTGGTGATCGCCAATGGACTGGGCGGTGATGAGCGTGCCGAAGTCATAGGGCTTGTCGGGGATGGCCAGCTCGGGCTGGGCACCGGCCCGCACCAGCTGGACGGCCACCACCGTGTTGGGACCGCCCTTGTGGAGCTGGCCCGTCGAGTGCAAAAAGCGGGGGCCGTAGCCGGCCGTGACCGGAAAACCACCCAGGTGGTCGCGCACCCGGCGGCGCAGGGACTCGAGGGCATCATCCTGGCCGAAAGGCACGTAGGCCTGGAGCGACACGTAGTCGCCGGGGCCGGTGTGCTCGCTCAACCACCGAAGCGTGTCGCCCGGCTCGGCCTCGTCGAGCACGGGGAGGGGCAGCGAGTCGAGGACCTTGTTCGTGTTCGCCTTGGACTCGGCGACGTTGGGCTCGTCGAAGGGATCGATCGACAGCACATGGCCGGCGATGGGCACGGCCAGCTCGAAGCGGTAGAACTGCTCGGCCAGGTCGATGGCGGTCTGCGGCGCCAGGGTGATCACGTGGCGGTCGTCACCGGACTCGGCCTCGGTGGTCGGCACCGGGACGCACCCGGTGCCCCGCTTGCCCGTCGACTCGGCGATCAGTTGCTCGACCCACAACCCGAAGGAGCGGAAGGCCTCGGGGACCACGATGGTCACCTTGTCCTTGCCCTCGCGGGCGGCCCGGCCCATCTCCCAACCGAGCTCCACCGCGTCGTCGAGGTCGGTCGAGAGCGCCCGCTCGCACAGCGCGGCCACCTCGTAGCCGATCAGCGCGGCGGGGACCATGCCGAAGTACGAGAGCACCGAGTAGCGCCCGCCGATGTCGGGGCGGTTGGCAAAGACGCGCCGAAAGCCGCGCTCGGCCCCGAGCGTGGCCAGGGCGGTGCCGGGGTCGGTGACGGCCGCATAGCGCGACCCGTCGGGCAGCTTGGACCACGCGTGCTCGAACAAGACGTTGGGTTCCAGCGTGGTGCCCGACTTGGAGGACACCAGCACGAAGGCGTCCGAGAAGTCGAGCCCGCCGACCGTGGTCGGGTCGGTGGTGTCGCAGACGACCAGCCGTCGGTGGGGGCCGGCGGGCCCGGTCGCCCCGACCGCCTCGAGCACCGCCGGACCGAGGGAGGACCCGCCCATGCCGAGCAGGATCACGGTCGACTGCTCGATGGTCGAGGCCCAAGAGGCCAGCTCCTTGGACTCGTCGGCCATCTGGCGGGGCACCTCCAGCCAACCCAGCCGGTTGGCCGAGACGTTGCCCTCCGGCCACAGGCGGGCGTCCCGGGCCAACAGCCGCGCGCCGAGCCGGGCGGCGTCCGCGCTTTCGCTCACCTCTGGTCGCGCCCGAAGGTGGCCGCCTTGTCGCTGAGCGTCTGGATCAACTCGTCGAAGGACTTGGCGAAGGAGTGCACGCCCTCATCCTCCAGTGTGGAGCCGACGTCGGCCAAGTCGATGCCGACCTCCTCCAGGCGGGCCAGCAGGGCGGCGGCGGCCGACGGGTCGCGGTCCACCGTGCGGGCGGGCGTCCCGTGGTCGGAGAAGGCCTCGAGCGTCCCCTCGGGCATGGTGTTCACGGTGTCGGGTCCGATCAGGGGATCCACGTAGAGAAGGTCCGAATACGCGGGGTTCTTGGTCGAGGTCGAGGCCCACAGCGGGCGCTGCACCTGGGCCCCCTTGGCGGCCAGCGCCTCCCAGCGAGGACCCGAGAAGGTGGCCATGAAGTGCTGGTACGCCTCTTGGGCCTGCGCGACCGCGGCCTTGCCCCGGAGGGCCAGGATCTCGGGCTCCCCGTTGTCTCGGCCGGCCAGGGTCTCCAGCCGGCGGTCGATCTCGGTGTCGACCCGACTCACGAAGAACGACGCCACGCTGGCCACCGAGCTGAGGTCGTTGTGTCCGGCGGCCGCATACGCCTCCAACCCCGACAGGTACGCCTCCATCACCTCGTCGTGACGGGAGAGCCCGAAGATCAGCGTCACGTTGATGCTCTTACCCTGCGCGATCAGCTGGCGGACCGCCGGGACCCCCTCGGCGGTGGCCGGCACCTTGACCAGCAGGTTGGGGGTGTCGATGCGGTCGTGCAGCGCCAGGGCGGACTTCACCGTCGCATCGGTGTCGTGCGCGAGTGCCGGGGCCACCTCCAAGGAGACGAACCCGTCGGTGCCGTGGCTGGCATGGTGGACGACCCCGAGCACCTCCAGCGCGTGCACGATGTCGTCGATCACGAGCTCCCAGTACGCGTCCTCGACGCTCATCGAGGAGATGAGCGACTCGAATTGTTCGTCGTAGTCGTCCTCGCCCGCGATGGCCTTGGCGAAGATGGTCGGGTTGGAGGTGACGCCCCGCACGCCCGTGTTGACCAGCTCCGCCAGGTGGCCGTTGCGCAGCCAGTCCCGGCGCAGGTTGTCCAACCACGGGCTCTGGCCGTGCTCTGTGTAGAGGGCTTCCAGCTTGTTCACGCTCAACTCCGTTCGCCGCTTCCCGGGGTCGCGTCCTCACTTCCGGCCCACTCGAGGAGCGCCAAGGCACACTCGGTGACGTTCTCGACGGTGAAGCCGAAGTAGTCGAGGACGGCCTGGCTGGCCCCCGATGCGCCATAGGTGTCGATGGACACGCTGGCATCGGCGTAGCGATCCCAGCCGAACGACGCCGCCGCCTCGACCGACAGGGTCGGCACATCGGAAGGAAGCACCGACTCGCGGTAGTCCGCGTCCTGGTCCTCGAACCACTCCCAACAGGGGAGCGACACCACCCGCACCGACAGCCCCTGCGCCGCCAGCGCGTCGGCCGCGCCGAGGCACAGATGCACCTCGCTCCCGGTGCCGACGAGCACCAGGTCGGCCGGTCCCTCCTCGGGACGCAGCACGTAGCCACCCCTTCGGAGGCCGTCGGCGGCCGCATTGGCCGTCTCGGCCAGGACCGGGATCGACTGGCGGCTGAGGATCATCGCGACCGGCTGGTCGGCCTCGACCGCACACCGCCACGCCTGCGCGCACTCGTTGGCGTCGGCCGGGCGGACGACCAAGAGGCCGGGCATGGCGCGCAGCGAGGCCAGGTGCTCGATGGGCTCGTGGGTCGGGCCGTCCTCTCCGACGCCGATCGAGTCGTGCGTCCATGAGTAGATGACGTGCACTCCCGAGAGGGCGGCCAACCGGACGGCCGGGCGCATGTAGTCGCTGAAGGTGAAGAAGGTCCCTCCGACCGGGAGGATGCCACCGTGGGCGGCCATGCCGTTCATCACCGCGCCCATGGCGTGCTCCCGGATGCCGAAGTAGAGCTGCTGGCCCGCCGGATGCTCGGGCGATTGGCGCTCGGCCCCGTCCAGTGTCACCCCGGTGTTCTCGGTGAGGTCGGCGGACCCCGCCAGCAGGCCCGGAATGACCGGCGCGGTCGCGTTGATGCAGGCGTTGACGACCCGGCGAGTGGCCAGGCTCTGACCGGCCTCGAACGTGGGGAGCTTGGCCTCCCATCCGTCGAAGCCGTGCCCGGACCACGACGCGTCCCAGTCCGCCTTGTCCACCGCCGCGGCGTCGAAGCGTTCCTGCCATTGCGCCCGCAGCGTCTCGCCCCGGTCCACGCAACGCCGGTAGAACTCGACCACCTCATCGGGAACCCAGAACGACTCGTCGGGGGGAAGCCCGAGGATCTCCTTGGTGATGCGGATCTCTTCGGGTTTGAGCGGGGTCCCGTGGGCCTCCTTGGTGTCCACGATGTCGGGGGCCGGCCAACCGATGTGGCTCCGCAGCACGATCAGGGAGGGTTTGTCCTCCTGTGCCATGGCCCGCCGCAGCGCCGCCTCCAGCACCTCGGTGTCGTTGGCCACCTCGCCGATCGCGTCGACGTCCCACCCATAGGCCGCGAAGCGCTCGGGCACGTTGTCGGAGTAGGAGAGCTCGGTCGGGCCGTCGATCGTGATGTGGTTGTCGTCGTAGACGTAGACGAGACGCCCCAGTCCGAGGTGGCCGGCCAGCGACGCGGCCTCGTGCGAGATCCCCTCCTCGAGGCAGCCGTCGCCGCACACGACGAAGGTGAAGTGGTCACAGAGCTCGGGACCGAAGCGAGTCCGGAGCACCCGCTCGGCCACGCCCATGCCGACGCCGTTGCCGACACCTTGTCCGAGGGGTCCGGTGGTGACCTCGACACCGGCGGTGTGCCCACGTTCGGGGTGACCCGGCGTGCGGCTACCCACCGTGCGGAAGTCCTTCAGGTCGTCGAGGGTCAGCCCGTAGCCGGTCAGGTACAGCATCGAATAGAGCAGGATTGACGCGTGGCCGCACGAAAGCACGAAACGGTCACGGTCGGGCCATTCGGGATCGCTCGGGTCGTGCCGCATGACCCGGGTGAACAAGACGTGGGCCAAGGGGGCGAGCGCCATGGCGGTCCCGCTGTGGCCCGAGTTGGCCCGGGCCGGGGCGTCCATGGCCAGTCCCCGGATGACGTTGATGCCGAGCTGTTCGAGGTCCAGATCCTGCGTCGACGAAGGCACGTTTGCACCCTATCCACTGGCCTGGGCCCCGTTTTCCGAGGGAGGCAAGGTCTTCTTCGATTCAAAGATGGCCGACAGATCACGGTCACACTGCCCTCCGGTAGCGTCACGCCGTGGCCAGCCGGATGCAGGTTCCGCCCAACAGCGACCTCGAGCTCGGCGCGGTCTGCGTCGACAAGTCGGTGCCCGGCCGCACGGTGTGGACGATGGTCGCCGACGAGCGTTTCGCCAACCCGGCCGGCCTGTTGCAGGGCGGGTTCTTGTGTGCCTTCATCGACACCGCCCTCGGCTCGGCGGCCGTCACCTTCGTGGAAGGCCGCCGGGTGTTCGCGTCCAACGCCGAGCTGAAGGTGAGCTACCTCGCCCCGGTCCCGGTCGGGTCCGCACTGCGCTGCGAGGCCGCGGTGATCTCGGGCGGCGCCCGGGTCGCCTTCGTCGAGGCCACTGTCACCAACGACGAGGCCAAGATGGTCGCCCGGGCGAGCTCGACCTACCTCTTCAGGGACCGGACCTGACCCGGCTGGGCGCGGTTTACGCTGCTAGGAACGGTCAAGCACGGCCGACGAGGTAGCGTCGTCACCGTGGTTCCGTTCGGAAGAGGCCCCAAGAACACCGACGACGCCGGGTCCAAGCAGGGCCCGAGCGACGCTCGCCGAGACGCGATCTCCCTGTTGATTGCCTATCTCAAGCAGGAGACGCTGGACCCGCTCAAGCAGCTGGGCCGGTTCGTCCTGTTCGGCACGATCGGATCGGTGGCCATCGCGGTGGGAACGGTGATGTTGTTGGTCGCCGCGCTACGGGTGCTCCAGACCGAGACCGGGGTGTTCCACGGCAACCTTTCGTGGCTGCCATACCTGATCGTGGCGGTGCTCGCCCTGGCCGTCATCGCGGCGGCCGGATGGCGGATCGCGGCCGGACCGGCAGCGCGCCGGATCCCGGCAAAGAAGACCGGCGACTGAGGAAAAGAGGGACCCCGATGCCAGTCGAGACCAACGGACGCAAGATCAGTCGTGACGACCTTCAGGCCGCCTTCGCGAAGGCGATCGGGGACGGCGAAGACAGCGTGCGGGCGAGCCTGCCGCCGGTGCTCGTCGTCGCCGGTGCCGTCGTCGTCGGATTGGTCGCGGTCGCCTATCTCTTCGGCCGCCGAGGCGGCCGCAACGATTCGGCGATCGTGGAGATCCGGCGACTCTAAGGGCCGACCCATGGACTACTTGCTGCGCCGCCTGGTGAAGGTGGCTACCCGAAAAGGGATGAGAGGAGAGCACTGGGCCTGGTTCGCCCTGGCTGCGGGGGCGTTCGTCCTCCAGCGGGCCAGACGGCACGAGGACCCGGTCGTCTATTCGCGTCGGGTCGTCGCCGGCGACCGGTTGCTCATCTCGATTCGCCCGCCGGACGGCCAGCCGGTAGACGACTCGTTGCCGGGCTGAGCCCGTGGGAGATGACCACCTGCTGGCCCCCGGCGAGCGGGTGCTGCTGATCGACGCGAAGCAGCGTCGCTACCTGTTGAAGCTCCGTGAGGGGGAGACCTTTCATACCCACGCGGGCATCCTCGCCCACGACGACATCATCGGCCGGACCGAGGGCACCACGGTGGTGGGCTCGACGGGCCGGGAGTTCTTGGTGTTCCGCCCCACGTTGGCCGACGTCGTGCTGAAGATGCCGCGGGGGGCCCAGGTCATCTATCCGAAGGACCTGGGGGCGATCCTGATCGCAGCCGACATCGGGCCCGGCCAAAGGGTCCTCGAGGCCGGCGTCGGGTCGGGGGCACTGTCCATGGCCCTGTTGCGTGCCGGAGCGCAGGTGGTCGGGTACGAGATCCGCGACGACTTCGCCAAGACCGCCCGGGCCAACGTGGTCGCGCAGTTGGGAGAGGACGTCGACTACCGGATCGAGGTCCGAGACGTCACCGAGAAGATCGACGAGCGAGACCTCGACCGGATCCTCCTCGACCTCCCAGAGCCCTGGAACGTGGTGCCTCATGCAGCCGAGGCGCTGCGGCCGGGCGGGATCCTTCTCGCGTACCTGCCGACGATCAACCAGACCGCCGTGCTGCGCGAAGCGCTCGTTCGGTGCGGCTTCGGCCTCGCCGAGACCGTCGAGATCCTGCGTCGCACGTGGCACATCGAGGCCCGTTCGGTGCGCCCGGACCACCGGATGGTGGCCCACACCGGCTTTCTCACCTCGGCCAGGCTGCTGGCGCGGGCCGGCTAGCTCGATCTCGTTCGTTTGCTCACTCGGCCGGCCTGGTTGGGCCGGCGGCGGATCAGTCCCGCTCGATGAAGATGCACTCTCCGGGGCACTCTTCGGATGCCTCGACGACCGCCTCTTCGAGCTCGTCGGGCACGAGCGCCATCCCGGCCGAGCCGCCCGGCTCGTTCTTGATGCCGTCGCCTTCCTTCACGTAGGCGAGACCGTCGTCAAGGAGAGTGAAGACCGCCGGAGCGATCTCTTCACAGAGCCCGTCACCGGTGCACAGATCCTGATCGATCCAGACCTTCATCGCTGAAACGCGCCTTCCCTTGTGCTGGACCCTTGGGCACCAGGGCTAGGGCGGAGACGGTCGGACGACTTCGCCGACGTACCGCTCCGGTGCCGACGCCCGGTCGTCTTGCCCATGAATGTTAGTACGAGCCGGCCCGAGCGCGGCAGTTCGTCCTGCTCGTGGCTCAATTGCCAGCGCCCAGGGGACCGTCGGGCCCGATCGTGTCGGAACATTATCCGGCGAAGTCCGAGATCAAGCGGGCCAGCTCGACCGGCGCATCCCCCTGGACGCTGTGGCCGGCGTCGACGTGCTCGATCCGGGCACCCGGGCACCGGCGGACGAGCTCGGCCTCGTCCGCGTCGTCCACGACCGACTGGGGCCGCATGCCACGGACCAGCATCACCGGCACCTGCAAGCGGGAAACCACCTCCCAGAGGTCCAAGAAGGTGGTGGCATCTGGTGGCACCGGTGAGTCGGATGTCCGGTGGCGGGCGTAGCGCCACACCCACGACCCATCCTCCTGCTGGAGCGCGTTGTGGAGAATCCCCCTGCGCAACGAGGCCACGGTACGGGTTGGGTTGTGCTCCACCGTCCGCGCCAAGATGGCGTCGAAGTCGGCAAAGCTCGCCGGTCCTCGGACGAAATCGGTGATGGCCTTCGCCTTCTCTTGGTTGACCCCGGGGGTGATGTCCACCAGCACCAGCCTCGGCACGAGGTCGGGATGACGGTCGGCAAGCGCCAGGGCGGTCATGCCGCCCATGGACATGCCGACCACCACCTGAGACCGGGGCGCCAGGGCCCCGATGACCGTCGCCACGTCGTCGGCATTGGCGGCGTGGTTCCTCATCCCGCCCCTGGCCCCGTCGGAGTGCCCGTGAGCCGGCAGGTCGATGGCCACCAGCGGCCGGTCCAGCGCCAGGGCCACGGTGTCCCAGGTGTGGGCGTTCTGGGCGCCCCCGTGGAGAAGGACCAACTCCGGCTCGGCTCCGCCCCACACGAGCGAACTGAGCTGGCGGCCGTCGTCCATCACCACCGATCGACGCTCGACCGTGGGCGGGCCGTTATAGGGGATGCCGAACTCCTCGGCGTTCTCCTCGAACATCGAGAACTCGTCGTACGAGTACCGCCCGCCGGTGTCGGTCATCGTGTCTCCTCGTCTTGGTCCTGGGTCAACGACAGGTTCGCGCGACCGTTCGGTGGTTCGCCCCACTCAGCGCGATGTCCGGCGCCAACTCGGCCGATTGGGACGGGCCGTCCCGAGATCTCGGCCGGTCGATCCGACGGCTGAGCTGCGGCTCGGCCACCCGACGCCATGGCCGGATCGGATCGCCCGAGCGGGCGAACCAAACGCGACAATCGGGTGAGCACACGCCGATAGGGTGGGCGGAGCCGTGCGGTCAGAGGAGGTGGTTCCGACGCCGACGCCCGAAGACCCGATGGACGAAGAACTTCTGGCCGAACTCGAGGCCGTCCGCGCCCAGCTCGTCGAGGCCGAAGAAGAGGTCAACGCGCTCCGGCGCCGGCTCCAGGAAAGCCCCAGCCGGGTGCAGTCCCTCGAAGAGCGGCTCTTGGAGACCAAGGGTCAGCTGAACCAGGCGATCTCGCAGAACGAGAAGCTCACCTTCACGCTCCAGCAAGCCAAGGAACAACTGGCCACGCTGCGCGAGGAGGTCGAAAAGCTCACCCAACCACCGGCCGCATACGGCACGTTCCTCGACATAAACGAGGACGGCACAGTCGACGTCTTTGCGAGCGGCCGCAAGATGCGGGTCGCCCTGCACCCCGACATCGACCCGGGCGTGCTCCGCAAGGGCAACGAGGTCGTCTTGAACGAGTCGCTCAACGTGGTGCTGGTGCGCGACGGCGATCTCGCCGGTGAGGTCGTGACCCTGAAGGAGGTCATGGAGGACCGCCACCGGGCCATCGTCTTCGGGCGGGCCGACGAGGAGCGCGTCGTCGAGCTCTCCGACGAACTGGCCGGCGTGAAGCTGCGGACCGGTGACGCACTCCTGATGGACGCGCGGAGCCAGCTGCTCATCGAAAAGCTGCCGCGCCCAGAGGTCGAAGAGCTCGTCCTAGAGGAAGTCCCCGACATCACTTACGCCGACGTCGGGGGCCTCGACACCCAGATCGAGGCGATCACCGACGCGGTCGAGCTCCCGTACCTGCACCGCCGATTGTTCGCGCACTACAAGCTGCCCGCCCCCAAGGGGATCCTCCTCTATGGACCCCCGGGATGTGGCAAGACCCTCATCGCGAAGGCAGTCGCGAACTCGCTCGCCAAGAAGGTCGCCGAGGCGACCAACAACACGAGTATCCGGAGCTACTTCTTGAACATCAAGGGCCCCGAGCTCTTGAACAAGTACGTGGGCGAGACCGAGCGCCAGATCCGGTTGGTCTTCCAGCGGGCGCGCGAGAAGGCCGAGGAGGGGGTGCCGGTCATCGTCTTCTTCGACGAGATGGACTCGCTCTTCCGCACGCGGGGCACCGGCATCAGCTCGGACATGGAGTCGACGATCGTCCCGCAGCTGCTGGCGGAGATCGACGGCGTGGAAGCGCTGCGCGACGTCATCGTCATCGGCGCCTCCAACCGTGAAGACCTGATCGACCCGGCGATCCTTCGACCCGGGCGCCTCGACGTGAAGATCAAGATCGAGCGTCCCAACGAAGAGGCGGCGGCCCAGATCTTCTCGCGCTACCTCACGCCCGACCTGCCGCTCGACGCAGACGAGGTGGAACGACTGGGCGGGGGAGACCCGGCCAAGGCCGCCCAGGCCATGATCGAGGAAACCGTCACCGAGATGTACCGCGCCGAAGAGGAGAACCGCTTCTTGGAGGTGACCTACCAGAACGGCGACAAAGAGGTCCTCTATTACCGGGACTTCTCCTCGGGAGCGATGATCGAGAACATCGTCCGGCGGGCCAAGAAGCTCGCCATCAAGCGGGAGATCGCCCACGAGAGCGGCGGGATCAGGACCGAGGACCTCCTCGAATCGATCCGACAGGAGTACAAGGAGAACGAGGACCTCCCCAACACCACCAACCCCGACGACTGGGCACGGATCTCGGGCAAGAAGGGGGAGCGCATCGTCTACGTGCGCACGCTCATGACTGAGGACCGCGAGACCAAAGGTGGCCGTTCGATCGAACGGGTGGGCACCGGCCAGTACCTCTGACCCAGTACCTCTGACCCCGTACCTCTAACCCAATACCTCTGGGCGCGGTCGTACCCCGACGAGGTCCCCGAACCGGCCTCCCGCCTCCCGCGTCGTTCGGTTCAGAACGGCGCGCGCCGAGCGCCGACGAGGTGAGCAAGTAGGGTCGACACGTGGCCATCCCCAAGGTCTGTGGCATCGAGACCGAGTACGGCATTCACGCCACCGGACCGGACGCGAACCCGGTCACCGCGTCGTCACTCTTGGTCAACTCCTACGCCGCCGAGGTGGATAGGCGCACCGGTTGGGACTTCGAGGACGAGACACCCGAGAAGGACGCCCGCGGGTACGCCCGCGAGGGGGCCATGCCCCCGATGGTCGAGACGCACCTCGCCAACACGGTGCTGACCAATGGTGCCCGCTACTACGTCGACCACGCGCACCCCGAGTACTCGACCCCCGAATGCATCGACCCCCTCGAGCTCGTCTGCCACGACAAGGCGGGCGAGGAGATCATCCGGCGCTCCATGGTCGCCGCCGCCAACCTCCCGACCCACCCGGTCGTGGTCGCGTACAAGAACAACTCCGACGGCAAGGGCAACTCCTACGGCTGCCACGAGAACTATCTGATGGACCGGCAGGTGCCGTTCGCCAACGTGATCGCAGGGGTCATCCCGCACTTCGTCACCCGCCAGATCTTCGCGGGAGCGGGCAAGGTCGGCACCGAGACCACATCGTTCGGCTCCGAGCAGGTTCGCTACCAGATCTCCCAGCGGGCCGAGTTCTTCGAGGAGATGGTCGGGCTCGAAACCACGCTCAAGCGCCCGATCGTCAACACCCGCGACGAACCCCACGCCGACCCCAAGCGCTTCCGACGCCTCCACGTGATCGTGGGCGACGCGAACCTGGCCGAGGTCGCCACCTTCTTGAAGGTCGGCACGACCTCGGTCGTGCTCGCCATGATCGAAGACGACATGCTCCCGTACAAAGAGCTCACCCTGGCCGACCCGGTCCGGGCGATGCACCACGTCTCGGCCGACCTGTCGCTCTCCCGGCCGTTGCGCCGCGCCGACGGCTCGAGCATCACGGCGCTCGAGATCCAGTGGGAGATCTTCGCGGCGGCCCGTCGGTACGCCAAAGAACGCGGGCTCGAGGTCATCGGTGAGGAGCCGGTGGGCGAGATGATCCTCGATCGATGGGAGGCGGTGCTCCACGGCCTGGAGACCGACCCCGGATCCCTCGTCCACCAACTGGACTGGGTGGCCAAGCGCAACCTCATCGAGGCCTACCGGGACCGCCACGGCTGCAACTGGGACGATCACCGCCTGGCCGCCCTCGACCTGCAGTACCACGACCTG
>Ga0181521_10003892_pt1 | contig 17366 bp, 10 predicted proteins | sample PEATcosm2014_Bin_32_FD_119764 | JGI IMG/M metagenome (GOLD analysis project Ga0181521, IMG submission 119764) | Peatland microbial communities from MTU Mesocosm Facility, Houghton, MI, USA - PEATcosm2014_Bin02_60_metaG | ecosystem: Environmental > Terrestrial > Soil > Wetlands > Peat | place... | reverse complement strand
CTCCAACCGCCAGAGCTTTTCGCGCTTCACCCAGCTCTTCACGGTCTCGGTGGAAGGCGGCCTCGCCCAAGCCCTCCCGCTGCCCATGGCCTGCACCGGCGCCTATTCGCCCGACGGCAAGCGCATGGTCTACGCGCCGCTGGACGGCGGCCAGTTCGCCCCCGGCTTCACCAATTTCGTGGCCTGGAAACGCTATCGCGGCGGCGAAGCCAGCTACTTGTGGCTGGTGAACCTTGAGGACCTCTCCGTCAGCAAGCTGCCGCGCGTGGATTCCAACGACATCTATCCCATGTGGATCGGCGACAGAATCTATTTCCTCAGCGACCGCAACGGCCCCATGACGCTCTTCCGCTACGATCCGCAAAGCAGGAAAGTGGACGAGCTGATTCACAACAGCGGCAAGGATATCGTCTCCGCCAGCGCCGGTCCGGGCGGAATCGTTTACGAGCAGTTCGGCCAGATTCATCTCTATGACATCGCCACCGCCAAGGAGCACCCGCTCTCCATCGAAATCGCCGCCGACCTCAGCGAAGTGCGTCCGCATTTCCAGAACGTGGCGCGCGAAATTCGCGAAGCCCACATTTCCCCCACCGGCATGCGCGCGGTCTTCGAAGCGCACGGCGAAATCCTCACCGCCCCCGCCGAAAAGGGCGACATCCGCGACCTGACCAATACCCCCGGCGTCATGGAGCGCACTCCCGCCTGGTCGCCCGACGGCCGTTCCATCGCCTTTTTCTCGGATGAATCCGGCGAATACGCCCTGCACATCAAAACCCAGGACGGCGAAGGCGACGCCAGGAAAATTCCGCTGGCCGGCAAGAGCGCTTACTATTTCAATCCCAAGTGGTCGCCGGATAGCAAGCACATCGCCTTCAACGACAATCAACTGAACATCTGGGACCTGGAAGTGGCCTCCGGCAAACTCACCAAAGTGGACACCGATTATTTCTACGAGCTGGAGCGCGAGTTTTCCTGGTCCGGCGATTCCAAGTACATCACCTTCGTGCGTTCGCTTCCCAACCGCCTGCACGCCGTCTTCGTTTACTCGCTCGACACCGGCAAGACCGCCCAGGTGACCGATGGCATGAGCGACGCGCGCCATCCCGCGTTCGATCGCGATGGCCAGTACCTCTACTTCACGGCCAGCACCAACTACGGGCCCACTTCCAGCGGGCTCGATATGACCAGCGACGAACACGAAGTCACCAGCAACGTGTACCTGGCCGTGCTGCCCAATAACATCCCCTCTCCGCTGGCGCCCGAGAGCGATGAAGAAAAGCCGGCCGATGCCACGGCTCCCGCGGCCGATGGCGCGCAGACTCCCGAAGCGGGACGCGGCGGCCGCGGCGGACGCGGCGGCGGCGCAGGCGCGTCCGCTCCCAATACCCCGCCCAAGCCCGTGCGCATCGATTTCGACAAGCTGCAAAACCGCATCATCGCCCTCCCGCTGCCCGCCCGCAATTACTCCAGCCTCACCACGGGACGCGCGGGATTCATTTACCTGGTGGAAGCCGGCGGGGCCGGCGGCGGACGCGGCGCCGGTGGTCCGGGCGGCGGCTCAACCCTCACGCGTTACGATCTCAAAGCCCGCAAAAGCGAAACCCTGGCCAGCGGCGTGGCTTCTTTCGACCTTTCCGCCAACGGCGACAAAATGCTCCTGCGCATGGGCGGCGGCGGCGGACGCGGAGGACGCGGCGCGGCGGCGGAAGGCGCGGCGCCTGGGCCGCAATACGTCATCGTCCCCGCCAATGCTCCCGTCAAGCCCGGCGAAGGCGCGCTCAAACTTGCCGACGTGGAAGTCAACGTGGACCCCATCGCCGAGTGGAAGCAGATGTATCACGAAGTCTGGCGCATCGAGCGCAGCTACTTCTACGATCCCAATCTGCACGGCGTCAACGTGGCCGATTCCGAAAAGGAATACGAAAAGTATCTGGATTCGCTCTCTTCCCGCAACGATCTGAATTACATCTTCCACGATATGTTGAGCGAGATGACCGTCGGCCATTTGCGCGGCGGCGGAGGCAACATCCCCACCGCCAAGACCATCCCCGGCGGCTTGCTCGGCGCCGATTATGAGATTGTCAACGGCCGCTATCGCATCCAAAAAATCTACAGCGGCGAAAGCTGGAATCCCCAATTGCAGGGCCCCTTGGCCGCGCCCGGCCTGAACGTTGCCGAAGGCGATTACCTGCTGGCGGTCGACGGGGAGGATCTGAAGGGCTCCGACGACGTTTCCCGCCTGCTCGAGAACACCGCCGGCAAACGCGTGGCGCTGAAAATCGGCGCCGATCCCTCCGGCGCCGGGGCGCGCGAGATCACCGTCCTCCCCGTCGCCAGCGAGCTGCAACTCCGCCATGCGGCTTGGGAAGAAGCCAATCGCCGCAAAGTGGACGAGCTGAGCGGCGGCAAGCTGGCTTACGTCTACATGCCCGATACCGGGCAGGGAGGATTAGCCAGTTTCACCCGCTATTACTTCGCGCAGGTGGATAAGCGGGGCGTGGTGATCGACGAACGCTTCAACTCGGGCGGCCAGGTGGCCGATTATGTCATCGAAGTGCTCAACCGCAAACTGCTGGGCTGGTGGAGTCCGCGCTACGGCGCCATCTATCGCTCGCCCGCGGCCGCGGTGCTCGGTCCCAAGGTGATGATCATCAACGAAATGGCCGGCTCGGGCGGCGACGCCATGCCCTGGATGTTCCACCACACCGCTACGGGCACGCTGGTGGGCAAGCGCACCTGGGGCGGCCTGGTGGGCATCTCCCAATACCCCACCCTGATGGATGGCGGCACCGTCACTTCGCCGAATTTCGGTTTCTTCAATCCCGAAGGCCAGTGGGACGTGGAGAACAAAGGCGTGAAGCCGGACATCGAAGTGGAGCTCGATCCCCAAGCCGTCCACGATGGCCACGATCCGCAATTGGAGCGCGCCGTCGCCGTGGCGATGCAGCAGATGAAGGAGCACCCCACTCCCGAACCCAAGCGCCCGCCCTACCCCAACCATCAAACCGGCAAGTAGGACAGGCCTCAGGGCCTCCGCGGGACAGGTTGGGAGGCCTGTCCCACATACACATTCGTGTCGTACCGGAACGCGACCGCTCCCCCGCGCGCATACTTACCAAAAATCAAGTCCAGCTCCGCCATCATAGGCGCATACTTCTCCGAACCCGGCAAAGGAGCGTACGAAGACGACTTCAACCTACCCCGCAAGCCATCCAGATCGAACTCCTGCCGATTCTCGAAGCGCGCCATCCGCCACTTTCCCGCCCCAAAAAATCCATCCAACGCCGCATCCGCAATGGCCGGCCGCTCCGGCCCATAGCGCTGCACCAGCGCCCCGTAATCCCGCATAAACCCCGGCTCGTTGGTGCGCTCGTTCCACACCAGCACCACGCAGCCGCCCGGCTGCAGAATCCGCGCGAACTCGCGCCGCGTCCCCCGCGGCTCGAACCAGTGAAAGGCTTGTCCGGCGCTCACCAGATCCACCGACCCATCCGGCAACCCGGTCGCTTCCGCGCGGCCCTCCACGCTCCGAAACCGTTCCTCGCCAGCCAGCAGACGCTCCGCCGCCTGCCGCATCTCCCGGTTCGGTTCCACGCCCCAGACCTCGCAGCCGTATTCCAGGAACAGCCGCGCCAGCAACCCCGTGCCGCTGCCGATATCGGCGATGCGCGCGGCGGGTGTCAGGCCGCATTCGCGCTCCAGCAGCGGCAGAATCTCGCGCGGATACCCTGGCCGGCAGCGCACATAATCGTCCACGCGAACACTAAATCGCCGGGTCGGATCGGTCTCCATGCAATGATGCTACATTAGTTCACCATGGATCAGCCGCACATCGCCGTAGTGGGCAGCGCGAATATCGATCTCACCACTTTTACCGACCAGTTCCCGCGGCCCGGCGAGACCATTTTCGGGCGCGAGTTCCACCTGGGTTTCGGCGGCAAGGGCGCCAACCAGGCAGTGGCCGCGCGCCTCTCGGGCGCCCGCGTTTCGATGGTCGCGCGCGTGGGCGACGATCTCTTCGGCCCGGCCACCATTGAGAACTTCACGAAGCAGGGCATCGACGCCAGTCACGTCTGGATCACGCCCGGCGTCTCCAGCGGCGTGGCTCCCATCTTTGTCGATAGCGCCGGACAGAATCGCATCCTGGTGGTCAAAGGCGCCAACGATTTGTTGACGCCGGCCGACGTGGATGCCTCGGCCGATCTGCTCAAGACCGCCGGCTGCATCGTGCTGCAGCTCGAAGTGCCCGTCGAAACCGTGTATTACACGCTGGGGTTCGCGCAGCGCAATGGCATTCCCAGTATTCTCAATCCCGCGCCGGGCCAGCCGCTGGACCTCGCGCGCATCGCCTGCGCCAGTTACGTGATCCCCAACGAAACCGAAGCCGAAGCCCTCGGTGGAATGCCCGTCGGCAACTTGCACGAAGCCCGCGCCTGCGCCGTCCATCTGCTGCGCAGCGGCCTGCAGCGGGTCATCGTGACCCTGGGAGCCAACGGCGCCCTGCTGGCCAGCGCCGAAACCGTGGAGCACATTCCGCCCTATCGCGTGGAAGCCCTCGATACCACCGGCGCGGGCGATGCCTTCATCGGCAGCTTCGCCTACTTCCTGGCCGCCGGCTGGCAGGAAAGCGAAGCCATCGCCCGCGCCAATGTTTACGCCGCGCTTTCCACGCTCGGCATCGGGACCCAGATGTCCTTCCCCACTGCCGGCCGGTTCCAATCCGAGTGGGGCAGGCGCTTTGGCCCAACGCCACCTGAATAGCCAAGGCTGCGCCCTTGATATCCCTGCGGGATATGGGAGTCGAGGAAGTCAAAAGCCGGAAGCCGGAAGCCGGAATGGCGGCGGTGTACGCGCCGGGGAGCCGGCTGACTTCTTCCAGGGCCGCTGAGAGCGGTTGGGTGTCCCTCGGCGATGTTGGCGGGAATAGATACCGACGCGCGGCGCAACTGCCGGGACAGCCCATATGTCTCGTGCTTCGGAAATGCGGTCGTCAGGGCGTACACAGCCAGCACAAACTGGTGAGCCTTCTGCCACACCAGCAGATCCTGAAACGTCCGGGCTGGTTTGGAAAGGGCCATAGAGCAGGAGGCGTTCACAGCGGTATGCTCCTGGTATCTCGCCACACAGGAGTGTGTGCCATGAACGCCTTCGTCGAGCATCACAAGGATCGGCTCTTGCTGAATGGATTGATCCAACCGTTTCAACAGCCGCGCCGCCGGTGACGCAAAAGAGCACGCGCCCGCCGTTCGCCATGATGAACCATCCGGGGGCGCCGACGGTGCGGCAGATGCGCGAGACGGACGGATGCGCGAGCGAGCTCAAGCGCGGGATGCGGGGATCCCTTACGTGACGGCGGACCCGAGCGCGTTGGAGCCGGCGACGGGAGGGGGTCGGCGGAGAGAACCAGCCAAAGATATTTGAAATTCTCAGATGGGCCCGCGAAGATGGCCGTGCCGGCGAGGCGGGATGGTTCCTGTTTTATCGGTGTGTATCGGTGCTCATCGGTGGCTTTCGAATTTCCTGCGGGCGTTGGCTGGAAGGCAAGAAGGGAATTGGCCACCGATAAAACCTGGCCAAGGGCTCCGCCTTTGAAATGCTTGCGGGATGTGGGAGTCGGAGGTCGAGGAAGTCAAGGAAGCCAGAAGGTGAGACCCGGCGTGGAGGAATGTTGAAGTATTCTGGTTTACTAAGAGGGGATCTCAGGATGGTCTTTGCCAAGCGTTTACGGGAGGGGGTTCGGCGCGGAGAAATCACCTGCAGCGTGCGCATCTGGATGCGCCCGCACGTCAGAGTGGGGGCGCGGTACCGGATGGACGAGGGCGAGATCGAAGTGGATTCGATCACGCCCATCGGGTTCCCGGACATCACTCCGGCGCTGGCGCGGGAATCGGGATTTCTGGGTGTAATCGACCTGCTCAAGGTGGCCAAGCACGGCAGGGGCGAGAATATTTATCTGGTGCGCTTCCACTACGTGGAGCGGCGGGCTTGAAACGGCAGCCCGCTTGGCGCAGGGCGCCGGTCATCCCGCCCTACCGGTTCACTTCTTGGTTTCCGCGGCGGGCTTGGCAGGCGCAGGGGGCGGCGCGGGACGCCAGAATTTGGGATCGACGGCGACGATCTCGTCAGGCGGATTGCTGAGGTCGGGAAGGAAGCGGCCGATCCGGATGTCGGTGCTGGAAACGATCGCGGCGGCGATTTTTTCGTACTCGCCGTATGAAGAACCGAGAACCTCCTGCAAGGGTTTGATGCCGTCGAGATCGGCCAGGCTCTTGAGCAAGGTGGTGATGTAGAAGACGCCGAGTTGTTCGCCGGCCGCGCCCTGGCTGACTAACATGCCGATGCCGGGGTTGGCGCGCTCCTGGGCATCCTTGTTGGTGCGGAGCGCCGCCTCGAATTCGGTAATGTGGCCGGAGCGGACGTGTATGGTGACCAGGCGGAGGTAGCGGGCGTGCCCCACCAGCTCGTTGTAGGCGGCTGGATTGGCGGGAGCGCCGGCGGTAAGATCCCAGCGGCGGCGGCGGAGCAGGGCTTGCTCGTTGTCCACGGTGGCGTCCCAGGAGTCAAAGAGCTTCTGCATGCCGGCGGCTCCCAGAGATTTGGTGAGGGCGCCTTCGAAGCTCTTGGCGCCTTGTTCGGCGGCGGCGTAACTGGCGCGCGCGGAGACGAAGCAAACGGTGTTGGGATCGCCGTACATAATTTCGTAAACGAGCCAGTTATCGCCCTTGTTCTTACGGTTGATCTCCTTCATGGTTTTGTTAATGGAGTTGAATTCGCCGCGCTTACCCATTTTGACTTTGGCGATATCCATATCGAGGTAGCCCTCAGGCATCTGGGCGAGGATGGGAGTGACCAGACAGGCGGCCAGCAGCAGCCCTGCGAAACGACGGTTGTTCATGTGAAATGCCTTCCTTCCCGGTTCAGGTAGTATACAGGATTTATGGGCGGCGGGTGACTTTGGCGTCGAGGAGGAGCCAGACGTCGGGGTCGAGCGCGATGGCGCCGGGGTCTTGTTCGCAGGGGATTTCGAAGGACTGTTGGGTTGCGGCGAAGTCCAGTTTCACGATGCGGGTGGAAGACAAGGCGACTTCGATGGGGAGGCGGAAGGGGTCGCCGGGTTGGGTTTGGGTCAGGTCGAGGTGGACCTTTTGGGCGGATGGGTCATAGGACCAGGCGGCTTCGACGATGGGGGAGCCGGTGCGATAGAGCCATTGGCGGAAGAACCAGGCGAGGTCCTGACCGGAGACTTCTTCCATGACCTGGCGCAGGTCCTGGGTGGAAGCGTTGGAATCGCGGAAGCGGCGGTAGTATTCGCGCATGCCTTGCCAGAACTTATCTGTGCCGATCTGGCCGCGGAGCATGTGGAGGAACCAGCCGCCTTTTTGATAGACCAGGCGGACGGGCGCGGCGCCGCCGGAAATTTCGGGAAGGTTATCGTGCACCACGGGGACGGGTTTGGGCTGCGACTCCATGCGGAGGATGGCGGCGCGGGCATTCTTCAGCGCGGCGACAAAGGCGTCGCGGCCATGGTAGTGTTCGGTAGACAGGTTGGCGAAGTAAGTGGCGAAGCCTTCGCTGAGCCAGGCGTCGTCCCAATCTTTTTCGGTGACGGAATCGCCGAACCACTGGTGAGCGACCTCGTGCCAGACGAGGCTGGAGGCGGGGCGGTCGCGAATGGAAGCCTGGCCGAAGAAGATGGCGCTGGCGTGCTCCATGCCGCCGCCCATGCCGGCGGCTTCCACGCCGCCGAGCTTGTCGTAAGGATAGGGGCCGACGTAGTCGCTGTAAAATTCGATGGCCTGGCGCATGGAGGTTTCGAGGGCCACGATGCCGTTGTCGCGGTCCTGGTGGAAGACCCAGGTCTGAAGGGGAATGCCCAGGGCTTGGCCGAAGGTGCGCGCGGCGAACTGGGCGACGCCGATATTGTCGAGCCAGGAAGCGATGGGCTCATCCTGTTTCCAATGGGTGAGGCGGCGGCCATCGCCGAGATCGATTTCCTCCACGAGGACGCCATTGGCGACCACCTGGTAGCGGGCGGGGGCGGTGACCAGGAATTCGCTGGTGGCTTTGGCGGAGGGGTGGTCGATCATGGGGAGCCACTGGCGCGCCATGACGGGCCAGTTGACCGAGAAAAAACAGCGCTCGCCGAATTTGTTTTTGACGATTTTGAGGCCATTGGCGGGGATGCCGTGGTATTTGACGGTGAAGCGGCGGAGGGCGCCGGGGTTGGGCGCGGCGGGGAGATGGATGGTGAGGCGGTCGTTTTCGTGGGTGTAGGAGAGCGGGGTGGAATTGGCGGGCTCATCGGCGGTAACCGCGGTGACGGTCATTCCCTTGCCATCGCGGACGCCGGCAAGGTCGAGCGCGAAGGCGGTGACGGCGGGCTGGAGGAAGCGCATTTCGACGGTGGTTTCGCCCTGGATTTCGTCGGTATCGTCGCTGAGGGTGACGCGGAGGACGTAGTGCCGGGGAGAGACGCCGGGTTGGCGCGGGTAGTTATCGGCAAAGAGGGAAACGGCGCAGAGGAGCAGGGCGATCGGGAGGATGCGGGTCACATCGACATACTATACCGGATTCGGTTGATACAATAGCAACACTCATGCGAATTTTGGTTTTTGCGATGGCGGCGCTGGCGTCGCCTTTGTTGGGGCAGACGCCGATTCAGGTGCGGGTGGATGCGACGGACGCGGCGCGGCGGGTGTTTCATGTGCGGACGACCATTCCGGCCCAAGCGGGAGCGATGACGCTGCTGTACCCGGAGTGGATTCCGGGCGACCACATGCCGGACGGACCTATCCCGAACCTGGTGGGTTTGGTGGTGAAGGCCAATGGGCAAACGGTGGCGTGGCGGCGGGACAGCGTCAACATGTTCGCCATTCACGTGGAGGTGCCGGCGGGCGCATCCGCGCTGGACGTTTCGTTCGACTTTCTATCGCCGCCAGACGCGGCGGGCGGGGCGTTTCTGGCGGGGAGCTCGGCTACGACCGAGCTGGCGGTGCTGAACTGGAACCAGTTCGTGCTGTATCCGCAAGGCGCGGACGCGGACACGCTGCAATTGAAGGCATGGCTGCGGGTGCCGGACGGGTGGAAGTACGGGACGGCGCTGCCCATCGCGCGCGAATCGGGAGGCGAGATCGAATTCGCGCCGGCGTCGCTGACCACGCTGATCGATTCGCCGCTGTCGGCGGGCAAGCACTACCGCACGGTGGACCTGGGCACGCACGACGGCCTGGCGCATTACCTGCACCTGGCGGGCGACAGCGAGCGGGCGGTGGATATCAGCCCGGAGCTGGTAAGCGAATACAAAAACCTGGTGGTGGAAGCGGGGGCGTTATTCGGCGCGCGGCACTACCGCGACTATCATTTCCTATACACGCTGAGCGACCACGTGGCGCATTTCGGGCTGGAGCATCACGAATCCAGCGACGACCGGGTAAACGAGCGCACGCTGGTGGACCCTGCGCTGCGCATTGCGAGCGCGTACCTGTTGTGCCACGAATACGTGCATTCCTGGAACGGGAAGTACCGGCGGCCGCTGGGGCTAACTTCGAACGGGCACGACGGCGGGTACGACACTCCCATGAAGGGCGATCTGCTGTGGGTATACGAGGGACTTACCAACTACCTGGGCGAGGTTCTGACGCCGCGCAGCGGGTTGTGGACGGCGGAGGAGTACCGGGAATCGCTGGCTGGGACCGCGGCCGATATGGATTACACGTACGGGCGGCGCTGGCGGCCTTTGGAAGACACGGCGATAGCGGCGCAGATTCTGTACGACGTGGGCGACGACTACGCCAATTACCGGTGCGGGGTGGATTACTATCCGGAAGGGTCGCTGTTGTGGCTGGAGGCGGACGTATTGATTCGCCAGTTGAGCAAAGGGACTAAGTCGCTGAACGATTTTTGCCGGTTGTTTCATGGAGGGGCGAGCGGGGCACCGGCGATGAAGCCGTTCGAATTCCAAGACGCGGTAGCGGCGTTGAACGCGGTGCAGCCGTACGATTGGGCGGGGTTTTGGAACGAGCGGCTGCATTCGACGTCGCCGCACGCGCCTTTGGGCGGGGTGGAGGGATCGGGCTGGAAGCTGGTTTACGACGGCAACCGGTCGGATTTCTGGAAAGCCAACGAAGAACGGAGTAAGTTGGCGGACTTGAGTTACTCGATCGGACTGAAGGTGCAGGAAGACGATGGGACGATCGTGGACGTGGTTTACGACGGGCCGGCGCAGAAGGCGGGAATTCCGCCATCGACCAAGTTGATGGCGGTGAACGGGCGGCAGTTTACGAGTACGGTGCTGCGGGAGGCGGTTAGCGAGAGGAAGCCGGTTGAGTTATTGGTTAAGAATGGGGAGTATTACGAGACTCATCGGGTGGAGTATGATGGCGGGGAACGGTACCCTCACTTAGTTAGAGACGAGAGTAAGGCGGATTTGTTGACGGAGATTACGGCTCCTTTAGTGAAGAGGTAGTTAGCAGGCGGGGTTGCGCCGGTATACAACCGGCGCGCAGGATGACATCCTGCCCCACTGGGTCGATTAGTTGCCGGGGTGGTAGACGCGCTCGGTGTGGCCTTTGAGCTGGCCGGGGTAGAAGTAGACCTCGCGCAGGTTGCCGGTGGCGTAGCGGGTGGCTTCGTCATCGAAGTGAGGGGACGAAGGATGGCCGCTTTCGCCGCCGGCGGTGACGGCCAGGGCGTGGACGCGCGGGCCGAATTCGACTACGGCGACGAAACTGTTGCCGCTGGTTCCGTACCATTTCTTGGTTCCGGGATAGGGACGCGCGCCGAAGGAGGCGAGCGAGCCCCATTCGGCGGAGGTGAAGCCGACGGGGATGCTGGGAGCGGCATCGTTGAAAGGCTGGACGAGGTCGCCGGTGAGGCGCTGGAAGCGGTTGATTTCGCCCCAGGGAGTTTTCCAGGTTCCGAAGTCGGATTGCAGGCGGTCGCAGGCGGCGGAGAGGGATTGGAGAAGCTGCTGGGGAGTGGCTGTGTTGACGCCGCGGCGGATGTTCGTGCCCCAGAAGACGGCGAGGGAGGTGGGGATGGAATCGACGCCCCAGCGGAGATCCCACTTACGAAGAAGCGCGATGGGCTCGGCCAGTTTGGCTTTCAGAGGATTGGAAGCGGGAGCATCGTCCCAGGCCTGGATGAGGGCGGGGATGGGCTTCTCGAACCAGGTGAGATAGCTATCGAAGGCGGCGGCAATCAGGGACTGGAGGGTGAAATCCTTTTTATCCTGTAAGACGCGGACGGCGTGGCGGCCGCGCGCGGAGGGGACGCCGTTATCGACATAGGCGGGGAAGTCGGCTTTTTTGGGGCTGCTGGGGCCGGCGGCTTCCCACGGCGAATCGTTGGAGTTATAGAGCCAACCGCTGGCGGGATTGAGTAAGTGGGGAGTTTCGTCGACAGTAAGCAGGCCGTTCCATTCGGTTGCGGGATCGCTGCCATCCACCGGCTTGGTCCAATCGAAGCGGGTATCGCGGCGGGGAATGAAGTTACCGTGGAAGTAAGCGATGTCGCCATCGGCATCGGCGAAGATGGTGTTGTTGGAGGAGTTGGCTTTGAGCTCCATGGTCTGGCGGTAGGATTGGTAATTGTGCTGCTTGGTGCGGATATAGGACTGGGTGAGGGCCTCGATGGGTTTCCGCATGAGGCGGATGGCGACCCACTTACCGCCCGTTTCGCGAATGATGGGGCCGTGGTGGGTGCGGTAGACGGTGAATTTCTTTTCGGCCATGCCGGCGGGGGTTTTGTAGGGGACGGTGATTTCGCCGACGGTGAGGGGGCGTTCTTCGCCGCCGTACTTATAGTAGAGGCGGTCGCCTTTCTTTATGATGGTTTCGAGGTACTCATCGATGGCATCGACGGCGCTGGAGGTGTGCATCCAACCGGTACGGCCGTTGAAGCCCTGATAGATGAAGAACTGACCCCAGGTTACGGCGCCATAGGCGTTGAGGCCTTCGTCGCTGGTCATTTGTAACTCGGAGCGGAAGAAGAAAGAGGTGTGCGGATTGATCAGTAAGAGGGCGTGGCGGGATAGCGTGTTAGATGGGGCGATGGCTATTCCGTTGGAGCCTCTGGGTTCCTCGGGGTAGAGTTGGTTGGCGGGCGGGTTGGCGGGCGGCAGCGCCTGCCCCACTTTGCCTCCGTAGAAGGATTGGAGCTGGCCGAGGTTGATGCGTTCGATATCGCCTCCGATGCTGCCTTCGGTGAAGCTGAGCGCCATCCAGGGTTCGAAGCGGGTGATGACGCGGGGCTTTACTTCGGGGTGTTGGGCGAGGTAGTAATTGAGGCCATTGGCGAAGGCGTCCATCAGTTTCCGGAGCCAGGCGGGACTGGCGGCGTATTGCTTCTGCAGATCGGCGGGATCGATGAAGAGCTTCATGCGCAGGTCCTGATAGATTCTGGATTCGCCTTCGGTTTCGGCGAGGCGGCCCATGGCGTTGAGGTAGTTGGTTTCGACGCGATTGAAATCGTCTTCCGCCTGGGCGTACTCCATGCCGAAGACGGTATCGGCGTCGGTCTTGCCGTGGATATGGGCGATGCCCCAATCGTCGCGGGTGATGGCGATATCGCGGGGGTTTTGAGCCAGGGCCAGGGAGGCGGCCAGGAGGAGGAGAAGAAGGGCGCCGGCGGAAGCGCCCGCGCCACGCTTGCGCGGCGCTTGTTTTGAAGGCGCCGGCAAACAGGCGGCGCGCAGGATGACATCCTGCCCCACAACAGTCTTATCTATCATTTCTGTAGATCCTTCCGGCCTTCATGACGAAGACGACGCGGCGGACGGCGGTGATGTCTTCGAGGGGGTTGCCGCGGACGGCCACGATATCGGCGTCCATGCCGGGGGCGAGGGAGCCGATTTTATTGCCCAGACCGAGCGATTCGGCGGCCATGGACATACCGGTGACGAGGGCATCCATGGGCTGATCGCCGCCATCCTTGACGCGATAAATGAACTCTTCGGCGTTGCGGCCATGGGATCCGGCGACGGCATCGGTGCCGAAGACGATTTTGACGTGATGGGCGCGGGCGCGTTTGTAGACGTCGGCGACGAGGGGCAGTCCCTTTTCCATGGCGGCGAAACCCTCTTCGTTGTAATTGCCGATGCCGAGGAAATGCTGCTTGTTTTCGAGGTAGTTGTGGAGGACGAGGAAGTTAGGATCGAAGTAAGTGCCGTGCTGGACCATTAAGTCGAGCGTGGCATCGTCGAGGAAGGTGCCATGTTCGATGGAGGTGCAGCCGGCCAGGATGGAAGCGCGGGCGCCATCGGAGGAATGGGCATGCACGGCGGAGCGGAGGCCGACGGCTTTGGCTTCGCCGCAGGCGGCGTCGATCTGCTCGACGGTCATGGTCATCTTGCCGCCATCGCGAATGCTGGCGGTAGCGAAGAGCTTGACGACATCGGCGCCGTCCTCCTTGAGCTTGCGGACGTGGGCGCGGATTTGCTCGGGCGTGCCGGTGTTCTCGGTGATGGGGCGAAGGGCGGTGAGGATGCGCGGGCCGGGGAGGGCGAAGGTTTCGGTCATGTAACGGATGTCGGCATCGATAGGCTGGCCGAGGGATTGAATGGTGGTGAAGCCGCCCATGAGAGTGGCGTAGGCGTTGGCGGCGGTGAAGAGGGCAGCTTGTTGCGGGGTGGTTTTGCCGGCGCGGCCGGGGCCTTGTTCGAGGCGGCCCTCCTTATTGAAATACCAGCCGGGGTGGGTGTGGGTATCGATCCAGCCGGGGGTGACGGTGAGGCCGGAGAGATCGATGTCGGGCTGGCCGGTGGCGGGGGATATGCGGGTGATGTGGCCGTTTTCGATGGTGATTTCCTGGTTATGGAGGACGGCGCCTTTGCCATCGATGAGGGTGGTGGTTTTGATGACCAAGGGTTGGGCCAGCGCGGCGGCGGTTAGGAAACAAGTTAGAAGGGCGCTGGTTGACAACCGGCGCGCAGGATACCATCCTGCCCTACGGGGGGCGGGGAAGAGAGTGGTGGTCATTGGCCTCCTCCGAAGCGGCCGCCCTGGCGGGGCGGCGGGGGTGGGGCTCCGGTGGTTTTGAGCGGATCGAGGCCGCTGCCGGAGATTTGTTGGTTATAGGCCGGGACGTCTTTGTCCATGAGGGATTTGTAATCGGCCTGGACTGTTTTGAGTTGGGTTTCCAAGTTGAAGACGAGGCCCAGCTCGGTTTCGGTGGGACCCCAATCGGCGCCGCCGGCGACATCGCCCGCGCCGGTACCGATTTCGCCATTCAACCAGAGCATATTGAGATAGAGCTTGTAGGCGGTCTGGAAATACTTGTCGTCGCTGAGGGTTTCGGCTTCGGAGACGAGCTGGTACTCGACGTTCTTCATTTTGCGATCGATTTCGTTCATGTGCCGGAGGAGCTCGGCTTTGCCCTGCGCGGTTTTCTGCTGATCTTCGAGCTGGCGGCGCATCCACTCGAGCTGATTGGTCATGTCGGAGACGTTGTTAATGTCGTCGCGGAGTTTCAGTTGCAAGCGCACGGAAGACTGGATATCGGCGACGGAGCCGTGGCTATCGGGCGGCAGAAGAATTTCGACGGGCTGGGTCTGGCTGACACCGGCGATGGTGAGCTTGACGGTGTACTTACCGGGACCGGCGATGGGACCGACTTCGGCTTGCGCCAATCCCCAATGGGTGATGGAGCGGGTCTGCTGATTCTGGAAGCGCGGCTCTTCCCAGATGTGGGGATTTTCGGACGGGGTGGTGCGCAGGGCGACCAGGCGCGGGGCTTCGTAGTGCATGTCCCAGTTGACGCGATTCAAGCCGGGATGAGCGGTGGCGACGGGCGGAAGCTTACGCACGAGCGCGCCTTTGTCATCGAGGATTTCGATTTCGACAGGGCCGGCGGGCGCGGCTTTGAGGAAGTAGCCGATCTGGGCGCGGGAAACGCCGCGCACTTCGCGATAAGCGGGGCGCGGGGCGATGAGTTTGGCGGCTTCGGTGAAGGTTGGTTCCATGACGCCCTGCTCGAGCGGGGTGATATCGGAAAGGATATAGAAGCCGCGGCCATAAGTGGAGACGACCACGTCATGCGCCTGTTTCTGGACGACGATCCAGGAGACGGGCGCGGCGGGCAGGCCTTCCTTGAACTGTTTCCAGTTCCGGCCATCGTCCATGGAGTAATAGAAGGCGTTGCCTGTACCGGCGAATAACATACCTTTCTTATTGGGATTTTCGGCGATGACGCGGGCGTAAGCGAGCGGTCCGCCGCGAGGTAAGTTGCCGGTAACTTTGGTCCAGGATTTCCCGTAGTCAGTTGTTTTATAGAGCCAGGGATCGCGGTTATCCATGAGGTGGAAATCGACGGCGATGTAGGCGGTGGCGGGATCGAAGTGGGAGGGTTCGATTTTGGAAATCGTGCCCCAGGCGGGAAGGCCGGCGATGTTTTTGGTGACATCGTTCCAATGGGCGCCGGCATCGCGGGTGTACCAGACTTTGCCATCGTTGGTACCGGCCCAGATGAGGCCTTTTTGAATTTCGGAAGGGGCGATGGAGAAGACCACTTCGCCGTAGAACTGGCCGAGGTTATCGCCCACGATTCCGCCGGAGGAGACGATGCGGGAGGGGTCCTGGGTGGAGAGATCAGGACTGATGACGCTCCAGCTCATGCCCTGATTGCCGGTCTTGAAAATGACCTGGCAGCCGTAATAGACGATGTTGTGATCGAAGGGATCGAGGGCCAGGGGCGCGGTCCAATGGCAGCGGTACTTAGTCTGATCGGGGGCGGAATCGAGGGTATGGAAGAAGGGGCTGACGGAGTGCGCGAGCTTGGTTTTGTCATCGTAGCGAGTAACTTCGTCGCCGTAGCAACTGGCCCAGACGATATCGGTGTTAGTGAGGTCGGGGAGGGTGAAGCCGGATTCGCAGCCGCCGAGGCCGTGTTCCCAGGCACCTCCGCCGCCGCGGCCTGCGAAACCGCCGCGGCCGCCGGTATCCATGCCGGGAACGTTGGGGCCGGCTTCGACGACGTTACTCGGGCCGCGCATGGTGCCATCGTCCTGCATGTTGCCGTAGATTTTGTAAGGGACGCCGTTATCGACGGCCACGTGATACATCTGTCCGATTGGCAAGGTGACGCGGCTCTGGGTAGTGCCGTGATCGGTGGTCATCCACATACCGGCATCGTGGGTGACGCAGATGCGGTTGGGGTTGACGGGATCGTACCAGATATCGTGGGTATCGCCGCCCCAGGGGACGCTGCGAAAGCTTTTGCCGCCATCGGTGGATTCCCAGAAGCTGCTATTGGCGACGAGGACTTCGTCGGGTTTTCGGGGATTGACGGCGAGGCGGATATAGTAGCCGGCGCGGCCGATCAAGGCGCGCTCCCAGCTTCCGTTGGTCCAGTTTTCGCCGCCATCGTCGGAGCGCCAGATGGAGCCCTGGTCGGCGGTTTGGATAAGGGCGTAGACGCGGCGGGAGTTACTGGGGGCGATGGCTACATCGATCTTACCGAGCGGAGAGTGGGGCAGGCCGTGGCCTTCGAGGCGCTTCCAGGTGGCGCCGCCATCATGGGAGACGTGGATGGCGCTGGAGGGTCCGCCGGAGAACATGCCCCAGGTATGCATGACGACCTGCCACATGCCGGCGAACAAAGTGTTGGGATCGGAGGCATCCATGGTGAGGCCGGAGCAGCCGGTATTGGGATCGGCGAAGAGGACGCGATTCCAGGAGACGCCGCCATCGGTGGTTTTGAAAACGCCGCGCTGCGGCTGGGGGCCGGTAAGGCGGCCGGCGGCGCAGGCATAGACGATGTTGGGGTTAGTGGGATGGACGACGATGCGGCCGATGCGGCCGGTTTCGTCGAGGCCCATGTGGCGCCAGGTGGCGCCGGAGTCGGTGGATTTGTAGATGCCGTCGCCCATCATGTCGCTATCGCGGATGGCCCAGGCTTCGCCGGTGCCGGCCCAGACGATTTTGCGATCGGAGGGGGCGATGGCGAGAGCGCCGATGGCTTGGACGGGCTGGGAATCGAAGATAGGAACCCAACGCGCGCCGCTGTCGGTGGTTTTCCAAACGCCGCCGGAGGCTGCGCCGACGTAGTAAGTGGTGTTATCGCCGGGGACGCCGGCGACGGCGGAGATGCGGTTGCCAACGGCGGGTCCCATGAAGCGGAACTGGAGGTTCTCGGGCTGGCCGAAACCGCCTCCGCGACGGCCCTGGGCGGCGGCGGGGAGGGTGGACAGGGCGGAAGCCAGCAGGGCGGCGATGGCGGGTATGGCGCGGGTGTGGGTGACTCGCATGGTTTTGTCTCGATATATAGGGATCGGTTTGCAGTTTATCGGATTGGGGGACGGAGGTCAATTTGGGGGAGTGGTCAAGGGGTTGGTCAGGCTAGGCGGTTTCCGTGGGGAATTGGGGCTGGAT
>Ga0181521_10003891_pt1 | contig 17370 bp, 14 predicted proteins | sample PEATcosm2014_Bin_32_FD_119764 | JGI IMG/M metagenome (GOLD analysis project Ga0181521, IMG submission 119764) | Peatland microbial communities from MTU Mesocosm Facility, Houghton, MI, USA - PEATcosm2014_Bin02_60_metaG | ecosystem: Environmental > Terrestrial > Soil > Wetlands > Peat | place... | reverse complement strand
TGAGCTTGTCGATGGGATCGTGGGACACACCGATGACGGTCGCGCCCAAGGCCTTGAACTTGTCGGTGGCCTCCGCGAACTCGTGCGCTTCGACGGTGCAGCCCGGCGTGAACGCCGCCGGATAGAAATACAGCACCACCGGACCCTGCTTCAGGGCATCGGCCAAGGCGAAGCTGAAGGGCTTGCCGGCGAGCGTCGCCTGCGTGGTGAAATCGGGAGCCTGAGCACCGGGTTTCAGTGCCGCGTACAGCGGCGCCGCCATGACACAGGTTCCAAGGGCGAGAGTCATCAATCGCTTCATGTCAGTACCCCTTCGTGATCGCCGCAGAGAATTGCTTGCGGCGGAGTGTGCCGCATCCCTGTAGGCCCCGCAACTTCAGCGCAGCACCTGGCGCAGCTCGCCGCACACGCGCACGACATCCTCGTCGTGCATGGCGGGAAACATCGGCAAGGTCACCGTCTCGCGACCGACCCGCGCCGCCACCGGCGTGCCCTCCGGCCGGTAGCCCTGTTGCCGGTAGTACGTGAGGCCCGGAATGCACGGATAGTGCACCCCGATCCCAATGCCGCGATCCGCCATCCTTTTTTGAAATTCGGGCCGAGTCATGCCCTGCGCCGCGAAATCGATCAGCACCTGGAACATGTGCCAGCTATGCCCGGAGTCGCCGCGGGCCGGCAACACCACGGCGGAGAAGCCCGCGAGTTCGTCGAAATAACGGCCCGCCAGCTCGCGGCGGCGCTCATTGAATCCGTCCAAGCGACGCAATTGGTCGATCCCGATCTGCGCCGCCACGTCGGTGAGATTGCTCTTCGTGCCCGGAAACAGGACATCGGTCTCGCCCTGCGCGTTGCGCTTGATGCCGTGAAATCGGTACTGCTCGAAGAGCTCCGCCGCTTGGCTGTCTCCCGTGGCGATCGCGCCGCCCTCGATGCTCGTCATGTTCTTGTTGGGATGAAAGCTGAACACCACCAGGTCGCCGAAGCTGCCGATCAGCTTGCCTTGGTAGCGGGAGCCGATGGCATGCGCCGCATCTTCGACCACCCGCAGGCCGTACTGCGCGGCAATTCCATACAGGGCGTCCAAGTCCACAGGCAGTCCGGCGAAATGCACCGGCATGATGGCACGCGTCTTTTGGGTGATCGCGGCCTCGACCAAATCAACCTGAAGGTTGCGGCTGCAAAGATCGATATCGACGAAAATCGGCTTGGCGCCCACCCGCGCCACCACGTTCGCGCTCGCGGCAAAACTCATCGCCGGAACGATGACTTCGTCGCCCTCGCCGACGCCCGCCACCTCGAGCGCCATTTCGAGCCCCGCCGTCGCCGAGGTCATCACCCGCACGTGACGGCCGGGACCCAAGTACGCGGCAAGCGCCGCCTCGAAGGCCAGGACTTTGGGCCCGCTCGCCAGCTGTCCGGAACGAAACACGTCGCCGACCGCCGCGATGCTCTCCGGATCGATCGACGGGCGCGTGAAGGGCAGAAAGGGTTTCTTGATCAAACCGTGCTCCTGGAAACGAGAACCACACCGACGCAAATCAATGCAATGCCCAGAATTTTCCCGGGCGACAGCGTCTCGCCCAGGGCGAGGACCGACACGCCGGCCACCACCACATAGCCCAAGGACAACATCGGGTACGCGGTGCTCACCGGCGCCTTGGCCAGAGCGGCCAGCCACACGCAGACACTCGCCGCATAACACAGCATGCCGCTCCAGAAGAACAGGCTATTGAACAGGATCGTCACGCTGGACACCAGCGTCTGCAGGCCGAATTCGTCGATATGGGCGAGCGGACGGGTAGCGACCTTCAGCAGCAATTGCGCCGCCGCATTCAAGCCGACCCCGCTCAAGATCATCGTCCACGTAAACCAGCTCATTGCCGCGCCACCAACACCCGGTTGGCATCGCGGCCGACCTCGCGCATCGGTACACCGCGGCTCTTGAGATCATCGAACATCTTTTTCTCCATCACCGCGTAGGCCCCAGGTTCCCTATTCCAACTTTCCACGAATTGCTCCACGCTCGCCATCTCGGCGCTCGGATCGTGTTGCAAGCCATAGTCGAGTTCGCCCCGATAGGACACGAGCTCGAGTGTGCGCCGCCAATAAAACGGCAGTGTCTGATCATACGTACCGATACTGTACAGGGGTGCATCGTTCGGCGCGGGCAGCGCACGGGCGAGCTCCACTCCCGAATACACCGGTGCGAGCGCCGCCGCCGCCCGCATCAGCAGCAATCCGGACAGACACCAGCCGACGCCCAAGAATACCGCCGCGCGCGTGACGTCGCGGCGGCGCTGCGCCATTACGTACAAGCCGGAGGCCGCGAGCAGCACGGCAATCTGTGCGAGCGGCTTGGCCAGCGACGCGAAATACACACTTCGGTCGGACGGTGCAATGAGCTTTGGCCCATAGAGGCAGAGGAGCCCCAGCGCGAGCGCCGCGCACACGCTCAATAGCGCGGTACGCAGCACATCGCGCCGCAGCGCATCGGCCGGCAAGGCGGCAATCAGCAAGGCGAGTGCCGGCATGGCCGGCAAGATATAGGGGATGAGTTTGGAGTCGGACAGGGAGAAAAACACGCACACGAACCACACCCAGATCCACAGAAAGAGCGTGGGATTGAACTCGCCGCGCACCGCGTTGCGCCGCCCGCCCCGCGCCATGACGCGCAGTGCCGACAGCGTCCACGGAACGCTGCCGAGCAAAAACACCACGCCGAAGAACCACCACGGCTCCTCGCGATCGGCGCTGGGCGTCAAGTACCGCGCCAGATGCTCGTGCACGAAGAAGAACTGCAGGAAATCCGGCAGCCGCCGCGCCGCAAGCCAGTGCCAGGGAACGGTAATCATCAAAAATAACGGCAAACCGCTCGCGACGTGCAGGCGACGCCACGGGGCGACATCACGCTCGTACAAACTGTACAAGACCAGAACCGCCGCGGGGATCACCGCCGCCACCAGGCCCTTGGTGAGCACTCCGAGGGCCGTGGCGATCCAGGCGACCAGCATCCACCGGCGCTCGTGTCCCGAGCCTTCGTGCCCCGGGGATTCCTGCCGCGATCGAGCGCCGCACTGCGCCAGCAGAAATCCCGCGAGAGCCCACGTCATGTACAGCGTCAGGCTCATGTCCAAGGTCAGCAGCTGTCCCAACACGAGGAACAGCAGCATGCTCACCAGCATGGCGGCCGCCCGCCAGGCCGCCGCCAGGCTCCACAGCCGGCTCGCCGTCAGCCACACCGCGAGCACCGTGGCGAGCGCGCAGCAAGCCGTATAGAAGCGCGCGGCAAATTCGCTGAGCCCGAACAGGCGCAGACACAATGCCGTGGCCCAATATTGCAACGGGGGTTTTTCGATGTACGCGAGGCCGTTCAAATGCGGAATGACCCAATCTGCGCCGCTCAACATCTCACGAGGAATCTCCGCATAACGGCCCTCGTCCGGATTGAACAGCGGCCGCAGCGACAAGGTCGCAAACCACAACAGGATCAGGAACGCCGACAAGCCCACATAGGTCCACCGGTCGCGCGGATTCGGCGCCGCTTCAGCCGGATTCGGCGCCGCTTCAGCCGGGTTCGGCGCCGCTTCAGCCGGGTTCGGCGCCGCTTCACGCGGGCTCGAGGCCGACGGCAGGTTCACGGGGCGCTCGCGTCTCTTGCCTGAACCGCGAGCAGTCCCGAGCGCCCCGGGATTTCGCCGCGGATCACGGCGCGAGTCGGCAATGGCCGCTGGATCGCCAATGAATGAAGGGTGGCCATGCGGGTGACGGTCGCGCCGGAATCGCGCCACTGCGTGAGCAAGGACTCGAAGGCACCGCGCAGCAACAGCCCTTCCAACTCCGCATGCAGGGTGAAGACCTGCAGCGCCGGCTCCGCCGACTCCGCCGCCACCGTGGACAGACGAAACACGGCATCGGCGATGTTCGATTCATCGATGCCCTCGCGGCCGAGCAACTCGTCGAAGGTCGGCAGGGTCGTGGGTATCTGCGGGCAGGAACTCGCGCCGCTCGCGAGCAGCGGGAAAAACGCCGCGCCGCCGCGGGTGTCGCTGGCATATCGCAAGCCGTATTCCCGTTCGAGCTCGAGCGCGTGGGCGTTGATCTGCCAGCCGGCCGCCGCATGCGACTCGGGCAAGAATCCGAACACTCGCTCGAAGGCGCGAAGCCCCCGTTCGAACTCCACGCGCGTCCACGCCGCATCGGCGTCGGCGACGGTGTCCTGCCAGCGCACATGATCGTAGGTATGCAGACCGACTTCGAAACCGTCATCGTACACGCTGCACATCTCGGCGCCGGCGATGCGGCCGATATCCGGCCCCGGCAGTAACACGCCGTACATCAGGGTCTTGAAGCCGTAATGCTTGAGGACCGAGGTGCGCGCCACCTTCTGCGCGAACCCCTTGCGAAATATCCGGCGCAGCGCGCGTCCCGTGTGGTCGGGTCCCACGGAAAAATAAAAGGTCGCGTCCACGCCGTGCTTCTTCAACAGCGCCGTGAGCCGCGGCACGCCTTCACGGGTGCCGCGCAAGGTATCGACATCGATCTTGAGGCCGATGTGCGCGTCTTTAAGCATCGCTCGACAACAGCGCCGAGGCGGAGGGTAAACTCTGGGCGTAACTATCGAAAATCGCCATCAGCGCCGAGCGCATGTCGGTGCTCGGCGTCCAACCGAGTTCGGCCGTCGTGTTCTTGATCGAGGGCAACCGCGCCGGAATGTCGGCATATCCCTTGCCGTAGTAATCGAGCGCCGAAATATCGACCAAGCGGGTGTTGCGTGCCGTGGGAGCGTACTCGGGCCTCGCCAGAGCGATCTCGAGCATCATCTCGGCCAGCTTGCGGATCGAATACAGATTGTGCGGGTTGCCGATGTTGTAGATCTTGCCGTCCGCGATGCCGCGCGGATTGTCGATGACGCGGGTCAGGCAATCCACCGCGTCGTCGATGAAGGTGAAGGCGCGGGTCTGGCTGCCTCCGTCGACCAATTTGATCGGCTCGCCGCGCACGATGTGACCTAAGAATTGCGTCAAGACGCGGGAACTGCCTTCCTTGGGATCATCCATGCGGTCGAGGCCCGAGCCGATCCAATTGAACGGCCGGAACAGCGTGAACTGCAGCCCCTGTTGGCCATATGCCCAGATGATTCGATCCAGAAGCTGTTTGACGCACGAGTAGATCCAGCGTTGCTTATGGATGGGCCCCAGTACCAGCTCGGAGGTCTCTGGGTCGAATTCCCTGTCGCGGCACGCGCCGTAGACTTCCGACGTCGAGGGGAATACCACGCGCTTTTTGTATTTCACACAGTGGCGGATGATGGGCAGGTTCGCCTCGAAGTCCAATTCGAAGACCCGCAGCGGTTCACGCACATAGGTGGCGGGCGTGGCAATCGCCACCAGCGGCAGGATCACATCGCATTTTCGCACGTGGTATTCGACCCATTCCTTGTTGATGGTGATGTCGCCTTCGACGAAGTGAAAGCGCGGATTGCCGAGCTCCGTTCGGACCCGCTCCGATTGCAGATCCATGCCGTAGATGTTCCAGTCGGTGGTCCTGAGAATGTACTTGCTCAAGTGATGGCCGATGAAACCATTCACCCCAAGAATGAGAACGTTTTTCACGTGAAGCCCCTTAAACTCAAAGTGAGGTCAATGCGAGCGGCTGATGCGACAAGGCCGGCGGTGCGGCTGTCGGCGCGATCGGCCGTTGCGCGATCGCCAGCTTGAGAATCCTGAGACGCTTGCCGTCGACACAGTCGGCGTACCAGTGATCGTCGGCGGCGTACAAGCACGGCGCCTGAGCGGCGTAGCGGGCCGGCTCACCGTCGACGCGGGTCTCCAGGACCGCGAGCCGACACCCGTTCACCTCGGTGAAGGCGCCGGGAAACGGCGGCGCCACGGCGCGCACCAGATCATGCACCGCGCGCGCCCCCCGTCGCCAATCGATGCGGCCGTCCTCGGGACGCCGCCGTCCAAAGTAGGAGCCTTGGCTTAGATCCAAGGGACGCGCGGCGGCGGTGCCGGCAATCAGCTTGGGCAGGCTGCGCCTGAGTACCGTTTGCGCTGCCTCCGCCACCTTCAACGAGACGTCGAGCGCCGTGTCGTTCTCCAAAATAGCCACCGGTTGCTGGTCCACGAGGGCGCCCGCGTCGGGCTTCTCCACCATGTAGTGCAGGCTCGCCCCGGTGACCGGCTCGCCCTGAATGATCGCCCAGTGCACGGGCGCGCGCCCGCGATACTTCGGCAGCAACGACCCATGCATGTTCAGCGCGCCACGCTTCGGGATAGCGAGCCAGGCCGCGCTCAGCAGGTGGCGATAGTAAAAGGAAAAGACGAAATCCGGGCGAGCGCGCCGTCCCTCGGCAACCCACTCGATGGTATTCGGATCATCCGGGGTGTGGACCTCGAGGCCGTGTGCTTGGGCGAGTTCCTTGACGCTGCCGAACCAGGGGGTCTCGTGCGGATCATCGGCATGCGTGAAGAGGATCTTGATGTCGATGTCTTGCTCCAACAGCTCGCGCACGCAACGGACCCCGACCTCGCTGTAGGCGAACACCACCGCACGCGTCACTGGCGAACGCCCTCACCGCTCTCGGCAAGCACCCCGGTGCGCGGCAAGGCCTCGCCGCCTGCCCCCGCGCCACCTGCCCCCGCGCCGCCTGCCCCCGCGCCGCCTGCCTGCGCGCCGCCTGCTGCTTCCTCACTCGGCCCCTCACCACCCGCCTCCAGGACGGCTTGCACGATGTAGCGCGGTCGCTCGCGCACCTGGGCGTAAATGCGGCCGACGTATTCGCCGAGCAAGCCGATGCCGAACACGGCCAAACCAATGAAGAAAAACACCAGGCCGAACAAGGTGAACACCCCTTCTGCTTCCGGTCCCACGATCAGGCGACGCACGAACAGATAGATCACCAGCAGGCCGGACAACCCGGACACCGCCATTCCGATCATGGAGAACAACTGCAGGGGCACGACCGAGAATCCGGTGATCAAATCGAAGTTCAGGCGAATCAAGCTATACAGCGAGTACTTCGACCGGCCGGCATGGCGCTCCTCGTGGCCGATCGGCACTTCGATCGGATTCATGGCATATAGCGAGGCCAGCGCCGGGATGAAGGTGTTGACTTCGCGAGTTTGATTGAGCGCGGTCACCACGGAACGAGAATAGCCGCGCATCATGCAGCCCTGATCCGTAATCCGCACCGGCGTGATCCATTCGCGCAACTTATTGACCCCCCTCGACAGCGCACGGCGCCACAGATGATCCTGGCGTTGCTGGCGGATGGTGCCGACGTAGTCGTAGCCTTGGTCCAACATGCCCACCAATTTGCCGATTTCCTCCGGCGGGTTTTGCAAGTCCGCGTCGAGAGTCACGACATAGTCACCACGCGCGTAAGAGAGGCCCGCCATGACCGCCGAGTGTTGGCCGAAGTTGGCGTGAAACAGCACCACGCGCGTCTGTTCGGGGCGGCGCTGAAACTGTTGCCGCAGCAGCGCGACCGAGCGATCTCGGCTGCCATCGTTGATGAACACGCACTCATACGAAATTCCCAACGCGTCGAGCGCGGGGTACAGCCGCGCAAAGAGCGACGGCAGCACTTGCTCTTCGTTGTAGACCGGAATGATGACGCTCAGTTTGGGCGCGGCGGTTGACATGTGCTGAAGGTCGATCAGTGGTCTGCGGCAACGGCGCCGTGCGCTTTCAACACCTCGAGCAGCTCGTCGGTCTTGGCGCGCATGAGCCGCTGCGAACCGCGCGCCTCGACATTGAGACGGATCAACGGCTCGGTGTTGGAGGTGCGCAAATTGAAACGCCAATCGGCAAATTCATAGGATAGGCCGTCGGTGCGATCGACCTTGAGCGCTTTCAGCGCGTAGCGAGATTCGCATGCCGCGATCACGGCGCCGGAATCCGGCACCCGGTAGTTCAGTTCGCCGCTCACCGGGAACAAACCGATGCGCTCGCCCACCAGTTTGGACAACGGCCCGCCGGATTCGCTCACGATCTGCGCGACCAGGAGCCAGGGAATCATGCCGCTGTCGCAGTAGGCGAAGCGGCGAAAATAATGGTGCGCGCTCATTTCCCCGCCGTACACGCCGTCGACCTCGCGCATGCGCTGTTTGATGAAGGCGTGACCGGACTTCGACTGCACCGCCTCGCCGCCGGCGGCTTTGACGATCTCGAGCGTATTCCAGGTCAAACGGGGATCATGCACCACCTTGCCGCCGGGCGCGCTCCGCAGCAGCACCGAGGCCAGCAGCCCGACGATGTAGTAACCCTCGATGAAGGCGCCGTGTTCGTCGAAGAAAAAACAACGGTCGAAATCCCCGTCCCACGCCAGCCCCAAGTCGGCGCCCTGCGCGCGAATCGCCTCGATGGTCGGTGCGCGATTCTCCTCGAGCATGGGGTTCGGAATGCCGTTGGGGAAATGACCATCGGGTTGGTGATGCAGCTTGATGAACTCGAACGGCAGGTGCGGCTGCAACTGATCGACGATGAGCCCGGCCCCGCCGTTGCCCGCGTTCACCACGATTTTCAAGGGTTTGAGCTTCTTCACATCGACGTAGGACAGCAGATGCGCGACATACGCCGGCGTGATGTCGATGCCGCGGCGTGTGCCGCGATGCGGGGCGTCAATGAACTGTCCGCGCTCGGCGAAGTCGCGAATCTGCTGCAAGCCGTTGTCGCCGCTGATGGGCCTCGACTGTTCGCGGACGAATTTCATGCCGTTGTAGTCGGGCGGGTTGTGGCTGGCGGTGATCATGATCCCGCCATCATAACCGCCGTCGAAAGTGGCGAAGTACACGCACTCCGTGCCGCACACGCCGATGTCGTAGACATCGACGCCGCTGTCGGTCAGCGCCCGGCACAGCGCATCGGTGAGGGCGGCGCTCGACAAGCGGATGTCGCGACCGACCACCACCCGCCGCGGCGCCAGGAACCGGGCATAGCCGCGCCCGACGCGATACGCGACGTCATCGTTCAGTTCAGTGGGGATCCGGCCGCGTAAATCATAGGCTTTGAAGCAGGTGATCGGGCTCAAGTGCTGGTCCCTTGGCGGCCGTAGTTGTCCTCCAAGCGCACGATGTCGTCCTCACCGAGATAGGATCCGGACTGCACCTCGACGATGTGCAAGGCCACTTTGCCGGGATTCTCGACGCGATGCGACACGCCGATGGGAATGAACGTGGACTCGTTCTCGGACAGCAAAAAAGTCCTCTCGCCGCACGTGACCCGTGCGGTGCCCTGCACCACGACCCAATGTTCGGCGCGATGGTGGTGCATCTGCAAGGACAACACACCGCCCGGCTTGACCGACAAGCGCTTGACCTGAAAGCGCTCACCGTTATCGAGACTGTCGTAACTGCCCCAGGGCCTGAACACCTCGCGATGCAAAGCGGATTCGCTGCGACCGGACTTCTTCAATTTCGCGACCAGTTCTTTCACGTCCTGGACCCGCCCCTTGGGAGCGACCAAGATCGCGTCCTTGGTCTCGACGATGACGTGATCGTCCATCCCCACGGCGGCGACCAAGCGGCTGGTCGAGTGCACGTAGCAATCATGCGTGTCATGCACCAGCACGTCGCCCTGCAGCACATTGCCCTCTTCGTCGGCCGGCAGGGCGTCGAACAACGAGGACCAGGAACCGACGTCGCTCCAGCCGGCATCCAACGGCAGAACGACGGCGTCCCGTGTTTTCTCCATGACCGCATAGTCGATCGAGTCACCGCGACATTTTGCAAATTCGGCCTTGTCGATGCGCACGAAATCCAGATCCACCTTCGCCGCCCGCAATGCCGCCTGGGTCGCTTCCAGAATATCCGGCGCGAAGCGGGCGAGTTCCTCCAAGTAGCGGCGCGCCTTGAAGACGAACATGCCGCTGTTCCAGAAATAATCCCCGGAGGCGACAAACTGCTGCGCCACGTCCAGGGGCGGCTTTTCGATGAATTGGGCCACCGGGTAGGCGGGTCCCTCGCCCTCGCCGCGGCGAATATAGCCGTAGCCCGTTTCCGGGGCGTGCGCCACGATCCCAAAGGTGACCAGCTTGCCGCTCTCCGCCACGCCGGCGGCCACTTCGGCCGCCTGCTGGAACCGGCCTGCGTCTCGAATCACATGATCGGCCGGCGCGACCACCAACGTGGCCTCGGGATCGATCTCCAAGGCCTGAAACGCAGCCAGCGCGACCGCGGGCGCGGTGTTGCGTCCGACAGGCTCCAAGAGAATCGCGGCGGGTTGGATCGCCAAGGCGCGCAGCTGCTCCGCCACCGCGAAACGATGCGCCTCGTTGCACACGATGATCGGCGCGCCGGCGCCGGCGATGCCGGCGAGTCTCGCGGCGGTGTCCTGCAGCATGGTGCGCTGACTGGCGAGCGCCAGCAGCTGTTTGGGATACATTTCGCGCGACAGCGGCCAGAGCCGAGTCCCTGCGCCCCCGGACAGAATTACAGGAATCAAAGCTTTCATCAGTTCTCCGGCACGGACACCCTATTCCGACCGCTTGCCTCGGCCGACGGCATAATAACTGAAGCCGGCGTGCACCATGTGCAGCGGGTCATAGAGGTTGCGCCCGTCGAAGATGACCGGATTTGTCAGTGCGTTCTTGATGTAGTCGAAATCCGGACTGCGAAATTCCTGCCACTCGGTGACGATCGCCAGCGCATCCGCGCCTTCGAGGGCCTCCGGGCTGGTCTTGCACAGCACAAAATCCGGGCGTCGGCCATAAATGCGGGTGCATTCGGGCATCGCCACCGGGTCATAGGCCCGCACTTTCGCGCCCGATGCCCACAGCGCCTCCATCAGCACCCGGCTCGGCGCCTCGCGCATGTCATCGGTATTGGGTTTGAATGACAGTCCCCACAGCGCGATGGTCTTGCCGCGCAAATCACCGAAATGCGCCTGGATCTTATGAAACAGCACCTGTTTTTGCCGATTGTTCACGGCCTCGACCGCGTTCAAAATGCTCGCCTCGTACCCCACCTCGTGGGCGGAGCGCTTCAGCGCCTGTACGTCCTTGGGGAAGCAGGAGCCGCCATAGCCCACCCCGGGATAAATGAAGGCGTAGCCGATGCGCGGGTCCGAGCCGATGCCGACGCGCACCGCTTCGATGTCCGCGCCGAAGTGTTCGGCCAAATTCGCCAGCTCGTTCATGAAGCTGATCTTGGTCGCGAGCATCGCATTCGCCGCGTACTTGGTGAGCTCGGCCGAGCGCACGTCCATGATGATCATGCGGTCGCGATTACGCGTGAAGGGCTCGTACAGCAGCCGCATGAGATCGGCGGCGCGGGTGCTGTCGGTACCGACGATCACGCGGTCGGGCTTCATGAAATCGGCGATGGCGGCGCCCTCTTTCAAGAATTCGGGATTCGAGACGGTGTCGTACTCGATCAATACCCCGCGCGCCCGGATCGACTCGGCCACCGCCTGCCGCACCTTGTCGGCGGTGCCGACCGGTACCGTCGATTTGGTGACCACGACCTTGTATTCAGCCATGTGTTCGCCGATGGTGCGCGCCACCGTCAACACCGAGCGCAGGTCCGCCGAGCCGTCCTCATCGGGCGGCGTGCCGACCGCGATCAGCTGGAATTGACCGTGCTCCACCCCCTCCTTGGCATCCGTGGTGAAGCGCAGCCGCCCGGCAGCGAAATTGCGTTTGACGAGAGCATCGAGACCGGGCTCATGGATGGGTACGTCACCCGCTTTGAGCATCTCGATCTTGCGCTGGTCCACATCCACGCACACTACATGGTTGCCTGCATCGGCCAAGCACGCTCCGGTGACCAGGCCCACGTAGCCGGAGCCAAAAATCGTGATTCGCATTCGTAATATTCTGATTTAGAAAGAAAAAAGGGCACAAAGCGTAGCGGTTTTGAAGGGTCAAGTAAAGGCGCTATCAGGGGCCTGTCTCCGCCCCTAGTTTGATAAATCATGATTTATCATGATACAGTGCCTCTCAACGAGGTATACGTTTCTGCACATCAATGGCACCCGGCTTACGGCAAGTGCCGAAGAGGCTGATGCCTTTATCGCCGAACTGTACGAGAAGGGTTCGTTCAATTTTGAGGCGCTGGTTCCCTGGTTGCGTCGCCACGCCGAGGGGTAGGCTCATACGCTACGTCCTGCGCGGTTGACCCGCGGTATCCGCCGCGCTCAACTCCACGGCTCGCGCAACAGCTTGCGTTCCCAGGCCAACGAGCTCGAGACTATGGCGCGCAAGTCGTCGTATTGCGGCTGCCAGCCGAGTTCGGCACGAATGCGCTGGGCCCGCGCCACCAGGTAGGCCGGATCTCCCGCGCGCCGCGCCTCCTCGCGAATGACCAAGGGCTTGCCGCCCACCGCTTCGACCATCGCCAATACCTCGCGCACCGAATAACCGTGGCCGTAACCCACGTTGAGCGTCACGGAGCGTCCCGCGGCGCGCAGGTAATCGAGCGCCCGTAAATGCGCCGACGCGAGGTCCTCGACGTGCAGATAGTCGCGCACCCCCGTGCCGTCCGGGGTGGGATAATCACTGCCGAACACGGACACATGGGTCCGCTTGCCCACCATGGCCTCACAGGCGACCTTGGTCAGCAAAGTCGCACCGGGGGTCGCCTGGCCGATCCGCCCCTGCGGATCCGAACCCGCCACGTTGAAATAGCGCAGCGCCACGTAGCGCAAGGGATTCACCGCGGCCACATCGCGCAGCATCCATTCGCTCATGAGCTTGGACGTGCCGTAGGCATTGATGGGACGAGTGGGCGACTCCTCGTCCGCATAACCGTCTTCCAATAGGCCATACACGGCCGCGGTGGAGGAGAATACGAAATTCCGGACCTGGTGTTCGACACAGGCCTGCAACAAGCTGCGCGTCGAGCACGTGTTGTTGCCGTAGTACTTGAGCGGCAACGCCACGGACTCCGGCACGATGGTGTGGGCAGCAAAATGCATCACGGTATCGACCCGATGCTCCGCCAATACGCGCGATACGAGCGCATGGTCACCGACATCGCCGACCACCAACTCACCGGCGGTCACCGCTTGCCGGAAACCTTTCCCCAGGTTATCGAGAACAATGAGCCGTTCACCCGCCTCGCCCAACTGCCGTACGACGTGGCTGCCGATATAACCGGCTCCGCCGGTGACCAGGATGGTGCTTTTGGACACGCAGGCGGAAGCGGCAGCCTACGGGTGCGCCGAATCGGTCGGACCCGTGTTGCGCACGATGCGGCGGACTTTCAGGCTGGTTACCTTCCGATCATCCAATGGCAGAGTGGCCTGACGGGACCAGACGAGATCATGAGCCTCGGGCGCCGGCTTGTACTCCACGACGGCCTCGCTCAACAGTTGCAGCGCGCGCTGGCAGTCGAAGCGGCCCATCGTCGCCAGTATCTCGTCCAACATGGCCTGTACCCGCTCCCAGGGCAACGAATGCTCGATGGCGCGAAGGATCATCGGGTGCTGCGTTCCGGTGACGTTATTGCCGATCAGCAACTCCTCGTACAACTTCTCCGCCGGCCGCAGCCCGGTAAACGCAATCTCGATGTCACCGTCCGGATGCTCGGCATCGCGCACGGTCATACCCATGAGATGAATCATGCGCCGGGCGAGATCGCAGATGCGGACGGGCTTGCCCATGTCCAGCACGAAGACGTCACCGCCTTCCGCCATTGAGCCTGCTTGGACGACGAGTTGCGCCGCTTCGGGGATGGTCATGAAATAGCGGATCACTTCGGGATGCGTCACCGTCACCGGGCCGCCCGCCTTGATTTGCTCATTGAACAGCGGCACCACCGACCCGGACGAAGCCAGCACGTTGCCGAACCGCACCATGCAAAAGCGCGTCTTGCTGCCCCGATGATGCAGTGCTTGCAGCACCATTTCCGCAAATCGCTTGGTGGCTCCCATGACATTCGTCGGGTTCACCGCCTTGTCGGTCGAGATCAACACGAAGGTTTCGACCTCGGCCTCATGGGCCGCCTCGGCGGCATACCAGGTAGCGATCACGTTGTTGTGGATGCCCTCAATCACGTTGTGCTCGACGATCGGCACGTGCTTGTAGGCCGCCGCGTGGTACACGGTTTGTACCCGATAGGCCAAAAAAATCTCCCGCATCCGCAGCTTGTGATGCGCGTTGCCGATGAGCCCGACGAGCTCCACGTTCAGGGAGCGTTGTTCAGCGTCGGCACGCAGTTCGCGTTCGATGTTGTAGAGGGCGAGCTCCGACATCTCGAACAGCACCAATCGCTTGGGTCCCAAGCTGATGATCTGCCGGCACAGTTCCGAGCCGATCGAACCGCCCGCTCCCGTTACCATCACGTTGCGGTCGCGAATGCACGCGCCGAATAGACCCGACTTGGGAGGTACCGAGTCGCGTCCCAACAGATCGCAGACGTCGACCTCACGGATGTCGCCCAGGTTCGCGTTTCCGGTCACGAGTTGCTCGAATTCCGGGACGGTCTGCACGTGCACGCCCAGGGGCTCGAGTTCAGACAAGATTTCCCGGCGGCGGCGGCGTGTCAACGACGGCAATGCAAGCAAAATGCGGTCGATGTGGCGGTCCTTGATGAGACTGGGCAACTGCTCCGGAGGGAAAACCTTAATGCCGTTGACCATCCGGCCATGCATGCCCTTGGCATCGTCGATGAACACCAGCGGATCGAAGGCGCGCGTGGTGGATAGCACCGTTGACAACCGTGCGCCCGCATCGCCGGCGCCGTAGATGGCCACTCTCGCGACGGTCGGCTGAACGTAGCGCGTGAGCAAGTAGTGGCGAACGACGAAGCGCGACCCCGCGACATACAGCAGTGCGAGACAGGAGTAGATCGTCACCACACTCCACGAGAGCGCGGGCACATTGAGCGCAAAGCCCAAAACGCCCAAGACCAGACCGCTCAGCGCCGCGGCAAAGGCAACGGCAAACACCGCTTGATGGCCGAGAAAGCGAATCACGGCGCGGTAAAGACCCAAACGCACGAACACGGGAATGCTGATCGCGACGACCGCCAAATAGGCGGGCCAATCGCTGAGATTGAGCGTCGGGTAGCCGGCCTTGAGACTCATCGCGGTCCACAACGCCAGGGGCATCATGAGCATGTCCGCGCAAACCGAAATGATGCGTTTGGTCGGCCGCGGCAGGTCAACCGTACGCCGAACGAAATCGCTCGTGCTCCTTACGGTCTTAGATGGCACCGCGAGCCTCCATCACACATGCGCACCCCCCACGCTGTCGCAAGAATCTCATTTCGCCGTGAGTTTTAGAATCTAAATCCGCCACGAGCTGAGGAGTTTTCACTCCTTATGGCTCTAGTGTACAGACATTACGGCCTCAAAATAACAAACTTTACCTTGAGTTAATACATCAACGCGCAAAAGACCTTGAGGTTGACGCGGTATCGAAGACCAGCCGTCCCATGTAGCCGATCACCGACGGGACGAACTCCGCGAGTTCACGGATGGTGTGATCCTTGCCCCAACCGACACGGAGCGGTGGATCAGCGCCGGCAGCACATGTGAACTTTGTAAATCAAAGTTGTCGCCGGGGCCGTACCGGTTGGTCGGCATCGAGGATATGGCGTTGACCCTGCTCGCGCCGGCAGGCTTGACACATCTTGACACCCGCAATCTTGGCGATGGCAGATTACCTTCGTACGGTACGCCGCGTCGATGAGGTGTCTTGGATCATGCGATTATCGCGTATGAGCCGTGCGGGATGCGAATTATTCGCATATATGGCGGATAAAATCCACAATTTGGCCGTGCTCGGTCAACGGGTCCCCCACGCCGATGGCGGTTGGGGACCCGCCGTTCGATCATTGCAACCGATCGATGGCGGCGGCGTCCATTTTCAAGTGAAAGTACAGTGCCTTTCTCAACGAATGGATGGCCCCGCGCGTATCTCTCTCTGCGCCGCCACCTAATTGCCCCCGAGGTCATCTTTACTTTCCTCCAATTCTCGGAGCGCATTCTGCATTTCACGCATGGAGCGCAACGGTTCCAACCGCGTCTTGCATTCATTCTTCCGATCGGTAAGCATCCGCGGGTGGCTTTTCATACCTAATCCATCCCCATTCCCGATCGTGACCGGGAGCGGCAAACAATCAACCGAACTGGAATAATCATGAGTGTGGACACCCTGTTTGACCAATCCAAATGCTCGACGTACGACAAGCTGAGGAATTTTCCGAAATACGTACGCCGTCACGAGATCGCCAGATTTCTTTGTCGATATGAAATCTTCAAGCGTCAGCTGCACATCAAGGGCAGCATCATAGAGTGCGGCGTGCATCACGGCGGCGGAGTGATGACCTGGGCGCACTTTTCGGCCACGCTCGAGCCCTACAACTACCACCGCAAGATCATTGGATTCGACACCTTTGAAGGGTTTCCCGCCGTCGCGACGGAAGATGGTCGCAACGAGCTCGCTCATGTCGGCTCGCTGCGCGTGGATTACGATGTTCATGCCGAACTCACCGGTTCCATCGCGGAGTTCGACAGCAACCGGTATATCAGCCACAAGCAGAAAGTCGAGCTCGTTACGGGCGACGCCTGCAAGACGATCCCGCAGTACGTCGCCGACAATCGACATCTGCTCGTTTCGCTGCTGTACCTGGATTTCGATCTCTACGAGCCGACCATCGCGGCGCTCACGCATTTGTTGCCGCGCATTCCGAAGGGCGGAATCATTGCATTCGACGAGGTCAATAACCCGTTCTGGCCGGGAGAAACCCTGGCATTGCTCGAAAAAATGGACCTTCGGCACCACAAGCTCGAATGCCTCGAGTACGAACCAAACATCTCGTTCATCCAGCGCGATTGATCTTGGCGGCGCCCGCATCGGTTGGTGTTTTGGCGGCGGAGGTGATTGTTCCGAGGCGCACCCTCGTCTGAAGGGCCAAGATGGATCCGATCGAATCGTTTCACTTCGTTACCGTCGGCACGTCGCCGGGCCTCGTGCGGGATCTGTGGGGTCGCATCGCCGTGAAGGGCAAGTACCGCATCTCGCACATCGTTCATCCGAGCTACGACCGCAATTCATGGGCTAACGGGGCGCCTGCCGAAAACATACATTTTTTGGTGGAAGATTTGCGCATGTCGATGCCGCCGGCGGATCGCGGTTTATTGACCGCGTTGGAGCGGGATGGCGTGCCGACGATCAATAACATGATCATGAGCGACCGGTTCGTATCGAAACTCGCCTACGACGACGTCCTGTGCTACGCAACGCACTTGGTCCGACGGCTCGAAGCGCTCTACCGAGAGACTCGACCTACGCTGATCATCGGCGGATTTGACGGGCTGCACGGGAGCTTGGGATTCGCAGTTGCCAAGCAACTGAACATCCCGTGGTGCGCATTGAACTTCAGCTCGATACCGGTCGGCGAAGTCGCTGTATGCACCGAC
>Ga0181521_10003887_pt1 | contig 17384 bp, 17 predicted proteins | sample PEATcosm2014_Bin_32_FD_119764 | JGI IMG/M metagenome (GOLD analysis project Ga0181521, IMG submission 119764) | Peatland microbial communities from MTU Mesocosm Facility, Houghton, MI, USA - PEATcosm2014_Bin02_60_metaG | ecosystem: Environmental > Terrestrial > Soil > Wetlands > Peat | place... | reverse complement strand
CGCTGGTCGATCGACTGATCGAGCTGGCGCTCGAAGAGCATCGCGAGCGCGCTGCGCTCAAGTTCACCTACGAGCCCAAGCCCCAGCCCAAATCCGTTCCGAAGCCGCGGCTTCCGCGCCGCAGCCCGCGCAGCGCCCGATGACCCGACTCCTGATCGCAACCACCAATCCGGCGAAACTCGCCGAGTATCGGCTCCTGCTCGGCGAAGGACTTGAAGCGGTATCGCTGGCCGAGCTCGGAATCACGGACCATCCTGAGGAGACCGGCGCGACCTTCGCCGAAAATGCGATCCTGAAGGCGCGATTCTATTTCGCGCGAGCGCAGGTGCCGACCCTCGCCGATGACGGCGGCTTCGAGGTCGACGCGCTGGGCGGCGAGCCTGGCGTGAAATCTCATCGATGGCTCGGCGCGGGCCATCCGGACGATCAGGCGCTGGTGGACGAGGTGATTCGCCGGATGCGCAGGGTCGAGCCGGGCCGCCGCACGGCGCGGCTCCGCGCCGCGCTCGCTCTGGTCTACGCCGACGGCGGCGCAACCTGCCAGCGCGTGGCCGAGGCCGCGCTCGAAGGGGTCGTGCCCGAACGCGCGTGGCCGCATATACGCCCCGGCTTCCCGTATCGGTCGGTGCTGTTCCTGCCCGATCGCGGACGCTATCTCGCCGAGCTGTCCGAGGAGCAGGCGGCGCGCCTCAGCCAGCGCAGGATCGCGCTTAAGGAACTGCGCGGCGATCTGGCGCTTATCGCGAAGGCGCAAATCGTCGCTCGCGCGCACTCGGCACGCGATTCCGTACGGTGAGCGCGCTCAGAATCGCCGTCACCGGGCTCGCGGCGGCCTTTCCGCTGGGCGGCGTATTCTGGGATTACATTCAGTACCTGCTCGGACTGCACCGGCTCGGCCACGACGTGCTGTATATCGAGGACACCGGCAAGTGGTGCTACGACCCGATCTCGATGACGTACACGGCAAGCGGCGCCAACAACGCCGCGTATCTGGCCGCCCAGATCGCGAAACTCGATCCCGGCCTGCGGGAACGCTGGTTCTATCGCGACAGCGCCGGCCAGAGCTATGGCGCCGGCTGGGCCAGAGTCGTTGACTTTTGCCGCTCGGCGGACCTGTTCGTGATGATCTCCGGATCGTGCTTCATGCGCGAGGAGTACTTCGCAGCGTCGCGAATCATCTTTATCGACAGCGATCCGGTCTACACCCAGGGATCGTTTCTCGCCGCTTTGAAGGATTCCGGCCGCAATAACGATCCGGCGGATCACGAAGTCCGCGCCCGGGCCGAGATGATCGCGCGCACCGATCGCTTCTTCACCTTCGGCGAGAATATCGGCAGTCCCGGCTGCCTGATGCCGAAGGCCGGGCTTGAATGGATTCCCACCCGCCAGCCAATTGTGCTGGACTGCTTCCAGCCCGCCATCGTGGCGCAGGCCGCTCGCCGGCGCGTGCTGACCACGGTCGCCTCGTGGGAGCCGGCCGAAAAGGCGCCGGTGATCGAAGGCGTGACCTACGCGGGCAAGAGCGCCGAGTTCGAACGCTTCATCAACCTGCCCTCGATCAGTTCGATCCCGCTCGAAGTCGCGATCAGCGGGCCGGCACCTCGCGAGAGGCTCAGCGCCGCAGGATGGCGCCTGGCCGATGGTCATAGCGTGTCGGCCGATCCCTGGAGCTATCGCGTTTATCTGGCGCACTCGTTCGGCGAGTTGAGCGTCGCCAAGAACGCGTACGTTCGGAGCCGCAGCGGATGGTTCTCAGGGCGCAGCGCCTGCTACATGGCGCTCGGCGTGCCGGTAATAGTTCAGGACACCGGCTTTGCGCCCGGCTCGATACCGGCAGGCGAGGGCCTGTTGACGTTTTCGAATCTCGAAGAAGCACGCCTGGCGATCGACGCGCTCGTATCGGCTCCCGCGCGCCACGCCAGAGCCGCCGGCGAGATCGCGCGCGAGTATTTTGCGTCCGACCGGGTGCTCGGGAGCCTGCTCGATCAGGCGACGGCGACCAGCAGCGGGCCGAATCGTCCGCGGCGCGATCCAGCCGGGTAGGTCCGGGCCGCTCCGTTATGCCCGGTAATCAGGTATGATTCGGCGCAGGCGAGGTAACGTAACTCGCGCAGACAGCATGCTCCGCAAAGGCAAGCGCGGACACTTTGGAGCGATCGGACTCGCGATCCGATCGCGGAGATAATCTCCCTCCAGGCGATGGCTCACACTCCACTACAGAGTGCGCTCGAGATCGGGAATCTGGGCCCTCAGGTCACCTCGATTGCCGAGGGCATAGTCGCGCTGGTTGCCCTGCTGTTCGCGATCGCGATTCGCCGGCGCAGTTTGCTGGTAAACGCCGGCAGCCTGGTCCTGCTCGCGGTCAGTCTCGCCCTGGATGTCCTGGCTATTCATTCGGGCGGCTCCGCGAAATGGCTGGGAGCCTTCGCGGTGATCTTCTTCTACTGGGCCATGGTCCGGATCGTAGTGGATCTGATCTTCAGACCGCGCAGCGGCGTCCACTATTCCGCGATCCCGCACGACGCCGTGATGCTTCTGCTGTGGATGCTGGTCCTCGCGATCGTATTTTACGCCGACCTCAATTTCGATCCGATGAAACTCTTCGCCAGCGGAGCGCTGGTCTCGGGCGGGCTCGTCTTCGCGCTGCAGGAGCCCCTGCGCAACCTTGCCACCGGCGTGACCTTTCAGATCACGAAGCCGTTCCGGCCCGGCGATTGGGTCCATTTCCAGAACCATCTGGGCCAGGTGAAGGGAACTACGTGGGTCTCGACCGAGATCGTGACGCGCGCCTACGAGCGGATCCAGATTCCCAACAACATGCTCGTCAGCCAGCCGGTCAAGAACTTCAGGAACACGGCGATCGCCGACGAGATCGAAATCGGAATCAGTTACGAGGACTCTCCCGGCAGCGTGAAGGAGGTGATCCTCAAGGTAATCCGCGACGTTGCGCATGTGGCGAGCGATCCGCCGCCCCAAATCTATGCCTGGGAGTACGGCGACTACGCGATCAAGTACCGCATCCGCTATTTCCTCGCCGACTACGGTGTGCAGGAGTCCGTGCGCGACGCGGTCGTCAGCAGTCTCTGGTACGCGCTACGCCGCCACGCGATCGATATCCCGTATCCGACCCAGACGCTCGAGATGCGCCGGCCCAAGGCCCGGCAAGGAGCCGACGCCGAGTTCGAGAAGGAGATTATCTCCGATCTGCGCCGGGTCGATTGGCTGAGAGAGCTTCGCGACGAGGAGCTCCGCGTGCTCCTGCCGACCGTCCAGGTCCATCAATTCGGTGTGGGCGAGGTTCTCATGCGCGAAGGCGACGCCGGTGATTCGTTCTACATAATCCGGCGCGGCGAGCTCGAAGTCACCGCCAAATCACCCAGCGGCGAGATCCGCCAGGTCGCGCGCCTCTCGGCGGCATCGCCCAGTCCTTTCACCGGCGAAGGCGCGTTCCTGGAGGGCGGGGTGCGCAATGCCACGGTTCGCGCGCGCACCGACGTGGAGGTCCTGGAGATGAGCCGCCAGGGTTTGGCGCAGCTCTTCAAAGCGCATCCGGAGCTGGGCGATCCGATCGCCGAAACTATCGCGACGCGCGAGCGCCAGCGCGGCGCGCTGCTGGCCGAAGAGCAGCGCGGCGACGGCGTGCAAGGCCGCCGCCATCGATTGCTCGCCAGGATGCGCGAGATCTTCGACTTCCCGGCCACGCGCCCCAAGCCGCGATGATCGGGGAGTCGCGATGGTCAAAGCGATTCATTTTTTCAAGCGCAAGCCCGGCATGGACGTCGATTCGTTCGCCGCCTACTGGCGCACCCGTCACGCTGCGATCGTAAAGCGGGTGCCCGGCGTGCGCCGGTATGTCCAGTCACTGCCGCTCGGCTCGATCTACGATGGCGTCGAACCGGCCTGCGACGGCGTCGCGGAGCTGTGGTACGACGACATCGCCGCGATGCGCCGTATCGCCGATTTGCCGGAGAGCCGCGCTACGCTCGAAGACGCCGCGAACTTTATGGACACCGCCGGCGCCGGCTTTCTGATCGCGGAAGAATACGTCGCGAAAGACCAGCCGGCGGATCCCTCGATGGAAAAATGGATCGTGTTTCTCAAGCGCAAGCCCGGGCTCGAGGTTGAGGCGTTTCAGAAATACTGGCGCGAGCGGCACGGGCCGCTCGCCGCGACACTACCGGCGACGCGCCGTTACGTGCAAAGCCACGTGCTGGCCTCCGCCTATCGTGGCGGGAAGCAGCCGCGCTACGACGGTGTGGCGGCGGTATGGATCGAGAACTCGGACGCGATGCTCCGGGCGGTCGAAACTCCCGAGTACGAAGCGATCCGCGCCGACGAGCCGAACTTCCTCGATCAGGCGAGCTTCCAGCTAATCATCACGCACGAGCTCGCCGTGATCTGAGCGCCATTCTTCGCAGGAGACCACACAAGATGCAATTCGGCACCCTGATCGCGCTTGCCTTCACTCCGCGCGGGTGGCTGCTCGCGAGAGTCACGCGCCTTGCGGCGCCCTTTCTTCGGGTCACGTTTCTTTCCGCCGCGCTCTCATGCGGCCTCGTCAGCATGCTTGCCGGCGGTCCACTCTCATTCGAGGCCATCTCGGAGCAGCTCGCTCTGGAGGGTTCGACGCGTGCGGGACTGCTGGCCTGGCTCGGGCTGGGCGTACGCCTGCGCGTGCTGTCGATGCGCGGCGATCGCTATGAACTTCGTGGCTGGCTCGCAAGGAGTCTCGCCCGCCGCAAGAACGACGCGATGGCGGCTTTGCTCGAGGAGCTTGGCAGCACGCAGCATCTGTTCGTGCTGGAAACGCCTGGACGCCTGCGGCAGGGCCGCAAGTTTCGCTTCGCGGACCAGGACGCCGCAGTCACTGCTCGCTCGTCTCGAGTGTTGGAGCCTTTCGTGCGCGAGGCCGTCCGAAGGGTGATTCCGCGAACCGGACCGGTCAGGCTGCTCGAGGTCGGATGCGGCTCCGGCACGTACATGCGCTACGCTGCCGTGCTCAACCCTCAGCTCAGGGCAGTCGGCCTTGAATTGCAGGCCGAGGCGGCCGCGCTCGCCCGGCGAAATATTGACGAGTGGAAACTCGGCGAGCGCGTCTCGGTCGAGACTGGCGACGTGCGTTCGCGAGTGCCGAATGCGTCATTCGACGCCGTCACGCTGCACAACGCGATCAACTACTTCACGGTAGAGTCGCGCGTCGGACTGCTCGCGCATCTACGTGCGTTTCTCAAGCCCGGCGGCCGCATCCTGCTGACGTGCGGATGCGTCCCCGGCGGCGTGGCCATCGAATGGCTGAATCTGTGGGGCGCGATGACCGACGGATGCGGTCCGTTTCCGACCGCCCCCGAAATGGTCGGGCAACTCGAACAGGCAGGATTCCTGCGCGTGAAGCACAGAAGCTTGATTCCCGGCGCGGGATACTACAGCTTCGCGGCGGAGAATTCGGCATCGTGACCGAAGATGATCCGCGGCCTTCCTGCCCGACATCCTCCGCCTTCCCGGGCGGAGTCAGGCTAAGCGAGATCGAGCCAATCGTTCACGATACGCGCAGCAGGCCGGATTCTAGCTCGCGCAGGTTGCGCGCCGGGAGCAATACCCTGACCTCGCGCTGGTAGGCCGCGATCGCGCTGTCGCCGGTGCCCCATCGATTCAGCTCTTCGGGATTCAGCCAGATCACGGCGCGACAGCATCGCGCGATCTCGCGCAGCAGGTCGGCGCGCGCAGGGCGGCGGTTGTTGCGTCCGTCACCCATGATCACCAGCAGCGTCGCGCGGCCGAGCAATTCCTCGCGCCGCCGCCACAGCTCGCCGAGCACGCGCCCGAAATCGGAGCGGGCGTAGAGGTCGAGCGCGGGCGTCATCACGAGATGATTCTGCTCGAAATCGGCCTCGGCGATTCGGTCGATATAAACCAGGCTGGTCACGCGCCGGAAGCATCGGCGCGCGCCCGCGATCAACTCGAGCATCAAGGTTGACGAATAGCGCACCGAGCCCGAGATGTCGGCCAGGATAACCAGATCGACATGACGCGGCCGGCGCGAGCGGAAGCGGAGATCGAGCAGCGCGCCGCCGCGCTGAATCGAGGCGCGGATCGTGCGGCGAAAGTCGATCCGGCCGCGGCGCGCGAGCCTGAGCCGGCGCCCCATCCGGACCCGGAACCGGCGCATTAGTGGTTTGAGCGCCTCGCGCGCGACTTCGTAGTCGAGGTCGGAATAACTCGCGAACGGCTTGCGCTCGGCCGCACGCAATCGCGCATGAAGCTGCGCCGCGATTTGCGCATCGCCCGCATCGTCTTTGCGCTGCTCGCCGCGAGCTTCGCGCCCGGACTCGAGAGTAGATCGATCGCTGTCATCGCGTGAGTTCTGACTATCTTCGGCGTTTTCTGCGTCGTCGGGCTTTTCGCGCACCGCGTCATCTTGAGCCCGCTCAGGTTGCGCTTGCTCCGGGCGTTGCGACGCGCTCGCGCCGGCTTTCGCAGGCTCGGGCCGGGTCGGTGATTCGACGATCGTTTCTCCGCCGTGGCCGCGGCCCTCGATACGATCGTGGCTCGTTCCCTCGCGAGGCTCGCCGGCTTCGGCCCAACCGAAGAAATCGGCGAAGGCCTGGTCGAAGGCGGGACGATCGCCTTCATCTTTGACGAGCGTCGCGGCGAGTGCTTCGCGGATTGCGGTGCGCCCGAATCCGGCCGCGGCAATGCCGCGCATCGCGTCCATCGTTTCGGCGGTCGAGATCCTCACGCCACGCGCACGCAGATGCTCGACGAAGCGGATGATCTGTTCGCGTATCGAGGTCAACTGGTGCTCACCTCACGAGCGCAGAGCTTCGCCAACGCAGAAGTGTCGAGATGGAAAATCACCTGCGATCCCGAAGCACCAGCTCTGCAAGCGTTCTTTGGCCTTTGCCGATGACCATCGGGCGCGCCGACCCGCGGGGCCTTCCAACCCTTTCGGCCTGGAGCATGAAGTACCGCCAGATTCTTCGGCCGTCGTGATCGTATTCGATCATCGCACGGACCAGCTCGCGCAGTGGACGCTCCGGCATCAGCTCGTCCGGCAACAGCGGATCGAGATTGATGCGACGGATCGCTTCCCTGCCCAGGATCAGGGTTTCGGCCGCGGCCGCTTCGAGCGCCACGCGATCGAGTCTCCGTTTGCTCGCGATCAACGCCTCAGTCAAAGCCCGGCACGAAGCCAGCATCGAAGCCGTGTCCCACAAGCTCGCCGCCTTCGCGCGTGCGCGGGGGTCCAAATCACTCAGGCCGACGACGAGCGCGTCGGGATGAAGACCGAGGGCCTGAAGTTGTTCGCGCAGTTCGGCGATCGAGGCGCGTAAGTTCGCCGGCCTGATCCAAAGACCGGGAACGAGCTCACGCAGTCCTCGCAACCGCATCGCCTGTTCGTGGCGGCGCAGCCCGGCCCGGTCGCTGCGCGCCACGGGCGAATCGTAGACGCCAATCCAGTCGCCCGTCCATGGGCGAGTAAGGACCGCGACCTCGCGCCACTTCCGCACCTCGCGGCGCATCGCCTCGCCCGACGGGCTAAGCCGGTAACGTCCGCGGCCGGTGTTGATCGCGGCCCGCTCCTCGACCAACCGGGTCAGCGCCATCCGGATGTTTTGCTCCGAAAACTTGAGCGCGGCGCCGGCCGCCAGCACCCCCTGCGCTGAAATTTCGCGTGGCGCCCGCATCGAGAGGAAGTCCAGCGCCAGCGCCTTGGCACTCAGGCCGCGCGGAACTTCGTAACGAGAGTTTGCATCGGCCGCCATACGCTGTTACATTCTAGCGCATCGCGGAGTGACCCTGATACCTCCACCGGCGAAGCCGGGGAGGATTGGAGGTTGTCATGTTTCAAGCGAGCAGCGTCCTCAGCCCGGACGAGATCCTGATGCTCAAGCGCAAATCTGACTTGCGCGGAGTGTGGATGATCTTTCATGCGTGGGGGACCGTGTTTGCGGCCATGGCGATGTTCGTCTGGTGGCCGAACCCTCTCACCCTGGTCCTCGCGATCTGCATAATCGGCGCGCGCCAGCTCGGCTTCGGTATTCTGATGCATGACGCTGCGCACGGGTTGCTTTTCAATAACATGCGGCTGAACGACTTTGCCGGGACCTGGCTGACCGGCTATCCGGTGATGTCCGACATGCGTATCTATCGTCCGTATCATGTCGGTCTTCATCATCGTTTTACGCAGCAGAAGAACGATCCGGATCTCAGTCTGTCGGCGCCCTTTCCGATCACGCGCAAGAGCTTCTTGCGCAAGGTGGTTCGCGATCTGACCGGACAGACCGCTTACAAGCAGCGCAAAGGTTTGATCAAGTTCGCGTTGGGGCGAGCCGATTTGCCGTGGCGGCAACGGCTGGCGAAGGCTTGGCGCAGACTTGGAGGCCCGATCATCGCCAATGCTATTCTGTTCGCGATGCTTGCGACGTTCGGCCGATGGTGGCTCTATCCGGTGTTATGGGTGGTGCCGTTCATGACCTTTGAGCCGCTGATCGCCCGCATCCGAAGCATCGGGGAGCATTCGATGGTGCCGGACAACGACGATCTCTTCCGCAACTCCCGTACGACCTATGCCAGTTGGCCCGCACGGGCATTTGTCGCTCCGTACTTTGTGAACTATCATCTGGAGCACCATCTGATGTTGTTCGTGCCTTGCTACAATTTGCCGAAGGCGCACAAACTTATGCTCGCGAAGGGTTATGGACCGCGAATGGAAATTCAGCGCGATGGTTATCTGGCGCTGCTGGCGCGCGCGTCTTCGAGACCCGAGATACCGTCCGGGATCCGGGCTGCAGCATAACTCTCAAGAAGGTAGGCCGATGGATTTCAACTACAGCCCAGAAGACGAAGCATTTCGACGCGAGCTCCGCACCTGGCTCGAGGCCAACCGGCAATTCGCTCCCGGCGCGGTCAGTAACATGGCCCGCGAGACCGAGGGACAATGGGAAGCCCGCGTTCGATGGCACAAGAAGCTCAACGAGGGCGGTTGGGTCGCGGTCAACTGGCCCAAACAGTACGGCGGACGCGGCGCCACCGTAATGCAACGAGTGATCTTCCGCGAGGAGCTTGGCCGGCTTCATCTATCCGAACCAATGACCGGGATGGGAATCGGATTGCTGGGACCGACCTTGATGCACTGGGGCACCGAGGATCAGAAGCGGCGGCATCTGCCCGCTATCCTCAAGGGCGAAGAGATCTGGTGCCAGGGATACAGCGAGCCTGGCGCGGGCTCCGATCTGGCCTCGGTCCAGACCCGCGCGGTCGAGGATGGCGATTACTTTGTCGTCAATGGGCAGAAGGTGTGGACCTCCGTGGCTCATCACGCCGACTGGATCTTCGCGCTGGTGCGCACCGATCCCGACGCACCCAAGCACAAGGGAATCAGCTATCTGCTGATCGACATGCACACGCCCGGGGTAAAGGTGCGGCCACTGGTACAGATGACCGGTGGACGCGGCTTCAACGAAGTGTTCTTTGAAGACGTGCGCGTGCCGAGAAGCAATATCGTGGGCGAGAAGAACAACGGCTGGCAGGTCGCGATGACGACCCTGATGTTCGAGCGCGGCGGCGGGGCCGGCCAGGGCGGGACGCTGGCGGAAGTCAGAGAACTGGCTGATGTCGCTAAGCGGCTGCCCCGCAACGGCGGGAGCGCATGGGACGATTCAAGTGTGCGCCAGAAAATCGCCGAGTTCGCATCCGAAGCGCTGGCGCTCAAATACACCGGCTATCGTCAACTCACGCGTCAGCTCAAGGGATTGCCGCCGGGGCCGGAGGGCTCGATGATGAAGCTGTGCGGCACCGAGCTGGCGCTCAAGATCGCCTCGTATGCGATGGAGTTGCTGGGACCGTACAGCCAATTCGAATACGGCGCTCCCTTTGCGGTCGATCACGGCCGATGGTCGTTCAGGATGCTGGCGGCGCGCGGCCCGACAATCTTCGCGGGCACCAATCAGATCCAGCACAACATCATCGGCGAACGCGTCCTCGGCCTGCCGAAGGGCGGGTGAATCATTGCTGTTCGAAACACGCTCCCAGAACGTAGTAAATTGTCTCCAGGGACGGTAATACAAACCAATTGTGACTCCCAAATCCGATCGCCAGGAACAAGCCCCAGACTGAAAACACCGTGCCTACATACTGAGGATGCTTCAGCAGTGAAAAAGGAAACCCGCGGCACCATGGAATCTCGTAACCGTATCGATTGCCGTAGAATACTCCTACGCTTCCCAGCCGATAGAAGACGCTGAAGTTCAGAATCTGCCCGCCGACGATCAATGCTCCTCCCGCCACCTGAGCCAGTGTCCCTCCAGCGAGCGGGGAAAACGCGCCGTACCCGTTGTAGTAACACCAGCCGGCAAACACCGCGAGCTGGACGGCTTTGAAGCAGTAAAAGAGCCTCCGCAGGACTGCCACCGGCTCTCCGAACGAAGCCACCAACGGCCGAGCGCAAAAGCCGCGAAATGATTCCGGGAAGTGCCAGACCCAAATGTAGCAAATGCGCTCGAGGCTCAGCAGAGCTGCGGCGGCCAGAAAGATCCGCAGACTCATCTTGCTTCACCTCTTTGCGCGGCTCCGAGTCCCAATATCCTGTAGGGACTGGAATAGTAGGCACCAATGTCAGTGAAGGGATCGGTTACCAGCTTGACGAACCAGATCATCGACGTTCGAAAGTCGTGTTCCCAGACCAAGATAGAGGACGCGCCCAAATACCACGGCCAACGTCAGCAAGAACCACTGCTGGGCGACCGCCGCACTTATCGCAGTGAGAGTCTCGAAACTCAAGGAACCGGCTCTCAGCAATTGAATGACCGGAATCAAAAGATATGCCGCCACGATGATCGACTTGTTCCGGGTGTTGAATCCCAGAAGCGCTTCTTCCTTGTCATGACACGGAGGCTCCAGTATTGCGTGTCCGAACTGCCGGACAAACAGCGCGGCCAGACCGAGGCCCATTGCGCGCGTCAGATTGGAAAACGCCAGGAAATAGCAATAGATGAAGACGCTCGAACTGAGCAGATGAAACAACTGGTTGATCAAGTTGCTATGCGATGCGACATGATCGTCCGCCTTCCGTTGCATCACTTCCGTGTAGAAGCTCGTTAGAGGTTTGGGAAGCTGCAGTAGGCTCCCTGCCATCTCACGAATCAGGTTGTTTCGCATTATTTTGTCCCTCCCGGGCTGTTGCTCCTCATTCAACCACCATCCATCGCTTTTCATTTTGCGAGCCGCGTTGATTAGGGCTTCCTGCAGCGTCTGATAGTCTTGGGCAGAGAAATCCAGGCTGCTCAGGCAGCGGCCGGTCCCAACCCAACTCAGCGTGATGTTTTCCGCGCGAAGATAATACTGAAGCAGCCAGTTGTAGCGGCCGGGTTCCTTGAACAGGACAGTCCACACGGTTGCGAGGTTGACGACCCTGATGGGCAAAGAAGCCTCAGCGAAGCTTTGATTGCTCGAACGAACCCAGTCCTCGCAGCGCTGATTGGCTTCCCGATAGAGCTGGGCCGTGTCCGGCTGCACCAGCCACTTGAGAAATTCGTTCATGGCTCCCATCACGGCCGGATGGGCCGAAAAGGTCCCTACTACGTAAGCCAGACGCATGGGATGTTCGCGATCGAACCGTCGCATCAGCGCCGCCTTACCGCAGACCAATCCGATCGGCATCCCGCCCGCGACCGTCTTCCCGTAGACGGCCATGTCGGCCCGGACGCCGAAAAACTCCTGCGCACCGCCCGGAGCCAGGCGAAAGCCGGTGAATACTTCGTCGAAAATTAATGGGATTGCACACTCAGTACAGACCTCGCGCAATGCGTGTAGCCATCGTGCGTAGCTGGAAAACGAGTCTTGAGTTTTGCGTACTCCACTGGTCAGCAGGATAGTATCGCTGGGGGGCGGCTGATTAGGATGGAAGGACTGAACGGGATTGATCAGAACTGCCGCGATCTCTTTCGCCCGCCGCCGAATCACAGCAAGCGAGGCGGGATTCATGTCCTTCAGGGTCAGACAATCGTCGATGCTTCGTTCGCTGCCGAGCCCCGGTTGCACGCCGTCCCACCAACCGTGATAGGCGCCCGAGAAGCCCACAATCAGCTTTCTGCGAGTATTGAACCGTGCCATCCGAACTGCGGCCATCACTGCTTCGGTGCCGCTCATGTGAAAGGACACTTCGTCCATACCCGAGATGGATTTGAGAAGCCTGATATTGTCGGCGACGATTGGATGAAGCGGTCCCAGAACCGGGCCGAGATCTTTCACTCGTTCCCATCCCTTTTCCATCCACTCCTTGTAGCGGTCGAATCCCGCCACGTTGAGTCCGTACGAGCCGCTCACATCCAGGGTCCAGTGACCGTCAAGATCGCGTAGCTTGGGGCCGTCGGATGCAGTCACCACTGAGCAGAGATTGAATCTTTCCCGCATCAAGCGCATGAACGGGAAGGGAACCCGGTTGGCATCAGTAAAGCGCAGGTCGGAAAAGCTCTCCCGGACCTCGTTTCCCCACGCAATCGAGTTCGCAAACCTGGTCTGGAGAAAACCCGCCAGACGCTCGATAGCCTGTTTGCGAAGCTCGACCCATCGCGCGCCCGCTCCGTCGGCTCGCAGAAACTCTTCGGCCGAATAGTCACGGGACTTAACCCATTTCGAGAGGTGCCGCGAAAGCCGGGGAGTCAGCGCGAGTGCCCGCAGAGTCAGAAGCTCCGTGGCGAGCTTTCGTACGACGGCAGCGGCCGAGATCATCAAAAGGAACAGTACCAGCACGATCCAACCGTGATCCCAGCCCGGCTTCAAACGCCCGTTTGAATCAAGGCCGAGATTCGCGACTAGTCCTTGCACGGTCTCCATCGCCGACATTTCCCTGTCCTCCTCTCGCGCTTATGCCGCCAAAACCGGGTCGATAGCCGTGTCCGTCTCCTGGCGAGCGCCGGTCAGCAAGCCTTCAAACCTTTCCACCACGCGCGGCCAGTTCGCAGAGGCTATATAGTTACGTGCCTGCCTTCGCATGCGGTTGAGCAGTAGCGGTTCACGCATCAGCATCGCTGCGGAAGCGACGAAAGCCTTCGCGTCTCCGTAGGGCACCAGCACGCCGGTTTCGCCATGTGTAATGTGGACTCTCGCGGCTGCGTAGTCATAGGCGATCACAGCCAGGCCGCTTGCCATCGCTTCCAACGTGACGTTGCCGAAGGTCTCGGTCTCGCTGGGAAACAGGAAAACGTCGGCTGAGGCATAGTGCCTGGCGAGCTGGTCGCCGGAATGCACGCCGCGGAAGATGAGATCGGGATAGGCTCTTCGCAGGGCGGCAAGAAGCGGCCCGTCGCCCACGATCACGAACTTGACGCGGTCGTTGATCTTTTTCATCGCATGGTAGGTCTCGATGGCAAGCTTTAGATTCTTTTCCGCCGCCACCCGCCCCACGCAGATTACTGCCAGATCGTTGTCCGACAGGCCCCCACTGATGACGCAGTTCGGCACAGCGGCGTTCCGGGTTGAACAACTGACTATCGACGCCCCGGCCGAGAATACTCACATTGTTGAATCCAAGCATTTGCAGCCGGTCCCGCAGCTCCTGGCTAGCAACCAGGGTACCCATGGTTCGGTTGTGAAAATTACGAAGATATCGAAAGACCATAGACTGTAGCCGGCCCGCCAGGTAGTACTTTGCATAACTCTGATAGTTGGTATGAAATCCGCTGAGTACCGGTAGCCCCAGACGCTGCGCCGCGCGCACGGCCGACCATCCCAAAGGCCCCTCGGTTGCCACATACACCGCATCGGGCCGGCGTTGGGTCCAGCAGCGCAGGAGCAGCCCGCCGGCCGGCAGGCCGAACTGCAACCCCGGGTACCTGGGCAAAGGCAGGCCCCGAACCAATGTGACTTCAGAATCGTAGTTGCTAGGGAAGCAGTCGGCCATCGCCTGTCGCGGCCGAACAACCCGCACAGTATGGCCACGTGCGCGCAGCCCCTTCACCAGATGCGCTAACGTCAGGGCAACGCCGTTTATCTCCGGAGGGTAGGTTTCGGTCACGACGCAAATGTATCGAGACCCCGCCTGCTGATAAGCGGCCGAGAGCGTGGCGGCCATTAGATTGTCGTCTCGCTTGGTTGTTCTGAGGCGATCGTTTGCCGCTCGATGCCCGGTGACTGTCCGGGTTTCCAACTGAGCAGCCGCAGAGCGCCTTGGTAGTCTTCGACCAGGGCGGTGCAGTTTTCGATCCAATCGCCGTCGTTGAGATACAGAATGGGGCCGATGTGCTGTTGCCCAGGCCGGTGGGTATGCCCGCAGACAATTCCGTCCGCGCGCTGCTTTCGAACGATCCGAACAATCTCCCGTTCGTCAGACTCGGTCGCGCCGATGTAGTCGACTGCCCAGGTGACCGGCCGCTTCAAGAAGGCAGACAAACCCCTGTCGGTATTTAGCCGCTCGCGGATAGACCATTCATTTATTCGCAGCGCGAGAGTGTAGGCTTGGCCACCCATTTTGGAGATCCAACTGGCCGAACTAAGTGAGTCGTCAAATTGATGGCCGTGAATCACAAGCAGCCGCCTGCCGTCAGCAGTCACGTGGACGATTTCCGGGTGGATACAGACCGGGCCGAAGAGGAATTCGACCAGATCGAGATTCATTTCGTCATGGTTGCCGGGCAGAAATACCAGCCTCGCGCCGCGATGACGCCAGTTCGCGATCTCCCGCACCACCGCATCCTGAGCCTTGCTCCAATGCCAGGCGCGCCCATGGTTCCAACCGTCTACTATGTCGCCGACGAGGTAGAGGCTCTCAGCCATGTGGCACTGGAGAAAATTCAGCAACGCGTCGGCTTTACACGCCCTGGTGCCGAGATGCAGGTCGGATATCCAGACCGAACGGAACGAAGAAGCTGACGCGGGAACAGGCATCGCCGCGTTGGGCTGCCAGCGCGTCGAGCGCTCAGGGTCGATCAACCGGTCATCATTCATAACAGCCTCCCCAGCCGCTGCCCCACCGGTCTCAGACTTAACCTACTGTACTAGCCAGACGGAAAATCGTCTATGCAGAAATGTGACGAATACTTGAAGATTGTACTATGCAATCATTGATCGCAGCGCTAACGGAGTGCTCCCAATATGTTACGTATTGAAGGAGCCTGTATTACATGGGATGGTTTGGCGGTTACTTGCAAGAGTGCAGTATCAAGTCCCGAAAGCCGCGGATTGTTGCGTAGAAAGACGCTCCGCGGCTAACTTGGGCGCAGCGCGCGGCAGATGGTCGTTCAGGATGCTGGCGGCGCGCGGCCCGGGAATCTTTGCGGGAACCAATCAGATCCAGCACAACATCATCGGCGAACGCGTGCTGGGCCTGCCGAAGGGCGGGTGAAAACGGTCTGACGATTTCTGTGGATTAGAGGTCGAGCGGGTCCAGTTCCCGCACCGCCTGGAGCGAGGAGGATCGCACGCGTGCCGAAGCCTCCCGGAACTGCCGGCGAAGCTCCTCTCGGGAAACGGATTCTTCCAGTAACCTGAGCGAGCGACGAATCACTTCTGTGTCGGACCGGGCTTTGAGCAGCCGTCGCAATCGCCGGATTTGCGCATGCTCGGCCGCGGCAAGCGTGAACGACGATTTCCCAGCGGTACGGAATTTCATGCTTATCTCATGCCTCCGGCGTATCTTCAGCGCAAACGGACGACGGGCGACAAAGCGGGTCTCTCCCGCCTCTTCTCCGCGGAACTACCGGCACTCTGAGTCGATTCCGCGGTCTGAAGGCGTTGTTATCGACGACTCGTGCTATCCGAGTTGGGGCAGATCGTAGACTCGTACGTCCTGCGTGCTCCAAGCTTCGATGACCTTGTTGATGGTGTCGGGTAGCTTGGCGATCGCTTCCAGAGCGCACCCGAACAGTTCGTCCTGGACGGCTGGTCTTACGTTGGGCACGATGATCACCAATCCAGGATGGAGGGCGCTTTTCTCAACCAGCCACTTGAAATCCCTGGCGTTGTTCGTGACGAACACGAACTCCTCTTTCACAATCAGGTCGCGAAGCTGGTAGTCCTTCGCGCCTGCCCTTCCGAGTTCGACAACGTGGTGCGCCTCATATCCGGCAGCTTGTGCGATTTTGACGAGCTCTTTGTGAAGGCACTCGTCAACCAGGAACCTCACGCGGCGGCCTCATTCGCGTGCCAGGGATGCTTCGGCGGGCGACCGCGCCGCGGGTACGCCCTGGAGTAGATACGCGCGAGGTCGAGATTTTCGCGCTTGAGAGTGGGATATCCGGATAGAATTTCTTCTTCGCCGGCGCCTTGGTCCAGCATGTCGGAGATGAGGTAGACCGGGATTCGGGTTCCTCGAATTACCGGGTCGCCGCCACGAATCTCAGGATCACGAACCACCATCCGGCGGGCGCGCTCAAGCTTCGAAAGGCTTGCCCTCACCTGCGCGGCTATGGCTCGAAAGTCAACCACGAGCCCGGCGAACGACATGCTACGTGCTCCGGTCTTTTGCCAGCAGGCAAGAATTGACCGCCGAAGCTCATCTTTGGCCTTGCCGGTAAGCTTTACCAAGCGAGGGTCAAACCCCTTGATCGTGGCCAGATAGAACAGGTCTGGCTCGGTCAGCACTCTGGCCCCGCTCTTTCGGCCGCGCACCAACGGTCCGTCGTCAATCGCCTTTTGGACCGCGCGAACTGGAATTCCGCTTACGACCGCCGCTTCCGACGGAGTGAAGGTCTGCCGCCCGTTCATGCAAAATCCATCCCTTCGACGGGATGAATTATAGCAGACGGCATCCGGACAAACGAGCGTCTCGCAGGACCAACCAGAACTATCTTGATCGCGCTGATGGTGGAGCAGAAGGGATTTGACCCCCCCCGCAAATGACATCTTGTCGGCCTCATCGGGTGAAAGCGTGCCTCGAATGTCGATCTGCCCTGATCCAGGGCCGGCTTCGCACCCTCGACGAACTTGAAGCGCTCAGCCGGCGTTAGAACGCGGCGCTCATCTTCAGGCGAGTTCCCGCCATTTTGCGGCTGTCAGCTCCGATAAAGCCCGGTAGTAGCGCTCGTTCAATTCGTTGGCGCTGGGCTCCGGCCCACCAGGGGAGCCGGCGCACAGATCATTCAAGTGCTCGGCCAATACCGAGGCGATGGCGTGGATGGTCTCGTGGCGGTCCAGTCCCTGCGCAAGCAGCCGCGTACAGGCTGAAGTCACCGCCGGGATATCCATTGCGAGTTGGTTTTCCACTACCGCATGAAAAACCGCATGCACTTCGATTCTTGGCGCTTCGATGCGAGCTTCCGCATGGTAGCTGCGAACCAATCATAGGCGCTCTGTTTCGTCTAGCGACAGCCACTCTGTGGCGTCCGGAGCGACGAGGGGATCGTAGTGTTTCATATCTGGCGTCGGATAGGAGTGGAGCAGAAGGGATT
>Ga0181521_10003884_pt1 | contig 17401 bp, 14 predicted proteins | sample PEATcosm2014_Bin_32_FD_119764 | JGI IMG/M metagenome (GOLD analysis project Ga0181521, IMG submission 119764) | Peatland microbial communities from MTU Mesocosm Facility, Houghton, MI, USA - PEATcosm2014_Bin02_60_metaG | ecosystem: Environmental > Terrestrial > Soil > Wetlands > Peat | place... | reverse complement strand
TCGTATCCTTGTCTTGGAGGACTGTATCGAGTGCAGTCATTTCCTTGCTCCTTTGCAGAGAAGTTTGGAAAGGCCCGTTCTTGCTCAACGGGTCTCGCTTATGCAGTCCTCCATAGTATCTTTGGGGCACAACTGCCGACCGTCTGCTGTTGGCCGGCCTGCGACTGTCGCACCGGCTCGCGAATCATATCGTCACCGACAGCAATGCAGCGCACACCTGTCGTTCGCGGTGGCAATGACCGGTGACACGCCCCAAGCTGACCGATGGAGGCAGGCTGTTCCAGCGGCAGAGGGCGACCCATTTGCGACATTAGGGCCGGCGTAAAGTCGTCGGTCAGCGCCGCCAAAAGCGGACCTTTCGCGCACGGCGAGGCCCGAAACAATGCGTCGCGTCTACGCGCATAACCTCCGACGCTGTCCCGCCGGACCTCAGTCGGCTACATTTCCTCTGAAGTTCGTGAGATTGGCCGACGGCGGGTTTGGATACTTCTTGACCGACTTCTCGTACTCCCCAATCGCCTCGTATACGGGCCCCACGATGAACAGTGAGACGCCGCCCAAATTCAGATCCTCGTGCGGGTCCATCTCGATGTTGTAAATCTTCGGGAAGTACATGCTGTTGCTGCTCGCGTACACTCCGCCGAGCATTTGCTGTCCCGTGCCGGTGAGGGGCATGTCCTTGAAGTAGAAGCGCCACTGCTTCCAACGCGCGGCCACCAGATCCGGGCCGATGAAGGTGAGCAGCGACTCGCGGGCTCCCTTCTCACTCTTGCCGAAGAGCACCGCGCTCTGGTCCACGCCGTCATACGGACGGTCCGTGGGCAGCTTCGCGCCGAGGATGGCCGCGAAGGTCGGCAGGAAGTCCATCTCCGAGAACATGGCGTACGAGGTGGTGTTCGGCGCGATGTGCCCCGGCCAGCGGATGAAGCAGAAGGTCCGGATCGAACCCTCGGTCGCCTCGCCCAGTTCGCCGCGGAAGGGGCCCGGACTGCCCATGTCGGGGGATCCCAGGTTCCCCAGTTCCCTCAAAATCCAGCCACTTGGCCCGTTATCGGAGGCGAACACCACGATGGTGTTTTCGTCGATCTTGAGTTCCTTGAGTGCATCGAGCACCTGGCCGACGTGATAATCGCCCTCCATCATCTTGTCGCCGTAATTTCCGATGCGGGATTTCCCCGCAAACTGCTTCGACGGGTAATTGGGAGCGTGACCCATTGAGAACGGCAGATAGACGAAGAACGGCTTGCCTGTCGCCGCCTGTCTCCTCATGAACTCGATCGACCGATCGGTCAGCTCGTTGTCGATCTCCGCACGCACGTCGGGCGTGAAGGCTTTCACGCGCTGCACCGGCCCACCGGCCTTCTGCTGCTCGATCCAGGGCCCTTTCTCGATGAGGGCTGCTTCGGGCACATCCAGGGAGTGTGTCATCGCGATCAGCGGGGCGGTCACTGCGTCGCTCCACGAGGTGTCCGGTGGAATGCCATAGAACTCGTCGAAGCCGTGCGCGATCGGCACGGCCTGCGCATTGCCGCCCAGATGCCACTTGCCGAAGATCGCGGTCGCGTAGCCGGCGTCCTTAAACAGCTGCCCCATGGTGTAGGCCTTTGCCGCCAGTTGGAAAGGGCTGCCCGGCGAGCTGAGCAACGAGAGACCGTTTCGGATCGAGTATTGCCCCGTCATGAGCGCGGCGCGCGACGGGGTGCAGGCGGGCTCGACGAGGAACTGCGTGAGACGCAGCCCCTCGCGCGCGAGTTGGTCGGATCGAGGCGTCGGGTATCCGCGCAGCTCGCCGCCGCCATAGGGCCCAAGATCTCCGTACCCCACGTTGTCGGCAAGGATGAACACGACGTTGGGCTTCTTGTCGGCTGCCTGTGCCAGAGTAACCGCACCGCAGAGCGCGATCGCCAGGAGAGCGCCGATCAGTGCCATGGGCATTTGGGTCGAAACGAATTTGGTGTTCATGGTCGCGTATCCCCCGTATCCGTTTGTTCAAAGGCTCGTTACATTGGCTGTGGACATGCCTGTTTGCTGCTTCGGTGCTTCCTTAAGTGTCACGCTTCCCGGTCACCGCGTTACTAATCGCGTTATGAGGGTGCTCGTGGACGAATACGCCTAAAACCGCGCACGAAACCGGATTCCGACTACGGTGATCGTGTCGACATTCGTGAGACCTAGCCCGGATGAGCTCAGTGTCTTTTTGAGCGCCGGATCGATGACCTGAAGGTCGGCTGATGCGGTGAGCCACTTCGTGATCGAGGCGTTGTAGTACATCTCGAACGCGTTCTCGTTGTCGAGGCCGAGGTTGAGTTTCTGGCGCAGGAAGGGTAGAAAATCGTCGCTGAAATGGGTTTGTGCAAACCCCAGCCCGAAGCTGTCGTCGAGGCGGCCCGGCACCACTCCCTTGCCGCCGATCCCTGCGATCAAGGCGTACTTGATAGGGTTCGGGTTACCGGCGGAGGCTCCATAGGAAAAGAACACGCCAATTCCGTGCTTTGGATCGCCTGCGGGCTGCCAGAAATATTGATCGAAGGCATAGTAGGCGGTCGAAGTGCTGTTCACACGGTTGGCAGGCTGGGTGGGCACAAGTAGACCCGGAAAGAATCGCGCGAGAATCTGCTCCAGGATCGGGCCGGGATCCCCGAGCCGGGGAAACCTCTCTTGCAAAAGTAAGGTGGCGATGTTCGACGGATCCTGGTTGAGCGAATAGCGATCCTTGTCGCTCCACGAGAATCCGAGATTCTGATGACCGACGAGCCCGTACGGCTTGACGGTCAGCTGGCCACTGCCAAGCACCGTCGCACCGTTGTCAAAGGCATTGTTCAGGTCGTTGCTCGTTGCCGTCCCGTCCGCGTCCAGCGCAAGCGCCGACAGGACGATGTCATCGGTCGGCAAAAAGATGACACCACCTCCGAACGCCGAGAGCGGAACCTGCTCCAGTGTCATGGGAAAGACGAACGCGGCATTAAGAAACTGCGTGCTGTAGTCGCCGTAAAATTCTTGTTTGCCTAATGCGAGCGTATTGAACTTGCCGATGACCAGACCAAATTTCTCGCTGAGGAACTGCATGAATGTCGCGTTCGTCAGCGCCGTCGTGCGGTCGTCCGGTGCGGGAAACAAGGCGGCGGTGTTGACCGGCACGATGTTGCCGGCCTTGCGGTAGATGTTGGTGCCAAAGCCGCTGTCGGCCGAGATGTTGAAAAAGCCACCCGGCCACAGGCCCAGCTTGTCCGTGTCCACGTTGAGCGTGTAATCGGCGTTGCCCCAGGCATCGGCGCCCGTGTTGCGGCCGCCGCTAACTACGTCCATGGGGGTTTCGAGCAGATCCACGTCGAACACGACCCCCTTCTTGCCCAGATCATCGCGCAACCCACCCCAGTCACCGGTGAGCCGGGGTCGGGACTCAAGGTCCCCGCCCCAGGTGGGGGGCACCGGCACCGGCTGCGCGTTGGCCGAATGCCAAACGAAAAGGACAACGAGGCCAAGGAGGCCTATCGCTGCCTTCAGGCTGCTGCCTATGCCAGTTCGACGCACCTAGCAATCCTCCTCTATCACGCGGCCGCGGCTATGGCCGCGATGCACGAGGCGAATATTCTTTCCATCTGGCTCGCGTCGATGCCGCCGGCCGCACCAATGGCTACGATCTGCGTGCGCGGTGCGCGCTCGCCCCATTCCTCGTCCAGGGAGATGTCCACTCGCCTGCCGACGACCTGCAGCACCGCCCGCCGCTGTGGCGCGTCCGTGGTGTAGACGAACCCTTTGGCCCGGTAAATGGTCCCCGGCAACTTGCGCATGGATTGCCGCAACGCCTCCAGCGCCAGCGGCCGGTCCGTCTCGTAGCTCCAGGTGCTGAATACCTTCGAGTGGTCGTGCCCATGGTGGTCGTCCTGGCAGCTCGGGTCGTTGCAGCTGTGCTCAACGGCGTGCGAGTTGAGGCCCGCTCGAGCCGGATCGAACCGCCCGACTCCCAACAGGATCTCGTAGGGCACCTCGCAGTAATTGGTCTCGACGATGCGAAGACGGCTGAAATTATCGTCGAGCCACGCCCTGACCTTCTGGACTTGCTCGAGGCCGGCAAGTCCGACTTTATTCAGAATCAGCATGTCCGCAAAGCCGACCTGGCGCAGCTTGAGCTCCATCAGGGGCGGGTACTCGGGGTGCGCGAAGACCTGGTCCGCGTCCACCACGCAGGTGACGCTGTCCAGCCGGATTCGGTCCCGAATATTCGGATCGGTGAAGGTTGCGAAGATCCCGGCCGGATCGGCGACTCCACTGGCTTCGAGCAGGATGTATTCGACAGACTCTGGGCGTGCGAGCAACGCCTCGACCGACTCGACGAGGTCGTCGCGAATCTGGCAGCAGACGCAGCCGTTGGCCAGGCTGATCATGTTGTTGTCCACCCCGACGACGAGTTCGGCGTCGATGTTGATGGAACCGAAGTCGTTGACCAGGACCCCCACGCGCAGGCCGTGATTCCCGGTCAGGATGCGATTGAGCAGCGTCGTCTTTCCCGCCCCGAGAAAACCGGTCAGGATCGTTATCGGAACGGCATTGCCATTGTCGTCGATGAGTTCCATTGCGCTAGCCTTCTGCTCGAGAGGTCGTCCGCCCGGAAAAGAACCGGGATCATCTGCGACGGGCCCGGAGCACCCGGACGCGACGGGCGCGGGTGGGTTCCGGGACCAGACCGCTATTTCTTGAATTTACTGATATCAATTCCCATCACCTTCGCCATCTCGACCAGATCGACATATTGCGGGTTCGGGAGCGTGGTAATCGGCTTACGGTAAACGTTGGGCGGATAGTATTTCTTCGGATCGATCTCGAGGTCGCGCGTCAACTTCTCCTGTTGTTGCTCGCGTGGCAATCTGGGCTGCGGGACAACGCCCTGGCCCGTGGCAAGCGGCAACGGGTCGCCGAAGAGCAGGGTGGGGTTCGGCAAGGGCTGGCCGGAGAATCCAGGCAGCACGGCGTCCCGTTGCCAGATCGCGTCCTTGGTCACATTAACCGTCACCACGTCCGGCGCGCCGTACAGGAAAAGCCCTTTCCAATGGGCGCGAATGTCCGCGGTTTGCTCGTTGAGCGTGTCGTCGTCGAACGCGAGGTGCGTGGCCATACCGACGCGCGGGTTGACCTGATTGATGAGGTAGCCCGTGGCATAAGCCACAGTGTGGTGAATGTCCACGGTGTAGTTGAAGAGGAACTCGGGAAGCCCATACTTGAGCTGGTTGAGACGCGCCAGATCGGGTTGGAGCTCTGTGACAAAGACATCGACACCCTTGGCATACTTGGCCGTCAGCTCGTCAGGCCGCCCATCGCCAGTCCACACGAAGGAAAGACCGTTCCAGTCCAGACGGTAGGCCGAGGCGCCGTCCTTGGCGTGCGAGCGGCGCCAGTGGCGGACCGTGACGCCGTTCTTGTTGTAGCAGATGCCGTTCTCGTCCTTCCAGTCGAACTCGTTGACCTCAATCTCGTAGCCGTCCCCGATGGGGCAGGCGTCGAAGGCTTCCAGGTGCCACTTTAGCATCTGCTTCATGCCCGCGACCATGCCCTTGGTCCCGAGTTCCGGGGTGCGTCCAGAGGGTCCGGTGACCCTTAGCGGCATCTTCCACCGCCCCCCCCACGCCGAGAATGGCAGCAGATAGGAAAGATCGTGGTAGTGGTCGACGTGCAGGTGGGTAATGAAGATGTCGTTGATACTCGGAACCGGGACGCCCATGGCGAGGATGTTCTTGACGCAGCCAGGGCCGAAGTCGAAGAAGAAGCGGTCGCCGTTGCCCAATTCCACCATGATGGCCGTGCCGGCCTGGTCGCGCCGAGGCGGGAAGGGGCAACTGCCGACGAACGAGATGCGCATCTCGTCCTTCCCCAGCTGCTCACTGCCCGGGAAGTAGTTCATTCGACTGCGCACGGACGGCGTTGGCTGGTAGTACGGCGGGAACTGCAGACCGGTGCCCGGCCCGCCCCCGTACGGATTCACCGGCTGTGGATCTGACTGCGCCTGCGCAAGAGCCGGGTCGGCAGCAGAGACGCCAATCGCTGCCGCACCCGCGATTGCGCCTCTGAGCATGTCGCGTCGGCTTAGGTTGGGTTGGGCTGGAATCTTCGTGTCGTCGTCGCTTGCCATGTGTGTTCTCCCCTTAAAAACCTCGACTGTTTTGCTGATAAAAACGGTCTGGAAGCGCATAGCGCGGCTTGCAATCTTGCCGTTGAGCTACGCGCAGCCACCTCCAGCGTCGATAACACCGCTTTGGCCCTATAGCGCAGTGAAACCAACCGCGGATTTCATGAAAATCGATATCGCCCTCCCCCGGAGTTCATGGCGACATACCTCCAATGGCTGCGCCGATCGCCGCCAGCAACGCTTCATCGTTTACAGGCTTGCAGAGATAGGCCTTCGCGCCCAATTGAATGGCCCGCGCGCGGGATTCGGAAGTGTCGTGTCCAGTGATAATGACGACCGGCACCGCCGCGTGGCCGCTGGCAAGCGCGCCCTGAACGTCGAATCCGCTCATTTCCGGCATATGAAGGTCGAGCACAACGCAGTCCGGTTCATGGTCCTCGATCGAGCGTAAGAATGCCTCGCCGGACGCGAAGGTCTCAACCGCGAAACCGGCGGAGGAAACAAGTCGCGTCAAGGCAACGCGGACGTCCGTATCGTCGTCCACCACGGCTAGCAGCGGTACGTCACTTCCCATCTTGATCGCACGGTATCAAACGCAGGCATCCGATCCAACTGGACCTTAGTCCAGGTTTCGGGCGCGACGCCCGCGAGGGAACCTAGCTCAGGTCCTGGGCGTCGAGGCAACGCCCGCGCGCTCGGCCAGCTTCACCAGATCGGCAACGACGCGCACGCCCATCTTGCGCATCAGGTTGGCGCGATGGAATTTGATCGTCTTCTCAACCGTGCCGAGCTCGGCGGCGATCTGCTTGTTGAGCCGTCCGGCGACGATCTGCTCGAGAACTTGGCGCTCCCGTTCGGTAAGGGTTGCAAGGCACTTCTCGATGTGCTGTTGCTCCCCACGCGCGCGTCGCAGCGCCTCGTTGCGAGTCAACGCTACCTGAACCGCAGCAATCAGCTCAGCATCGTCGACCGGCTTGGTAAGGAAGTCTGCCGCGCCATGCTTCATCGCCTGGACGCTCTTTGCGATGTCGCCGCGGCCGGTGAGAAAGACGATCGGCAGCAGGCTCGTCTCCTGTTCCAGCACCCGCTGCAGCTCGAGCCCGCTCAAACCTGGCAGCTGGAGGTCGAGCACTAGACAACCCGGAGCGTTCCGGTCGCAGCGCTCGAGAAACACGTGGGGCGATGCGAACGTGGCAACGTTCAGTCCAACGGACTGGAGCAGCCGCTCGATCGCCTGCAACACATCGGGATCATCGTCGACTACGTACACCGTTGGCGTCGGTTCACTCATCGACATCAGCCTCTCTGCGCCGGCAGTTCGCAGTGCAGTGTCGCACCTCGATCCGCATTGTTGGTCGCCCAAAGGCGCCCACCATGAGCCTCAACAATTGATCGGCAGATGGCCAGACCCAGACCCATGCCGCGCGCTTTGGTAGTCACGAACGGCTCGAATATCCGTTCGAGATCCGCCGACGGAATGCCCGTGCCGTGGTCGGCGACGGAGACCTCGACGTCGCCCTGCGCGGTCGCTCCCGTTCGCACCAACAGTCGACGGTCCTTTTCCCGGCCGTCCATGGCATCGCACCCGTTGATCACGAGGTTTAGCAACACCTGCTGCAGCTGGTTCCGATCCCCGCTCACGGCCGGCAGCGCATCGACGAGGTCCGTGTTGACCGTTACATGCCGGTTCAGCAAGTCGCTGCGCATCAGCCGCAGCGATTCCTCAACCACCTCGTTGATGTCGAGCCGATGACGCTGCGCCTCCTCCTTTTTTAATAGAGATCGGAGCCGCTCAATCACTGCACCGGCGCGGCGGTCGCTCTTCACGATGTCGGTGAGGATTTCCGCGAGCTTGTCGACACGCGGCGGGCTGTGCGCGAGAAACCGCTGCGCCGCCTGGGCATTGCTCAGAATAGCCGTCAGAGGTTGGTTGAGCTCATGGGCGAGCGATCCGGACAACTCGCCCAACATCGCGACACGGGACAAGTGCGCAACCTCGTCTCGCTGGCGGGCTGTTTCCCGCTCCATTTGCCTGCGTTCGGAGATGTTGACGACCGACACCAGTACGAACGATCCTTCCTCGGTCGGCAACGGACTGACTGCGATTTCCACCGGGACTTCGCCGCCGTCGTTCCGACGCGCGAACAGGTCACGTCCCGCCTCCATCGCCCGCGGTCGCGCCTCTCTTGCGGAGGCCTGCCGCAATCCCGAGTGCGGCATGCGAGAGTGTTCCGGAATCAACATCTCGAGCGGCTTTGCGATGAGTTCCGCGCGCTGGTAGCCGAACAGGATCTCGGCCTGCGCATTGGCGAGCCTGATAATGCCTTTATCGTCGACCAGAAGAAGCGCGTTCGGGACCGCTTCGACGACCGCACGGAAGCGTTGTTCGCTTGCGCGGAGCCGCGCCGCAAGTTGCGCTGCCGCGATCACATCCCAGCCGAGCTCGTAGCCCATCGCCAGGATGACAATGAAAACTCCCGGCATGACGATCGTGGGGGCGTGGACCAGCCCAAAGGTGATCAGGGTCGTAAAACCCGCCGCGGCGGTAATGCAGACTGCGAGACTACTTCCGACGATGGCGGCGCGGCGGCGCGCGTCAGGACCGCCACGACGCCAGAGCGTGATGGAGGCATCAACGACGAAGGCGACAAGGAGCACGTTGGTTATTTGGGCCACGATCACCCACGGATTAGCGACACCGACCGGACCTGAAACGACGGCGCCTCCCCAGAGCATCACCTGATCGAGCGAGTAAACCTCGCGAAAGTTGAGGTTCACGCCGGTCATGAAATTCAGCCCGAGCGCCAGGAGCCTGAATCCGGAGGTCGCGTACGCGAGCCACAGCCTTCCAGCATCGAAATAGAAATGCACGAACCAGACAATCGATAACACCCCCACGGTGAGCGGCACGTGCGCCCAGCGCAACGCGCTGGCGTAGCTGGCAGGGGATTGCGCCTGCATCATCGCCAACTCGAATGCACCGAAGGTGGTGGCCGAGACCGTCAGCACGAAAAACAGCAGATGGGCATACTGCGATCTTTGCCTGAGCCAGACGAAAAGATGGATGACACCGAGCGTCAGACTCGCTGCGGCCATCATGATCCAGGCGACTTCGACCCAGTTCATCCTGTCGTTGACACGGAAGTTGCGGTTGCCAGGCCGGCGAGCACTAACTACAACGCAACTACAAGGCTCAAAAGGCTTGACGCCACGCCGAGAGAGGCAATGGCCACATTCACATTCCCTGCGTCAAAACCCCCAAACTACAAACCGCGCGGCAATAGTTTATTGGCGCCAGGCGGTTTCTCCATGCGGCATCCGTTCTGTCCCGGACCAGTCGGAACTGTCTAGGCGTCTAGCCATGCCCGGCGGAATATTACCCCGTGGCGCCGTGACGACCAGCCAGGGCATGACGCAATGACAGCTTTCACGTGAATTAGGAGGCAAGGCCGACGGACCGCTTTCGGCCGCGTCCGGCAGATCGCAATGACCGGTTCACCAATCTGTCAAAGACTGCTGCTCAGCGCAATGCGGACTTGATCGGTGCCAACGACCGCTCCTCGTTGCATTGCAGACCCCGCGCCTGGGCTCCGTCAGCGGACCCATTTTCGAAAAATCGACCCTTTGGCGTCTTTCGCGAGTGTCCCCTTTCGGGCGGCCAAAGTGATGTCACATCGAACCGCACGTTGCAAGAAATCAAGGCTCTGTCGAAGACACGAGACGGTTGCGACGGCCCGCGTCAATCGAAGCCAAGCTTCATGAACTTCGCAGGAGCTCGTCCCACCTTTGGAAAATGACAACCCACCCACACGCACACGGCCTGAAGCACGGCGAGTAGCGCTATGCCCCTTCCTGTCAGACTCTATTAAAAGCGGACGGCATTGGTTTGATAGGCACGCTTTTTGACCAGGCCACCGGCCTCGAGCTGGGCCACTCGATCCGTCAGCACGTTTGCAGGCAACGCCGCCGGAATACACCCATCCTCGCCCAAGCGGGTTTCTGGTGTGTGCCATGGGGCACACCGTACCGATAAGAATTGCGCGTGATGCGCTCGAAGGCAAAATGCCATCGCGAAGGCTGGCGTAAGTGTTTGGTAAATGGCGTCCCGGAGAGTTTGAAGCCACGACCCCTTGGTCAAAGCCAAGGATGCGATCCTCAGGAAATGCCGTAAAAACAAAATCCTAAATGCTGCTCCCTGTGCCACAAACGGCCAGTTATGCCCTTTGTGGCACTGCGTTCTTTTTTACGATGCTCTAACTCATTGATATATGGCGCGCCCGGCAGGATTCGAACCCACGACCCCTTGGTTCGTAGGCGGATTTGGACGGTATGAATGTCTTTGAAATCAATGCCTTGCAGCGCTTGCCGTTTTCGATTCCAGTCTATTTACGGCACAGATCCGTCACACCCAAGGTGGCTATGTCGCAAACGGCGTCAATGAATTTGTCAACGTCCGCTCTTGCATGCGGAAAGCGATCTTCTTTTGGCGCAATCGACCCTGAGGGACATGCGCCGTCGCCAAGAGCGGACATGCCCAATCGTCAATACGGATTTCAATCGATAGAAGGGAAGCGGCTGCGGAAGTAACTAGGCAGCGGTGAAGATCTGGCAACTATCGAGCCTTATTCGCCAGACTCGCTATCCCGCCGCTGCGCGCTGACCGCCATCACGCTCGCACAGCAGATGCGACGCGTTGAACCGTCCGTGAAAGTGCGTACAGCTTTGACAAGCGCGGACGCGAGCGGGTGACTCGGTTTGCTATGGCTTGAAATGATGCAGCCCCGTCTGGCCCATCCGTGCCCCCCCGTCACTGCTGCTCTGCATGGCGTCGGTTTGAGACGAGTCAGTCGTCGCGATTCACCACTTTCGTCCCCTCCGGAAGGGGCACGTATCCACAAATCCGGCCATGTTCAATATCAATGCAGCGCTCGTGACCTGGTCCAGGATCCTGGTTCCCGTAGAAGCCACGCACTCTCGCATTGATCTTCGTGCATCGCCCAAATCCAACCGCAGCCAACTCCATGGGATGCAAGGAACCCATGAGGTGAAGCGTGCCGGTCAGGACTATCTCCTCCCTACCTTCCGGATTGCGGGCGACTTGGTAGCGGATGCGAGTGTCATTGACCAAGAGCGGAGTCACGCCGCCGTTTGGTCCTGTTGCAATTCCACAGTTTTTGCACATCCAGTCTAGGGTATCTTCCGGACAGTGAACCTCGAAATCGACGAGATCAAGCGCCTTGCCGCGTATCGGTATCCGCTCCTGCGGCTTCGAGCTATCGAGGATCGGCCTATACGGCAGAAACCCCTTAAGATGGTCGTTCGGCGGCGGTTCGCTTGCAGCCGCACTGCCGACCGCGAGCACGGGGCGATTCAACATCCGAGGGTCCGCGAACTTATCAAATAGAAATTGCTGCGTCCATTTTGCCAATGTCAATTCTTCTCGATCAGTCGTATATCGCGTGTATTGTTTCTGAACGCTTAGGCCGACTGCCGTCAGCGCAAGTAACAACGCCACCCAGCCGAGCCTTGTCATTCTCCGGTGGGTGAGCTTCGCCAGCAGAATATTTCGACGGTCAGCCTCGACCTTCTCGTAGGTTTCGCCGAATAGCGCGAGGCCGAACGCGAGTGTTCCAGCGGCCAATGCCGGCCACGAAACGACGTCTGCCAGGTCGAACTCGATCAGTCCGAGGGAACTTATAACGCTGGCTAGGTTCATGTCAGACGACCTCCACGAAAACCCGAAGTAACCGTAGCGCGGCGGACAAAAACGGCACCCAAGCATTGTGCATGCCGTCGGCGGCTGTCGACAATTTCTACTCGCTGTCGATACATGCGTATCAGCCGCATTCTCAGGTCGCCCCCGAACATTTACCCGCTCTTGACCGATAGCAGCGGTTGGGCACAACTATGGCACAGCTCGGTCGCAACTCTCTGATTCCGTTGATGGTCTAGGCGGTTCGTAGCCAAGGCAGCGAATCCCGAATTTTTCATTAAAACCAATACCTTAGTCAATTTTCCCTGTGTAACACTTTGCCCGTTTTGGCCAGGTTAAGACCTTGTTTTGGCTGGTTTCCAGCCTCTTCAATTGCACAACACTCCGGCTCGTAACATTCCCTTGTAGGAATAATCCATCTAGCCATATTGCCGTCATTGGCGGGGCATTCCCTCGAAAAAAATCGGCTCTTAGCCAGCAGGCTTGACCATATGCATATTATATGCATAATAGGCCATGGAGATCGAATTCGATCCATCCAAAGCCAAGGCGAACTTAGCTAAACACCGGGTCAGCTTCGCGCACGCCGAACAAGCACTCAGGGACCCATTGGCCGTAACAATAGAAGACCCTGACGCCGAAGGTGAACGCCGCTTCGTGACGCTAGGCATGGATGCGCTGGGACGTATCTTGGTTGTCGTGCACACGCCTCGCGGCAATCGAATTCGTCTCATATCGGCACGCAAGGCCAGTCGCGGCGAAACGGAGCAATACCATGCGTAAGGAATATGACTTCAGCAAAGGCAGGCGAGGCCCAGTTGTGCGGTCGACGGGAAAGACGCGCATCACGATCATGATCGATGACGACTTGATCGAGCACTTTCGCGAAGCTGCAGAAAGTTTGGGTACCGGGTACCAGACAATGATTAACTCCGTGCTAAGGGCGGCCGTCGAGGGCGCAAAGGGCAAGGGCTCAGAGGACAAACCTCTCACAGCATCGACGCTCCGAAAAATTCTCCGTGAGGAATTACAGGCGTCCTAGGTTGACGCAACGGTCCAATCGGCCCACAAGCCGACATTGATGACCGGGGCAAAGAACCTGCGCGCGGTCCAACTGCTGCTGGGCCATAGCAAGATCGAAAGCACTGTCCGATACTTACGAATCGAGGTCAATGACGCCTCAGAGATGGCGGAGCAAACCGAGGTCTGATTAGGCTGGGGGAGCGACACGCTTGGCCCCCGTAGCCAAGCTGGGTGCGGGGCGCTTACCTCCACAAAGCGGTCATGCCGGAGGCGGGAAAGCGGACGCCGACGGTCCGCCTCGGTTGCTTTCGTGAGAAACTAAAGGCAACGATACGAAGACGCTGCTCATCCTCAACGATGCACCATACGGCAGTGAGCGCACGTATAACGGCGCGAGGCTGGCCAGTGCCCTGGCCAAGCAAGCGGATAGCGAGGTCCGCATGTTCCTTATCGGTGATGCCGCCGCAGCCGCCCATCGGCAGCAGAAAGTACCCAGCGGCTTTTATAACCTCGAAGTGATGCTAGGTTCCTTGGTGAACCACTCCGGCGTCATCGGTGTGTGCGGCACCTGCATGGACGCTCGCGGAATTACCGTGGCGGACCTCATTGAAGGTGCACACCGCAGCAGCATGGACGAACTGACGAAATGGACCGCCTGGGCCGAAAAGGTTCTGGTGTTCTGAGACAAGAGACCATTTTCTCTGGAAACGGTCGAAGTGAACGCAGGATTGGAACTCATGAACTCCAAATCGCATTGGGAAAAGGTCTATCGAACGAAACTCCCAACCCAGGTCAGTTGGTATCGCCCGCACTTGGACGTGTCGCTTCAGCTTATTGAGGAAGCCGCTCCGAACCGCGATGCCCATGTGATTGATGTCGGCGGCGGTGAATCAACGTTGGTCGATGACCTGCTGGCTCGGGGGTACCACAATCTTTCCATTCTGGATATTTCTTCGACCGCATTGGATGAGGCCAAACAGCGTCTCGGAGCCACCTCGCACGCGATCAACTGGCTTTGCGGCGATGTCACGACGATGCCGTTGCCAGGCCATCACTATGACGTATGGCATGACCGGGCGGTGTTTCATTTTTTGACGGACCCCTTGGACCGCACGGCGTATGTGCGCCAGGTCGCGCGTTCGGTCAAACCCGGCGGGCATGTCATCGTGGCGACGTTCGGCCCCGAAGGTCCTACCCAATGCAGTGGTCTGGATGTTGTTCGCTACGGCCCGGAATCGCTCCATCGCGAATTTGGCATCAATTTTCGACTGGTGAAACACCTCGCTGAACTTCATCGAACGCCGGCGGGGTCGATTCAACAATTCACCTACTGCTACTGTAACGTCTCATCTGAACCGTCCTGAAAGACCTCTCGTCGGCACCATGGCGCCAGCCCAGTTAAAAGGCTGAGAGTTGTCTCAGCATAGGTGATGGTGCTCGCAACAGGACCGGCTAGCGAATGTTGAACGTCGGCAGCGCCTTCTAGGGGAATTATTCATGCATACCCATGACTTGAGCGCGTGGCGACACGAGCATGCGTTCGACCAGGGCAATGTCGCGGGCGAGCGCGGTACGCGGGCGGTGATGTGGATTACAGCCGTCATGATGGTGGTCGAAATTTCCGCGGGCTGGTGGTACAACTCAATGGCCCTGCTCGCAGATGGCTTTCACATGAGTTCGCACGCCGTCGCCATTGGTCTTAGCGCTTTTGCCTACGCCTCGGCTCGACGACATGCCACCGACCGTCGCTTTGCCTTCGGAGCATGGAAGATCGAAGTGCTGGGCGGATTCGCCAGCGCCATATTTCTTCTGGTCGTCGTAGGGCTCATGGTCGTTGGGTCGATTGAGCGGCTTATATCGCCTACGCCGATTCACTACGAGGAGGCCATCGTCATCGCGGCCTTTGGGCTGGTAGTAAACGTCGTGTCCACCTTCATTTTGGGCTCGGCCCAACATCATGCCCATGGCGGCCACCCAGGACATCAACATGAGCACGAAGACCTGAACCTCAGGTCTGCTTACGTTCATGTCATGGCCGACGCTGCAACCTCTGTACTGGCCATTCTTGCGCTGGCAGGCGGCTTGCGGTATGGCTGGTCCTGGCTGGATCCAGTAACCGGCATGGTGGGAGCAGTCGTCGTTGCACTCTGGGCGAAACGGCTGATTGCGGATACAAGCAAAGTCCTGCTCGACCGCGAAATGGACAATCCGGTTGTCGACGAAATCCGTGAGGCCATCGAGGAAGGAGGCAGGCAAAGCCAGACAAGCATCGTAGATCTCCACGTTTGGCGTGTTGGCAAGGCGAGCTACTCGTGTGCCGTCAGCTTAGTGACCCATGACCGAGAACTCACCCCGGAAACAGTGCGCGGTTGGCTCTCGGAGCACGAAGAAGTCGCACACACAACCATCGAAATCCACCAGTGCAAAGCAACTTCTGCGATGTAACGCCGCGCATGGGGAAGCTGTTCCTTTGCACAGGGAAATACAAGGGCGTGACCTTAACCGCAAAAAATCTGCGAGTGCTGGTCACGTTGGGCGTCCTGGTCGCCGTCCCTTATCACGCCGCAGGCGAGGAGCGCGCGGAGACGGACCACTCCTTTACTCTTGAATTTGGCCCAGCAGGCGAGCGGAATCTGAACGACAGAACGTCCAATTTCGGTGGCTCGGTAGGAGTTGAAGTGACGCCCATCGAAGAATGGCTCGAAATTGAGGCCGGCGCGACCCTGTTGACTACCGGCGGTCGACGAGAAATCGAAGGCGACGTCTTGTTCAAGAAACCGTTTCGCCTGTCTTCAACTGCCGAATTCATGGTCGGCTTGGGACCCCAGGCGAGTCGGAAGCTCTACGGTGAAGGGCGTGGTACTTCCATTGGACTGGAGTTCATCCTCGACTTCATGTTTTGGCCGACCAAGAACCTCGGGTGGTATTTCGAGCCCGGTTACGGCTACGGGATTGGAAACAGTAAAGGCGAGCGGTCGTTCGGGGGTTCTGTCGGAATTCTTTTCGGCTTTTGATACCAGAGGCAAACCATAACGCGAACGCCGAACCGGTTTCAAGAAGATTCACCTCGCTAATCGCCGCAGGACTTGGAGGATGTCCGGATTTGGGCCGGCAATAGCCTCGGTGAGCGGCTGCGTTTCCCGACGGCGAATGGCTATATAGATCAGCCTCTGCCGTTGCAAGGGCCTTACGACATCGGGCAGCTTAGGGCCTGTCTCCGGTCATCGGCACTGCGAACGACAGGTGTGCGCCGAACACCAGTCGGTGGCAATATGATTGGCGCCCGGCCGCGACGGGCAAGACCCGGCCAAGAGTGGAAGGTCAGTTCGTCGAAATAACCTCCCGAAAGCTACCGTTCACCGAAGCCGGCCCTAATTTCGTCCGATAGGTTCGCGCTATAGGTCGCCATCATAAGATTCATTGGATTTGTCAATGTCGAGGCGCTAATTTGACGATGTACATTGAAATATTCAGAACTGAATCGGAGAGAACATGGAAAGCGAAAGCAAATGCCCGTTTTCGGGCGACGCACGGAAACACACGGTAGCGGGAGCCCCATCGAATGCAGACTGGTGGCCCAATCAACTGAAGCTGAACATCTTGCACCAGCATTCCTCCAAGTCCGACCCAATGGGCGAGGGGTTCAACTACGCAGAGGAGTTCAAGAGCCTCGACCTGAATGCCGTCGTCAAGGACCTCAATGCCTTGATGAAGGATTCAAAGGACTGGTGGCCGGCGGACTTCGGCCACTACGGACCTTTGTTCGTTCGCATGGCATGGCACAGCGCCGGAACGTACCGCACCGGCGACGGTCGCGGTGGCGCAGGGAGCGGCAACCAGCGCTTTGCACCCCTCAACAGCTGGCCCGACAACGTCAACCTCGACAAGGCGCGCCGTTTGATCTGGCCGATCAAGCAAAAGTATGGCCGGAAGATCTCCTGGGCCGACCTGATGATCCTCACCGGCAACGTCGCTCTGGAATCGATGGGATTCAAGACCTTCGGTTTCGCGGGCGGGCGTGAGGACATCTGGGAACCGGAAGAAGACATTTACTGGGGGTCTGAGGGCAAGTGGCTGGCAGACGAGCGCTACACCGGCGCCCGTAACCTCGAAAATCCTCTGGCCGCGGTTCAAATGGGCCTGATCTACGTGAACCCGGAAGGCCCGAACGGCAATCCGGATCCGGTCGCTGCGGCGCGGGATATCCGCGAGACCTTCGCTCGCATGGCGATGAACGACGAAGAGACCGTTGCGCTCATCGCCGGCGGACACACGTTCGGTAAGTGCCACGGTGCGGGGGACGCGACCCTGGTTGGTCCTGAGCCGGAAGCTGCTGGCATCGAGGAGCAAGGCCTTGGCTGGAAGAGCCGCTTTGGCACAGGCAAAGGTGGTGACACGATCAGCAGCGGACTGGAAGTTACTTGGACGAGCACGCCGACAAAGTGGAGCAACAACTTCTTCTGGAACCTGTTCGGCTACGAATGGGAGCTGACGAAGAGCCCGGCCGGTGCGCACCAGTGGAAGCCGAAGGGTGGCGCGGGCGC
>Ga0181521_10003881_pt1 | contig 17413 bp, 11 predicted proteins | sample PEATcosm2014_Bin_32_FD_119764 | JGI IMG/M metagenome (GOLD analysis project Ga0181521, IMG submission 119764) | Peatland microbial communities from MTU Mesocosm Facility, Houghton, MI, USA - PEATcosm2014_Bin02_60_metaG | ecosystem: Environmental > Terrestrial > Soil > Wetlands > Peat | place... | reverse complement strand
TTCACCGGCACTGTCAGAATAACTCTGGACAGAAGGGCGGCAAAGGAATTACCATCGAACGGTAACAGCGTCTTTTCCTTCGTGTCTCACCGAAGGGGTTCACCCCATTTATCGGTGTTCATCGGTGTGCATCGGTGGCCAATTCCCTTCTTGCTTTCCAGCGGAACCATCCCGCCTCGCCGGCCCGGCCGTCTTCGCGGGCCGATCTGAAAACTTCAAATATCTGTGGCTGGTTTTCTCCGCGGTCTCCGCGCGATCTCGGCGAGGTGTTTTGCGCGGGGCAGGCCCGGGAAAAGGGCCTGCCTCGCGATGCCGCGCTCTTAGAAGTCGAAGCGCAGCGCCAGTTGCATGATTCGCGGATTGTTGACCACGGCGCTGATTTTGCCGAATGCGGAGGCGTTGCCACCCAGGTTGACGCCCGGGTTGGCGAAATCCACGTTATTCAGCAGGTTGTAGGCCTCGGCGCGGAACGTAAAGTACTTCCGCTCGGTCACCTGGAAGCGCTTCACCAGGGAAGCGTCGATGTTGAAGAAGCCGGGTCCGCGGAAAGTGTTGCGGCCGGAACTGCCGATGAAGCCGGCGCCCGGCTCGGAGAAGTTGGCGATCTCGGCGGGCGTGAAGTAATAGACGCCCGGTCCGATACCATTGTTGGTGGTGTAGATGCCGCCGATATTGCGCGAGCCGGTATAGTTGGCCCAGGTGCTGGCCGTGCTGGGACCGGTGGCGCGTCCCGAGCTGATGGTTATCGGCGAACCGTCCTCCCAAATCCACAGGGCGCCCAAATCCCATCCGCCGACCAACGTGTTGGCCCACTTGGGCATGCTGCCGCCAAACGCATGGCCTTTGCCGATGGGCAGAGTGTATTGCGAGGTCAGGTTGAAGGCTTGCGGGATATCGAAGTTGGAGCGGCCGCGATCGAGAGCTTCGTTGAAGCTGTCCAGGGGCGCCGAGAAACCGTTGCCCTCGCCGCCGGTGGCGCTCGAAAGATCGTTATCCAGGCTCTTGCTGTAAGTGTAATTGGCGCCCACGCGGAAAGCGCCGAACTGCCGCTGCAGGCGGACCTGCAGGGAATTGTACTCGCTGCGCCCATCGTTATTGCCCAGCAGCACGCTGGAGAACTGCGGGAAGCGCCGCAGATAATACTCGGAAATGCCGGCGGCCGCGTACTTGGTGTAATTGTTGACTTCGGTGGTATTGGCGGCGGTGCCCACCTGGCCGGTGGAAAACACGCTCGAACCGATCGCCGAAACCGCGGCGGAGGCCGAGCCGAAAATGGAAACGATGGGATTGGAGAGCGGCACGGCGCTCAGATTGGTCAGGTTGCCGGCAATCTGATTGAAGGCCGTCAGGAAGCCGTTGTTGTAGATGTACGATTGATCCAGGTTGGTCTGGAAGAACAGCTTGACGCCGCGGTTGGCCACATAGCCCACATCCAGGATGGTGTTCTTGGCGATCTGGCGCTGCACGTTCAAATTCCATTGCTGCACGTAGCCCGTTTGCAGATTGGGATTCATGAGATCCAGGGCCGTCTGGCGGGTATCGGCCGGCGTAAGCGCCGGGCTGGCCGGCTGCGCGGGCAGCGGAGGAGCGGTGCCCACGCGGACATCGCTGCCGGAGGTCGAGTTCGGATAAAGCGTCACGGCCTGCGAGAACCCGGGCGTAGCGCCATCGACGGAACTGGTGGCGGCGCCGATGATGCGGTCGTTGAAGATGCCGTAGCTGCCGCGCACGCTGGTCTTGCCGTCGCCGAACGGATCCCAGGCGAAGCCGAAACGCGGAGCGAAGTTGGTCCAGTTGTTGCTCCACCATTTGGTGGAAGGCTGCACCGTGATGTTGTCGGCCATGCCGGCGGTATTGAACACGTCCAGAGGAGTGAGAATGCCCTGCTGGCCGTTCTCTTCCTTCGGCACGGGGAAGAATTCCCAGCGGATTCCGTAGTTCAGAGTGAGGTTGCGGGTGATTTTCCAGTCGTCCTGCGCGAAGAAGCCGTATTCGTGGAACAGGAAGTTGCGCACGCGCGGCGCACCGGCGGCCTGGAAAGTGGTCAGGTTGCTGTAATAGGTCTGGGTAACCGACGAAATGCGCCCCAGCAGATCGTTCCACATGCCTTCGAAAGTGGTGAGCTGGGTGGAGCTGAGGCCGGCGGGAATCAGGCTGGAATTCAGAATGTTTCCGTTGGCCGTGCTGAAGGAGACGTTGGGATAGGTGCCGGCGTCGTTGTAGCCATACTGCTTGGTAAAGCGGAGCTGTCCGCCGAACTTGAAGGTGTGGCTGCCGTGGATCTTGGTGAGGTTGTCGGTGTATTCGTTGACGGGGGAGTTGCGGCCCTGCCCGAACCCCGTGTACAGCGGCGACGTCCAGGTATTGAACGTGTACATGGGGCCGTCCACGCGCTCCGGCCGGTTAAAGTCCACCGAGGCGCTCTGGTGGCCATAGCGGAACTCGTTCACCATGCTCGAGGAGAGGGTCCAATCCCATCCTCCCGCCACGCCCCAGCGTTTTCCGCCTTGCGTGCCGGTGGGTTGTCCGGGCACTACGTTCTGCGCGCCGTTCAGCGAATCGACCGCCGAATTGCGCTGCCAGCTCGTGCGCTCGAAGATATGCATCTTCTCGTTGATGTTGTAGTCCATCTTGATGGTGAACTGGTCGGAGTAGCTGCCGTTGGGGAAGTTGAAAATGTAGCAGGTTGAGTTCAGTCCGTCGGCGCCCGAGCAGTTGTTATTGTTGCCCGCGGGATAGAGCTTGAGCAGCGAAGCCACGGTGGGATCGATGCCCTTGTGCAGCGGATCGTTATTGACGATGCTGTACTGGTTGACGGCTCCGTTGCTGCCCAGCCACTCATAAATTCCCTGTAGCGCGGTAGCGGTGGGGACTTCGGTGTTCTGCACGCCCTGTGCGTGGGTGCGGATGCCCTGATAATTGCCGAAAAAGAAAATCTTGTTGTGTTTGATCGGCCCGCCGAAGGATCCGCCGAAGTTATTCTGGATGAGCACGGGGATGGCCACGCCCGCGCCGTTATCGAAAAAGTCGTTGGCGTTGAGGTCGCGGTTGCGCAGGTAGTCGAAGCCGTTGCCGTGAAACTGATTGCTGCCGGAGCGGGTGATGAGCTGCGTCTGCGCGCCGGCGCTGCGGCCGTATTCGGCCTTGCCGCCGTCGGTCACCACGCGCGCTTCCTCCACCGAATCGGTGTTATTCGCGGTCAGCGAGAGACCGATGCGCGGGGCCACGGAATCGTTTACGTCGATGCCGTCCAGCGTATTATTGTTGCTGCCCTCGCGCAATCCGTTGACGTGCGCGAAGCTGTAATCGGCGCCGCTCGAGGAACCATCGGCCTGCGGATTGACCTGCACGCCGGGTTGGAAAATCGCGAGGGTGATGGGAGTGCGCGCCAGTTGCGGCAGCGTTTCCACGTCCTTGATGGTCACCGAACTGGCTACCTGGGCGTCGGTGGTCTGCACATTGATCGCGGCCGCGGTGACTTCGACCACTTCGGAGAGCGCGCCCACTTCCAGCGTGATGGACTGCGACACGTTGGCGGCGGCTTCCAGATCGATGCTCTCGACTACGGCCTTGCGGAAACCGCTGGCTTCCACGGTGAGCGAATAAGTGCCCGGCTGCAGTGCCGGCAGTACGTAATCGCCGCTGGAATTGCTGGTGGCTTCGGTTTTTACTTTGGTGCCGGTGTTGACCGCGATGACCTTGGCATTGGGCACCACGGCGCCGGTGGAATCGTGCACTGTCCCGACCAGGCGGGCAGTCTGGGTTTGGGCGAAACATGCGGCCGCCAACAGAGCGGCTGCGAAAATGACACCAATGGCTTTCCATGCTTTTTCTATCATGCATAACCTCTTTTTATGCCGGTATAACAACGGCGTGTGGAAATGGCGCCGGGGCGCCGGTCAATCGAGACTGATTGATCCAGTTTAGAGGAAAGCTACGAATGGGACAAGAGGTTTATAGGTGTTAAATTCCACAACCGGAAATATTTTTTGAATGGGCCTAATAGACGCTAACGATCCCAATATCTGTAAATTGGGGCCCACGAGCTCCCGAAATCCATAAACCGGCGATAGGCCGCGGCGCACGCGATCGCGCCGGCGCAATTCCTGGACCTTACTCTATGGACGCCCCGGCGCGAGAGCGCCTTCCGCCCCGGCCGATTTCAGCACCCCCGCGGCGGAATCGTACTCCAGTTGGGGAGCCAGTTTGCGGATGCCGTCGAAGACGAAGAAGCGCGCCGATTCGTCGATAGCCACGCGGCCGGAGGCGACGCCGCGGTCCTTCAGCGCCTGCACGATGCGCTCGTAGGGACTTTCGTCTTCCTGCCAGCTCCGGATATCGGAGCCGGGACGGATGAGCTCGCGGGCGCGCATTTCCTCGAAACCCGGCAAAATCCACGCGGGCTCGCCTTTGGCGGGCAGCACCACCGCGAAAGTGCGCTCGCTTTTTCCCCAGCGGACACCGGTGAGGTAGAGCATGGCGGGGCCCGGTTCCAGCACCACGGCTTCGAAGCCAAACTCCTTCATGGCCGCTTGCAGTTTGGCAATGCGGGCGGTGTACGCGGCTGGCGTGGCGGCTGGAGAAGTGTTTTGCATGCGCGCTCCTTATGCGAACGGCCGATCGATGGCGGGACTCTGTTTGGTGAACATGCGGGCGCCGTCCTCGGTGATGTACATGCAATCCTCCAGGCGCACGCCGAATTCGCCGTAGATGGCGATGGTGGGTTCGTCGCTGAAGCACATGCCGGGCTGGATTTTGGTCTTGTTGCCCTTCACCAGGTAGGTCCATTCGTGGCCGTCGAGGCCGATGCCATGGCCGGTGCGGTGCGGCAGGCCGGGAACCTTATAGCCGGGGCCGAAGCCGGCATCGGTGATGACTTTGCGCGCGGCGGCGTCCACCGATTCGCAAGTAGCTCCCACCTGGGCGGCGGCCAGAGCGGCGTCCTGCGCTTTGCGCTCCAGGTCCCAAACCTGCCGCTGGCGCGCCGTGGGCCGGCCGAAGATCACGGTGCGCGTGATATCGCTTTGATAGCCTTCCACGGTGCAGCCGTCGTCGATCAGGACCAGGTCGCCTTCTTTCAAAGTTTGCGGTTGGATGCTGCCGTGGGGAAAGGCGGTGTACTTGCCGAAAATCACCATGGCGCCGCCATTGAAACCGAGGGCGGTATAGGCGGCCGAGATGTAGGCGCTCAATTCGCGCTGGTCCATGCCTTCGTGCAGAGTGGAAAGCGCGGCTTTGTAGGCGGCGATGGTGACATCGTTGGCGCGCTGCAACAGGGCGATTTCGGCGGGCGATTTAATCACCCGGCAGCCCACCGTCACGGGGTCGGCGCTGACCAATTCGAAGCTGGGCGATTGGCGGCGCAGGCCATCGTAAACGGCGAAGCGGACGCGCTCTTCGATGCCGATGCGGCCGGGCGCGACATGCCGGTCGCGCAGAACTTCGGCGATGCGCTGGTAGGGGCTCTCGTCCCCGCCATAGACGCGGACATCGCCGGCCATGGCCTGAATGGCGGCGGCATCGCCGGCGACCCATGCCGGCTGGCCGGCCGCGGGAATCACCAGCATGGCGTTCCAACGAGCGCCGGTGTAGTAGAACATGCTCGAGCCGGCTTCCATCAAGATGGCGCCGAGCTGGTTTTCGTGCATCAGGCGGCGCGCTTTTTCGATGCGCGCGTGGCGCTCTTCGGCGGCGATGGGCTGGATGCCGCCGGTCATGGGCTGGAGGTCTTGGATCGCGGGCGGCAGGCTGGCGGGATCGATCTGCCGGCCCCGCTGGGCGCGAGCCATCTGTGAAAGGCCGGCGGCGGCGGAAACGGTGAGAAAGGTTCGGCGGTTCATGCTTGCTCCCCTCTACACGCCCAGCCTGGTGGGGTGCTGGCTGTGCCATTCGGTGGCGCGTTCGTAGGCCAGGGCGACGCGCAACGGCGATCCTTCGTCGTAAATCCTGCCCAGAAAACCGATGTTGAGGGGCAGACCGTTCACGAAGCCGCACTTGGTCACCACCTGCGGATTGCCGGTGAGGTTGGTGGTGGTGAGGAACGACTGCGGCGGAATCACGATGACGTCCCAATCCTTCATGAAGGCTTCGAACTTTTCGATGAGGAGGGTGCGTGCCCGCTGGGCGCGCAGGTACTCGACGGCGGGAATGATGCGGGAACTGCGGAAGGTGTTGGGCCAATCGCTGGCGCGCTGGCCGCGCAGCGTGCGGACCTGGCCATCGCGCGTGATATCGTCGAAAGCCTCGGCGCCTTCGGCTTCCAAAAGGAAGCGCATGCCGGTGAAGCCTTCGTCGTAATCCACGGGGGTCATTTTGACGCCCGCGCGTTGCAGGTCCTGGAGGGCCTGGGCATAGACTTTGCGGCGCTCTTCGGCGGCTTGGGGATTGCCTCGGCCGCCGCCGAATCCGCCGCCCTGGCCGGGCTCGAAACCTTTTTGGTAAACCCCGACTTTCAAGGTGTGGAGCGCGCGGTAGGGCTGCCAATTGAAAACGTCCGCGGCCACGCTGCGGTCGTGGCCATCGGGACCGTGCATGGCATCCAGCACCAGCGCGCAATCCTCTACGCCGCGGCAGATGGGGCCGATCTTGTCCATGGTCCAGCTCAGCGCCATGGCGCCGTGGCGGCTGACGCGCCCGTAAGTGGGGCGCAGCCCGGTAACGCCGCAGACGCCGCTGGGAGAGACGATCGAGCCCAGCGTTTCGGTGCCTATGGAAAACCCCACCAGGCCGGCGGCCGTAGCGGAAGCCGAGCCGGCCGAGGAGCCGCTGGAACCGCCGGTGTAGTCCTGCTTGGATTCGTCCCACGTCCAGGGATTTTTGGTTTGGCCTTGAAACCAGAGGTCGCCCTGCGCCAGGGCGCCCATGGACAGCTTGGCCATGAGGACGGCGCCGGCTTTGTGGAGGCGGTCGACAGCCGTGCAATCGGCATCCGGAACCCGCTTCAGGAAGGGCTCGGCGCCCCAGGTGGTGAGGATGTCCTTAGTATCGAAGAGATCTTTGACGCCGAAGGGGATGCCGTGCAGCGGTCCGCGATAGCGGCCGGCGCGGATTTCCTTGTCGGCCTGGCCGGCCCGCTCGGTGGCCAGGTCTTCGGTGAGGGTGATGAGGCAGAGCAGCTTGGGCGAGTACTTCTTCATGCGCCCGATGTACATTTTGGTGAGCGCGGTGGAAGTGATGGCGCGCGAGCGGAGCAGCGGGGCCAGTTTGGTGACCGGCCAGAAGGCCGTTTCTTCCAGATCTTTGGGACGCCGCACGGCGCTTTTGGCGGGAATGGTGGCGCCGAAACGCCGCGGGCCGCGGATGGGTTTGCGATCGGGCAGGCCGGGATGGAAGGCGAAGGAGGGTTCGGTGCCGTAGGGGACGTCGACTTTGCGGAGGGCGTCGTAATTGTAGAGGGCGCGATTGACGTTGGGGAGCATCATATCGATTTCGGCATCCTGGAAATCCAGGCCGAGCAGGACGAGCGCGCCTTTGAGCTGGTCCTTGGTGATGCGCATGGGCTGCTGCCCGAAGCCGCCCTGACCGCCGCGCCCGCCGGCGCCGCGCCCGCCGCCCGGAGGGGTGGTGGCAGGAGGCTGTTGCGCGAGGGTTGGCCGCGCGGCGGATAAGACGGCGATCAGTCGAAGCCAGGTTCTGCGGTCCATAGGAATTTATCCATCATAGCGGATGCAAATGAACCGGCGGCAAAGACCGCCGGCGCCACTGTCGACCGGCGCTACGCACGCCCGGCGCGCCTCCGCACCCACATTGCTATACTCGCCTGCATGAAGTGGTTTTCGCTCTTACTGTGTCTGTCCCTGGCCGCGTTAGCCCAGGACGAACCCGCCGCCGGCGGACGTGGAGGCCGCGGGCGCGGCGGATCGGACGATCCCATCAACGAGCGCACCTTCGCGTCGCTGCGCGTGCGCAACATCGGACCGGCGTTTGTTTCCGGACGCGTTTCGCAATTCGCGGTATTTCCGGACAGCCCCAGCCACTACCTGGTGGCGGAAGCTTCGGGAGGCATTTTCCTCACCCACAACGACGGCGCCACGTGGACGCCGGTGTTCGACAACTACGGCTCGTATTCGATCGGGACCATCACGATCGACGCCAAAACTCCATCGACGGTTTGGGTAGGGACGGGCGAAAACAACAACCAGCGCAGCGTTTCCTACGGCGACGGCGTTTACAAGAGCGAAGACGGCGGGCGCACCTGGCGCAACATGGGCCTGAAGCTGACCGAACACATCGCGCGCATCGTGATCGACCCGCGCGATTCGAACGTGGTTTACGTGGCCGCGCCGGGGCCGCTGTGGAAGGGCGGCGGCGAACGCGGATTGTATAAGACCACCGATGGCGGCAAGACGTGGTCGCAAAGTTTGATCAAGGTGGGCGATTACACCGGCTGCTCGGACGTGCTGCTGGACCCGCACAATCCCGATGTTTTGCTGGCGGCCACGCATCAGCGCCAGCGGCGCTATTTCGGCATGATTCACGGCGGGCCGGAGAGCGCCCTGTGGCGCTCGCTGGACGCAGGCAAAACGTGGACCAAAGTGGCCGGCGGATTCCCGGCATTCGGCGACTTGGGCCGCATTGGGCTGAACTTCGCTCCCAGCAGCCCGAACATGGTTTACGCGCAGGTGGAGGGTTCGCAGGGGCGCGGCGGCTTGTACCGCTCCAGCGATTTCGGCGCCACCTGGGAGAAGCGCAACAGCTACGACGACCAGGGCCAGTATTACTCGAAAGTGCAGGTGGACCCGGCCAATCCCGACCGCGTATACATCATGGGGCTGAACATCATGGTGAGCGACGATGGCGGGCGCACGCTGTCCACTCTCCCCACGCGCAGCAAGCACGTGGACAATCACGATATCTGGGTGGACCCGAAGAACAACGACCATTACCTGGTGGGCTGCGACGGAGGGGTGTACGAGAGTTTCGACCGCGCCAATACCTGGAACTTCAAAGCCAACCTGCCGACCGCGCAGATGTACGACGTAGACGTGAGCGAGGACGCGCCGTTTTATTACGTCTACGGCGGCACGCAGGACAACAACAGTTTCGGCTGCCCGGCGCGCACCAGGAGCTCGGCGGGGCTGATGAACAGCGACTGCTTCGTGACCATGGGCGGCGACGGCTTCTATAGCCGCGTGGACCCCAAGGACCCCAACACGATTTACGCCAACATGCAGAACGGCGGGATGGTGCGCTTCGACCGGCGGACCGGCGAGCGCGTGAGCATTCAGCCGCAGCCCGCCAAAGGCGATCCGGCCATGCGCTGGAACTGGGATGCGCCGGTCATGATCAGCCCGTTCTCGAATACGCGGCTGTATTTCGGCGCGCAGCGGTTGTACCGCAGCGACGACCGCGGCGATAGCTGGCGCGCGGTAAGTCCCGACCTCACGCGCGACCTGGACCGCAACAAGCTGCCGCTGATGGGCAAAATCTGGCCCATCGACGCCATTCAGAAGAACGTTTCCACGGCGCTCTACGACAACATTTCCGCCATCGCCGAATCGCCCAAACAGGAAGGACTGATCTACGTGGGGACGGACGACGGCCTGTTGCAGGTCACCGAGGACGGCGGCAAGAACTGGCGCAAAGTGGAGAAGCCCGGCGGCGCGCCCGAAGACGCCTACGTGCAGAGGATAGTGGCGTCGCAGCACGATGCCGGCACGGTGTACGTGGCGTACGAGAATCACCAGAACGGCGATTTCCGGCCGTACCTGCTGAAGAGCTCCGACAAGGGGCGCACCTTCGTGAACATTGCGGGCAACCTGCCGGAGCGCGGCGGGGTGTATGCCATCGCGGAAGATTATAAAGACTCGAAGCTGCTGTTCGCGGGCACGGAATTCGGTTTGTACTTCACCAAGATCGGCGGCGAGAAATGGATTCCGCTGCGCAACGGGCTGCCTACCATCATGGTGCGCGACCTGGCGATTCAGAAGCAGATGGACGATCTGGTGATTGGGACGTTCGGACGCAGCATTTACGTGCTGGACGACTACAGCCCGCTGCGCGACGCCACGCCGGAGCTGATGAGCAAGGAAGACACGCTGTTTGGGGTGAAGACGGCGCTTTCCTATATTCCGAGCTCGATTTTCGGCGGGGGAGCGGGGGATCAGGGGTCGTCGTTCTTTACGGCGCCCAATCCGCCGGCGGGCGCGGCCATCACTTACAACCTGAAGGACGGCTATCGGACCAAGGCGCAGGATCGGGCGCAGCGCGAGCGCGCGGCCATGGCGCGGGGCGAAGTGCCGCCGTATCCAACCCCCGAAGAACTGCGCATGGAAGCGGAAGAGGAAGCGCCGGCGATTCTGGTGACGGTGACGGACGGCGCGGGTAAAATCGTGCGGCGTCTGGAAGCGCCGGCGACGGCCGGAATTCATCGCGTGAACTGGGACCTGCGCGAGCAGGGGATGACGGCGGGACGCGGCGGATTCGCGGGCGGCGGCGGAGCGGGCGGGGCCGGTGGAGCGGGAGCCGGACGCGGCGGAGCCGGCGGCGGCGGCCGCGGCGGCGCGGGCGGCGGTGAGGAAGAACCGCCGGCATTCGCGGGCCGCGGCGGCGGAGGAGGAGCGCTGGTGGTGCCCGGCAAGTACACGGTGACGCTCGCCAAACGGGTGAACGGCGTGATGACGCCCCTGCCCGGTTCGGTTTCCTTCGACGTGGTGGCGGAAGGGCCGTCGACCAGGGAAGACCGCGCGGCGCTGGAGGCTTTCCAGGATAAGGTGGAGAAGCTGCAGGCGGCCTTGACCGCGACCGAAGAAGGCGCCACCGAAGCGCGCACCCGCCTGGATGCCATCCGGCGGGCCATCGACGCCACCCCGGCGCTTTCGCCCAAACTCCACGAACAATGTCTGGCGCTGGAGAGGAACCTGGACGATATCAACCTGGCGCTGCGCGGCGATACCATCTGGCGCTCGCATAACGAAGGATCGCCGGCGTCGATTGCCGAACACGTACAGGCGGCCGCTTCGCCGCTCCGCGGGACCACCGGGCATCCGACCAAGACGGCCATGGAGCAGTATCAGATCGGCTCCGACGAACTGGCGGCGGCGATTCCCAAACTGCGCAAGCTGCTGGATACGGATATCCGGGCGCTGGAGAAGCAGTTGGACGCCGCCGGCGCGCCGCCCACTCCGGGACGGCTGCCGGATTGGAAAGGCGGGAAGTAGAGGCGGGCGCATTCTGAAGGGCCCCTACGGCTCGAACAGCTTGATCTGCTCTTCGCCGGCCGGCTTCGGCTTGCGGCGCTTGAGCGGGCTTCCCACTACTCCCAGGACTTCCACGCTGCGCAGGGCGGTGCGCGGGACGAAGATGCGCTGCGCGTTGCCGCGCGTATCGGGCGGGGTGATGGTGAAGCCGTATTGCTCCAGTTGCAACAGGTTATTAGGAAGGATGCCTTCGAGGACCTGGCCATCGCGGAAGAGCAGGCTGATCCACAGGCCTTCCATTTTGGGGCGGGTCTGGAAGACGTTGCGGCGCCCGGCATCGAGCGGGTCGAAATCGCGGACGAACGCGACCATCCGGATGTCGGCGTACGGGACGATGGCGGTAATGCCATTGGCGGAGATCAATTCGACGCCGCCAGGCTGTAGAAATGAAACGGGATTTATGTAGCCTGGCAGGGATTCCCGGTCAAAACGCTGAATCACGGCCTTTTTGGTAGTCGAGCCGGCCAAAACCACCTCTTTTCTACAAGTATGTTTCAAACATTTCGGCGATTATTGTATCATTGGGGCGATGCGCGAAGCGCTCGCGGCAGATTCGGCACACTTGCGCGGCCCCGTGACCGCGTTCCTCAACTTTTGCCGCATCGAAAAAGGCCTTTCGACGAATTCGCTGGACGCCTATTCCTCTGATTTATCGCGCTTTATCGAATTCCTGGGGACCGCGCCGCTGCCCTGCGCCGAAGGCCTGCGCAATTATCTGGATCATTTATACTCTAGCGGATTGGGAAACCGGTCGGTGAGCCGGCATTTGACGACTTTGCGGAACTTCTACGGATTTCTCCTGAGAGAGGGACAAGTCGCGGTGGATCCGACCGAACATCTGCGCGGGCCGCGGCAATGGCAGACCATCCCCAAGTTCTTGAATCTGGAGGAGATCCAAAAGCTGATTGACGCTCCGGACGGATCCCGGCCGGCCGGCCTGCGGGACCGCGCCATGGTGGAGCTGTTGTACGCCACGGGACTGCGGGTTTCCGAATTGTGCAAGGCCGGCATAAGCGACCTGGATGGGAATATGGGCCTTTTGCGGACCACCGGCAAAGGGAACAAGCAGCGGTTGGTGCCGGTGGGAAAAGAGGCCATCCGGGCGGTAAACGATTACCTGAAAACGGGGCGCGGCGCGCTGCTGAAGGGGCGGGCGAGCCGCTATCTATTTGTGACGGCGCGCGGCGGTTGTATGACGCGCCAGGGTTTTTGGAAACTGCTGGCGGGTTACGGACGGAAGGCCGGCATTTTCCGCGGATTGACGCCCCATGTATTGCGGCACAGCTTCGCCACCCACCTGCTGGAGGGTGGCGCGGACCTGCGCAGCGTGCAGGTGATGCTGGGGCATGCCGATATTTCGACCACCCAGATTTATACCCACGTGATGCGGTCGAGACTTCGGGAAACGGTTGAGAAACATCATCCCCGGGCCTGAGCGGCGGCCGGCTTCCGGCACCCGCTCGGGATATATTTCGGTTAAGGCGGGAAGCTTGCGATGAGCGATTACATCTACATGCTGGAGAGCCACCTGAATCCCGACCAGATCCGGGCGGTGGAAGAAGTGCAGGCGGCCGCCGCGCTGGCCAATGTCAACCTGTTTCTGACGGGCGGGGCGATGCGCGACATGCTGGGCGGGAACCGCATTCGGGACCTGGATTTCGTGGTGGAGGGAAACGCTCTCAAAGTCGCCCGGACGATTGTGGAGCGCGGGAGCGCGCACATTGCCTCGAGCGACGAGGACCGTAAGACGGCGGACCTGGTATTCGCCAGCGGGGTGACGGCGCAGATCGCCATGTCGCGGCAGGAAAAATACGGGCGCGGAAGCAAGCCGCAGGTTTCGCCGGCCACCATTCAGGAAGATCTGCGGGGGCGGGATTTCACGTGCAACGCGATTGCGCTTTCCTTGAACAAAGCGTCGCGCGGGCTGCTGCTCGACCCCATGAACGGCCTGGCGGACATTGGGCACCGCGAGCTGCGCGCGGTGAGCCCGTACGGATTTTACGACGACCCGTCGCGGCTGCTGCGCATGATCCGGCTGAGCGTAAGGCTGGGGTTCGCGCTGGAAGAGCGCACGCGCATGCAGGTGGAGAACGCGCGTGAAGCGGCGGTGGAGAACCAGATTCCGGCGGGCGCGCTATCCGACGAATTGCGGCGGATCAGCGCGGAAGACAGCCCGTCGGAGATCTTGAAGCAATTGGAAGGCGCCGGGCTGTCGAAGTTGTTTTCGCCGGCTCTGGAGGGTCCCAAAGTGAATTTGCCGGGTCTCCAGCGGCTGGAAAAGGCGGCCAAGCTGCTGCCGGACGATATCAAAGTGCGGGCGGCGCGCCTGGGGCCGTTCCTGTATGTGCTGACGGAGAAACTGGCGCCCAAGGAAAAGCAGGCGCTGGTCAAGACGACGGCGATGCCCAAGGCGGACGTGGACGCGTGGCAAAAGCTGGAGGCGAAATCCAAAAAGCTGGAGACGGCGCTGCGCTCGCCGCGTATCCGCAGAGCCTCGCAGGTGTACCACCTGGTGAACGCCGCGGCGCCCGACGAAGTGCTGTTCCTGCTGTACCATTCGGCGTTGAAACCGGTGCAGGAGCGGCTGCGGAACTATTTCCAGAAGTATCTGCCGGCGGTGCAGGAGATCCTTCCGGAAGAGTGGGCGACGGTGCCGGGAACGCCGGGAACGCCCAAATACAACAAGGCGCGCGACGCCTTCGTGTCCAACCGGCTGGACCGCAAGGTGAAGAAGCCGGCGCCGCCGCCGGAAGCTCCGCCGCCACCGCCTCCGCCGCCCAGTTCCTGGACCACTCCGCAAACGGCCATGTCGCGCAGAGGGAGATAAAACACCGGATACCCGGCCCGGAGTTGTGACCCACGGACCGGATATCCGGCCGCGTCCCCGACGCGTGGGACGCAAGGTGCGATACACGCAATTTATGCCGCTCGCGGCGCTGGAACAATAGTGGAATTGGTTAATGACGGTGAGCGGGGGTGAACGTTGTCACTTGGCGGAATCCACCGGTCAGCTTGTGGGCGGCGGCGGGCGCGCGCGGGCTACCAGGCCTCCTTCTTCTTTTGCAGCGACCATAGATAGTCGGCGATGCGATGAATGTCTTCGTCGTTCAGGACGCCTTTCCACGAAGGCATGTATAGCGGCGGCGCGGGTTTGGCGGAGTTCTCGACCGGCGGCTGTTTGCCGTTTTGGATAATCTTGATCACCTCTTCCTTGGTGTAGTCGTCGGAGGCGTGGAGGAGCGATGGGACCTCGCCGCCCTGGCTGTTGGGATTCGGCACTCCTCCCTGCAGTTCGAGGCCGTGACAGCCTACGCATCCGAAGCGGGCGAAACTCTGCTTGCCGGCCTCGATGGCGGCGTCTTGAGCTGTGAGCGGCCTGCTCCGCTGCGAGAGGATGGTCTGCGCGTCTTCAGCGGTGGCGCCGGCCATGAAAGCGACGATCGCCTTTCTGGCGTTGGTCTCCAGATCGTAAGCCGGCATGATGCTTCCGGGATAGATCAGTTGGGGGTTGACCAGTTGCTCGTCCAGCCAGCCGGGAGAGTGTTGTTTGGCGACTCCCAACAGGTCGGGCCCGTTTTTGGCCCCCACTCCTCCGATGTTGTGGCAGGCAATGCAATTCTTTTCGACAAACAACTGGCGCCCATAGTCGGCGCTGGGGATCAGCCGCACGCTCGAGTAATAGGCGCCCATCTGTTCGTTGGTCAGCGACAGCATGTAAAAGGTGAGCGCGCGCGCCTGCTCTTTGGTGAAGCGAAAATTGGGCATGGGCGAGTTGCGCGATACGGCATTGGGATCCAGGAAATGCCGCTCCAGCCACGCGGGCGCCCGATGGGACGCGCCCTCTTCTGTCAGGTCCGGACCAACGGTCCCGCCAACGCCGTTCAGCTTATGGCAGCCGCGGCACCCCTGCGTTTCAAACAGGCGCCGGCCTTCCGTCAACTCCGGCACGCCGGGGACTTCGCCCTCTTTGTGGCACCGCCCGCAGGAGGCGCGGATGTATTCCCTGGGCAGCAGCGGTTCCTGCCAGAACTCCACTCTTCCGTGGGCGTTGCGCTGGTCGGTAGCCAGCCCCTGCCCGCCGTGGCACACGGTACAGCCGAACTTAGCCGGCAGGTGCGGCGCCAGGCTGGCATGAAACGTGAATGGCTGCGGCGCATTCTTCATGGTCGGGTCTTCCACGCCCAGGTGGCAGGTGGTGCAGCGGTCCACGCGCTGCAACCCGGGCAGCAGGTTCTGGCGGATGTCGAGCGTGGCGTTCAGCACTTCGCTTTTGGCCGCCGCGTTGGGTTCGCCGGCCGATTCCAGCCGTTGGAACTCCTGCTGGTACGTCTTCCACGCGGGAGTGCCGGCTTGCCAGACGGCGGCCAGCATGAGCGCCAATACGATCAGGCTCAGCGCGAAGAAGAACTGGGGTAGTCTCCGTTCCATTTACCCGGCCCCCACAATGTGGACCCATGGCGGCACAAACGCCCAACCGGGGCCGCGGAAGAATGTCCCCAAGACGATCAGAACCACATTGACCACCACGAAGAGCGTGAAGGCGCGGATGGCCCACTTGCGATCGGCCGGCCGCCGGCTGGGATTCAGATCGACGTAAGGAATGGCAAGGAGCGCCAGCACGGCCAACCCCGGCACGATGACACCGCCCAGCAGCGCCGAGTGGCTGACCAGTTCCTGGAGACCGAGAAAATACCAGGGAGCCTTGGCCGGGTTGGGTGTTTTCGCCGGATTGGCTAATTCTTCCAGCGGCGCCTTCCAGAAAAGGGAAACCGCCATCACGGTAGCAACCGTTACCAGCAAGGCGATACCCTCCCGGAAGAAGGCATACGGATAGGAGAAGACGGTGTCTTCCTCCTCCTCCATGCCGACGGTTTCGAAGGTGGGTTTGCCGGTGACCACTTCCATGAGGCCATAAGTCTTGTCCCTGGACGCGGGAACGGCGGCCAGCGGAGCCATGGTCCCGGGCGCCCCGATAGCGACCAATCGAGCGGATTTCTCCTCCTTCAACTTCCAGACGGGCCGCGAGAGGCCTCCGTCTTTGCGGACGCGCCAGAAGTGGACCATGATCAGCAGCGTCATGAGCGCCGGCAGCACGGCCACATGCAGCACGTAGAAGCGCAAGAGCGCCGACTCGCCCACCGCGTGCCCGCCCAGCAGCAACTCGCGGATGCGCCCGCCCACCAGCGGAGCGTAACTGCCGATGTTGGTCCCTACCGTGATGGCCCAGTAGGCGAGTTGGTCCCAGGGCAGAAGATAGCCGGTGAACGAAAGTCCCAAGGTGAGCAGGAACAGGGCCACCCCGATCACCCAGTTGAACTGCCGCGGCCGCTTGTAGGACCCCGTGTAAAAGACCCGGCACATATGCAGGAAGACGCAGATCACCATGCCGTGCGCCGACCAGCGGTGCATGTTGCGCAGAAAGGTTCCCAGGTAAACCACAAACTGCAGGTCCTTCATGTCCTGGTATGCCTGCGGCGATTGGGGCCGGTAGTAGACCATCAGCGCCACGCCCGTGGTAACCAGGATGAGGAAGAGGAAGAAGGTGACGAACCCCAGGTAGAACGTGTGCTTCACCTTGAGGTTCTCTTTTTTCACTTTGGCCGGGTGAATGTGCAGCCACACGTTCAGGAAGACCAGTTCGCTCTTTCCCTTGTCGGTGGACAGCGGGTCGCGGCGGACGATTGACTGCCATGCATCTCGTAAGGGGTTCATCTTCACACCATCAGGCGATAACTTGCGGGGACGGGATGGTCTTTGTCCACCCTGAGTTGTCCATCGCGGGCCAGAGTGACTTCGAACCACTCGAGCGGCCGCGGAGCGGGGCCGTGCTCGACGGACCCATCGGCGTTGAACACGCTGCCGTGGCAGGGGCAATGGAAGCGCTCGTCGCTCTGGAAATACGCCACCGTGCAGCCGAGGTGGGTGCAGACCGCGCTGGCCACCGCAAACCCCCTCTCACGGTCGCGGAACACGAAGATTTTTTCGTCCGACAGGAACGCCGGCGGGCCGTAGGAAAAATCCCCCGGGTCGCCGATCTTGAAGTCTTGCGGCGGCTCGTAAAAGACGCTCGGGGTCAAGAACCGCGCCACCGCCGCCAGGCTGACGCCGATGGGTCGCGGTAGGGACAGCGGTTGCCCACTGCCCCCCGCACAGACCCGTGCTGGCGCTCCTAACGCACACGGTTCCTACCTCGGATATGGGGATGGTTAGCGTCA
>Ga0181521_10003878_pt1 | contig 17418 bp, 13 predicted proteins | sample PEATcosm2014_Bin_32_FD_119764 | JGI IMG/M metagenome (GOLD analysis project Ga0181521, IMG submission 119764) | Peatland microbial communities from MTU Mesocosm Facility, Houghton, MI, USA - PEATcosm2014_Bin02_60_metaG | ecosystem: Environmental > Terrestrial > Soil > Wetlands > Peat | place... | reverse complement strand
GTCCAGTCGTCGCGCCCGACCCTGCCAGCCCGATAAAGTGCTCGCTCGAGATATTCGTCGAAAACAGCGACGCGCCCACGGCGAACCATCCCACGCTCCTTCCTGCCAGAAAATATTCTCGCGTGGTGTTCTTCCTGCGCGAATGATAGAGTCCGATCGCAAAAACAATCAGAAAGTAAGCGGCGACGATCAGAGCGTCGAGCATAGCGGCGTCTCCCGAATGCGGTTCTCCAGCACCAGTTCCGGACGCAGGTTCTCCCATCTGAGATCGTGTCCGCGCGAAGCTTCCAGCGCTGCCGCCGGAATCATCCCGATCAGTTCGCTCCCCGCGATCTCGATCCCGCGTTCGCCGCAGTGCCGCAATACTTCATCGAAGACAACATACAGCGGCGTGCGCTCAAAATCGACGAGATTAATCGAAACCTGCACCTGCCCGCGCGATTCGAGCGGCAGTCCGATCGCCTTGACCGCCGGCAACCCACCCGACGACTCGCGAATCGCCCGTGCAATCTCCCGCGCCGCCGCAACGTCGGTCGTTCGCAGATTGATATTCCACGCCACCAGAAATTTCCGCGCGCCCACGGCGGTCACGCCCGCTGTTGGATGCCGCCCCTCTCCGAAGTCAGGCGCGAGTCCTTTGGACACCAGTCTGCGCACGTTCTCCAGCCGCTCGCACTCCGGGCGCAACGCCGCTGCTTCGTAGAGATATACCGGCACGCGCAGTTCCTGCCAAATCCGCGCCCCCACTGCCCGCGCCAGGCTTTTGCACCCAGCCAGCGTCGCGTCGTCTACAGGAATGAACGGGATCACATCCACCGCCCCCAGCCTCGGATGCACGCCCGTATGCTTTGTCAGATCGATGCGCTCGACGGCAACCCGCGCCGCCGCCACCGCTGCGTCCGCCACTGCTTTTGGCCCACCCACGAATGTCAGGACCGAGCGATTGTGATCCGGATCCGAGGTCTTGTCGAGCAGAAATGCGCCGGGTGTCGCTTGCACTGCGCCCGCGATCGACGACACAATCCCCATGTCGCGCCCCTCCGAAAAATTGGGCACGCACTCGACGATCAAACCCGATCTCCGCCCGGACGCCCCACGAGCCTTATCAGCCTGTCCGGCAGATGCTTCAACAGCGCCGCAGCAATCTTATACTTCCAATCCGGAATGACTATTGCCTCTCCGCTCTCCAGTCCGCGCAGCGACGCTTCCACTACGTCCTCGGCGCGCAGCCAGAGGAACTTCGGGACCCGCGTCCTGTCCATCCCCAGCGTGTCGTGAAACTCGCTCACCGTATACCCGGGGCAAAGCGCCTGCACTTTGATGGTTGAACCGATCCCGCGCAGTTCCATGTCGAGCCCCTCGGTGAAACTGGTCATCCACGCCTTAGTCGCGCAGTAACTCACGTTGCCGGGGCTTTGACCGAACCCTGCCACCGAGGACACATTCACCACCGCGCCCCTCCCCCGCGTCACCATGACTCCCAGCGCCGCGTGCGTCAAACGCATGGTAGCCATCACGTGAACCATGTGCATACGCTTCTGGCCCGCCAGATCGGCCTGCCAGAACCGCCCGAGGGTTCCGAAACCCGCGTTATTGACTAACAGATCCAGTGTCGCCGAACTCCGGATGGCATACTCCACCGCGGCGATCCCCTCTTCGCTCCCCAGATCGGCCGCGAGCACATCGGCGTGCGTCGCCAGTTCCGACGCCAGCGCGCGCAACCGTTCCTCGCGCCGGGCGACGAGTATCAAGTCGTAACCGCGCGCCGCCAGCTTACGTGCGAAGACCTCGCCAATCCCGCTCGACGCGCCCGTAATCAGGGCCACTGGCCGAGTCGGTGTCATCCACCGCTACTTCGCCGCCTTACCCGCACTGATCAAGTTCGCGAAAATCCGGAACGCCCCCGGCACTCCGGCGGGCAGCTCGCGATTCCACGAATATGCCGTGAAGATATACGCGCCCTTCCCATACCGCGTATAAAGGATGCCTCCCGGCTGGTCCTTGTCTCCCTTGTCATGCGTTTCGAGCGGCGTTTCATACTGCGGATCCCACTTAGTTGCAAAGTAAAGTCCGCGCTCCTGTACCCAGCCGTCAAAATCCTCCATCGTGATCTTATTCGGAACATTCAGCAGCGGCGACTTCGGCTGCAGCATCTTCACCGCCGCGTCCTCCTGCGTCACGCGCGCGTCATTGTCGCCAAATGTAAATGGATAAGGTCCCAAATGATTCAGAGCCTCATCCACCGACGGACTCATGCGCCGATCGACGTTGCGGTTGTACTGCACCACCAGCGTGCCGCCGTTCTTCACATAGTCCAGCAGCCGCTGCTCATTGGCGCGCAGATCCGGCCGCACCGCGTAGGCGCGCAGCCCCGTAATAATCGCGTCATACACCGCGAGGTTCCCCGACTTCAGATCCTTCTCATCGAGTAAGTCCACCTCGCATCCCAGCTGCCGCAGCGATTCGGGCGTCTTGTCGAGCGACCCCATCACATAACCAACGCGATGCGCCAGCGTCTTCACGGCAACCGCCGCCAGCTTTCCCTCCGAAGGAATCAACACCGTCTGCTCCGGAATGTGCGCATACGGGATCACCTCGACTCCCGTGGCAACGTCCACGCCATTTGTCTTCGCGATCGCCTTGAACATCCCGGATTGCGCCGTCGCCGGAGGCGTGAGCCGGAACGTCATCGCCCGCGCCGCACCCGCTTCTTTCAGATCGAACGCCACGCTCGGCGGCTGCACCTTCCAACCCGTGGGCGTCTCAAGCCGCAACTCGCCCGCCTGGTTCGCCACCAGAGCCCGGATCTGCAGACTCATATCCCGCGGCGCACCCAACGGCACTACAAAGCTCTCAGCCGGCAGATCGATCGCCACCGGTGGCTCCACCACCACTGGCCGAATCACCTCGCCCCGCGCCGGATCGGCATACCTGTAATGCAGCGGCTGTGTGATCGAAAAGGTCGCCGCATTCAATGTGAAATCGAAGCGCGCTGTCACCTCGGGCAAAATATCCGCCCGCCCGATGAGCGCCTGATCCTCGATCGTATAAGCCCCGCCCTGCAGAGGCTGCTTGAGCCAGAACGGCTGGGAGTAAGGCTGCTTCTCCGACACCGGAACCGAAACGGTTGTGACTTCGGACTTGTTATTCGCCAGCGGCTTGTTCTTCACCCCGGTATCCACATCGCCCCACCCGCTCAGACGGATTCCGGCCAGCGTAATCGGCAGCGGCGACCGGTTGAGCGCCGTCAATGTCAGCTTCGCCGTGCTCCCCGGAACGAAGGCCGGGGCATCCGCCTGCGCCTCGGTGTGGAGACCGGCGCACAGCGCGATCGCTTCATCGAGTTCTTCGAGCTTCCACTGCGCCCACGCCTGTCCGTCTCTCGCGAGCCCCGCCACCACCGGACGCGCTTCGAGCAGCGCTGCCACCGTCCTCTCCGGATGCAGATCGTCGAACTCCCGCTCCGCCCGTCCGAGGATCTCGCCGACGCGCGACCCACCGCCAGGAATGCGATTCCACGTCACGTCCACGCCATCGAAAATAGTCTTCTGCGGAATGTCGCCCTCCACCAGCGCCAGCAAATTCTGCGCCGCGCCGTAGTTCAGTAAACCGCCCTGCCCCTGGCTGCGATGTTCGCTGCGGCTGATCACCGAGATCTCCCGATAGGATCGTCCGATCACCGGATCGAACTCCCCGACCTCCGCCGGAATGGTCGGTTGATCCGGGAACGCGTCCTGACGCCCCGGCCCCGGAGCTGGTACCCCTGCCGCCGCGCCGCGTCCCGGGCCTCTCCCGCCGGCTGCTCCGCCACCTGCTGCCCCGACTCCCGGAGTACCCAGAATCTGCTGTATCTGCTGTGGCGTGAATCGCCTTCGCATCAGCCGCCGCGACTGCCAGGGTTTCACCCATTTCAGCTGCTCCGGAAACTTGCTGGGATTACCCGCCGCTTCATAAGCTTCCTTACCCAGCACTGCCGACGCGATATGGTTCCCATGGCCGTCGCTCGCAGTGCCGCTGAAGCAAAGAATAATGACATCGGGCTGCGTCGAGCGGATCACCCAGACAATGTCGGAAAGTATCTTGTCGTGTCCCCAGTTAGTCAGGGTTTCTTCCAGCGAATTCGTGAATCCAAAATCGATGGCCCGTGAGAAGTATTGCGCCCCGCCGTCGTCCCGCCGCGCCGCCAGCAGCTCCTGCGTCCGCAACACCCCCAGCAGCAGACCCTGTTCCTCGCCCAGTAGATTTTGCCCGCCCTCGCCGCGCGTCAGCGAAAGATACCCGGTATGCGCTTTGACCCCTCGTCCCAGATAAGCCAGGACCGCATTGTCTTCGTCATCCGGGTGCGCGCCGATCATCAGCACGCTGCCGAGCACGTTCAGTTTCGACAGCGCATACCTTGTGGCCGGCGTTCCGATGAGGAAGTCGTCATTCGCCTCGACCGGAGCGGCCAGGCACGCCAGAAGTACCACTCCGAGGACTTTGTTAGTGAACTTGCCCATTTGGTCCATAGTATTACGTGGCGCATGCACTCGTGCGTGCCGTGTCGAGACTCTTCTCGACACCCTCGCTCTCAGAACCTGTACCGCGCACCAAACTGCATGATGCGCGGAGAGTTCAGCATGGACGCGACCGCGCCGAAGCTGGTTGAATTGATGTTCTGGTCGCCGACCCAGAACGTCGGGTGATTCAGGACGTTGACGCCTTCCATGCGCACCTCGACCGACTGTCGCTCGGTAATCCTGATGTTTTTCTGGATACTGGCGTCAAGATCGAACGACCACGGCCCGGAGAAGGCGCGGCGTTGCAGCGTCCCGAGGGTGCCAGCTTCTGGATTGGAAAATGCCTGCCCGGTAAATGAAGCGGGAATGCCCACACCGGCGCCATTCACACCCGTGCCGTCGCTCGGATTAATTGCCGATTGAGTAATCATGTATGGGCCGTTGCCAGTCATCTGGAACTGGACGACATTGGCGAGCTGTGACATGGTCAAACCAGTATCCGCGGTGTTGTAGTAAGAGCGGGAACCATCGGCGCGATTGAAAGTGCCGAGGCTGGAGAGAATCGAAAATGGCGCGCCCGACTGCCAGGACATGACCCCGCCAATCGACCATCCGCCCAGCACTTTCTCTAATCGATGGTAATTGAGCCAGTGACCCTTTCCCATTGGGAGATCGTATATTGCTGTCCCTTTAATCGAATGCCTCAGATCGAAATTAGCCCGGGCACGTTCCAGGCTTGGATTATTGACATCCAGAAACTGCTCGATGCGGCTCTGTGAATCGCCCGCCGTATCGCTCAACACTTTGGAAAACGTATAGTTGGCGGAAAGGTCCAGTCCCGACTTCGCGCGGTGCCGGACGACCACCTGCAGCGCGTTATACGTCGAGTTGGAATAATTATTCAGCATGTCAGTGCCCAGCGCATCCGGGTTCGCGAAAAAGTTCACATTGCCGTTCAGTCCATTTTCCTGATAAGTGGCTGCTAACTGTCCAACTTCTCCGTCCTGAATCAGGTTGCGTATGGTGGGGTCGCTCAGCTCACCGCCGCCATACAGTTGCGCAAAAACGGGCAGCTGTTGACTCCCCTGAATGCGCGAGTTGTATGCAGGGTTGAAAACTCCGGTCTGTTTTTGCGCAAGCAGACCGTTGTTCTGCGCCTTCAGATAGTCCCCGAGAAAGCCACCTGCCTGGATATTGACCTGGTTATAAGCGAAGGCCCGATAGCCGCCCACCATGTGATTCCCGACGTAGCGTGCCTCGAAAACGGTGTGCAGAAACTCCTGCTGAATCCCCACCGACCACTGCTGCACATAAGGAGTGCGCAGGTTGGGATCGATGAGCCCGACCGTGTTAAAGGGGTTGGACGCATAATTGTCCGCCACGGTCAGTGGCACTTGATAGACAGGCGGCGTGATCGCAGGAAGACTGCCGGTGACACGGCCCGAGAGTCCCCCTTGCTGAGCAAGACCGATCAGCCCGGCATTTGCTTCCACCATGTTCTCCGGCGCCACCAGGGCCTGGTCGTTTACATAGGCGATCGAGTATCCGGCGCGAAAAGCCGTCTTCCCTTTGCCTAACGGGTCCCATGCAAGGCCCACGTTGGGCCCGAAGTCTTTCCAGTCGCGCGCATACCAGGGACGCCCCACCGAGGCCCCGGCGAAATTCAATGTCGCACTGGGCGACAGCAGCGTCTGCTCCAAATTGTTGTTCTGGATGATGGGAAGAAGTTCCAGCGAGTTCGCTTCGTCCGCGACACCGGGAAGGTCCCAGCGTATGCCCAGCGTGGCCGTGAGACGCGGCAGGACCTTCCAGTTGTCCTGAACGTAGAGATCGAATTGGCTGATTCTGAAGTTCCGCACGTTGCCGGTGCCCGGCACATAACCAGAAGTCGGGCTGGTCACGTTGAAAGTCTGACTGTAACTGTCGATGTAACCTCCCAGCGTGGCGAGGAGTGCATTGGCGGTAGCAAGGTCGGTGGTGCTGATGCCGGGCAGATCGGCGCGAGTGAGGGCGGGCTGCCCTGTTCCCATGGCCAGGTTGTAAGTGGGAACGATCCCGCTGTCGTCATAAGCATGCACCGTGATTTTTTGGTAATGCGCTCCAAACTGGATGTAGTGGCGTCCTCGCTGCCACGCCGCATTGTCGGACATGGACCAGGTGTTGGTGGCGCGGCCCTGGGGAAGAGCCTCGCTGACCGGATCATTGAAGATCATTCCAGTGATCAGATAGGAGCCGAACTGCTGCGAAGTGAAAAAATCTCCGGGCGCCAGATTGAAGCCTCCGCGCAATTCGTTGGTCAGGCTGCCCGACGGCGTCCAGCGCCAGGCCATCGACACAAAATTACTGTGGTTGGGATTGGTAGTCTGCGGGATTACCGAGTAGTCCGCTACAGGATTGTCTACGTTGTCGCGGTTCCAGATGTAGGAACCGGTGAAAACGTTTTTTGTGGAAAAGTTGTAGTCCAGGCGCACGGTGACGTTGTCCCGCACTTCGTTATCGCGCTGATTGAAGATGTAGCCGCCGGTGTTCCGGAGAGCACCCGGACTGCTGTCACCTATATTGAAGCTGTTAATGCTGGCTCCGGTAGGCACCTGATTCAGCAGCTTTTGCATATAAGGGTCGATCTGAATACCGCGCAGCGCAAGCAGATTCACCTGCACGGGGGCGACGCTGCCAGCAGGTTGGTAGGTGAAGATGCCCTGCCGTGCCGTATCCGTCAGAATGGTGTCCTCCTGAGGCGCCTGCTGATTTGTCCGCACCGCCTCATAGTTACCGTAGAAGAAGAGCTTGTCCTTGCGAATGGGCCCGCCGATAGAAAAGCCTGCCTGATTCTGATTTAGCGCAGGCAGCGCCACGCCGGACTGATTATTAAACCAGTTGTTGGCGGCAAGAGCGTTGTTGCGGTTGTACCACAACGCTTCGCCATGAAAGGTATTCGTGCCCGAAGGCGTCTCGAATGCCAGCTGAGTGGCTCCGCCGGGTGCGGCCGCGTTTTGGTTCGACGTCACTGCCGTAAAGCCCCGGATTTGTCCCAGCAATATCCGGTTGGGCGTATGATCGAGCGCGTTGTCGCGGATATAGTTGTCCTGAATATTGATGCCATCCAGCGTCATGTTGCTGAACGAAGTACGGAGGCCATCGATGGTGGTTGGTGAGTTACCCTGCTGGACAACCCCGGGCAGCGTCTGAAGCAGATAGAGAGGATCGCGGTCGAGAACCGGGAGCTTCTGAATCTGCTCGACGTCGATGGTGTCGGAGATTTCCGCGTTGCCGGTTTCGACCTTTTGCGCTTCGGCGGAGACATCGAGCGACTGGCTGACCGTCGGAAGCTGCAGCGTGATAGCGGGCACGTCGGTCTCGCTGGCCGGGTCGACTGTGATGCCGCGCAGGGAATATTTGGCAAATCCCGACGCTTCCACGCCGATGTCATAATCCGTGGGCCGGACGCCGATGAAGTGCCATGCACCGTCGCGTGCCGTTTTCGTAGTCAGCAACGGTTTCGCGCCGCCGGCAATATACAGATTCACGGTGGCGTCGGGCACGGGCGCGCTGGAACTATCCAGCACCGTGCCGCTCAGCCTTCCGGAAAACTGCGCGAAGGCCGGGGCACATCCCAGAACAACAGCGAGGATGAGGTATCGCATCTCACTATTTGACCGCACCTCGGCTATCGAGGTTACGGTTAAATGAACGCCGGGGTGTATTGTCCGGGGAACGGCGGCTTCACTCCGAGCGCCTTCGCCGCATGCAGGGGGAAGTACGGATCGCGCAGAAACTCCCGCGCCATCACCACAACGTCCGCGCGGTCCGCCTCGACAATCTCATTTGCCTGCGCAGGCTGCGTGATCAAGCCGACAGCGCCGGTCAGGACACCAGTCTTCCGGCGCACCGCTTCCGCAAACGGCACCTGAAAACCGGGCTTGAAATCGACTTTCTGATACGGCACTACATTACCCGACGAGCAGATGATCAAATCCACGCCGGCCTTTTTGGCCTCACCCGCCAGCCGCTCCGAATCGCCAAGCTCCCAGCCGTCCTCAGCCCAGTCCACTGCCGAGATCTTCATGAATAAGGGCATTTCCGCCGGGATTTTCCCGCGAATCGCCCGGATCGTCTCCATGGTCATCCGGGTCCGGTTCTCGAACGAACCGCCATACAGGTCCGTCCGCTGATTGGCGAGCGGCGTCATGAACTCGTTCAGCAGATAGCCGTGCGCGGCATGAATCTCGATAATTTTGAATCCAGCCGTCACGGCTTTCTGGGCCGCCGCGACGTACGCGTCGACAATGCCGGCAATTTCGTCGATCGTGAGCTCGTGTGGTGTCCCGTCGTCCGGCCGGAACGGTATGGGCGACGGCGCGACGGGTTGCCAGCCGCCTTCCGATGGCTGAATGAAAGTTCCGCCCGCCCCTGGGGGCTTTGTGCTGGCTTTGCGGCCAGCGTGCGAAAGCTGCATCGACGGTACACAGCCGCGCGATTCGATGAACGCCGCGATCTGCTTCAGCTTCGCGATATGTTCATCCTTCCAGATGCCGAGGCATGCGGGCGTAATTCTGCCCTCGCGGGTCACCCCAGTCGCTTCCACCGTAACCACGGCTGCGCCGCCGACGGCGCGCGAGCCAAGATGCACCAGATGCCAGTCGGTGGCGAAACCGTCTTCCGACGAATACTGGCACATGGGCGAAACGACGATGCGGTTGCGAAGGGTCACACCCCGTATCGTCAGAGGCGTAAAAAGTGCTGCCGAGTCCGGACTTTGTTCTGGAGTTGCCATAAGAGGTAGTTAATCATAACAACGGCTTTTTCGCTCGCCAGCACGCCAGCGCCAGCGCGATCACCAGATCGTCGTGCTCGCCATATCCATCCGCGCCGATCCGTACTCTCCCCGCTCCCCGCCCTGTCGTCATCCGCACATCCACCAGTTCCCGCATCAGCGCTCCCACTTCCCGCATCCGCCGCGCGATCCGCAATTGCCCCCGCTCCAGCGCCACCTGCACTCCGGCAATCAGCTTCCGCTTCGGCACGCTCCACACCGGCGCATGCCACGACTCCCGCTCGCCGCTCGTGATCGTCACCGCCGTCACTTCGCATCCCAACCCCGCCGCCTGCATCAGATCGACCACCGGCGCTCCCACGCCTGTTGCATCCACCACGACCGCGCATCTTCCCTGCAGCACATCGCTCCGCACCAGTTCCCGTAATCGCGCGACGATATCCGGATACGACGTTCCCAGCGCCACGCGTTCCAGATGTATGACCATCAGTCGCCCTTTCAATCGCTCGACGACGGCGATCGCCGTATGATCCCGCTTCTGTCCCAGATCCAGTCCCACGCAGAAATTGGTGGCACAGACTTTCGGCTGTGAACTAGCAGCCCGTGGCAGAAGTCCCGACAGGCTGAATGCCTGTCCCACAGTGTTGGTAAACGGCTGGTCCTTCGTGGTGGGACAGGCGGTTTCGCCTGTCGTCCCAGAGCCACGGGCCTTCTGCCACGCGCTGCTAGACATTCAGCGGCTCCAGTTCCGGATCCAGCGCCCTTTCCACGATGCCTCTGTCGAACACTCCTGTGCCGCTCTCCACGAACTCGCACAGATGTTCCTGCCGGAACCACGCATCCCCCATCACCGAACGCTCTTCTTCGAGAAACGTCCTCGATATCCGCGGACACTCCGTCGCCGGCACGCGCACACGCATCCATTCCGTGCCCGCGTATTCCCACGTCTCGTAAAAAAATCCGCGCTTGCCGTACGGCGTGCTCATCAGCCACAGGTCGCCGTTACCCACTGCCAGCATCGGCCGCAGCGCCCTGTACATCGCATCCGATACCCGCGCCGCCTCGTCGATCAGCAGCAGGGACACTGCCGAAAACCCTCGCACCGTCGCCTCCGACCCCGGCAGTCCCACGATCCTCGACCCGTTCTCCAGCGCCAGCGAAATCGAATTGTCGCCGTCTCCCCGCGGCGTCATCCCCATCTCTCTCGCCATCGCCTCGGCCTTGCGCATCCACTCCGCGCTTTGCCGCTTGCACGGGCTCGCCACCAGCACCAGACTCCCCCCGACGCTCAACGCCCGGTGCAGAGCCTTCACCGCCGCTACCGTCGACTTCCCCCACTGCCGCGTGCAATTCAGGATGACCCGCTTCGCCTGCGACCGCAACACTTCCCCCTGGATGCGATCCATCTCGATCCCTAACTCTTTGCGCGCGAATTTTGCCGCATCCGGGTCCGGCGCTTTCCTCCGACGCGCCTCTTTTCCGGGCGCTTGCTTGATTTTTGCTTTCGTCGTAGTCGACATGGCTGACTCGTAAGTAGCACTTGGCGTTTTCAGGGGCGCGACTGCTTCTACAGAAGTAATTGGAAACAATACTTCAAATATTTGCCACAAATCAGTGAATCCAGTTGCCCGTTTACTGGGCCTTGACCGTGATGAATCAGGCACGCTATGGGATTTGGCGCAGCCTGCGCTAAAAGGCCCTCACCGCCAAGCAAAACCTGCTGTTTCGGCGGCCTGAAAACTGCTCATCCTCGAATGAAAGGAGATCTCTCTTTCGTGACCGCAGTGGCTCTCCTCATGTTGTTGGCCTCAACAACCCTGGTTTGGGCGCAGCAGCAGCCTTCATCTCTCACGGAGGAAACCGAGGAAAACTTGACCGCATCATGCCTCGAGCCCCCTCCGCTGCTGCGCTGGCAAGACTACCACGGGCCCTTCGAACGGGTTGTGGGAGTCTTTGGCCGGAAATTGGAGCGTACAACCGTCCACCCGCCTCACTACAAACCTGGCGCCGTGCTGTGTTCTCTGGAAGCCCGAGGTAAATTCTCCCTGTTTGTTCACGACACGCTGGACCCCGTATCGTTTCTCTCTGCTGGTTTTAATGCCGGACTGGATCAGGCTAACAACCGGGACCGTGCCTTCGGGCAGGGCGCGGCTGGATACGGCGACCGCTTTGGCGCCAATTTTGCCGATGAAACATCCGCCCGCTTCTTCAAGGTCTTTGCGTTCCCGGTGATATTTTCCGAGGACCCGCGATACTATCGCCTCGCCCACGGCACCACTGGAAAGCGCATGCTTCACGCCGCCGAACACGCATTCATAGGTCATCGCGATGACGGCACGCGTATGTTCAACTATTCCGAATGGTTGGGCACGGGCAGCGCGGCCGCCCTGAGCTACGCTTATCACCCGGGCAACCAGCGCGGCTTTGAGTCAGCGGCCCGTGGCGTGAGCTACAGCATCGCGGGAGACATTGGATTCGATATGCTCCGCGAATTCTGGCCCGACATCGCCCGTAAACTCAGAATGCCTTTCCGCGACACCCGCGGGCCGCTCGCGATGACCTCAGGCCGGTAAGCGACCTCCGGCCTTTCGCGTGCAATGAGACCGGTGATGGCCTTAACCGTTCGCACCGTTGAATATTTTTATGCGAGGGTCGATAATGACCCGGACAAAACATACGCGCTTCTGGCGCAGCTGGCGGCCGAAGAGATTAGTCTGCTGGCCTTCAGCGCCGTTCCTTTTGGCGCGAATCATCTCGAACTGACCCTGGCTCCGGATCGCAGCGCCAGCCTTCTGCAGGCCGCCGGGAAACTCGGCTGGAATCTTACCGGGCCGCAACACGCCGTATTGGTTCAGGGTGACGACCATCTGGGAGCCCTGGCCGATATCCACAAGTGCCTGAGCGAGGCCGGCGTCAGAATTTACGCCTCCGCCGGCGTGACCGATGGCGCGGGACATTACGGATACCTGATTTACTTCAGCGAGGACGACCATCTTGAGGCGGCACGCGCTCTTGCGACAGCGGCGATCAAAAGATAGCAGCGCCGCTACTGTCCGAGCGGAATCTGTAAATAGACCGGGCTCTGCTCCACCTCGATGCGCTCGGTCTGCGAGTGTCCACCCTTTTCCACCGTCACCGAATAGGTTCCCGGGCGAAGCGTGATTGCGGCCGGCGTCACCTGCTGGATCAGCTGACCGTTGATGCGCACACTCGCACCGGTCGGTACGGTGGTTACCATCAGGGTTCCGCTCGCTTCGCGCAGCGAGATCAGCGGCACGTCCTGCGCCGTATCTCCAACGCGAATCTCCCGGTACTCGTTCAGATATCCGGCCTGCGACACCGTGAGATGATGCAGGCCCGACGGGCCATGCAGCATGCACGGCGTCCGGCAACTCTGGCCGAGGTCGTCGTCGAGCACGACCTTCGCGCCGGGAGGGTTCGTCGTGACCCACACATCCTGAGGCTGCTGAAGGCGTCCCCGGGGAACTCTGACGCTCTCCTGAACCCGCTGCGGCGGCGCATCGATCGGAGTCTTGTTGTCGGCGGTGTCGCTTCCCGCGCGCGGTCCCAACGGGCTGGGCTTCTGGACGGTCGGCTCGACGGCCGGAGCGGAAGCTGCCTGCGTCGTTTGCTCAGCGGCCGGAGCGTGCTGTTGGTCCCCCGCGGGAGAAGAAGCTGGCGCGGAAACTGGCGCGGGCGGCGGCGTTGGTTCCGCTGGCTGAGTCTTTTCCTGAGGCGCTGGCTCCGCCCCGTGCGCCTGCTGCTGTGGTTCGGTCCGAGCCTGCACATAGGCCAGGAGATTGGAGAAACCCGGGAGACTGGGCAGACTGCCTGCCTGCCACAGGACGGCGCCCAGCAAACTCAAAGCCACCGCGACGCTCATCATGACCGGCACAAAACGCCACGGACGCCGCGGCGGCTCCCGGCCGGGCGCAGGCGGCATTTCGAATGGCCGCTCAGGCTCGCTGCTGCGCGCAACAGGCTGGTCGACGGCAATCGTCGTCATTGCCGCCGCCGAACCCGCCGCCAGCGTCTTCCATCCGCGCGACTCCGCACAAGCCATTTCCAGCGCGCCCACAAAATTCGCGCAGTTCGGAAAACGGTCTTGAGGCTTTTTGGCCAGAGCCCGGCGCAGCACTTCGTCGATGCGCGGCGTGAGCGTCCCGTTGATCTGGTGCGCGCGCTCCGGTTCCTCAGCCACAATCTTGTAAACAACCGTGCTCAGGTGTTCGCCCTGAAAAGGCCTTTCGCCGGTCAGAATCTCGTAAGCGATCACGGCGAGGGAAAACTGGTCGGAGCGGCCGTCCACCGGCAACCCCTGCACTTGCTCGGGCGACATGTAGTTGGGCGTGCCCACGACAGTCTTCGTCTCGGTCGCATTGCCGGCCGCCGTAAGTTTCGCGATGCCGAAGTCCGTGATCTTCACCGCGCCGTCCTCGTCCGTCATGATGTTGGCGGGTTTGACGTCGCGATGAACGATTCCCCGGCCGTGCGCGTAATCCAGCGCCGACGCCGCCTGCCGCAGGATTCGCAGCATCGCGGCTCCCGAAAGCGGCGCTTCGGAGGCCAGAATTTTTTCCAGCGTGGGCCCGTTCACGTAGGCCATGGCGATATAGGCGAGACCATCGATCTCGTCCATGTCGTAAATCGTGACGATGTTGGGATGCGAGAGCACGCCCGCCGACCGCGCCTCCCGGAAGAGCCGTTCCCGCAGTTTGCCGCTCTGCTGGGTGTCGTTGACGTCGCGAATTCGTATGGTTTTGATGGCTACCGAACGGCCGATCGCCGGATCGGTCGCGTGGTAGACCACGCCCATCGCGCCCCGGCCCAGTTCGCCGATGATCCGGTAGCGGCCAATGGTGCCCACATTCGGATGTTAGCGCGAACCGGCGCTCTGCCCAAAGCCGCAACGTTATAGTGGGATTTCCGCTCTTATGCCATTCGCATCCATCCCCGAGGCGATCGAAGAGACTCGCGCCGGACGCATGCTCGTCGTCGTCGACGATGAAGACCGCGAAAACGAGGGCGACCTTACCATCGCCGCGGAAAAAATCACGCCGGAAGCCATCAACTTCATGGCGACCTTCGGCCGCGGACTGATCTGTCTCACGCTGACCGGCGAACGCTGCGACACGCTGCGGCTGCCCCTGATGTCGCCCATTAATACGTCCAACTTCGGCACCGCGTTTTGCGAATCGATCGACGCGCGCGCGGGCGTCACGACAGGGATCTCCGCGGCGGACCGCACGCGCACGATCCTCGCCGCGATTGACCCGGCCACGCAGCCCAACGACCTCGCGCGGCCGGGACACATTTTCCCCCTGCGCGCGCGCGACGGCGGCGTGCTGGTGCGCGCCGGACAAACCGAGGCTTCGGTCGATCTGTCACGGCTTGCCGGAATCAATCCCTCAGGCGTCATCTGCGAAATTATGAACGAGGACGGCTCCATGGCGCGCGTGCCGCAGCTGCACGAATTCTGCGTTCGCCATGGGCTCAGGATGATTTCGGTCGCCGAACTGATCCGCTACCGGCTGCGCCACGAGCGCTATGTGCACCGCCGCGCCGACGGGTGCGTGAGCACCGAGTTCGGCGATTTCCGCACCGTTCTCTACGCCAGCGATCTCAGTGCGGAGTCGCACCTCGCTCTCATTCGCGGCGACGTTGCGGGTAAGGAAAAAGTGCTGGTGCGCATGCAGTCCCATTGTTCCTACGGCAATCTGTTTGGCTCGACCCGCTGCGACTGTCAGGCACTCACGCGCGGGTCCCTCCGGCAGATCGCCGAGGAAGGCGCGGGCGTGCTCGTCTATCTGCACCAGACGGGTCTGGGCCTGCGCACCGAAGACGGCAAAATCGTGGGTCACGACCGGCATCTCGCCCACGCGCCATCGCAGCATGAAGTCGGCATCGGCGCGCAGATTCTGTCGGACCTCGGCCTTCACACGATTCGACTGCTGACCAACCATCCGCGGCGCATTGTGGCGCTGGAAGGTTTCGGAATCGAGATCGTAGAGCAGGTTCCGGTCGGTTAAATTTCACAGGCTAAAGCCTGTGCCACTACATGCTCAGAGGTGGCACAGGCTTCAGCCTGTGGGAATCACAGAAACGAAGCGTCGAAGGCGCGCGGAAAAAGCGTTCCGAGCCGCAGAGTCTCCGTCTTTCCGCTCAGATTCGCCAGAACGATCTCAACGTCGCCGCAGAACTCCCAAAGGATCTGCCGGCATGCCCCGCACGGAGGCGTCAACTCCTCCGTGTCAGCCACCACAGCAACCCGCTTGAAGCGGCGCACGCCTTCGGAAATCGCTTTGAAGATCGCTACCCTTTCGGCGCAGATCGTCAGTCCGTAAGTCGCGTTTTCGATGTTACAGCCGGTGTGAATATGTCCGGATTGATCTTCGACGGCAGCTCCGACTTTGAACTTCGAGAACGGCGCGTGCGCATGATCGCGAGCATGAAGGGCAGCGGCGATCAGCGGATCGTTCATAAACGGGGCAGCACGCGGCGCAGCAGATCGGCCATCGTTCCCGCGATTTCGCGGCCCACTTTCAGCACTTCCTCGTGATCGAGCTTCTCGCCAGTGACGCCAGCCGCGAGGTTCGTCACGCAGGAAATACCGAGCACCTTCATCCCCATGTGGTTCGCCGCAATGGTTTCCGGCACGGTCGACATGCCAACCAGATCCGCGCCGATGGTCCGGAGATAACGGATCTCAGCCGGGGTTTCGTAATTCGGTCCCGGCACGGCCGCGTAGACGCCTTCGGTCAGGTCCAGTCCGATTTCTTTTCCCGCCGCGCGCGCGATCTCGCGATACTCCTTCGAATAGGCCTCGGTCATGTCCAGGAAACGCGGTCCGAGCGATTCGTCGTTGGGGCCAGTCAGCGGATTCTGCCCGAGCAGATTGATGTGATCCGAAATCAACACCAGTTGACCCGGCTTGTAGCCAGGATTAATGCCGCCCGCCGCGTTGGTGAGCACGAGCGAATCGACGCCGATTCCCGAGAGCGCCCGTATTCCGAAGACAACCTGCTGGGCCGTGTAGCCTTCGTAAAGATGAACGCGACCGGCGAGTGCGGCCACCGGAAAGCCATCGATCGCGCCCACCACCAGCTTGCCCGCATGACCGACTGCGGTCGATCGCGGCCAGCCGGGTATGTCGCTGTATGGAACGACGCTCGGATTGTCGAGCTTATCGGCAAAATCGCCGAGGCCGCTTCCCAACACCACGGCGATCCGCGGCCGCAGCGTAATCCGGGATTCAATGAACTCAGCAGCAGTCATTCAAAGCAGCATCCCCGCGATGCAGGCCGACATAAAATTGGCCATCGTGCCGGCCGCGACCGCGCGCATCCCCAGCCGCGCCAGATCGGACTTCCGGCTGGGCGCGAGCGCTCCTATGCCGCCGACCTGAATGGCGATCGAACTGAAATTCGCGAAACCGCACAGCGCATACGTCGCGATAGTGAAGGAGTGCGGATCGAGCTGATCTTTGATTTTGCCCAGATCGATGAAGGCGACGAATTCATTCAGAACCAGGCGCGTGCCCAGCAGATTGCCGATGGCTGAGGCGTCTTTCCATGTCACGCCCAGCAGCCAGGCGATCGGGGCAAAGACCATGCCGAAAAGGATCTGCAGTTTGGCCGGGAACCACGCGGCGAATCCGTGCACCCATCCGAAAACCCCGTTCACCATCGCAATGAGCGCCAGAAAAGCGATCAGCATCGCCCCGATATTCAGAACCAGATGAAGTCCGTCGCCGGCCCCCTGAGCCGCCGCGTCGATGACGTTGACCGCAGTTTTTTCGAGTTTCACTTCAACTTTGCCCGCTGTCACTGGCACGCCCACTTCCGGCTCGAAAATCTTGGCCAGCATGATGGTCGCTGGCGCGGTCATGATCACCGCGGTCAGCAAATGCTCGATCTGAACGTGCGCGAACTTCACATACGCGGCCATCACCGCGCCGGAGACGTGGGCCATGCCGCTGACCATGATGGTGAACAGTTCCGATTCAGTCATCGCAGGGATAAACGGCCGGATGGTCAGCGGAGCCTCGGTCTGTCCCATAAAAATGCTCGCGGCGACGTTCAGAGATTCGGCCCCGCTCGCGCCCATGATCCGCTGCATCCCGATCGCAAAAACCTTCACCACCTG
>Ga0181521_10003876_pt1 | contig 17421 bp, 17 predicted proteins | sample PEATcosm2014_Bin_32_FD_119764 | JGI IMG/M metagenome (GOLD analysis project Ga0181521, IMG submission 119764) | Peatland microbial communities from MTU Mesocosm Facility, Houghton, MI, USA - PEATcosm2014_Bin02_60_metaG | ecosystem: Environmental > Terrestrial > Soil > Wetlands > Peat | place... | reverse complement strand
TGCGGCGGGCCAACGCGTAGACCGACGACAAGGCCCGGCGTTCCGGCTTTCGCAGCAGCCTGATGCCGTACGCGAAGTTCTTCGCTTGCTGGCGGGTGACGGCCTCGCAGAAGTCGTAGGCGAGCTCGGTGTTCACGACAGGCTCCGCGCGGTGCTGGCTGCCTCCAAGGCGGAGAGGGCTCGCCTCGCGAACACGAGCTTGCGGGGAGCGCAGTGATGCTTGAGCACGTCGTACCCGGCCCGCTCGATGGAGTCGAGGGCGGCCATCCCACCCGCGCCGAAGCCCACGACCGCCGCCCGGGGGCGGAACCGGAGCGAGGCGGCAAGCGGGACCGCCGCGGCGAGCAGCCCGCGCGCCCGGCTCACCTGCATGGCGACAAGCCGCCGCAGCGCCGGGGACCCCTCGGGCCGAAGCAGGTCGGCCTCGCTGCACCCGAAGCGCTCCATGTCCTCGGTCGGCAGATAGATACGACCCCGCCTCGCGTCCTCTCCGATGTCCTGCAGGTGCTCGACGACCTGCAGGCCTATGCAGATCTCGTCCGACAACGCCATCCGCTCGGCTGTCTGGACCCCGAAAACGGCCAGCACGAGCCTTCCCACCGGCGCGGCCGACAGCATGCAGTAGTCGACGAGGTCTCCGAAGCTGCGATAGCGCGTCACCCGTTGGTCCATCCGGTTCGCTTCGATGAGGTCGCGAAACGGCTCCAGGCTCAAGGCGCGTCCCCGGATCACGGGCGTGAGCTGGCGGAGCACGGGGTGGGTCGCGTCGCCGACGGCCGCGCGGTCCAGCTCGGCCTCGAGCCAGTCCAGGTGCGCCAGCCGGTCACCCTCCGCCTCGTCGCCGAGATCGTCTGTCAGCCGCGCGAAGCCGTAGATCGCCATCAGGTTCGCCCGCACGTCGCGCGCCAACAGGTGGGAGGCGACCGGGAAGTTCTCGTTTCGTGCTTTCGAGGCGAGCAGGGCGGGCGCGTCGAAGTCTCCTCCGATGGAGCGCCCTGATTCAGTTGTCACCATCGGCCACTCCTTCGCGTAGTGCCGATGACTACCAGTCCACCTTTGTTATACGTGCGGGGGTGCCTTCGTCAAGGGACGCATGCGCTCAGGTCGGCCTCACGGCGTGGCCGGCCGGCCGCCTGACGACGTGAATCATGACCGTGACCTGCGGATCCCGACCCAGCGGGCCCGGGCGTCCCCCGACCAATCAGGAGGACGTGGTCAGCGAGGAGTTGGACGATTCGAGTGTGGGCCGCAGCAAGCCGACCACGGCCGCGTCCACGACACGGCGGGCAACGAGCCTCGCCGCCTTGCCCCGCGTGCGGAGCCTGGGCACCACCCGGCTGGCGAGGCCGGCGGTGATGACACCGACGACGCCCACGAGGTTCGGTTGGTGGCGGAGCTCACCGGTCGCCACCTCCAACAGCAGGGGTGCCATGGGCGCGAGCAGCAGTTTCAGCTTCTCCACCGCCTGCAGTTCGCTCATCGGCGCGGGCAGCTCGTCAAGCTGCTCTCCGACCGCGTCGACCGTGGAACGGGCCGCAGCGAGGAAAATCGCCTCTTTGGAGTCGAAGTACCTGTAGAAGGTCCCTTTCGCGACGTCGGCCGCGCTGCAGATGTCCGCCACGTTGACGCCCGCGTAGCCGTGCTGGGCAAAAGCCTCCCGCGCGGCCACGACGAGCCGTGCCGAGACGGCGGCGGGGCCGGAGCGCTCCAGATAGGCGTCGATAATCTCGTCCCAGGCCTGGGTGGACAGACCGTTCTCACGACTGCACGCGAGCAGCTCGGGCAAGGCTTCCCGAATGGTCTCGAGCGGCATGTTCCGGCTCTCGCGAAGCAGGTGGATGAGATTGAGCGCCGCGACGTGGCGCTCGTCGTAGAGGAACCGGTTGGACGCGAGCTCGGTCGCCTCGGGCAAAAGGCCCAGGTGGCGGTAATGGTGGATCGTCGGTACGGGAGTGCTGGTCCTGTCTGCGAGCACCGAGATCGTGAAACCGGGGTGGGCCGCGACCGGCGACGTCTCCCCGCGCGGCAGCGACTTCAGAGCCTCCGGGCTCTGGAGCGCTCCTGCCTCGTTCCAGGGGTCTTGTTCCACGGGCCTCTTCTATCACTCCGCTGTGCGGGTAGTACCGATCGGGATTCTATTTGCAGATCGTTACCTGAAAGAAACGCCCCAGGCAATAGGACGGCCCGCGAGAGCCTCGCGCTCGCGGACCCGCGAAGGCGGCCGAGGGGCACGAACAGACACGTCCTGGCGCATGACAGCCGGAGCGCCGAGGCCTGCGACTAGTCGGACACCGGCTCAGGACGGCCGAAGAGGTACCCCTGACCTGCCTGAACACCCACTCCGCGCAGCAGGTTGAGCTCCTCCTCGGTTTCGATGCCTTCCGCGAGGCTCATGGCACCAAGGCGGTCCGCGAGTCCCTTGAGGGCGGAGGCCATGGCTTCTTTCATCGGGTCCGAAGCGATCCCGTGGGTGACATCTATGTCGATCTTGATGATGTCCGCGTGGACGTCGAACAGGCTGTTGAAGCTCACCGCGCCCGACCCGGTGTCGTCGATGGCGATCCGCACGCCGTTGGCACGGAGCGCGCCGACAGCTTCGCTGACCTCCTCGTAGTCTCCGGCGGCGGCATTCTCGGTGATCTCCAGCACGACGCGCTTCGGGTCGACGCTGCCGAGGACGTCCCGGAACTCTTCGGACCCGGCCGTGGCCGGGGACACGTTGACGGAGATGAACGCGTCCGATGGCAGACGCTCCAGCTTGGCGAGAGCCTCTCGGATGGCGGTCATCTCGATCTCGAGCAGGAGGCCGACCTCGGCGGCCTCCGCGAACCACGTCCGCGGGGAGACGCTCGCGTCCCCTGGAAAACGAGCCAGCGCCTCGTAGCCGATCACCTTGGTCGTGGCCAAGTCCACGATGGGCTGGAACACGATGTGAATCGATCCTTCCACCGCCAGTTCCTCGACGCGCCGGCGAGCTTCGGCAAGCCGCAGCTTGTCCGACGAGCCTGCCTCAGAATTGAGCGCGACCCCCTCGAGCGGCTCCTCCAAGTCGAAGGCGGGCACCCCGAGCGTCTCTGCTGCCTGTCGGGCGAAGGCGTCAAGCGTCTCTGCTGCCTGGAGCGCGACGACCTCGAGCGGCTCGTCGGGCGCGACGACCTCGAGCGGCTCCTCGGGCGCGACGACGCCGTCGGTCTCGTCTGTCCCCGTCGCCCAAGCGTCGGGTGTCGTCCCGGCGTCGAGCACGACGACCTCAGCGGACTGATCGGCGGGACTGGGCGCGCGCGGCTCCGGGGGGGACCCGAGGTCTTCGTGAGGCTGGCCCACGACGCTCCTTCTCTTCGGCTTCCTCGCAGATCCCATGGCCCAATTATCGTCCAAGAGGCGAACAGACTTAAGGATGCCCCTCGGAGCCCGGCGAGAAGAGGACAGCGTGTTGTCCCCGCGGCGCGCCGGCAGCGCTCTACCCATTCGAGCGGCTTCCCGCGTGATCTGCGAATCCCCAAGTCGGCGGGCGGTACGCTCCAGGCGCCATCATGGAAAGTGGGCCCTTTACCGATGCGGAGGCCGATTGAACCTGCTCTTGGTGACACTTGACCAGTTCCGGGGCGACTGTTTGTCGGCCGCCGGCCACCGCGTCGTGCGCACCCCGAACCTCGACCGTCTCGCCGCCTCAGGGGTGCGGTTCGCCCGCCACTACAGCCAGGCTGCACCCTGTTCGCCGGGGCGCGCCTGCCTGTACACCGGCACGTACCAGATGAACAACCGGGTCGTCGCGAACGGCACGCCGCTCGACGACAGGCTGGACAACCTGGCGCGGGCCGCCCGGAGGGCCGGTTTTGACCCCACCCTGTTCGGGTACACGGACCAGGGAGTCGATCCACGTGTGGTCCGCTCACCTGACGATCCCCGCCTTTCCAGCTACGAAGGCGTGCTGCCGGGCTTCACGGTCGGGCTCGACCTCACCGGCGAGCACACGCGCTGGACCGAATGGCTGCGGGATCTCGGCTACGACGTGCCGGAAGGAGCGCGCGGGGCGCTCGCGACCGAGCCCGATCGGTCCGAGGAGGTCGGCGTGTCGGCCTTCTTGACCAACCGCTACCTCGACTGGCTCGAACGCCAAGACCGCCCGTGGTTCGCCCACCTGAGCTACTTGAGGCCCCATCCCCCCTATGCGGCCGCCGGCCGTTGGGCCGGCGCTTTTCACCCTGACGACGGGGACGTGCCGATCGCGCCCTCGCAGCATCGCCATCGGCTGCACGAGGCCGCCCTCCGACTGCCGGAAACGGCGGCTCCCACGGACGAGGGTGCCCTCAGGCAGATGCGGGCCCAGTACTACGGAATGATCGGTGATGTCGACGCCCAGGTCGGCCGGGTGCTCGACGCCCTCGGGCGGCTCGGCCAGTGGGAGGACACCTTCGTGCTCCTCACGTCGGACCATGGTGAGCAACTCGGCGACCACGGTTTGATGAACAAGCTCGGCTACTTCGAGGAGAGCTACAGGGTGCCGGGCATTGTCCGCGCGCCAGGGCTTGCGGGGGCGCACGGCTCGGTGGTGGAGGCCTTCACCGAGAACATAGACTTCTTCCCGACCATCTGCGAGGCACTGGGCATCGAGATCCCCGCCCAGTGTGACGGGTTGCCGCTGACGGGCTTCCTCGAAGGGCGCCCTCCCCCGTGGTGGCGCGCGGCGGCGGCATGGGAGTTCGACTGGCGGTACCTGGGCCTTCCGGACGGCGCCTTCGACTGGCCATGGGACAGGCACCTGGAACGGGACAACCTCGCCGTCCGCCGTTTCGAAGACGGGGCCTACGTCCAGTTTGGAGACGGAACCTGGCGTTGCTATGACATCGGCGTCGACCCGACCTGGCGGACCGAGGTCGAGGACCCGTCTCGCATCCTCGCTTACGCGCAGTCGATGCTCGCCTGGCGGGCGGAGCACGCGGACCGCCAAGTCACGAACTTCCTTCTCGAGGACGGCGGCATCGGGCGCTGGCCCACAGGGTCGCTCGTCGCACCGCCGGGTTGACGAGGCGGATCTTCGCTCCCGGATCCTGCCGGCCCCTGCGGTCGGGTGCCCGGCGCGTCGGGGCGATCATGTCGACAGGCCTGACGAAATCTGAGGCTGACCGCCCCCGTAGTTGTCAAGTTCCGGTCCTTGGCGCCGACAATTCTCATTGATGAACGTGCACGCAATCCTTGTCTCGTCGCTGGAATCACAGCCGTCCCGCCAAACTACGGCCCTCGGCGACCTCGGGACCGTGCGCCGATCGCGAGTTGTCCGATGACCCTGTTCAACCAAGTCGTACCGGCCGACGAACACCCCGCCCCGGCGAGCGCCAAGGCGACCGCGCGCGGGAGCGAGGAAGAGTTCCGGTCCCTCGTGGTCAACATCCCGGCCGCCGTCTACCGCCGCGAGGGCGTCGAACCCTGGACGATGCGCTTTGTGAGCGACCACATCGAGATGCTCACCGGCTACCCGGCGAGCGAGTTCACGAACGAGAGCGTCAGGTCCTTCGAGTCGATCATCTGTCCCGATGATCGCGAGCACGTGAGCGGCGTCGTCCGTGAGGCACTCACCCGAGGGGTTTCGTTCTCGCTCGAGTACCGCATCATGCATGCCAACGGCTCCTCGCGATGGGTCGCCGAGCACGGCCGGGGGGTCGCTGACTCGACAGGGCGCCTCCTATCGATGGACGGCGTGATCCTCGACCTCTCGGTGCAGCGGGAGAACGAGCTCCTGAGAGAACGCACCGACGTCCAGTGGCGCCACAGGTCGGGCCATGACAGCCTGACCTGTCTCCCCGATCGCACACTCATCCGTGACCGCCTGCAGCAGATGCTGCTGCGTTGCCAGCGGGAGCACTTCCTCATCGCCGCCCTGCTCGTCGACCTGGACAACTTCCGGTCCGTCAACGACACCCTCGGGCAAAAGGCCGGCGACGAGCTGCTGAAAGCGGTGGCCGCCCGTTTCACGGGAGTTCTCAGGGCGAGCGACACCGTCGGGCGGCCCGGCGGGGACGAGTTCGCGATTCTGGCAGATGGACTGTCGCTTGCCGCCGGGCCCGAACTGCTCGCCGAGAGGCTGCTCGACGCCGTGAAGGAGCCTTTCCGAGTCGAAGGATTCATCGACACCCCGATCTCGATCACGGCGAGCATCGGCATCGCGACCAACGACGGGGACGAACCGGACGACCTGCTACGCGACGCGGCCATCGCCTTGTGCCAGGCGAAGGCCCAGGGGCGCAACTGCCACGTCCGCTTCCGGCCCGAGATGAAGACCGCCGCCATGGAACGTCTCGAGCTCGAGGCAGACCTGCGGGAGGCCCTCCAGGAGAACCAGTTCTTCCTCCTCTATCAACCGATATTCGAGCTCGACAGCGTCGCCGTGTGCGGTGTGGAGGCGCTCTTGCGCTGGCGGCACCCCGTCCGGGGCATCGTCGACCCGGAGTCCTTCCTGCCGGTACTGGAGGAGACGGGGTTGATCGCTCCGGTCGGGTCGTGGCTCCTGAAGCAAGCCTGTCGGCGAGCTGCCGCCTGGCACCGCCTCGGTCATCATCTGACCATGACGATCAACGTCTCGGCGCGTCAGCTCGCGACAGGGGACTTCGTCGACCTGGTGAAGTCGGCCCTCTCAGCCACCGCGCTCGAGCCCAGATCGCTCATCATCAACGTGGCCGAGCAGAGCCTGAAAAAGGACCTGGAAGCCATGCTCGCGAGGCTCCGCGAGCTCAGGGCACTCGGTGTGCTCGTCGCCGTCGACGACTTGGGCGCCGGTTATTCGGCGCTCGCGCGCCTGCGCGAAGTTCCGATCAACGTCCTCAAGATCGGCCGGTCTTTCGTCGCCGCCATGGCGGACTCCAAAGACGCGATCAACTCCATCCACACGCTTGTGCAACTGGGCCGGACGCTCGGGTTGGAGACTCTCGCCGAAGGTATCGAACAGGGTTGGCAGCTCGCCGGCCTACGGGACGAGCACTGCAAGTTCGGCCAAGGGTCCTTGTTCTCCCAGCCGATCGCCCCCGAAGCCATCGAGGCAATCCTCACTCTCGAACCCGTTGTCCCGCTTCGGGGCCACCTTCCGCGTCAAAGCCGCCCCGCGTCGACAATCCGGCGCAGGAACTGCTGAGTACGACTGTTCGCGGGCGCGGTGAAGACCTGGGCCGGCGGACCCTGCTCGACTATCACGCCCTCGTCCAGAAAACACACCCTGTCGGCAATGTCGCGGGCAAAGCCCATCTCGTGGGTGGCGATCAACATGGTCATGCCGGCAGCCGCCAGTTCGCGGATAACGCCCAGCACCTCGGATACGAGCTCGGGATCAAGGGCGCTCGTCACCTCGTCCAACAGCATGATCCCCGGCTTCATGGCGAGTGCCCGGATGATCGCGACCCGCTGCTGCTGACCACCGGAAAGGCGGTCGGGATAGTCGTCCTTCTTGTCCGAGAGGCCGAAGCGGGCCAGAAGCGCCCGCCCCGCCTCCTCGGCCTCCTCGCGTGCGACGCCGAGCACCCTGGTCGGCCCGAGCGTGATGTTGCGCAGCACGGTCATGTGCGGGAACAGGTTGAAGGACTGGAAGACGATGCCGATGTGGCGGCGCACGGCGTTCTCGTCCACGCCCGCCGCCGTGACATCCTGGTCCCAGAGCAAGATCCGGCCCCGATTGACCGGCTCCAACAAGTTGACGCAGCGCAAGAGCGTGGACTTCCCGGATCCCGAAGCCCCTATGAGGCAGACGACCTCATGGGGTGCGATGGCAAGGTCGATGCCGCGCAGGACCTCGAGAGCGCCGAACGACTTGTGGACTTTTTCGAGCCGGACGGCCTCTTGGCCGGTGAACCCCGGTGCGCCGGCCCCGTCGCCGAGCAGTGACCCGCCGGCGTGCGTCCCACCCTGGTCGGAGGTGACGCCGGTCTCGTTCATCTGATCGCACCGCTGCCGGCCAGCCGGCGGGTCACGTCACGGGCAATCAACCGGTCCGTGAACCGGGCGAGGGGAATCGTCAAGCAAAGAAACAAGAGTGCGGCCACCGTGTAAGACGAGTACACGAACAGAGTCGAGGAGTCGATCTGCGCCGCCCGGTTCGCCTCTATGACAGCCCCGAGCGTCGAGACCAGGGCGGTGTCCTTCTGCAGGCTTATGAAGTCGTTCAGCAGCGGTGGGATCACGGTGCGGACCGCCTGGGGGAGCACGACGAAGCGCAGGGACTTCCACTGCGACAACCCGAGCGAGCGGGCTGCGGCCACCTGGCTCTGGTGAACGGAGTTGATGCCGGCCCGATAAACCTCGGCCACATAAGCGGAGTACGACAACACGAGGGCGGCAATCCCGTAGACGAAATCGGACTGGGTGGAGATGCCACGGATGTAGAGGGCCGGAGCACCGAAGCCGATGCCGTAGATCACGATGATGAGCGGCACTCCCCGGAAGACGTCGGTGTAGACGACGGCGAGCATCCGGAACGGGAACAGCACGGGATTGCGCAGCTGACGCAACACCGCGATCACGAGCGCACAGGAGAGGATCAGCACCTCGGCGATGAGGAACATCTCGATGTTCAAGATGAGGCCCTTGCCGACCGAGTACAGCCCCTGGCTCGGGTCGCCGAGGAACGCCTCTTTCATCTGCTGTGGGTTGAAGAACGTGTGCCGGACCGCCGCGGCCCCCGGGGCGAAGACGAACAGGGTGATGACTCCCCCGAGGAACACGACGGTGCTCGCGGTCGAGATGGCGGCGGCGCGTTGGCCACCTAACAGGTGCGACCCCCTGCCGTTACCTGCGAAGCTGCCGGGCGGGGGCGCGCCGGCTGCGAGCAGCCGGTGTTCGTCCAGGTAGGCGCCCCCGTGACTCTCCCGTGCGGGCAACCGGTCCGCCTCTCGGCCGCGGCTACGGCTTGATCGTCGGAACGGAGGTGTAGATGCCGAGGTACTCCTTTTGGAACTTGGCCAGGGACCCGTTCGCCGTGAGGGTCTTGATGGCCTTGTTCACGCATCCTACGAGCGGGTCGTTCTTCGCGAACAACAGGCCGTAGTGCTCCCCCGTGCTCGGGAACTGACCCACGAGGACAGAGTGGGGGATCTCCGAGGAGCTGATGTACTGCGCGGTCGGCGTGTCGGCCACCAGTGCCTGGATGCGGCCGTCCTGGAGGGCCGACTTGGCATCGTTCAGCGTGTTGAACACCGACGGCTGGTGGGTCGGCCGGAGCTCGGTGTTGATGAAGGCCAGGCTCGTCGAGCCGATCTGGTCGCCGTAGACGTAGGTACGCAGGTCCGCCGGCGTGTGGTGCTTGACGATGGGGCTGTTCTTCATGGCGATGAGCGCCTGCTGCACGGCGTAGTAGCTGACGCTGAACGACACGACGGTCGCGCGCTCGGCGGTGTAGGAGATCTCGTTGATGTCGAAGTCGAACCTCTTCGGGCCCGGTGCGAAGGAGGCGTCGAACGGCTCGACAGTCCACTTCACCTGCGCCTTCGTAAAGCCGAGCTGCTCGGCTACTGCGTAGGCGACCGCGCTCTCGTACCCCTTGTCGTTGGAGGGCGTGTTGTTGTAGAACCACGGCTCGTAAGCCGGGCTGTCGGTCGCGACCGTCAGCACGCGGCGCTTGAACAGCTCTGGCTGTATGGCCGCGTAGGAGCACGACGAAGCCGTGGCCGCCAGGGGCGCCTTCGCTGTCAATGCCGGCGAGGCTGCCGATCCGGCCGTCGTCAGACCGAACCCGATCACGGCCAACGTCACAAGAACAAGGGTCTTACGCATTGTCGGCTCACCCACCTCCGCGAAACTGCTTCCTGTTGACCCGCGCGAGACCCCGGCGCGGTGGCAACGAGCGTACCGCCGACCAGGGCGGGCGGGGATCCCTTGTCCAGAGCAGACACAAGTTCGGGCGTTTGGGCCATTGACTAACCAGCGCGGGCAGAATACGGTATCCGCACTTCGTACCGGGCACGACCGGGGGGTTAAGTGCCGGGTACCGCGGTGGAGGGGGTGCCAGCGAGCGGCCTCGTTGGCGCTGGCGCCCTCACCACCCACCCATCGGTCGGCCTTCCTCGGCGCGGGCAGCCGAGGGAGGGTGCGAGACTCGGTGCCCGATGGCACGGATCCTGGTGACCTCGCCGCTGCCCGACGGCGCCTTCGACCCGCTCGCGGGCCACGAGCTCACCACCGCGGAACCCGGCCAGTCACTGACGACAGAGGAGATCGCCGAGGCGTCCCGGGACATTGATGCAATCGTTTGCCAATTGAAGGACAAGATCTCAGAAGCGGTGTTCACCGCCGCGCCCCGCCTCAAGGTCGTCGCCACCGTCTCTGTCGGCTACGACAACGTCGACGTCGGCGCAGCCACGCGAGCCGGCGTCGCCGTGTGCCACACGCCCGGCGTGCTCGACGACACGGTGGCCGACCTCGCCTTTGCCCTGATCCTGTCCGCGTCCAGGTTGCTCTCGGAGTCCGAACGGGACCTGCGCGCCGGCGGGTGGACCGGCGCCCGCTTCGACGGCTATCTCGGCCGGGACGTGCACGGCGCCACGCTCGGCCTGGTCGGTTACGGCCGCGTCGCCCGGGCGGTGGCCCGACGGGCCGAGGGGTTCTCGATGCGCGTGCTCCACCACGCGCGGCGGCCCACCGGGTTCGAGGGCGCCGTCAGCGAGCTGGACGACCTCTTGGCGATGGCCGACGTGGTGAGCCTGCACGTGCCTCTCACCGACGACACGCGCCATCTGATCGATGCCCGCAGGATCGGTCTCATGAAGCCGACCGCGGTCCTCGTCAACACTTCCCGGGGGCCTGTGGTCGACGAAGAAGCGCTTGCTGCCGCTCTCGAGTCCGGGCGGCTGTTCGCAGCCGGGCTCGACGTCTACGAGAACGAACCGGCCGTCCCCCCGCGGCTTGTGGCGGCGCCGCGGACCGTGCTCCTCCCGCACGTGGGAAGCGCCACGTTCGCGACCCGCTTGGCGATGGCCCGCCTTGCGACCACAGGCGCAGCAGAGGTGCTCGCGGGCCGCCGTCCCCCCAACACGGTCAATCCCGAGGTGTTAGACAACTGATCGTCCTGGGCGGCCGTCCGCCGCCGTTAGATCGAGACCTCGGCCGCCCGAACCACTTCCACGGTCCGGCCCGGGTAGGCCAGCGTCTCGAGGTGGCTGTTCACGAACGCGACGACCGCTTCGGCGCCAAGCTCGCCCTCGGCCAGGACAGCGGGCGTCGTCGTGTGGCCGTCGCTGACAAGGGTCACGTCGTAGCCGCGCATGAGAGCTGACAGCGCGGCGGTCTGCACGCAGAAGTCCGACTGCGCGCCCGTGAGGACAAGTCTTTGCACTCCTGACCTGCTGAGCTCCGCCACCAGACCGGTGTCGGCGAAGCTGTCCCGATAGGACTTGGGCACCACGATGTCCCCCTCCCGGCGGTCCAGGGTCCCGATGAGCTGCCATCCCGGGCTCCCTGGAGCAAGCTCCGGGTCGTCGGCCTCCCCGTGCTGGATGAACACGATGGCGGTACCGGCCTCGCGCGCCCGTCGCAGCAGATCGTTGATCCGTGCGACCACGCCCGCAACGTCCGCGCATCCGGTGAGCACCGCTTCCTGCATGTCGATAACGAGCAGCGCCGTGCCCGCTGGTGTGGTTTCCATGGCCACATCTTGCCGCCGACCGTGCGGCCCGCCGGCCGCGGTCCTCCAGCGGCGCCCGAGGCGTCGCCAGACTTCGTGCACCGCTTCGCGACGGCTGTGCCACCGGGGGGAACGGACACGACGGCAAAGAGCCAGCACTCAGGTGACGAGCAGGGAACCGTCCTCGTTGAATGCGAACGCCCCCCAGGCCACTTCCCACAGGTAGCCGTCCGGATCGGTGAAGTAGCCGGAGTAGCCGCCCCAGAAGGTGTCTGCGGCCGGTTTGACGATCTCGGCGCCGGCACGAGCAGCCGTCGCCAGCACCTCGTCGACCTCGTGGCGCTCCCGCACGTTGTGCGCGAGGGTGATCCCGCAGAACTTCGCGCGCGGTCCGTCCCAGCCCGGACCGACGTCCTCGGCCAGTTTCGAGTAGGGGTAGAGGGCGAGGGTCACACCTCTCGTCTGGAAGAAGACGATGCCGTCCTCGGGGCTGCGGGTCGTCGGCAGCCCGAGCCCGTCCCGGTAGAAGGCGCAGGAACGGACGAGGTCCGCCACGCCGAGGGTGACAAGCGATATGCGAGGCTCCACTCCACAAGCTTGCCAGCGGCTTGAGCTGTTTCCGAGCGCGAGACGGCCGTCGCGCAGTTGTCGCCGCCTCGGCGAGGTTCCCGGGTGCCGGTAGGGGCGGCGCGCTCGGACTCTTGCGGCATGCCATCCTGATGAGACCCCGCGGTGCGGAGGTCTCGCCATGAAGGTCGCAGTCGCCCAGTTCGCCTCGAGGACCGACGCGCCGGCCAATCGCGCCCGCGTGCTGGAGCTGGTCGGGAAGGCGGCTTGCGATGGTGCGGAGCTCGTCGTCCTGCCCGAGGCTGCGATGTACCCTCTCGACCGGCCTGCCGGCGAGCTCGCCCGGGCCGCCGAGACGTTCGACGGTCCTTTCGTCACTGCATTGGCCGAGGCTGTCACGGCGTCCGGGATGACCGCCGTCGCCGGGATGTTCGAGAAGGTGCCGGGGGAACAACGCGTGTACAACACCGTCGTGGCCGTCGGCGCGGAGGGCCTGCTCGGCCGCTACCGCAAGCTCCACCTCTACGACGCCCTCGGCCACAAGGAGTCCGCCACGTTCGTGCCGGGCCCGATCGACGGCGACGAGCTCCTGGCGCTCCCGCTCGGTGGGTTCGTGGTGGGTGTTGCGACGTGCTACGACCTGCGCTTTCCCGAGCTGTTCCGCGCCTTGGCCGACAGGGGGGTGACGGCCTTCGCCGTGCCTGCGGCCTGGGTCGCGGGGCCTCGCAAGCAGGACCACTGGATGACGATGTGCCGGGCACGCGCCATCGAGAACACGTCGTACCTGCTTGCCGCCGCCCAGCCACCGCCCACCTACTGCGGCCGCAGCCTCGTGGTCGACCCGATGGGCGTCGAGATCGTGGGGCTCGGCGAGACCGACGGCGTCGCGACCGCCGAGATCTCGCCCGAGCTCGTCAGCTCGGTGCGCGCTTCGCTGCCGGTGCTCGCCCAGAGGCGCTTCGAGGTCAGGCCGAGACCGTGACGGTTCAGGCGCTCGGCGGTGAGGATCTCTCGACCTTGACCGGCGGGAACCGGCCAAGAATTTCCTCGACTGACCCTGCGGTGGGCAACGAGGGTGTGGCGCCTGCGACCCCCACGGCGAGGGCACCGGCCGCGCTGGCGCGGACCAGGCTCGCCTCGAGGTCGCGACCGCGGGCGAGCGCGCTCGCGAGCACGCCGCAGAAGGCGTCACCGGCCGCCACCGTGTCGACGACCGGGACCGGCAACGAAGGCACGGCGAGCACGCGCCCGGTGTCCACGTAGACGGAACCTTTAGAACCGAGGGTCACGACCACGGCTCCACAGCCACGGGACACAAGGGCGCGCCCTGCCCGGACCGCTCCTGCGACGTCGTCGACGGCAACCCCCGTCAGCGCGGCTGCCTCGACCTCGTTGGGGAGGCAGAGGTCCACCTTCGCGAGGAGCTCGTCGTCCACTGCCAGCGCCGGCGCCGGGTTGAGCATCGTCGTCGTCCCGGCCCGCCTGGCCAGATCGAGCGCGGCACGCACGACCTCGAGGCGCACCTCGAGCTGGACGAGTAGGACGGCGGCATGGTCGATCAGTCCCGCCGCTTCTGTCACGTGCCGAGCCGTCAGGGCGTGGTTGGACTGGGGCACGACGATGATGAAGTTCTGGCCGGCGGAATCCACCGTGATGTGTGCGATCCCGGTGGCACAGATCGGGTCCGTGGTCAGATGCGAGACGTCGACGCCCTCGGCGACGAGCTGGGCCCGGATGGCGGCGCCGAAGCTGTCCGAGCCGACCCTGCCCACCATCGCGGTGGCGACGCCCTGGCGGGCGCAAGTCACGGCCTGGTTGTTGCCTTTCCCCCCGGGCACCATCGTGAAACAGCTGCCGATCACGGTCTCGCCGGGCGCAGGCAGTCTCGCCGTGACGGCCGTGAGATCCATCGACAGGCTCCCGACGACGACGACTTCAGCCATTCCTGTCCAGCCCATGTCGGTCACTTGGACGCGGGCCCTGTCAAGTGTCCAGGTGCAGGAGCAGCCACTGCAGCAGCATCGTGGCGTTGACGTTGCGGTTGAGCCGCGTCGAGGCCTCGTCGATGGCCGCGATCGCGGCGAGGGTGGAACGTAGGCGCGGGGCGGAGACCTCCGGATCTGCCAGGCGTTGACGGCACACCGCCGACAACGTCGCAAGCCCGGCGCGAATCTCGTCCGTGCGAACCCGCCTCAGCTCCCGGTTGTGCCGCTCCTCGATGACCGACCGTCCCGGGATCGCCTTCTCGCCCCGCTGCTCGGCCTCCTGCTGAAGGCCAGCCAACTCCTCGGCTTGCCGCGCACGCACGACCTCGACGGGCTCGGCGATGGAGGCGAGCAGCTCGTCGGCGAGCTCGGCAACCCTCGCGCCCGTCCCGTCCAGGCGGCCCCAGACGCCTCGCCACAGTTGCAAACGCGCCGCGAAGCCCGGGTCGCGGGCCAGCAGCCTGGCCCGGTCCAGGCGTCCGCTCGCGGCCTCGGCGACAGCTGCCGCCGTCGCTAGGTCCACGCCCTCGCTCTTTAGCACCTCGGCGATCGCCGCGTCGGCGAGCGGCTTGAACGGGACCTGCACGCACCGGCTGGCGATCGTGACGAAAGGGCTCGGCACGGTCTCCGCGATGAGGATGATCACGGTCGTGTCCGGAGGTTCCTCGATCGTCTTCAGCAGCGCTGGTGCCGCCTTTTCGACGAGATCGAAGTCGATCAGGACCAGCACCTGGTACCTGGCAGCTCTCGGGGTGCGAAGGGCCAGGCGCGTCACCTCGCGTGCCTGATCGACCGAGATGGAGGCGCCTACGCGCTCGATCATCTCGAGATCGGGATGCCGCAGCGCGAGGGTCTCCCGACACGACGCGCACTCACCGCAACCGCCGGTCGGGCACAACAGGGCCGCTCCGAAGGCCACCGCGGCGTCCCGGCGGCCCGTGCCGGGGGGCCCGATGAACAGATAAGCGTGCACGGGCGCGCGCAATGCTCCGCGGAGAAGCTCGACGGCCTCCGGCTGGCCCTTCACTCGGTCAAGGACGGGGGCGCGGGTCAGGGCCCCGGCCGCGCTCATCGGCAATCGCCGATGCCGAGACGGGCCCGGACCGCTCCCAGCACCTCGGCGGCAACCTCGGGTGCCGGCGCCGTAGCGTCAACGACCACCCAGTGCTCGGCGTCATCGGCGGCGATCTTGAGGAAGCCCTCGCTGACTCTTCTGTGGAACTCCGGCTCCTCGGCTTCGATGCGGTCCGGTCTGAGACCGGGCAGCTGCGCCTGTTGGGCCGCACGGCGGCGCTCGGCGAGCGCCCGGGGCACGTCCAAGAGGACGGAAAGGTCTGGCCACCTGCCCCCGGCGGCGAGATCGCAGGCCCGCCGCACCTCGTCGACGGGCAGTCCGCGACCGTAGCCCTGATAGGCGATCGTCGAACCGGCGAACCGGTCGACCACGACGTGGCGGCCGGCGGCCAGTGCCGGCCCGATCCGCACCGTCAGGTGCTCGGCGCGCGCGGCGAGCATCAGGTACAGCTCCGCTCGCGGTGCGGGCGTGCCCAGCGAGCGGTCCAAGAGCAGCTCCCGGATGCGCTCGGCGACCGGGCTGCCACCCGGTTCACGGCTCAGCTCGGCACCGATCGCCGCGGCGAGGAGCGCGGCCTGGGTCGACTTGCCGACGCCTTCGCCACCTTCGATCGCGATCAACCGGCCCGCGGTGCGCACGGCTCGAAGGTTAGAGCGTCACCCGAGTCGGCACAGTCCTCCGGAATCACCCGGGCCGGCACCGCCGCTCAGGCCGGCGACGGGGACAGTCCTCGCAGCTTGTCCACGACCTCGGTGATCGCTTCGTCCTGCGCGGCGAGGTGCTTTTGGATCTCGATCGCCTCGTGCAGGACCGCCTCGGCGTCCTTGTAGGTGTCCTCGGCACGCTTGTCGCTCGCAGCCGCTTGGATGTTCTGGCCGACGATGATGACCGGCAGGAGCACCAACTGGAGGAAGTTCGAGCTGATCCAGGCGATGATGATCGTCAGGTTGTGGCTCTTGATCGCGGACGGCAGGCTTATGAGGGCGATGATCGCGAAGATGTAGGCGCAGATCATCGTGCCCACGCCGAGTGTGATCATGAGGCCGACTTTGGCGTTGAACCTCGCGAACCCGGACTTGCCCTCCACGCGGTGGTCGTTGACCTTGGTCGGGCGCGCCTCGCCTCCGAGCACGGCCTTGGTGCGGGGGTGGATGAAGTGGCGGTAGCTGATGATGTCGGGCATGGCGAAAGGCTAACGGTGGGGCCGTTGCGAGCGCGGGGACCCATCGGGCAGCCGGCACGGGCTGGCCTCGAGGCAAGAAGGCCCGGGGATTGCAGGGTTGCTGGGCCTCCGCCTTCAGCCCCGGCTCGAGCGGTTTGGACTCGCCCCGGAGGAAGATGCTCACGCCGGCCGCGATCGCGCCACCCACGAGCGGTGTGACGGTGAATAGCCCCTTCAGGAACGGTTGACATGACAACCCGACACGGGCCTGATGGGGTAGACGAGCGCCAAGAGCACGGGGCCGAAGGCGAACGCGACCCCGGCGTCACCGATCACGTTGGTCCCGCCCACGGCGCTCCCGACCGCGAAGAATAAGAGGACGAACGTGCCAAGTCCTTCTGCAACAAGCTTCTTTGCCCCTCGTGGCCCCCTCTGGTCGAGATCCCCGTCGAGCTTCGACGGCCCCACCGGCAGAGTGTCCCGCCGCCCGGCAAGGAGCTAGGGAGCTACCAGTCGTCGGATTGTGAAGCCGACCCCGGACCCGCCGTCCTGATGGCGGCTCCCGGAGCTCGGCGAACCGCGTTCTTCTTGGCCGCCGCGGTCTTCTTGGTGGCGGTCGCCTTGCGAGCCGGGGCTTTCTTCACAGCGGCGGTCGTCCTGCGGGCGGGGGCCTTCTTGGTCGCAGCCGCCTTGCGGGCCGTTGTCTTGCGGGCGGCCGGCTTCTTCGCGGCGGTCGCCTTGCGGGCGCCGGCCTTCTTGGTCGCGCCGGTCGTCTTGCGGGCCCCTGCGCGCCTCGCCGGCCCGGCGGCCCGGCGCTCGGAGATGAGCTCGAGGGCGCGTTCGAGGGTCAGCTCCTCGGGATCGTCACCTCGGCGCAGCGAGGCATTCGTCGTCCCGTCGGACACATAGAGCCCGAAACGCCCGGAGCGCAGCACGATCGCGGACCCGGACTCGGGATCGGCACCGAGCTCGCGGAGGGGAGCCGCGGAAGTGCCGTAGCGACGCTGCTTGGGTGCCGAGAACAACGACAACG
>Ga0181521_10003875_pt1 | contig 17422 bp, 18 predicted proteins | sample PEATcosm2014_Bin_32_FD_119764 | JGI IMG/M metagenome (GOLD analysis project Ga0181521, IMG submission 119764) | Peatland microbial communities from MTU Mesocosm Facility, Houghton, MI, USA - PEATcosm2014_Bin02_60_metaG | ecosystem: Environmental > Terrestrial > Soil > Wetlands > Peat | place... | reverse complement strand
ACCGTGACTTCAATGGATCCGCCGGCGCACCAGGCGGATGCGGAGAGGAACAGCAGCAGGACCGCGGCACGCAGTTGGTAGGACAGGCATCCTGGCCTGTCCAAGCCGGGCGCAACCCGGTCTGAAACGGCTTTCTCAAGCCGCCCTTCGGGCGATTGGCAAGCTGGCGCTGGCCCCGCTTGGTCCATCAAGGTGTGGTTTCCGATGGTGTGGTGACGTATAGCACGTTCTAGCGGTTCCGCCGGGCTACTTCGAGTCCAGGCGGATCTGTTGGGGGTTGGTCAACTCGATTTCCGGCTTGCCGCCGAAAGTGGCGATGGCGCCGGTGACGCAGACATTTTTATCGCGAAAGGTCTGCTCGGGAGTGCCGAATTTGGCGCGGTTTTGTCCGAAAATCACGGCTGTGAAGGTCTGGTTGGGAGACGGCTTGTCGAAGTTGAGAAAGGTGGGGCGCTTTTCCGATTTGTCCAGATAGCGCGTGGACGCCACCTTCCCGCAGACGGTAGCCGTTTCGCCAACGTGATCTTTGGCTTGGGCGGATGGAATGGCGTCGGCCGCGAATAGGGCTGAGGTCATCAGGGCGAACAGGAGAGAGGCCGCAAACTTCATCATTGGAACTATTTTAACCGAGCGCGGGCAGGCGATGGGAACGCCCGGCTGTGCTAGCATCGGGGCGGGTACCCTGCTCATGCGAATTCCGTTATTTGCAGTCCTGTTTGCATCCGTTCTGGCCGCCCAGGAACTGCCCGAGGGAAGCGCTCTCATGAAAGCGTGCGAAGAGGCCATTAAGCGCTGCCGCAGCCTGGAGTACAAGACTGCCATGACCTCGGAGATGACGCGCGGCGGGCAGACCATGAAAATGGGCGGCGAGATCGTGAACGCCATCGTGAATCCGGGCAAGACACGGTTCGAGTCCAGGATCCAGGGCGTAACCATGCTGACCGTATCGGATGGCGAATCCACCTGGACCTATAATTCGATGACCCGGCAGTACGCCAAAAAATCCGCCGCGCTGGGGCCCATGGCGATGCTTTCGGCCATGGGCGTCAACAGCCTGCCGGATACCTCCAAAGCGAAGATTGCGGAAAAGACGCTGGGCGCGGAAACCCTGGAGATGGAGGGCCAGAAGCACGATTGCTGGCTGGTGGAAAATCACGTCGGCGAGTTCGCCATCACCGAGCCGCAGCCGGTCACTGTCAAAGACTTCACAATCCGCTACTGGATCGACAAGAAAACCAAGCTGGACCTGCAGATGACCGTATCGATGAAGGTTGACGCGGGCGCGGGCGACATGGAAATGCTGCAGAAGTTCACCAAGACGGAGATGAAGATCGACCAGCCGCTTCCCGATGCGGAGTTCACCTTTACCCCGCCCGCCGGCGCGCAATTGGTGGACAACGTGATGGGCGCGGGCATGCCGAATGCCGACCTGGCGGGAAAAGACGCCGCGCCCTTCGAGGTGAAGAGCCTGGAAGGAAAGCCGTACAGCCTGGCGGCTTTGAAAGGCAAGCCGGTGCTGCTGGATTTCTGGGCGAGCTGGTGCGGTCCCTGCCGCAAGGCCCTGCCGGACCTGGAAACGCTGAACCAGGAGTTCAAAGACAAAGGCCTGGTGATTCTGGGGGTGAATACGGGCGAGGACCGGGAAGCGGCCGAAAGCTTCCTCAAGAAAAATCCCCTGGCTTACCCGGCTGTGCTGAGCGGCGATTCGGGGATTGTGGACGCCTACCAGGTGACCTCGTTCCCGACGTTCGTCATGATTGGCCGCGACGGGAAAGTGGCGGCGTATCAAGTGGGGTACGGCGATGTTGCCATGCTGCGCGGCATGCTGGCCAAGGCCGGCGTGCAGTAGTTTATTGCACCCAGACTTGAACCGAATTGCTGGTGAGGGTCTGCTCGAACGGCGTCGTATCCACCAGCGCCAGCGCCTGCACGGAGGGCTCGCTGCTCCCCGCGGGCAACTGCACGTTCACCTGGAAAACTCCATTGATGAGCCCGGGCGCGGCGCCGATATAAACAATCGTCCCGATGGAGCCGGCCATGGAGAAAGCGCCCTGGGTTTGTGGATTCAGCGGCACGGCTGACGTTGCCACGGCGCCGGCCACAAGGTCTGACGGCATCTGCGCGCCGGTGCCGAACAGCGAGACGATGGAACCGGCGGCGGCGGGATTGGAAAGCGAATTCACGGTGCCATCCTGATTGAGCGCGGCCGCATGCGAGCCATCGATGGTGAACAGCCCGATGGTTTCCTGGGAGGGGAGCTGCAAGGCCAGGGAACCGGACGGTGAAGCGATCTGGATGTTCACGGCGGGATCGTTAAAGTTTTCGAAGGGAACTTGTATGTTGATCTGATTCGCTCCGGCGAACAAAATCGGAGCCGGCGTTCCATTGACCGTGACCTGCACACTCTGCGCCGCCAGGTCGAATCCGTACAGCGTCAGCAGCGCTCCCGGATAGAGGCCGGTATTCAGCGCATACGATGCGGCATTGGCAAAGGCCACGATGGCGGGCGAATGGAACGCATAGGATGGCGGCAGAGTGAGGAGAGAGCCTTGCGCGCCGGGCAGCAGCAAATCGCCAGTGGCGTCCAGCGCCGGCGGTGCGCTGACCACGCCGCGCGGGAAACGGAAAAGCGCCTGCGGCGTGCCGCTCGCCCCATCCAGCCGCACAGTGAAATCGGAGCCCAGATCCGCAACGCCGGAGAGAGAAGGGAACTGCGGCGAGGAACTTGTGCCCGCCAGCCAGGGATTGCCGGATGCATCCACTACGATTCCCGTGGCGCTCGAATCCGGGGACCGGCCCAGATCGACCGAGTAGAGCAAGGCTGAGCCATCGGGCTTCAACTTCGCGGCAAAAAGTCCCGGGTCCACGGCGGTTGCGTAAGCAGCGCCGGGATAAGGGAGGACGGACGCATATCGGCCGAACAGGTCCAGATTGCCGTTCGAATCCTGCGTCATCGCGACGCTCAGGATGGCTTGATAGCTGTTGGGCAGGAACGTCCAGAGAAGCTTGGAAGCGTCCGGCGCGACGCTGGAGACGTAGGCGTTGCCGGGATTAAAGGAGCCGCTCTGTATTCCAGCCACAATCGCCGCTCCACCGGCCGCCGGCGCGATGCTGCTCACGCCGCCATAGCCGGACCCGTAGCCGATGCATTGGCTGCCTATGCAGTCGGGAGAGCCGGTTGTCAGCAGCGTGCTGTAGACCAGTTTGCAGGCCGGCGAAATCTTGACCAGGAATGAAAAGTAAGTCGTGTCGCCGAATTGGTCCGCACCGGGTTTTCCACCGGGGAACGCGCCTGCCGTGGTGGGAAAATCCGGTTCGTCGGTGGTCCCTCCCACGTAGACATTTCCCGCATTGTCGACGGCGATGGCCGTGGCGCGAGTGGCAAAGTAGGGCAGAATCGATTGCTGCTGGCCCGCCAGGTAGGTGGAGAAAAGCAGGTTGTTTCCGGTGGGGTCGAGTTCCACCACGAAGGCTGCGGCCCGATACGGGATTTTCTGCGCCACGATGGGGTTGACCAGATCAAAATCATCGGAATCGGTTTCTCCCACGATCCAGATGTTGCCGCTGGCGTCCACCGCGGCGGCTGAAGGAATGTCGTTGCCGCTGCCGCCCAAGCGGGGCCGGACATCGGCCGGGTAGCTCTGAAAGGCAACCGGTCCCAGGGACGCCAGCGCCATCTGCCAATGCGCAAGGGGGGCATTGTAGAGCCCCAGGTCGCTGTTTACTTGCGCCGAACCCACCAACAGGCTGTCACCGTTGGGGAGCGAAACCACGCGCGCGTAGGAAGCGCCCGTCGGGGCGAACTGGAGCTGCACCTGCGCGACGGTAAGCGGCGAGACGGCGATCATAGCCAGAAAGAATCGGCAAAAACCCGTTGACGGCACATTTCTAAGACCCGGCTAGCTCTCGATTCACTACAGTCGAGTAGAGCAAAAATCGGAGCAATAGGGTTTTTGCCTGACGTGATATGATGTATGAACCGACACGGAATCCTGCTCGGATGGCACGATCCCCCTGATCCGAACAACTACTTGCCGGGGAAAGGCGAGGCCCGTCCCAATTCGACTTCGGCCCAGGCAAGTACCGTGAGAATTCTGCTCTATAACCCCGATAACGGCGTGACGCAAAATTTCATGCCGCACCTCTGGATGTTCCTGCTGCAGGCGCTGACGCCCAGCGGTCACCAGGTGGTGCTGATTGACGGCAACACCCAGCCGCTAACCGATGCCGAGCTGGTGCGGTTCGTGCTCGACGAAAAGATTGGCCTGGTGGGAATCGGCGCCATGACCCGCATGATCGCCAAAGCCTACCGCGTGGCGGATGCCATCCGCGCCGCCGGCGTGCGCGTGGTGATGGGCGGACCGCACGTGACGGAAGTTCCCGATGAAGCGCTAGGGCGCGACGGCGGACCGCGCCACGCCGATGCCATCGCGCTGGGGGAAGCGGACGAAACCTGGCCGCGCATAGTCGAGGACGCGGCGCGCGGCGAGCTCAAGGAAATCTACTCTCCGGTGGATGCCTTTGGGCAGGAGCGCAAACCCACCTTGCAGGATTACCCCATGATTCCATGGGGCAAGCTGGATTTGCGGCAGTTCAACCGCATCCCCGGCGTTTTCCGTCACTTGATGCGGCGCTTGGGGTACGAGTGGGAAACGTTCCACATCATCCCCATCGAATCGGGGCGCGGCTGTCCCTACGGGTGCGAATTCTGCACCGTGACCGGATTCTTCGGCGATTCCATCCGCTTCCGCACGAACCAGAGCATCGTGGACGAAATGCTGGCCATCAAAGCGCGCGCGCGTGGAACCAGCGGGAAAGCGGCCGTATTTTTCGTGGACGATAATTTCGCCATCAACGTGAAGCGCACCAAATCGCTGCTGCGCGACATCATCGCGGCGGGGGCGCAACTTTCCTGGGTGGGGCAAATCAGCGCCAATCTGTTGAAGGACGAAGAGCTGCTGGATTTGATCGCGGCGTCGGGCGGGAAGTGGATCTTCATCGGGATGGAGTCTCTGGACCCGGCCAATCTGGCCAGCGTGAACAAGAGCTTCAACAAGCCGGCGGATTACGCCAGGGTGCTGAATGCGCTGGCGCAGCGCCACGTGTATGCCATCACTTCCTTCATTTTCGGACTGGACAACGACACCACCGGGGTGGGCGAGCGAACCCTCGCGGAGGTGCGCAACTGGCCTCCGGGGCTGCCCGTATTCGGGCAGATCACGCCCTTTCCGGCGACCCCGCTGTACACGCGCCTGGAAAAGGAAGGGCGGCTCATCCGGCCCAAACACTGGCTGGAGTTCGCGCCGTTCCGCATGGCGCATACGCCCCTGAAAATTACCATTCCCGAGGTGGACCGCGAGGTGCGTTACGCGTGGACCCACTCCTACAGCCCGGCGGCCATCCAGCACGCCCTGGATTCCATCGAAGACGAGCCGGCGGCTTATAAAATCAGCCACCTGATTTCGCGGCTCTTCTTCCGCGGCATCTATTTTCCGCAAAAGGGCGCGTGGAGCTGGCTGAAGCTGGCGGGGCAGAATCGCGGGGCCATCTGGCGCGTCACGCGGGACTGCTTCACGCGGTGGAACGGGGCGCGCGGAGCGGCCGGCAGCCGCGACTTCAACGGCGGGGAAGTCGTGCTGGGCGCGCAGGCGCAAGCCGATAGCGGCGCGAATTAGCGCGTGGGGCAGGCGCGGAAATTGTAGGGCCGACCGGGGCCCCTCCGGTCTAGAGATACGCGAAGCGTAAGACAAACAACCCTGTCAGCACATACATGAACCAGCTTACCTGGCGAAACTTCCCGCGCAGCACCTTCAGCAGCGTATAGGCCGTGAACCCGAACGCCAGCCCGTTGGCGATGCTGAACGTCAGCGGGATAGTCATCATCGTTAGAAACGCGGGAATGGCAATCTCCGGGTCTTGCCATTCGATCTCCGAGACCGTCCCCGCCATCAAACTCCCCACGATGATCAGCGCCGGCGCGGTCGCCGCCGCCGGAATCGCCCCCACCAGCGGCGCCACGAACAGCGCCACCACGAAGAGCATTCCGGTGACGATGGCGGTTACTCCCGTGCGCCCTCCCACCGCTACCCCGGCCGCGCTTTCGATGTAGCTCACCACCGTCGAGGTCCCCGTCAGCGAGCCCACAATGGTGGCCGTTGCATCCGACAGCAGAATGCGGTTGACGCGCGGAATCTGGTGCGTCCGGTCGAACAGGTTGGCCTTTTTTCCCACGGCGACGAGCGTGCCGATGTTATCGAACAGGTCGATGAACAGAAATACGAATACGATTTCGACGAATCCAATCCGCAAGGTGGCGGCGATGTCCAGTTTTCCCGCCGTCGCTGCCAGATCGCCCAGCCGGTAAGTTTGCGGCGTCCATTTCGCCACGCCCGTGACCAGCCCCAGGATGGTAGTCGTCAGAATTCCGATCAGCATGGCCGCGCGCACGCGCCACGCCAGCAGCGCGCCGATCAGAATCAACCCGAAAATCGCCAGCGCCGTGCTCTTGTCGGTCAGCTTCCCCAGCGTCACCGTAGTGGCCGGGTTGGGCACGATGATTCCCGAATTGCGGAAGCCGATGAGCGCGATAAACAGCCCCACCCCCGCCGCTACGGCCGCATACAGCTCGAAGGGAATCGTGGAAATGATGAGTTGCCGCACTCCCAGCACGGTCAGCAGCAAAAATGCCACGCCCGAAAGGAACACCGCGCCCAGCGCCGCCTGCCACGGAATCCCCATCCCCTTTACTACCGAGTACGCAAAGTAAGCGTTCAGCCCCATTCCGGGCGCCAGCGCGATGGGATAGCGGGCGAACCCTCCCATCAGAAAACTGCCGATGGCCGCCGAAAGGCACGTCGCCGCCGTCACCGCCGCCAGCGGCATTCCCGTCTCGTGCAAAATGGAGGGATTCACGAAGACGATGTACGCCATCGTCATGAACGTGGTGAACCCCGCCAGTATCTCGGTTCGCCAGTTGGCGCCCAGCGCTTTGAATTCGAAGTAGGTTTCCAGGCGATAACGCAGCGGCATGTCTCATGGTGCCACAGGCGCGCCAAAGTGGCGCACGCGCCGTGCGTGGCGCATCGCCACTCCAGAACACCTACGCCTCCACATGCTTGCCGAAAGGACACGATGCAAAGCATCCTGGCGGCTGACACTCTTACAGGCGCCACGGTCGTGAACCGTCAAAAAGAGGATCTCGGGAAAATCGAACATCCGATGATCGACGTGGAGAAGGGCCGCATCGCTTATGCGGTTCTTTCCTTCGGGGGATTCCTCGGTATGGGTGACAAATTGTTTGCCATTCCGTGGAGTGCCCTTCAGGTGGGCACCGCTGACAGGCAGCTCATCTTGGACGTCGACAAAAAGTTGCTCGAGCACGCTCCCGGTTTCAATAAGGCTCACTGGCCGAACATGGCCGACCGCGCCTGGGGGGCCGAAATTTCCACTTATTACGGCGCCAAACCCTATTGGACCTTAGAATCCGGACCACGGTTGCGGGCGGGTGACGGAAGCCCGCCCCATGGCGCACTCCATGGGTCCTGGCTTGGTCATGCCACCAGGGGAGTTGCCTCCGGCTTGGGGCCAACCAGTTCCCGAACATGCTCCACGGCCTCCGCGAGGCTCGTGGACAGGCGGTCGGGTTGAGTTCGCTCGAAACGAGCCATCGCCTTCTGCGTATCGCCGCTGAATCCCCAAACGCAGACCACCACCTTGAGTTTCGGGAACCGTTCGCGGATCTGCTTGCACATGGCCCGCGCCGGCGCGAACGCATACGGAGGCAACGCCGAGATGCAGACTACGTCGCTCCGTCCGGCTTCGATCGCCGCCAGCACTTCATCGGGAGAAGGCCCCACGATGGGAAACGACAGTGTCGCGAACCCCTTCATCTCCAGGAGTTGAGCCAGCATCGCGGCCATGACCTCATCGGCCCGATCGTGCGCCGGGAGACAGAGGATCCTGTTGTCGGGATGCTCCCCGATCTCCGATGGCGCCGCGGAATCCGCCAGTCGATACTCGGAAAACTCGACGATCATTTCGTTAATGCTGAGAAACAGAAACTCTTCCCGGGCTGCGTCCATGGCTCCTCTGTGCCGGTCCTGTTCCGCCAGGCTCAAAGCTGGAATGAGCACCGAGTCGTACAGCTCGGCCAGGGGCCTTCCTTTCAGGAACTGGCCGATAATGGCATGCGCCTCCACTTGGTCCATCGCCAGCAACCGCTGGTAGATCTGGGCTTCCGCCGTGAGAACAGGTTCGTCTCCCAGCAGGATATGCAGAAAAGAGAGTTGCGGGACGTGGCGCCCCAAAACTACCACGCAGACCGTCAGAGGCGTAGCCAGGATCAGGCCCGCGGGTCCCCACAGAACGGCCCAGAAGACGGAGGACACAAGCAGCGCCAGGGAAGAGATTCCCACGTGGGCGCCGTAAAGCCATGGCTCGACGAAGTTGGCGATGATCAGTTCCAGGCCCGCCACCAGCAGGAATACGAGCAGTGGCCTGAGCCATCCGTCAAAAGCCGCCAGGGAGAGCGCGATCGGCAGCGTTGCGGCAACGGGCGTTCCCACGTAGGGCACAATCCGCAGGATGCCGGCGACCACGCCCCACAGCACTGGATTCGGCACGCCAATCCAGTAAAGGCCAAAACCAAACAGAATTCCAAAGCCCGCATTGACCAGCAACAGCATCAGCAGGTATCGGCTGACGCGGCCGGACGCGTCGTCCAGCGCATTGGTCGTGCGGTTCAACTGACCGAGTCCGGCCAGCCGCAGAAGGCGGTTCCTCAGGTCTTCTCTCTTCAATAGCATGAAGACCGTAAAGATGACCACCATTCCTGCCCGTCCTAGAGTTGCAAGAATGGGCGTGCCCAGATCGCGAAGCTCCGTCCATCCGCTTGGTGGGGGTTGAACCATTTGAACGGGAATAGGCGGGATGGACACGGGCGGCGCAATCGGCTGCTTCCGATTCTGGGGCTGCGCAGGCGAGCCCGTGGAGGGTGCGCCCGGGCCGCTGAGTTCCCGCAGGAGTTCCTCCACGCTTTCGGCAGCGTGGCCTAACTGCCCCGTCACCGGAATATGAAACGCTGCAATCTTGGCCTGAATGTTCTGACGGTATTGAGGAAGTTGATTGGCAACGTCAACCAACTGGATGGAGATCATCCAGGCGATGCCGCCGGCCACCGCGACCGACACCAGCACAGTTGTGAGAACGGACACGGCGCGGCCGATGCGCAGCCTCTGGAGAAGCGCCACCACCGGAGCCAATAGAAACGTCAGAACGAGAGCAAATGCGAACGGGATTAGTATCTCGCGCGCAAAGTACAGGGCGGCAGTCGTCGCCATCAGGGCAACAGCCCCCGCAGCGCCCCGCAGGCTGGGCCGTGCGGCGAGCGCTGCTGGAGGCAGGTCGTGTTTCATAGAGGTTTACTGCGGCGGATCTTTGTCGCTTGGACATTCTTCACACTCGCCAGGCCCAAGCGTACAAAGGCGCCCACCGCGATCCAATGCGCGGCGCAGAATCGCTATTAGTATGAGCGTTGCCGATTCGCCTTCCTGCTTCTCGAGCGCTTTATCAGGCCGGCCCACTTTGTGTTGGATCTTAGCGGCAAGGGATCTGCCCGGCGTTCCAAAGACCGAATGCGGCCGAAGCTATTTTATTTCAATCTTGAGCAGGGCGTCTGAATGCTCGTGGCGCCAGTTCCAGTAGTTCTGTTGATCTCCCTCTTTGAGCTTGGAAAAATCGGTGTGTTTACGATGGTTTTGTTTTACATAGATCCCATACGCCTTATCTTCTTGACTGTTCCATGTATGGTCGTCGTTGTGTTGTTTGTCGTGATAGGTGCGAGCGGCCTTCTGATCTTGTGCGCGTAGCGCTGTCGGCGCCATTGTAATTGGGGCCATAAGGGTGGCGCTCAGCAACGCCGCGCTCCAGAAACGGGACATGATGATTCTCCTCCCCGGGGACTAAGCAATCGCCGCGCCAATCATCTGCCGGGGGCGTTCGCGGACCGTAACGAAGGAATGCAAAGACGATTGCACTCACCGGTGGTCCTTTCGCCGCTTTCATCCGGACGGGTGGATCTCGATTGGATGTTTTCGGCGCAAGACAATGGCCCCGGCATAGACCCCGCATTCCACGGACGTATATTCGGGGTGTTTCAGCGCCTGCACGGGAAGGATTACCCCGGCGACGGACCGGGACGGGCATTCTGCAAGAAGGCGATCGAGGGCACGGCGGTCGATTGTGGTGCGGCGGCCAACCCGTACTTTCGCAAATGCCGCAAGTGCAATTCCTGCACCTTCCGTGGCAAGAGTTGCACCTGCTGGAAGTCCCATCGCCCAGATCCCCGCTCGGCCAAAGAAAGTTTCACACTGCTGCCACGCGAAGGCCCCGATTGGCAACGGCGCAAATATGGGCGCTATCTGCTTTGGTCACAAATCTGCTAACACAACCCCCCAGGGGTGACCTATGGATGTGACGAGCATCCTTTCGGAGCTTCGGTCGGAGTTGGAAGACATTGACCGCGCCATCCTCCGCCTAACGCCATTTGACCGGGTGAATACGGGGACAACAAAGGGAGCGGCACAAAACGCAACCCAGATCGAAACGAACCGGCCGGATGATGGCTCTTGATGTGACGCGGAGTCGCCTTATCTGGCGAGTACTCGCCGCGGAATGCGGCATCGCCACATTTACAACAGATCTGCTTGGGGCTATGGCAGCGCGGCGCGGCTAAAGCCGGCATTTCGCACGCCAGTCCGGCTTCCTTGACAAACGTAAGGAAGATGCACTTCAGCTTGGTGGCGCCAGGCGGAGACGAATTGCGGTTCTGAGCGCAGCCGGGGCGAACACAGGCAGAAGCTCACACGATAGAGGAGAAGACCATGGCAGCAAACGCCACATCGTTCGAATTGCATACGGGGGTTGCAGATGCATTAGAGTACTTACCGGTCTCTGGCGCCACGGAGTATGGCAAGGGCGAGACGATCTACGGCCCCACGGAGCGACCGAATCGTATCTATTTGGTGGTTGTGGGCACAGTGGAAATCTCACAACTGGCCGGCGCTGGCAGCGAGGTGCTGCTGGATCTCATCCGGGCGGAAGAGTTATTCGGTGAGTCGGCTTTCCTCGACATTCCTCTCGGCTCCGAACGGGCCGTAGCCATCGAGAAGACCAAGTTGATGAGTTGGGACGTTTCTGAGATGGAAGACCTTGTCATGAAACAGCCGCGCCTTGGGGTCGCGCTCATGCAGATCCTGGCGTGGCGCACCGGCGAATTCACCCGCCGGATTGAAAGCTTTGCACTCGACAGTATCGAACAACGGCTCGCCCGTTCCCTCATCCGCTTCTCTGAGCGGCTGGGGACCGAGGAGGAAAACGGCATCGTGAGCATGATGCCGCTTACTCACGCGATGCTGTCGCGCTACGTCGGCACTTCGCGGGAGATCGTTACGCAGTATATGATCAGATTCCGAAAACGAGGCCACGTGAGTTATTCGCGGCAGGGGATTCGCCTCCGCCGCGACGCTTTAAGGGCCGCATTCGATTAACGCGGTTTTGCCAGAGCTCGCGCCGCCGGCAACAAACAGGAGCGTTGGCCGCCATCCTCAATCAAGCGTTTGGACTTTGCCCTTGAAAGAGAGTTGGGAAATGGCGCCCGGAACCACGGCGCATCACTCCGCCGGGTTGGCCGGCAGTGGGGTCCTTTCGGGGAAAAGACCCCACTGCCGCTTGGCCGTGCCGCGAGCCCCGCCCACCGCGATCCAATGCGCGGCGACATGCAGGATCACGGCTCCATAAATCAGGCCGCCGATTACGATCAGGAACCCGGCAAGGTAAATCCCCAATGACATGGCCGTGCCTTAGTGAAGGCCGCCCAGCATGTAAACCAGAAGCAGAATGAGCAAAACGGTGCCCAGCCCCACGCCCGCGCCCCCGCCATAGCCCCAACGGCTATGGCCGTAGTAACCGCCCCCCAAGCCTAGAACCAAGAGCAGAATCACGATTAGTATGAGCATTGTCGATCTTCCTTTCTATTTCTCGAACACTTTCTCGATCTGGCCCACCTTGTGTTGGATCTTGCCGGCCAGGTTCTCGCCTTTGCCTTCCGATTCCAAGTCGGGATTGCCGGTGGCCTGGCCGGCTGCCTCTTTGACTTTTCCCTTCACTTCGTGAAACTTGCCTGCGATTCGATCGTTTGTACTCGGATTCATCTGTTCTCCAACTTTCTTCACTGTGAGGAAGTCGCCTTTTGATTCTTAACCTGAAGTTCGTTCACCACCTGCTGAACGTTTGGAACGGAAGCCGCGACTTTTTCGGCATCCCGCCGTTTGGATTGAGAGTTCACCTCGCCGGTCAGCGTCACAAGCTGGCTCTTCACCGCGAATTTTACGCCATCGTGCAGTTGGCTTTGAATCAGCGCGGCATCCAGGTTTTCCTCGATACCCTTGTCCAGGTCCGAGTCCATGGTCTTGGCTTTGCCTTCGGCGCCCGGCGGCAGCACCGCAATCTCGTCCGCCACAACTAATCCGTTGGCGATCGAATTTGCAATGGATTCCGCTTGCGTCTTGTCGCCGCCAACCGCGACTTGACCGCCTAGGGTCACCACCCCCTTTTCTCGATCCACGCTGATCGAAACCTGTTTCAGGCCAGCCTGGTCAAGGGCTTGGCGGATGTTTTGCGCAACATCGGGCGTTTGCCTGGTATGCGAGCACCCCGCCGCCAGGATTCCGGCGGCAACTATCGCCAGCAGCGCTGGCCACTTCATGAGAATTTTCATTTTCAACTGTCCTTCCGTCCACGCAACTGCCATGGAGCAGGTTTGTGGCCGTCGTAAGTGGCGAACTACATAGGCGCCTTTGCGCGGTTTCGATGCCGCACAAGCCGTTGGAGCGACAGATCGCGGATCGGCAAATCTCGCAAAATCGGGTGCAAGGTTTGCACCGGCTCCGCGTGAATTTCCGCCGATCCCACGCTCTCTCAACAGCCTGAGCCCTCATCCGGCAGGGCTCGTCTATGGAACGTCTCGTGCTATAGACGTTAGGCAGCCGAGGCAACCAATCGCGGCACGTGCCTATGAGTCTGGGATGGCTGGAGCTTTCCGGGGCGGATCACCCGAAACGGCTTGGCTTCGGGCCAATCAAACGGTACGGGGGAAATCGGGAACCGTACGGCTGAGGAGGATAACAGTGGGTTTGTTTCTGGAGGCGCCCCCATGGATATAGAAAGGGTCTTGGCTCAATTGCGCGAGGAACGTCAAGCCATTGATGCCGCCATCGTGAGCCTGGAACGCTTGGAGCATGGCCGCCACCGCGGCCCCGGCCGCCCACCCGATTTAGTGGTGAAGAACTCCCCGAACGGAGCGAATCACGGTTCCCACCCGCCTGATCTCACGCCCCGCGAAAGCTAGCCAGGGGCGTCCGCCCTTGAAATCCCTGCGGGATGTGGGAGTCGGAAGCCGACAGACGGCTGTCCGATGGTGAGGCCCCGGAGGTTACCGTGCCGAAGTTCCCTCCAGACTGGCAGAAAACCTCACATGGGGAATCAGTGTTCCATGAGCCCGAGTTTCGGAGGAGTCGGCAGGTTTTGCAGTTCGTGATGTAAAAACCGGATTTAGCTTCCGCTCGAGTTCCGATAATCCCGCCCTCGCTCGGGGGCTCAGCGTTGAAATAACAGGAGTTCTGTTCTGGACCCTCCCGTGCAAAGGAACGTGATCTGACCGAGGAAAGAAGGACCGCGATGAAGAGAGCAACCCACGGGATGCCTGGGTTTCAAGAAACCCTGGAACGAAAAGAAGCCGAATTGGTCCGCGTATTGCGAGTGCGGGACGGCATCGCCATCGAGAAGAGCGCCGATCAAATGGACGAGATTCAGTACGCCACGGAGCGCGATCTGGCGATGCGGAACGTGGACCGCGATTCCACCCTGTTGCGTCAAGTGAAAGCCGCATTGCGACGCATTCACGACGGCAGTTTTGGAACGTGCATCGAATGCGAAGAGACGATCAGCCCGAAACGCCTGGCAGCCGTTCCATGGGCGCTTCGTTGTATCCAGTGCCAGGACGCGGCCGATCGGGAGGGGAGTGAGAGAGCGGATGAAAGTGGAGCTCTTATCTATGCCGCTTAACCCAGGTGTGAAAACAGAGTCGCATATTCGTACCGTCGCGTTTGTCGGCGACTACTTGCCGCGCAAATGCGGCATTGCCACGTTTACGTCCGACCTGCTTGGCGCCGTGGCGGCGCACCACCCCCAAAGCCGGTGCTTCGCGGTGCCGGTCAATGACATCGAGGGCCGCTACCGGTATCCCGGCGTGGTTCGTTTCGAAATTGAGGAGCAGAACCTGGATTCCTACCGGCGCGCCGCCGGCTTTCTGAACTCCAGCAAGGTGGATGTTGTTTCGGTCCAACACGAGTTCGGAATCTTCGGCGGTCCGGCCGGCAGCCACTTACTGGCGCTGCTGCGCGAATTGACCGCGCCGGTTGTGACCACGCTCCACACCGTCCTCCTGAAACCCAACCCCGGCCAGTATTGCGTCATGCGGGAATTGATTGCCCACTCCACCCGCTTGGTGGTCATGACCGAGCGGGGACGAACGATCCTGCGGGAGGTGTACCAGGCGCCGCCGGCCAAGATCGATCTCATCCCGCATGGCATTCCCGACGTACAATTTGTCGCCCCGGATTCCTATAAAGGCCAGTTCGGCGTCGGCGAAAAGAAGGTCTTGCTGACTTTCGGGCTGCTGTCGCCCAACAAGGGGATTGAATATGTGCTCAACGCCCTTCCGGATATCGTGGCGGCGTTTCCCGACGTCGTCTATATCGTGCTGGGCGCCACGCATCCGAACGAATTGCGCGCGCGAGGCGAAGCCTACCGCCTCGCCCTCGAGGCCATCGCCAGGAAAAACAGACTCGAGGGCAACGTCATCTTCCACAACCGCTTCGTGGAGCTGAAGGAACTGACCGAGTTCATTGGAGCGGCCGATATCTACATTACTCCTTATCTGGAGGAAGCCCAGATTACGTCTGGAACCCTCGCTTATGCGTTTGGCGCGGGTAAAGCCGTGATTTCGACGCCGTATTGGCACGCCGCCGAATTGTTGAGGGATCAGCGTGGCGTACTGGTGCCATTCGCAGACACGATGGCAATTGCGCGCGAGGTGAGTGGGTTATTGCGCGATGGAACGCGTCGCAGAGCGATGAGCGAACACGCCTACAAGCTGGGACGCGAAATGGTCTGGAGCAACACGGCGGGACGGTACATGCATTCCTTTGAATTGGCAAGGCGCAAGCCGGCGATGCCCCGCGCAGCGGTTGCGGCGAGCGGGTTCGCCCATGCGGCCGCATGAATCGTTTTCAAAGCGGGGTTGTTCGAACAGGGGCGTCGAAGATGAACTACACGCGTCGTTCCTCGATCTCGGCCGACGGAGAACGGCGGGCCAGTCAGCGCGCTAAGTGAACAGCATCGGGCTTAGCCCGGACCAACCGCCAAGCTCCTAGCCCCATCAGCGCCGCCAGCAGCATCGCCGCACCTGAAGGCTCCGGGACCACATCGATGGTTCCGCTCACGAAGCTATCGATCGGAATATCATTTCCATTCTGATCCGAAAGATTCGTATCCGAGGGGTCGGTGAAGAACGAAACCGTCACTGGTCCCAGCGCCGCTGTAGGCGAGACATTGAATGTCAGCAACGCCAGACCCGCCGTCTGTCCAGCGCCCAGGGTATCGCCATCGCCGCTGTTCGAAATATCGCCCGCCGAAAGCGACGACCCAGGAAGGCTGGTGTTCAGCAGCACCGAGATTGCCTGGTCGAATGAATCGCCGGCGAAGATATAGGGCGCGGATGTGGAGAAGTCGGCGGCGGTGAAATCGATGTCCGAATCGGCGCCGATCTCGAAGTTGAATCCGCCGATGACGATACTGGCGCCGCCTGTATTCTGGATGTCCACTTCAAGCGTGCCGGCCGACCCCGGACTGACGAAAACGGAATTGATTTCGAGGGTTACTCCGACGCCGCTCGCAGGCATTGCAATCGCTGCCAATGCGACCGCCGTAGCGAATAGATTCCACCGATTCATTGCCAGACCTCCAATAACGTTCGGGACGAACCGGGCGCCGCCTGCTGTTCTTAAGGCTGCGATGTACCGATTCTAGTCCGCACGATCAGCACATCGCTAGCATTTACAAGGCCATCCCCGTTCATGTCGGCCAGAATATTGTACGGATTGTGTGTCGCAGTATTTACCAACACTTCATCCTGCGAGTTGACGACGCCATCGTCGTTGAAATCGCCCCACAGCACCTTCAGCGCTTGACTAAACCCGGCGCCATTGCCCAGCCCATGCCCATTGGCGTCCGCCAGCGCGTTCGAGCCGCTGCCTGCCAGAGCGGCGGTAAAACTACCCATCGCAGTGGGGTTGACCGTCCAGGTCAGCGTGTTCGTGCCCAAGCCACTGAAACCCGTCGCCACTATCCCCGTCAGGCTGTTCACGTTGCCAGTGGTGATCGGCTCGGAAAAAGTCACCTGGAAGCCAGTAATCTGCCATGGCAGCCGCGTGCGCGAAGAGCCTATTACGTTGTAACTCTGCGACCCGAACAGCACGTTGAAACCGGTCACCGAAGGCGATGTGGGCGGAAGGCTTGCCACATAAGTGTTCCAGCCGGCCCGTGCGGCGCTCGCAAATGCGCCGAGCTGCGTGTAGTCGTCTGAAAACGTCGTATACATCAAGCCGAGTACTCCGGGTATTCCGCTCACCTGCGCCAATTCGGTGGTTGCGGACGTCCCGCCGTTCCCCGAGTCGTAGTAACCCGCAATCACCTGTTGGTGCGCCACGGGCTGCTGTGAGTTCTTTCCGGCAAACCATGCGGCCGACGTGTTCAGAGCCGAAAGGTTCCAATTCATCGCAATGACATCGGCGGGCAGGCCGGTCCACGAGCCGGTCAGGTCGCCTTCCACCAGGTAATAGTTATTGACCGCGTTCATGTTGGGGTCGAACATGTCGCCCCACACGTAGATGGGCGCTTGCGGCTTCAATGCCCGGAAAATGGAGTACGTCTGGTTAAAGTGCCAATCGAGCAGTTGCGCGGGAGTCATGTTCATGGCTTTGGCGGACGCCGTGGAGTCCATGTGACGCATTTCGTCATAGCCCAGGAAATAGCCCGCGGCATTCGGAAAAACCGTGCCCACCGCGGCGGCATTTTGGGTTCGCCACAGGGCCGGCCCGGGGTCGGTCAAACTCGCGCCGGCATCGCCGTATTCCGGCTGGATGGCATACCAGTTCATGGCTACGATCTGGCCCGGTTGCAGACTGCTTCCCGATGGAACCGGCACGGTCATAGGCTGATGCCAATTATCCTGGAAGTACGGCGGCGGGCCGGTGAGTTGGGGATCGGAAATGGCGCCGAAATCGGTATTCTCCTGGTAAACTTT
>Ga0181521_10003870_pt1 | contig 17436 bp, 14 predicted proteins | sample PEATcosm2014_Bin_32_FD_119764 | JGI IMG/M metagenome (GOLD analysis project Ga0181521, IMG submission 119764) | Peatland microbial communities from MTU Mesocosm Facility, Houghton, MI, USA - PEATcosm2014_Bin02_60_metaG | ecosystem: Environmental > Terrestrial > Soil > Wetlands > Peat | place... | reverse complement strand
GGTCAAAAGCTAATGGGCCGGACCGTCTTTTGCAAGCCGCAAACGGGGGTCGAAGGGGGGGTGTTTGAAGACGGCAATGGCCCGGGCGAAATGGCGGATGCGGATTTCGGCTGCGTCGGCGGCTCTCGACCCGCCGCAAAACCATACTTTTCTGGTGTTGACGCCCCTTCTGCATCGTGCTTGGGTTGGCGGGAACAAGCGTAGTTGCAAACGAGAACAGGTTGTATGTTTAAGACTCCCCTCGCAGCGGCAACGTGGGCGGCAATCCTTTGGACGGCGGTTGCGGCAGCCCAATCCACCCCTCAAGCTACCGTTACGGCTCCAGGAAACGGCGCGCTCGGCGAGCGCGCCCTACCTCAATCCGAGGTGACGAATGGCCTGCCGGGGGCCGCCCAAATCGTCACGCTCCGACCAGGGGCGGACCGGGATGGCCTGGTCAAGGAGTTCGGACTCAAGCCGAACTTCCTCTACCGGCACGCGCTCAATGGCTTCGCTGGCCCGATTGACCCCGATACAATCGGCAGGCTGAAGCGAGACAGCCGCGTCCTGGCCGTCGAAGCGGACGGCCCTGTTGCGCTGGCCGGCCAAACGATTCCAACCGGGATTCTGCGAATGGGGCTTACCGACTTCCCGGTCGCTCACATCAACTCAACCTCATACTGGAATTCGGCCACGGGAGTGAGCCAGCCCATTGACGTGGACGTTGCGGTTCTCGATACCGGCATTGATCTCGCGCATCCCGACCTCAACGTCTTTCAAACGGTGGACTTTACCGGCTTGGGGTGGGACGGCCAAGATTGCAATGGTCACGGGACGTGGGTGGCGGGCGGTATTGGCGCCATCAACAACACATTCGGAGTCGTGGGAGTGGCGCCCGGTGTCCGCCTTTGGAATGTCCAGGTCATTTGCCCAGGATCGTCAGTTTGGGCTAATTTCTTGGCCGGGATGGAATATGTCGCCACAAACGCGGACAAGATCTCCGTCGCCAACGCAAGTCTGGGAACAGCTACCAGCGCCAATAATCCTTACGTGGCGATCCGAACGGCGGTTCAAAGCGTCGTGAATCAAGGCGTGGTTTTTGTGGCTGCTGCGGGGAACAATGGGCAGGATGTCGCCGGAACCGACGGCGTTTGGGGAGTCAACCCCGCAACGGGCATCTGCGACGATTTCCTTCCGGCTGCGGTTCCCGAGGCGATGGCGGTCAGCGCGATGGATGTGCATACCGACCAAACAGCATACTTTTCAAACTACAGCTATCTCCCGCGTGACACCAACTTTGTCACTTCTCCCGGAGGCGCGATTGATGTCGCAGCGCCTGGCGAGGACACGGGCAATGCCTCGAACGGGATTCTTTCAACATGGATTGGTGAGACGTACAATTACCTCTACGGAACCAGCGTGGCATCGCCCCACGTGGCTGGCCTGGTCGCTTTGTATATCGCCGCCAATGGCCGGGCGTACGATGCCCAAGGGGTCTATAACATCCGGCAAGCCATCGTGAACAACAGCCTCCCTCAGTCGCAGTGGAACAACGCCAACCCAAACCCGATGAAGAACGGCGTCGTGCCCCTCCCGGCGCCCCTGGCCATGCCGTCGGAGAATTGGGTTCCGCAGCCCTGGATCGTTAATGCGGCCCTGGTCACCAATAGCCTGCGAATGAGTTTCCAGACGGTTCCGGGGTACACCTACGCGGTCCAGTATTCCGCGTCACTGACCGCGACAAGCGCATGGACGGTCCTGACCTCCACCAACGGCAGCGGAAGCCTAATGTCCGTTACTGTGGCCGATCCTGCGCCAGGCAGCGCCAGCCGCTTTTACCGGCTGGTGAGGCAGGCGGCGCCTTAATCCTAAACGGAGCAGTTTAACCACAGAGAACCCAAAGAGAAACAGGCGATTGGGCAAACGGGAGCGATCACCTGGCGAGTAAAGATTCTCCCTTTCCTAAATTCCTTTCCTTGCGTTCATTGTGCCCTTTCTGGTTGGCCAACTGCCGTTTTCAGGATCAACGGGAACCATGAGAGTTTTGGGCTCGCGAGGACGCTCGCCCTCCCGCCCGGGCTACAGCCGGCCAATCGCGGTGAGAATGCCGTGCAACCCCGTGTGATCAATACGGCGGGGACGCTGCGAGTCGAATATTATGAACGGCAGCGCAGATGGTTTCGTCCGGTGGTTCAGGCGGCAGGCCGATGAGAAAACGGCGCCGGGAGTTCAGGCGTTTTCCCTTTTCCCGAGCAGCAAGGAATCCTCCAGCACTTCTTGGACATTAAACGGCCATAGCGTTGGTGGAACGAACATCCAGTTGTAAAGCGCTCGCAGTTGTTGAGCATCATCCACCAGCACGATCAAGCTTGTCAACGCACCATTGTTTTAGCTACAAAACGGCCATGCTAAAGTTCCCAACCTCCTGCGGCTGAGCAGTCATTGGGGGAATCCTATGCGCAGTCCAGCGACTCAATCCAAACCCGCACCGACGATAGCATCCGCCCCGGTCATGGCTCAGTCGCGTTTTCCGGTGTGGCTGATGGCCGCTTTGCTGGCGCTGGTGACGATGGCCCTGTACTGGCCGGCGACGGGCCATGACTTCGTCAACTACGATGACGATGAGTACGTATTAGATAACACTCACGTGACCAGCGGATTGACTTGGGAGGACGCCCGGTGGGCATTCCGGAGCGGCTACGCCGCCAACTGGCATCCGGTCACGTGGCTGTCCCACATGTTGGACTGTCAAATGTTCGGGTTGAACCCTTGGGGGCACCATTTGACCAACGTGCTGCTGCACGCCCTCAACGCGGCGCTGGTCTTCGCGTTGCTGCGACAGATGACTGGCGCGACGTGGCGGAGTCTGTTGGTGGCGGCGCTGTTCGCCGTTCACCCGCTACGCGTCGAATCGGTCGCCTGGGTGGCGGAACGCAAGGACGTGCTCAGCGCTTGCTTCGGTCTTCTCGCGCTGGTTTTTTACGCCCGTTACGCGCGCCAGCGGTCGGTAGTCGCAAGTCCGGAGACCAAGGCCGGGGTGGTTCCGGCGCTCGGCCCTCGGCCCGCGAGACTCGACTACGGGCTCGCCTTGTTCTTTCTGGCCCTCGGATTGATGAGCAAGCCGATGCTGGTGACGTGGCCGTTGGTCATGTTGCTGCTGGATTACTGGCCCTTGGAGCGGTTCAAACCCGGTAGCGTGTGGCGATTGGTGAGGGAGAAAATCCCGTTCTTTGCCCTTGCGGCGGCGACGAGCGTCGTGACCTTCGTGGTACAGGGAGGGGCTATGACGATGGGTGAGAACTTCCCGCTCGGCGTGCGCAGCGGAAACGCCCTGATTTCCTACTGCCGCTATCTGGGGAAGCTGTTCTGGCCAAGAGGTCTGGGCGTTTTCTATCCGCACCCTGAGCATTGGCCGCCGGCGAAGGTGCTGCTGGCGGGTGGGGTGATCCTGGGCATTTCGATGCTGCTGTTTGCGCAGCGGCGGCGCTCTCCCTTTTTGCTGATGGGGTGGCTGTGGTTTGTCGGGATGCTGGTGCCCGTGATCGGGTTGGTGCAAGTGGGCGACCAGGCGATGGCAGATCGGTACACTTATCTTCCATCGCTGGGATTGCTGATCCTGGCAATCTGGGGCGCATACGAACTGACCCAACGCTGGCGGTACGCTGTGGTGGCGTTGTCGGTGGCGGGTTGGGCGGCGATTGTCCTCTGCCTGGTGTTGACGCGGCAACAGCTCGGGCATTGGAAGGACAGTGAAACCCTATTCCGGCATGCGCTCGAAGTCACGGAAAACAATCACATCGCCCACAACAACCTTGGCAACGCCCTCGAAAAGAAAGGCCAAATCGACGAAGCGATCCGCCAATTTCAGGAAGCCCTCCGCCTGAAACCGGATGACGCCCTCTCGCACAACAACCTTGGCAGCGCGCTCGAAAAGAAAGGCCAAACTGACGAGGCGATCAGCCAATACCAAGAGGCCCTCCGCCTGAAACCGGATTTGGCCCTCGCCCACCACAACCTGGGCCTCGCGCTCGCCGAGAAAGGCCGCAACGACGAGGCGATCAGCCAATACCAGGAAGCCATCCGCCTCAAACCGTATTATGCCGACCCCCACTACAACCTCGGCATCGCCCTCGGCAAGAAAGGCCGCAACGACGAGGCGGTCAGCCAATACCAGGAAGCCATCCGCCTCAAACCGTATTATGCCGCCCCCCACAACAACCTCGGCAACGCCCTCGTCAGGAAAGGCCAAACTGACGAGGCGATCCGCCAATACCAAGAGGCCCTCTGCCTGAAACCGGATTACATCGAGGCCCACTACAACCTCGCCAACGTCCTCTACATGAAAGGCCAGATTGACGAGGCGATCCGCCAATACCACGAAGTCATCCGCCTCAAACCAGGTGGCGCCGACGCCCACAATAACCTCGGCGCTGCCCTCTTCCGCAAAGGCCGCACCGGCGAGGCGATCGGCCAGTTCCAGGAAGCCCTGAGACTCAAGCCTGACTATGCCCAGGCCCGCAAAAACCTGGACGCCGTGCTCGCGGCCAAGGCCGATTCTCCGCAGCCGCCAAGTGCCTCCACCAACCCCTGATACCAAGTGCGGCTTGCAACTGCACCATTCGATGCCGTCGTCTCTCCCTCTCCCCATCGGATGGGGAGAGGGCTGGGGTGAGGGGTCCACGCAGCTCAGGAATAGTGCGTTTACAAGGCGTAGTTGGTATGAGCCTCGGCGAGCCAGAGCTTGTGGCACTCGCAGGAGAGGGCGCCCAACCCTGCGACATCCTGGGTCTGGTTGAACGCCGCCAGCGCCTGTCGGAAACGGCCGGTGCAGTGCTCGCAATTGTGCGGCGTCTGCAATGGGTTCGTTCCTTCGTCGCTTAGCCCGACCAGCAAGCGTCCAAGCGGGGCAATCCGTGAAACTGCTTCGGCCACCGACCAAAGCCAGGGTGGCCGGTAACGGCCTTGCTCGAACGCGTGGTAGAGCGGCGTCTGCGGGGCGACGAAGCAGGGCTCCAGCGCCACTCGGGTGGGACACTCCAGCTCGCGGCCCAGGGAGAAGACCTTCCGCGCGGTCGCCACCGAGTCCTCGATGGCCTCGCGCTCGCCTGTGTTGATAGGTTTCAGCAGGACATAGGCAAGCAGCCCGGCACCCGCTCGGGCCAGCAACTCTGCAGCGGCAGCGAACTGCCCCCAGGTATAGCCCTTGTGAATGCGCCGGCTCAGGATCTCCGGGTTGGCGCTCTCCAGGCCGATGCCCACCTCCAGCGGTTTGCCTCGGCAGGCATCCAGCGCCCGCGCGAGCCTGGCAGCGGTGACATATTCCGGGCGAGTCTCGACCAGCAGCGAGGTGACTTCGGGACGAGCGGCGGCCAGCGCGAGCATCGCGGGCTGCGCCGACTCAGGGACTTCCTCCGGGTTGAAGAAGGAGCCGGAGTTGTAAAGGTCAACCTCGACCGGCGCTTGGATGTCCCGGGGAATCCTCGCCAGGGCGGCCTCGACCTGGGCGAGGTAGTCCTCTGTGCTCACGGGTTTGCCCGTGCCGAAGGTCTGGGGGAAGCCGCAGTTAGTGCAGCCGCCAGAGGTTCGGGCGTAGGCGCAGCCCGGCGCCGCCAGGATCACCATGAGCCGGAAACCCGGCCTGTTCTGGACTTGGGCCTTGATCCACTCGACCTGTCTCGGCAACCGGGTCATTTGGCTGTGGGGTGTGGCACCAGAAAGGGCCCCAGGGCCAGCGCGTCCATGGACGACTTCAGGAAGGTGTCGAGCGCATGGTCGGGGCTTGTGACGATGGGCTCCCCGATGTTGAATGAGGTGTTGAGCACCATCGGCAGCGAGGTCTTCTTCTCGAACTCAGTGATCAGCTCGGCGTAGAGCGGGTCCACCTCCGGTTGCACTTCGTGGGCACGGGCGCGGGCCTTGCCGGTGGAGGCGTTCTCCTGGATGACGGCCGGGATCATCTGGGTCATACGATGCTCGCGCAGGGGCAGGGCGAAGAGCATGTAGCGGGTCGAGAGCATCTCGGCCGGCAGCTCGAAGAACTTCGCCATCCCTCCCGGCAGCACGCTGGGGGCGAAGGGCCGGAACGACTCGCGGTATTTCACTCGGGTATTGAGCCGGTTGCGGGCGTCGAAGCGGCTGGGGTCGGTCACAATCGAGCGATGCCCTAGCGCCCGCGGCCCGACATCCTGCCGCCCCTGGAACCAAGCCACGATTTGCCCGCGCTCGATGCGGGTGGCCACTTCCACGGCCACATTGTCCGGTTTCAAGAAGGCCAGCCTGCGGGCCTTCAGCGATGCCTGCATTTCCTCGGCGCTGTATCCCGGACCCCAGAACGCGTGCGCCATCCGCGGCCGCGCCTTCCCGCCTTGCTGGAAGTGTACCAAGGCAGCGGCCCCCAGCGCGGTGCCGGCGTCGTTGGCCATGGGTTGCACCCAGATCCGCTTGAACGGCGTCCGGGCGGCGATTTCGTAGTTGGCCACACAGTTCAGGGCCACTCCGCCCGCCAGGCACAGGTTAGCGACAGGCTCCCTGCGGTCCGCGTTGATGCGCGCATAGAGCCGTTTCGCCAGGTGCACCATGACGTCTTGGGTGACCACCTGGAGCGCCGCCGCCACCGCGGCGTCCTCGTAACGGTCCACTACCGAAGTGCGGCGCGGCCCGAACAAGCGCTCCAGACCGGAGAAGTCGTCCGTGCGGAAGCGGAAGGCCTCGTTATCGACGAACAAGGTGCCGCCGCTCTCCTCGTGGAAGATGGTTCTCATGCGTGTGAGGAAGTCGGCGTCGGTCAGCTCGCCGATGGGGTCGGTGATGCAGGCATAGCCCATCACCTTGCCCGGACCGCTATAAACATCGAAGCCCAGGAACTCGGACATCCGCTCCCAAACAAAGCCCAGCGAGTGCGGGTAGCCCACCGCCTCAAGCTCAGTGAGGTTGTTCCCCTGTCCCAGGCCCAGCCAGGTCGAGTTAAACTCGCCGATGCCGTCAATGACCAGCACCGCAGCCTGCTCGAATGGCGAAGCGAAGAATGCCGACGCCGCGTGACACCGGTGGTGGGGCAGGAAGTCGAACCCGGCTTGGGGCGCCCTGGTGACAAGTTTATCCCGCGCCGTCATGCTGTGCCGGTAGTAGGTCTCCTCGCCCTCCGGTGTTCCCCAATCGCCCGGCTTCATCCGCTTCGCGTCGGGGAGATTGACGTTTTGCCGGCGACGCTCTTCCGGATCGAGCGAGTAGCCGATCGCCGCCAGGTCCTTCCAGTCAATGCCTCCCTGTTTTAGGCACCAGGCCATGGCTTGCTCGGGGAGTTCGTCCGGGTTGTCCACCCGCGAGTGCTTGCCATAGCGAATGCGATTGAAGCGCTCTTCCTCTGCCAGGGTGACAATCTCGCCGTCGCGCAGCAGGCAGGCCGAGGATTCGTGGTAAGCCGTGTTAACTCCGAGAATATGAACGGTCATAAAGGTCCCTCTCTAAAACAGGTTTCCGGCTTCACTCTTGCATTTTGATCCCCTTGAAAACCGCTTCGACTTTGCTCCAGACGGTCTCGTTCAGTTCAACTTTTGCCACAACTCATAGACGATGTTGCTGATCATCGAAATCTCTCACGTAATTCCATTCTGCCTGCGATCTTTAGAAAATACGCGAGGAAAAATGGCCGCGAGGACACCAGTAGGCAACATCAATCATCACCACACCGATCACCGTTTTCAAAGTTCGGGTGGGCAAAATCCGTTTTCTGAGCTGTCGTCAATCAGATCACGCAGTACATTTCCAACACCCCTTGCGCCCGGCCAAACCGGTCGGCTTGCACGTTCCCAATCCACACGCTGCCATCGGCCACCACAAACACCGCTTGGGCTTCAGCTAATCCACGCCGCCGCGCTTGGGCCTGCACCCGCCGGCCAAACTCCAGCGGTTCTTCCTGCCAGGCCACGACATATTTCTGCGCGATCACGCCCCGCCCGCCCGCCGTCTGGCCCGCCTGCTCCAGCCGATAAATCACCGCCCCTTTGATCTCATGCCACGCCACCCGCTGCCCCGCCGCGTCCGCCGACTCCACGCCCCACGCCTCCCCGCGTTGCCGGGCCAGCCAACCATCCATCATGATCACCAGCGCCGCGGGACCCCTGGCTTTGACCCCGGCAGAAATCACCACGATCGGCGCCGGATCGCTGGCCCGCGCTTGCGCTTGCGCCTCCGCCCGTTGGCCCACAGCACAGGCGCGCTGGCGGATGGTGCTCGCATCCACCGGACTGCCCCACTTGGCCGACAACACCGCCGCTGCCTGATACGAACCGGCCAGCGTCACCGTTAGACACACCCGATCCTCCAGTTCCGGCGTCATCTTCTGGTGCGGCCCCAAACCCCAATGTGCCCGTGCCGGGCACACCCATTTCATCTGCTCGATGCTCCAGAGGGATGCTACGCTCCGGGCAGTGCCTGCCGGCAAGGGGATGATTTGGGCAGGTCGCGACCTCCAGTAAATTGTTTACAAATGTAGGCTTAAGTAAACCACGATTTATGTTGATTTCCTCGAAGTCTCTTTGATATTTATGAATCGGACCGAACGGTGCGGAGCCAGGGTGACAACTAGAGATATTTCCGTACAGAACCCTGGCTTCTGCAGATGTGTTCGCGAGGAACGGCGACCACCTCTCTTTAGATGCATTTCCGCACCATACAGGGTGCCAGTGGCCCCGCAGGAGCCGAGCGGACGGCCTGTCCGCAGGTACCGTTGCAGGACCTGACCGACCTCATCGGTCAACGGCAAGATCAAGTGCCGCCGGGTTTTGCGCTGGGCTACCCGCAGGGTTCCGGCCCGCCAGTCAATATCGTCCAAGGTCAACGCGACTACCTCGCTACTGCGTAGTCCGTAGGCCGCCAGAAGCAAGAGGATGGTGCCTTCGGCACAACCACGCACCCGCTGGAGGTATCCACCGTAACGCGCCAGTTCGCGCTCCAAGCGAGTCGTTGGCCTGGGGATTGGTGGCACCAGACCATGAACCTGCTGCAGAAACTGCCGCAGCTGCCGAATCGTGCCTCCCAGCGTGCGGGTCTGTCGGGGCAACCGTTTCCATGCGGTTTCAAAATGACCCGCGGTTAGCTCGTCGAAGGCCCGCAGTCGGCGTCGTTGGAAATACCGGGCGAGGCACCGAAGGTCCCTGAGTTTGTCCCCCAATGGAACCAGCAGTGTAGCCAGAGCAATGACACCACTCGCTGAATTGATCAACAATACATCCAAAGATGGCCAGAGACCGATATGCGCGGTAGGCCCTTGGTAGAATCCGAATAAGCATGGCGTTTCCTTTCGTTGGTTAACTGAAAGGAAACTCCCCCTGCCAATAAATAATGTGGAGCGAAAAAGGGCCATCCAGGCCGTGCAGGTGTCTTCCGGTTCGGTCACTTCACATTACTGAACACTCCACATTACTCCAACAGCAAGTCACGATGGGATTTCAAAGACGCGCCGGCGAGGCGAAGGAGCAGAATCAGCCAAACGATCATACGACAAATGATTCAAGGAACCGTCTCAGGAACCCAGCATTTTTGACCCGGATGGGGTTTTTGCCAACGACAACCACAGTGGTGCCCCAAAATGCAGGCTGATCAACTGGCCGAGGCGACGGAAGCCGGCCTGTTTGCCCACACCAGGTCTCGATTGCGTTCAACGGTGGAATCCCGGGCCATTAGAGCCGCACTATGATTGAATTGCGGCAAAGCGCGCTGCCTGTCGGCGCGCCATCCAGTCGCAAACTTCCATCAAGTCGGCGACCGGCGTCTGTGTGAAGGGCAGTGTGTGCAGATACGGCGCGGGGCCGAACTCGGGCGTGATGGTCGCCACGACCATCCCACGTTGCTTCTGCGAGACCCAAACCAGGTCCCACCATTGTTCGTGAACCGCGAGGTGGCGTGCATATTCGGGTGCCCGGGGCTCGGGTACTTGCGGTCCCTCCTCGTAACCGACGCGGGCATGAATATGGTGACCATGTTGCGCTGCCACCTGGATGATCGCGCCGCAGTCTTCCAGCAACCGTTCCGCCACACAGACCCAATGGCTGAAATCACAGGTCAACTTCAGGTTGGGAAAGCGTTCGAGGATGGCCCGCGTGGTCCACGGATTTCCAAAGCAACGCATGCGGTGCGTTTCGTGAGCAATCGCCAAGCCAACCCGACGCTCCAGATCGAGCATGGCACCATAGAAATCCTCCGCCTCCGCCAGGCTCCAGGCGTCGGAGCCACTGTGCGCGTTGAAGAAAAGCGGTTGGGAATCGAGGCACTCCTCGATCTGTTGCTGCAACGAATCAAGGTGCTCCCGCACCGTTCCTCCCGGCACAAATTCGCGGCTGAAAATCTGCGCAATCCACTGCCAGCCGCTGTCCTGGAGAAAGCGCAGAAAGGCCGAACGATCCGGCACGAGACGCAAGGATGCCTCCACTGCCTCGTAGCCAACATCCCGCCAGCGCGGCAAGTAATGGTCGAAGCCACTTTTCAAATCCACGCCCCACAAGTGGCGCACAAGCTTGAGGTTCATGGGCGGCAAGTTGAAATACCTGCTCCAATCAAAACTCGTCGAAAGCGATCTGGCTCGTGGACACGTTCAGACCTTCGAGCATTTTTGTGGCGGCCTGCACCATCACTGGCGGGCCGCACAGATAGTATTCAATTCCAGCGGGGTCGGCGTGATGGTTCAGATATTCTTCCGCCAGGACTTCGTGAATGCAGCCGGTGGGACCAGCCCAGTGGTCTTCCGGCTGCGGCTCGGATAGCGCGAGATGGAAGCTGAAGTTGGGGTGTTGCCGTGCCAGGCCCTCAAAATATTCCTGGTAAAAGATCTCCTGCCGCGAGCGGGCACCATACCAGAAGCTGACGCGGCGGTTGGTGTTCAGGGTTTCGAACAGGTGCGACAGGTGCGAGCGCAGCGGGGCCATGCCTGAACCACCACCCACATAAACCATTTCCGCGCCGCCGGGTTTGATGTGGAAAGCGCCGAACGGACCGATGGCCGTAACCTGATCGCCGGGTTTGAGCCGGTGGACATAAGCCGAGCCGACGCCGGCCAGGCAATCCTGTCCGCGTGGGGGCGTGGCAATGCGGACGTTGAAACGAAGCTGCTTGTCCGCGGCAGGATTGGTGGCGAGCGAGTAGTTTCGGCGGATGGGCAAGGCGTTCTCCGAACGACAGTCGAAGACATGCTGATCCTTCCAGACTTTGGCGAACGGGTGCTTCACGGCGATTTCATGGAACGAGATTTCGCCATAGGCCGGGATGTCGAGTTGCAGGTAATCACCGGGTTGGTAGGGCGGCAGCGGCGAACCCAGCGCGGGTTCCATCACCAGCTCTTTGATGAACGTGGCGACATTCTCATTGCTCACGACCCGAAGCTTGTAGGTGGTGGGAGCTTGAGCGAGACCGCAGCCGCCCGCGGAATTGAGGTCGAGGAAAACTTTGCCGTCGTGCTCGCGGGCCTTATAGGTCTTCAGCGCAACGCAGACCGGCTGGCGTTGCGGTGAGCCGTCGGTGAGGTCGAAACGCCCGTTGTGTTTGGGGCACTCGATGAGCCGGCCTTTCACGAACCCGTCGGCGAGGTGCGTGTTGCCGTGGGTGCAAATGCCGTCGGTAGCGTAAAGCTCGCCTTCGGCGGTGCGGTAGATAGCGTAGGTCTTCTGATCGTGATCAAAGCGGATGACGTCTTCCTTTTTCAAGAAGTGGCTCACGCACACCTCGACCCAGCCGTTCACCGACCGGCCTTTCGCGGTGAAGATATGCGCGGTGGCCGGGGCATCGGCACGGATGGTCGGAGTGGGCAGCTTGCGCTTGACGTAATACGCGGGGTCTTTCACCTGCCGCAGGACGGCGGGCAGCAGCTCGCGCCACGCCTCCAGGAGATTGGCGTAGGGCGTCGGCATGTCCGCCTTCACCACCTCATGCAGCCTCGGGAGATTGTGATACGGCACGAGCGGAAACATGTGGTGCTCCACATGGTAGTTCATGTTCCAGTAGAGGAAGCGGTTGATGGGATCCATGTAAAGCGTGCGGCAGTTGAGCCGGTGGTCGAGGACGTTTTCCGCCAGGCCCGCGTGCTGGGTGTTGCCGTAAATCTGCGTGAGCCATGAACCGTAAAGCGTCGGCAGCCCGACAAACATGAGCGGCAGGATGCTGCGATGGTAAAGGGCGAGCCCGATGACGCCCGCATAGATCAACAGGTAAATGCGCGCCCGCAGGATCACTTTTTCATACTCGGACTCCGGAATGTAGGTCTTCTCCTCCGGAGTGAGCCGGCCCGTGGCGTGGAGCAAGACGTGCCAGAAGTAAAGAGGGATGACCCTTAACCCAAAGAAATTAAGCAGGAGGATCGGGATGTTCGGCGGGCGCGGGACGGCGATCTCAGGGTCGCGCCCGACGACGATGGTATCGCTGTGGTGGCGGGTGTGGCTCCAGCGCCAGGGCGTCGCTTCGCGCATGACCATGAACGAGGCGACCTCGTAGAGCGCGTTGTTCATCCAATCGGTCTTGAAGGCCGTGCCGTGGCCGCACTCATGCCAGCGGGAGTCGGAGGTGGAGCCATATAGAGCACCGTAGATCACAAACGGGACCACCGCCCACCAGCTTCCAGCCTGCCAGAGTTGGTAGCCAGCCCAGCCCGACCCGATGATCAGAGCAAACCAAAGGATCGTGTCGCGAATGGCGGCTCCGTCCCGGCGTTGCAGGAGTTCGCGCATTTTCTCCTTCGGCACGGGGGAGGCATACCAGGCGGCCTCGGCCAGACCCTTTTCGACGGCGAGGGGCGTATCTTTACCGACGAGACTGTAGTCATTGAGGTGGATTGCTGCTGCGGCAGGCATAATGCTTGGCAGATGCTGTGATGGTTCAAATGAAGGCCAGACTTGCCATGCTGCCAATTTCCTGCGAGGAGTGGAAACAGGCCATGCCTGAGATTCTCAAAAACATATCCCGGGTGAACCTCCGGATGCGGCGGGGCGCCGTCGTGTTTGGCGAGGTGCTCTATTCCCCCGGCGGCATTTGTGGGCCGCGAGTTCAGCATGATTACCAACTCGTCATCCTGCATCGGGGCGAGCTTGATTTGCGCTTGGACGACAAACGAATAGAGATTGCCGCGCCGCATGCCATCCTGTTGAGCCCGGGCCACCGTGAGCATTTCATCTTCTCGCGCGACCGTGAGACACACCACAGTTGGTGCTCAATTGATGCCGGAGCCATCCCGCACAAATTGCGCAGGTTGCTTCGGTCATCCTGCAAAACCGCACTGGCTGACGCGCGCATCGAGGCGCTGATGGAATTGGGCAAGACCACATTCTTTGAAGGCCGGGCTGACCCATTTTTGGAGAACACTTTCCACCTGAGCCTGGGCCTTGCGCTGCTGACCGGCTTTGCGCTCGGCGTGCAGGCCGGGATTCCCGTGTTCAGCCCGGGGGATCAGGCCCTGGCTCGCGCCGAGCGATTCATCTTGGAGGAATTCGGGCAACGTATCTCCCTGATGGATTTGGCAGCAACCGCAGGCGTCTCACGGCAGCATCTCCTCAAGCTGTTCCGGAATCGCCGCGGCACCACTCCGACGCAATACCTTTACGAACGACGCCTTTGGGTGGCAGCCGACGAACTGACACACACAGGTCTCTCCATCAAGGAAATCGCCGAACACTGCGGTTTTGCAAATGCATTCCATTTTTCACGCAAGTTCAAGGAGGCCTATAGAATGAGTCCGCGCGTCTGGCGTTCGCAAAAATGGTCCAGTGCGGGGTGAGCACAATCAATGCAGGCCGAGGCGGACTTTCAGCAGAATTCCCGGGAGGAGTTGAGCCGATGAAATTCCTCACGCTGGCAGACTGGACGGGCCTGGTGGAGACGGAACTCTTTGCCGCCACTTACAAAAGCTATGGGCTGGCGACGGTGCGGTACGCGGTCTTCGATTTGGCTTTTGGCGTTGCCGAGTTCGCGCTGGATGCGGCGCACGTCTTCAGGTTCAAGGTCGCCAAGAGTGCCCCGGTTTGCATCGTCTGCCATGGCTTGCCACGCGAGCAGTTCTTCAACGGCGGTCCTGAGCGACCCGCTGCCTTCGCACGTTATCCATAAAATACCGCCGGGATTTTGCCGAGAGGACTGCCTACATTTGCGCGTCCATTCGGTGAGCCATGTTCTTTGCTCAAGACTTGATCGCGGACACCCCACGTTGCCAAACGTGGCCCGATCAGTCAACAGCTATTGACCACACCCCCCGGACCCCCACCAGGGGCCGGGACTGCCGTTGACAGTTTTGTTGACACCCCCAACCAACCGCACTAAAAAGCAAAAGGCAGGGCAACCTGTGCCGTTGATCAAACGCATGACCACCGTCCCATCGCTGGATGCGACGTTCCGGAGTTGACCAACGTCGGCTCGCGTCTGCCCCATCGTTGGCAACGACGTTTCAGCCGACACCGCAAACAGGTTGCCCTGCCAAAATCGCATTTACCATCTGAGCCGGCCCCGTCAACACCTTAATCGAGTTATTCTCCTACGCTCCCAATAGAGCCAACCGTAGCGCCAACTCAGGCAGCAGTCACCCTTCCAGCAGAGTCAACCACACCACCCCGAACCCTGACCCCCACCGCGGCCACGAAGTAGCCCAACTCTGCCACTACAAAGGAAAGTCGCCCGAGAACCCAAAACCGTCCAGAACCAGACCCCCCCCATCCAGCGAACTCAAACACCCAATGAAGCGGTGTTCTAGTCTCCTTTACTCAACTTGCCCGTTGCTCGCGCAGGCGCTGCAAATAGGCTTCCACATCGCTCTTGAACAGCCGCAATGCGCCACCCACCCGCACCGGTTTAGGCAATTCTCCGCGATCAATGGACCGCCTGACCGAGCGAACGCACTTCCCCAGAATCTTTGCTACCTCCGCCAGACTTAGCAGCGGCTCAATGCCTTTGTCCTTGTCGCCAGGTTCATTCATAATCCCAACACCTTCCGCCTAGTCCTTCCACTTCAATTTTTTGGTCTTTCCGTCCTGCACCAACGTTCCAAACCGCGCCCGCCTCCGATGCTTCTCGCCCAGCTTGCCCGGCAGCAGCTTGCCCAAAGCCCCTTCGACCGCAAAAAGAACTTGCGTTTGAATCAGCGAGGTTATTTCCTCGCGAGTCAGCGCCGGCTCTTTGTAAACCACCCCCTTCTCGCCCTGGTCTTTCGGGTCCTTTTCCACGAATTCATCAGCTTCCACCACTTCACGTTCAGACGACGGCTCCTCGGCCACCGCCACCGGCCCCAACAGTTGACGCCGTTGATCATGATTCAGCTCCACTTCTTCCGCGAAGCCAGCTTTCCGCTTCAATTCTTTCGCCCACGCCTTGCACTCCGAAACCGAGAGCACCACGTACGGACTCTGTTTAATTTTCCGGGTCTTGCCCCACAACGCTTTCTCCTGACTCGTTACGTAGTACGCAAAGCCCGTGAGCCTTCCCGCCCGCATCCGGTCGGTACTCCGTGTGGCAATGCAAGAGGTATCAGGAGATCAGTGCGAGCGTGGTTAAAGGCGCAGTTGAGGAGTTTCTGCAAGGTGACTGCCCAAGCCACAGGTCGATCCAGCCCTTCACTCCCTCAGGCAGGGTTTCGGCATGATGAACGGAAATGATAATTAACTGCGCCAAGGCAGCCTCACCGGCTGCAATGGTTCGCAACCCAGGCACGCAAAGCTGACCAAAGAGCCAAATCTCTTTTACGACCTCACAGTTCCGGCCAAGATCGCTGGATAGACCTCGGCAGAACTCATCCCCGCAAACCCCATCCTGAAATCGAGGCCGAAACAAAAACCTGGCTGATCGAACTGGCGGCCATGTTTGAGAATATTCCCGCACTCCGGGTAGAGCAGCAACGCCTTCATCTCATATCCATTACTCTGAGGATTTTTGTTCCCGCTGCAAAAGCCGCACGCTGAATGGTGCGAAAAAGAGTATTATGGGGTGGGACTTTTCTGGGCAACTTCTCGAACGGCCCTAAGGACGGCCTCGCTGCTGCGCAAGGGGTCGAAATTGAAGATGCAAAGATAACGGCAACGAGGCGACGACAGAGTGGCGGTAATCGCCTGGCGCCATCGGTCGGTATCCGATGAGCCTTGATACAGCCACTCCACCGCCGCCCAGTAGGGCGCAGTGCTGCGCTTGAGCACTTGCTGCACGCCGGCGGCCTTCTCCGGATCGGCCGCGTATTTATAAAAACTCCAGCCCGGACAACTGAACTCGTTCAACGCCGCTTCGTAGAGCAATTCGTTGTCTTTCCAGCCCCCTACATGGGTGAACAATTTGTCGCGTGGCACTCCCAGCTCCGCGGCCAGTCGGCAGAGGTCCTCGACATGCCGCCGCACCACCTCGGCAAGGTCGGCTTCGGTAATCCGGCCCTCTTTGCGCAGGCCGGCGGTCTTCACGGCGGCGTAGCCAATCTGCGCCACACCGCGCGCCGGGGGTTCATCCGGCTTTAGGCCCGTTGTGGGATCTTCACTTGCTGGACGGTCCAGCAGGCGATTGCCCTCCGGATAATACCATGCGTTGACGCCGACGGACGATTCGTGGCCGAGCTTGAGACCCACCAGCAAATTCTTCTTCTTCGCCGGGAGTGCCCGCCACCACTCCAGGACGATGGGAATCAGCACCCGTATTTCCTCATGGCACGCCGCGCGATAGCGCGGGCTCATCAGGTTGGGCGGCGGCAACACGCGAATCTGCTGGCCCCAATTGCGCCACGCGATCTTGATGGCGTCGTCCGCCGACCAGCCCGTCCACTCCACATTCGCACGATTCTTGGGTGAATAGCCGGGCCGGGCCGGATCCCACCAGTTCCACAAATCGGGTCGCGCATCCCACCAATTCTCGCCGTCCAGTTGCACCACCACGGGCGTGTCGGTTTCCTGCGCACGGCGGAGAAACTGTCGTAAATCCTCCACCGACTGTTCTCGCGGCTGGCGCAGATAGGAGAAAATCGCCGACACGCCCACGCGGACGGAGGCGCCGGGCGTCGGCTTGAACTCCCGGCTGATTTGTGTGAAGTCATCCGAATGGGAATTCCCAAGCAGGTTGAAGAGGATAAACTGTTCCCGCTCCGCGAAGGCATAATGAGCCCACATCGTGGCCAAGGCACACAGGCTTGCGGCGAACAGATTGAGGCGCTGGGGCAGCATAAAATGATCAACGCGACGCCGATTTGGCGCTGTTGGTGCGCGCTAAAACCATGTAATTGGGCCGTTCTGGAGAGAGGAAGCCACCAATTCGAGCTGATTCGTTCCAGGGGGGCGAACAACAAGTCTGGGAGGTTCTGCCATCGCCACCATCGCCAGCGCCACCCCGACGCCTGCAATTGAGCCGGTGCCGATTCTGCATACCTTTGATGCGACAGAACTGATCACGATTCCGGCCATCACGCATACTTCAGGAGCAGGGCAAACTCAAGAATCAAAAAAGATGGTGCTTTGGGGAGGG
>Ga0181521_10003865_pt1 | contig 17449 bp, 14 predicted proteins | sample PEATcosm2014_Bin_32_FD_119764 | JGI IMG/M metagenome (GOLD analysis project Ga0181521, IMG submission 119764) | Peatland microbial communities from MTU Mesocosm Facility, Houghton, MI, USA - PEATcosm2014_Bin02_60_metaG | ecosystem: Environmental > Terrestrial > Soil > Wetlands > Peat | place... | reverse complement strand
GGACGGCTCCAGGCGGGCGGGCCCGGCCACACCGAGTACTCTGTCCCCCACAGTATCCCACATGTTGGGGTCCGCCCGGGCTGGAGCCCCCACATCTTGGTACTGGGCGCCCATGGAGTCAAGGGGTTGGTGACCGCTCGGTGCGATCTCGATCAGCCGTCGATTGGCCGGGCTCATCCGCAGATCATGGCCCTATAGGCTGGCGGGAGGTCGACCTCGATCAGGCCCCGGCGCCGCCCCGCCAGGAGCAGGAACTCGCCCCGCGGAGCCCGCTCGAGCTGGCGCCGCTGCTCCTCGGTGAGGCCGAAGGCCCGCTCCATCGAGGCCACCTCGACCGCCCGATGGCCGCCGCAGAGGATCAGCGCGCAGTTGCTCGCGACCACCGTGCCCTCGTCGCTGCGGAGCAGGTCCTGGACGTTCTGGGTCGCCACCACCAGCGAGCTGCCGTGCTTCCGGCAGCGCCGGGCGAGCAGGGCCAGGAGCTGGCGCAGCGAGGGGTGGGAGGTGAGCATCCCCACCTCGTCGAGGATGATGTGGCGCCGCCGCGGCGCCCGCCGGACCAGCTCCCAGAGGAGGCGTCCGAGCAGCAGGGTGGTCACCGGGATGAGCTCCTCCCGGACCTCCCGATGGCCGACGCCCAGGAGGGGCCGGGTCCACGCCGCCGACGTGGGGCGGTCGAGAAAGCCCGCCAGCCCGCCGTCCAGGAACCTTCTCAGCACCTGCCCCACGCGGGGAGCGCTCTGGTCCAATTCACCCAGGCACTGCCGGAGCCGGGCGCGCTCTCCGGCGTCGCGTGCCGCCAGCTGGGCCGCGCGCGCGGCCGCCTCGACGGCGGCCCGCTCGACCTCGCTCATCGCCTGGCAGAGGAGGGCACAGACGTCGACCACGATCGCCGCCGCGCCGTCGTCGTCCTCGCCCAGGTCGAACGGGTTGATCCGTGCCTCGGTCACCAGGTCCAGCCACTCCCCGCCCAGACCTTCCACGAGCCGCCGGTATTCGCCCTCGGGGTCGACGACGATGGCGCCGACCCCGCGGCGGTGGGCCTCGATCAGGAGGCCGCCGATCAGGAAGCTCTTGCCCTGTCCCGACGCGGCGAAGATCCCGATGTTGGCATTGGCATGCTGCGCATCGTCGAAGGGGGCGATGCTCACCGGCAGGCCGCTCGCGGCCATCCGTCCGATCCGGTACCCGCCGGGATCGTCGATGCTCGCCTGCAGCCAGGGTGCGCAGCTCGCTGCGGCGCACGAGTCCACCAGCTTGCCGGGCCCCGGTGGCGAACTGAGGCCCCAGCCGGCGAGCCAGCCCTCGACGTGCTCGAAATGGCCGGCCCGGCAGGTGGCGAGGGTGGCGCCGAAGGCCGCGCGCAGCCGGCTCCAGGCCAGGTCGAGCGAGTCCAGGTCGTCGCCCAGGGCGACCGCCGTCAGCCAGAGACGGAGAGGGCGTCCGGCATTGCGCGCCAGCCGGTCGCGGAGGCGCCGGGCGGCCTCGAGCCCCGTCTCCACCTGGGCGTCGGGGACCAGTCCACGTTCGCGCTCGAGCAGCTGGTGGGCTCCCAGGTGGCGCATCCGCCGGCTGAGCAGCCCGGTCGCCAGGCGGCTCGAGGTGGGCACCAGGTGGAGGGCGATGTCGCATTCGACCGGGGCGCGGACCAGGGCAGCCAGCCAGCCGGTGTCGACGCTGCCCCCGGGGAGGTGGTCGAGGATCGCCGCCCGGGCCAGGCGATCACCCACCCAGGCCTGGCGCACCTGGTCGACCCAGGCGACGCGGCCCAGATCGAGACCACCGTCCTGGAGATGCCGGCCCAGCTCGGCGCCCACCAGTCGCCGGGTGGGGATGCCCGCGGCGGCCAGGCCGGCGGCGACCCTGCCCAGCTCGCGCTCCAGCTCGCGCGCGGAGGGGTGCCGGACGGTGGCGACCACCCGGCGGTGGTAGGCGGGAGCGCCCTCCAGCCGCCGACGCCAGTGGAGGTCGACGGCGTGGTCGAGCCCCGGCATGCTCCCTCCCGCCACCTCCGCGTGGAAGCGATGGCGGCGCACCCGCACCGTGAGGACCAGCTCGGTGGCGAGGCCCTGCAGCAGGGACTCGACGGCGTCGACGGCGGCCTCCCGGCGCCACGTCTCCCAGCCGAGCAGGTCCACCTCGTCGCAGAGGAGGATGCCGACCAGGAGGCCGTCCGAGCCGACCAGCCGGTCGTCGTCGACCCTGACGGACAACCGCGGCCCGTCTCCGGCCCCTCGCCGTGGCACGCGAGGCTACCCGGCGCGGCGCCGGAGGATGCTGGGCAGAAGCGGTGGCCGCTGGCTGCGTACGCGGGCGGCCACGCGCGCATCGACGGTGCCGGCCAGGGCGCGCAGCGCCGCCGCCGTGCGCCCCCGGGCCTCCAGGCCCAGCAGCCGGTGCTCCATCTCGGCAAGCTCCAACGCGGGGTCGTCGGGGACCGCGGCGATCACGACTCCTCCCAGGTCGCCCATGGCCTCGGCGATCAGCGGCTCCGCGCGGTGCCGGTTGACCACGTAGCGGAGCCGGTGGCGGAGGCCCAGCCGGCGGAGCGCCTGGGTGCTCCGGTAGGCGTCCTGGATCCCACCGGCGGTGGGCGTGAGCACCACGAAGACGTCCTGGGCGCCCTCCAGCGCCCACCGGGTCAGGGCGCTCAGGTCCCCGGCCACATCCAGGACGATGGTGTCGCAGCCCCGTGCCTCCAACTCGGCGACGGCGGCTGCCAGACGCCGGACCACCTCGGGGCGGTCGGTCGAACCGCTCGGGAGGAGGCAAGCCGGCCCGGGCATGACCTGGAGGCCGCTCTCGTGGACGGCCAGCAGCCGTCCCACCGCCGGTCCCACGAGGTCGGCCTCGGCGAGGTCCCAGTCGGTGAGGGCCGGCACCCCGAGTCGAAGCCCGGCGCGCGGGCTGGTCAGGTCGAGATCGACGAGGGCCACCCGGGGCGGGGCGGCGGCTCCGCGGCCGGCCCGGCACCGCCCCCGGTCCGCCAGCAGGCCGGCCACCTCGACGGCCAGCGTGGTCTTGCCGGTGCCGCCGCCGAGCGAGAAGAAGGTAAGCCGGCGGGCAGTGCGCAGTGACGTCCCGGGCGCCGGCACGGGGTCTCGCGGGGAGCCCCACCCCTGAGGGCCAGCGGGCGTGGCCGCCAGCCAGGCGGGAGCCTCGATCAGTCCCGCGTCGGCAAGGTGGAGGGCGGGTGGGCCCGCCGAACGCCGGGCCACGGCCGGCCGGGGATCCCCGCCGGCGACGCTCTCGACACCCCGGTCCCCTCCCGACCGCGGCACCGCGGCTGTCTCACCGCCCCCGACCCTCAGTACCGGCTCGGGCAGCAGGACCAGCGGGAGCCGCGAGCCCAGCTCGCACGCTCCGGCCTCCGCGGCGGGCGCGGCGGTCCACCCGCGCGGCGCCTGGCGTGGCGCGGCGGGCCCCGTCGCCCCGGCGAGGAGAGAGATCTGCGCATCGCTCCGGCCCGCCCTCCCCGATCCGTCCACGATGGTCAGCAGGCCGTGCCGCGGTCTGGTCCAGAAGCGCGCCGCCGCCGCCGCCCAGGAGATCAGCGTCCGCCCCTCCCAGCGGGCCAGCGCCGCGATCAGCCCGGCCGTCGCCGCGGCCACCGCCAGCGGGACGGCGGCGACCCGCGGAAGCGGGGAACGGAGGTCGAGGTAGGCGAGCACCGCGCCGGTGACGACGACCCCGAGCTGGGCCGGGGTGAGCCCCCATGCCAGCGGCTCCGGGACATCGAAGCCGTCGGCGAAGTCGATCTCGGCCACGCTTGGTCCTCCTCCCTCGGTCCTCCTCCCCCGCGTCGCCCCACCCTCTCGGAGCGGCGAGGATCAGGCTACCCGCCACCCCCGGACATCGCCCGGACATCGCGGAGGCGCCGGGGTGAAGCGGGGCGCACCGCGCCGGTCTCCTGGCGCCGGCACACCACGAACGCCAGCACCGCGGCGGCGATCAGCGTCCAGGGAGTGAGCAGGCCCAGCGGGACCGCGGCCCCGGTGGCGATGTCGAGGTAGCCCGCCAGGCTGATCGCCACCCAGACGGCGATCACGGTGTTGGTCAGGGATCCGAACTCGGCCCGGCGGGCGGCCAGCGCAGTGAGCGACCAGGCCGCCGCGGGGACCAGCAGGGCGAGGTCGTCCCAGTAGGCGTGGGGCGAGGCCAGCAGGGAGAGCACGGCGGCCCCCGCCAGGGCCGCCTCCAGCCGCGCCGGGCGGCTGCGGACCATGGACCCCAGCACCGCCGCGACCGCGACGGCGGCCAGCTCCGCCACTCCCGCCACGAGGTGCGCGGCGGTGCCGTTGCCGGCGATCGCGCCCCCGATGCCGACCAGGCTCACCATGTTGGCGAGCTGCCAGCGGGTGGTCGAGTGGATGGCGGCGCCGACGAACCCGCCGACCCCGCCGGGGCCGGCCACCAGGAGCGAGAGCGCGACCGCCGCGACCAGCCCGGCAACGGCTCCGCCGATCAGGCGGCGGTCGCGCCACCCCAGCACGAACGCGGCCAGCCCCAGCGCCAGGTGGGGCTTGGCGATCAGCGAGCTCACCGCCAGGACCGCGCCGGCGGTCGCCGGTCTGTGGCGCCGCAGGCTCCAGTAGGCGATCGCGAGGCCGAGGGCAGAGACGCCGTCCCACTGCCCGAGCAGCAGGGTCGCCCACGTTCCCAGGCAGGCGAGGGCGGCCAGGCCGATCGCTGCCAGCGTGAGCCCGGGAAGCTCGCGCCATCCCGGCGACCCGCGGATCGCCACCACCACCGAGATCACCAGCAGGGCGAACTGGAGGATCGACCAGAGCCGGTAGGCGCCCTGGAGGCTGAGCAGGCTGACCGGGAGCGCCAGGGCAGCCGCCAGCGGCGGGTTGACGAAGGGGAGGTTCCCCTCCCGGTCCGGGGCGATCAGGCTGGCGTGGAGCGGGGCCTGGAGCGCCTCGTCGTACATCGCGGCCCCGTGCCCCTCCCGGAGCAGGGTGGCACCGACGTAGGTGGACGTGAAGTCGCTGCGGCCGATCTGGAAGGCGCCGATCCCCAGCCAGAGGCCCAGGTAGGCCACCACGATGGCCGCGCATGCGGCACCGGCCAGCAGGGTCCGCACTCGCATCGATGTCACCGTGACCCCAACCTTACGGAGGGGCGGGAGGCTGCGCCCACCGGCGTTGCCGGAGCGCGACACGGCGAGATTGGCTCGTCGGCACCGGCCCCGGTCTCCGATGGCCCTGCCGCTCCGTCACAACTCTCCCGACGCGATGTCACAATCCTGTCGGCATCGTGTCGTCGCCCGATCACCGGCGGCCGTCCCCGCGGCTGATAGCGTCAGGCGCGTGACCCAGGCCCCCGTGACCCAGGCCCCCCTTACTCTCAGCGCGGCCGCAGCGCGACGGCGCGGCCTCTCGATCCATGAGCGGCGGCTGCTGCTCATGGGGTTCGACGCCATCGCGGTCTCGCTGGCGTTCATCCTCGCCTTCAACCTGCGGACGTCGGAGGTCCGCCATGCCGGGTTCTACGTCCCGCGGCTCGGCACGGTGATCGCGCTCGGGCTGTGGGTGATCTCGGCGACCATCGTCGACGCCTGGAACGTCCGGGCGGCGGTCTCCATGCGTCAGACCGTCCCCCGCGTCTCGACGGCACTCGGCCTGTCGCTGATCGGGCTTCTCGTCGTCTTCCTGGTGGTCCCCTATCAGATAACCCGGCCCACCATGATCCTGTGGGCGCCCCTGGCCTGGATCCTGGTGATGGGCGAGCGACTCCTCTACGGACGGCTGGTTGCGGTCTCCTCACCGCCGGCCCAGATCGCGCTGGTGGCCGACCGCGACGCCCTGGCCCGGGTGTGGCCGGAGGTCAAGGGTCACCTCGCCGGCGTTTACCACGTGGCCGCCGTGGTCAACCCCCGCCGCGGCGACTGCACCCAGAAGCTCTGCGAGGTGGTGCAGGCGAGCAACGTCGGGGAGGTCGTCCTGGGGCTGCGTGACGACATCGACCGCGACCTCTTCCGCGGCCTGCTCGCCTGCCACGACGCCGGCGTCAGGGTGAGATCGCTGGCCGACCTCTACGAGGAGCTCACCGGGCGCCTGCTCCTCGACCAGCTCGGCCACACCTGGCTCGTCGGGCTGCCGATGCGGAGCCAGACCTCGCACCTCTACGCCGCCCTCAAGCGGGCTCTGGACGTGATGGTCGCGATCCCCGCCCTGATCCTGCTCGGGGTGGTCATCGTGTCCCTCTCCGCATTCATCAAGCTGGACGGCGGGCCGGTGCTCCACCGTCAGACCCGGGTGGGCAAGCACGGCCAGCCCTTCACGGTGGTGAAGCTGCGCACCATGCGCGAGCGCCCCGGTGAGCCGACCACCTGGACCGAGGCGGGTGACCGGAGGGTGACCCTGGTCGGACGCGTCATCAGGAGGCTCCATCTCGACGAGCTGCCCCAGGCATGGGCGGTCCTCCGCGGCCAGATGTCATTGATCGGACCGCGCCCCGAGCAGCCCCAGTACGTCGACCGCCTGCGCTCGGAGATCGACTTCTACAACACCCGCCTCACGGTTCGCCCCGGTCTGACCGGATGGGCCCAGGTCAACTGCGGCTATGGGAGCAGCGTCGACGACGCGCGGGTCAAGCTGAGCTACGACCTCTACTACGTCAAGCACCAGTCGGTCAGCCTCGACCTGATCATCCTGGCCCGGACGGTCATGTCCGTCCTCTCCCTGAGCGGCCGGTAATGGGAGTTGAGCCAGAAAGCATCCCACCGGGGTGATGCGCATGGCAGATCCTGCTGGCCACACGGCGGACGATACCTCCGCCAATGGGGTGGCCGCGGGCCTCGAGCCGCTGACGGTCATCTACGTTGCCTACGGCATCAGCGCCCTGGACACGGCCTGGACACAACCGGACGACGCCGTTGTGGTGGTCCACAACGATGATGCCCTGGACTCCAGATCCGTTGCGCATCCCCGGGTGCGTCACCTGAGGCCGACGAGGAACATCGGCTTCGGGGCGGCGGTTAACCTCGCGCTGGAGTCGGTGAAGACTCCTCGCCTAATCCTGTGCAATCCAGACACGCTTCTGAGTCCCGTTCACCGCGTCGCCCTGGCCTCAGAGCGGCCAGATTACCTGATCACCATCCCGTTGAACGATGAACGAGGCGAGGCGACATGGGTGGTGCAGCCGTACCCCAGTCGCACCGCGGCACTGGCCATGGGGTACCGTCTGGGCCGGCACCTGAAGCCGACGGGTGGGTTGCGCGCCCTGGGGTCGCTTCTGACGAGTTCGAGGCGGGCGCGGCCGGGCGCGCTCTTGGGGATTGGGGAGGGCGATTGGCCGCTGCGGACGCACTGGGCTTCCGCTGCGGTCGTGTCGATTGACGCTCAGCGTCTTCGTGATGTCGGAGGGTTCGATCCTGGGTACTTCCTTTACATGGAGGACGTGGACCTGTGCCGGCGCCTGGCCGAGCGCTTCCCCGAGATGCGTGTACGGGTGAGTCCCTGCCCGGCCGGGACGCACGCCGTCGGAGGGAGCACAGGGGAAGCCCTCCGGAATACGGTTGAACTCCACCGGTTGCGATCATTGCGCCGCTACTGCGCATCGAGCCCCGGTTTCGGCTGGAGAGTTGCGGGAGCCCTGACGGCGCCGCGCGAGGGGTGGTTGGCGTGGAGGGTCAGCCGGAGGGGTGGCGGTGGCTGACCCGAGAGGCTGCCGCGTCACACTGGTGCACCTGGGCCGCTCGCGCAACTTCGGCGAGCTCCGCAGAGTGGAGGCTTGGTCGCTGCTCCTGCGCGAATGCGGTGCGACCACCACCCTGCTGCCCCTCCTTCGTGGTGGGCGATGGCGACCGGGTGTGCCGGGCCGGGCCGAGATCTCTGCCCTCGTCCGGCGCCACGCCGTGTTGGAGACGCTCGCCTGGGACGTGGCGTCGGCGCGCCGCGCGCTGCGCGCGAGCAGACCGGACGTCGCCGTCTTCGTGACGGCGCGGGCCTGCCACCCGGGGCTGATGGGGATCGCATCGAGAGACGTGCTCGATTTCGTCGACGCTATGAGCCGGTCCTACCTTGACCGCGCCAGAGTGACCCACACTCCGGTGTGGAAGCTGGGCTTCCGACTGCTGGCCTGGAGCCATCGCGGGTTCGAGGATCAGGCCAGGAAGTCGCACCACGGCCGGGTGGCGGCCGGCCGGCTGGATGCGGACCTCCTCGACGCCACCTGGATTCCCAATGTCATCGAGGCGCCCATCCCGCTGCACGTCGGCGACCCGGATCACGACATGGTCTTCTTCGGGTCCTTGGGGTATCCGCCGAATATCGCCGCGATACGGCGTCTCGCGAGACTCTGGCCCGCGCTCCGGGCGCGGCGTCCCGGCGTGTCTCTGCTGATCGCGGGTGCGACGCCTCCGCGCGAGGTCAGGCGGCTGGTGGCGGCCAATGGCTGGGATCTCGACGAGGACTACGCCGACGTGGGCGCCGTCTGCGCTCGGGCGCGCCTTGTCGTCATTCCGCTGACCCACGTCGCGGGGATCCAGACCAAGGTGCTCGAGGCCGCCGCCGCCGGCCTCGCCCAGGTGATCTCTCCGATGGTCTTGTCAGGTCTGACTCCCGATTTCCCAGCCATGGTGGCGCGGACGGACGGGGACTTCGTCGACTCCGTGACCTACCTGCTCGAGGATGCGGCTGAGCGGCGAAGGATTGCGGACGCCGCTCGAGCTCACGTCATTCGGCGCTACTCGGCATCGGCCTGGGCCGGCCCGGTGCGCGGCCTCGTCGGCAAGCCAGACGGCATCTTGGAGTCCAAGCCACCCCTCCCAGAACGCCTGCGCGTCAGCGTCATCATCCCCTGCCACAACTACGGCCGATACCTGGCGCAGTCGGTTGAGAGCGTGCTCCGCCAGACCCGTCCTGCCGACGAGATCATCATCATTGACGACGGCAGCAACGACGAGACACCGCAGGTGGTCCAGCGCCTTCGGGCCGCCCACCCCGAGTTGGTGGCGGAGCGCAGGGTGCCGGCCCGAGGGACCGTGGCCACCATGAATGACGGTGTCGGATGGAGCTCCGGTGACGCCATCGTCGAGCTGTCTGCGGACGATGTCCTCTCTGACCGGTTTCTCGAGCTCACCGAACGCGCGCTCCTGGCGGATCCCGAGGCTGACTTCGCGTACACCTCGATGCGGTGCTTTGGGGCCAGAGACTGCTGGATCCAGGCGCCGGAGTGGGACCCCCGGGCGCTGTGCCAGGAGAACTACGTGCATGGGACGAGCATGTTCCGCCGCTCACTGCACGAGCGATTGGGGGGGTTCAGAGCCGACTTCAACCGGCTCGGGTACGAGGATTGGGAGTTCTGGTTGCATGCCCTGGAGCGGGGAGGACATGGCCTGCTGGTGAAGGACTGCTGGCTCAACTACCGGCGGCATCCGCAGGGATCGCGCAACACGCGGCCTCCCGGGACGCTGCTGTGGGTGCATCTGAAGCTGTGGTGGCTGCATCGTGGGACCGTGCACCTCTCCGATGTGACCGCTTGGGCGAGCCGCGCCGTGCTGAGGCGGCGGCTGGCAAGGCGGAGGGCGACGTGATAGGCGGCGGCGCTGACGCGGCTGTCCCCGCCAAACAGGGGTGGCTCTCCGGGGCAACGTTGCTCGGGGGAGGTCGGGCAGTCACGCTTGTGCTGCAGGCCGCCCAACTGGCCCTCGTGGCGCGTTTGTTGAACCCGACGGAATTCGGGACATGGGCGGCCGCCACCGCTCTGGTGCTGGTCGCGTCGGCCCTGGCCGACTGTGGCCTGGGGCCGACGGCCGTCATCTACCTCACCTCTGGTGAGGGGACCCTGGACGATGTGGTGGCCGCAAACACCGTGGCCATGATCTGCGCGGTGATACTGGTCTGCGCCGCATCTCTCGGCTTCGGATCCGCTGTCGCCATCGCCACGCTGTCGCTGACCCCCTGGTTGGTGATCACCCGCCTGCAGGCCCCGTCGGTTGCGGCACTTCAGCAACGACTCCACCTGAAGCGCATCGTGGTGGGCGACCTGGCCGGAACCTCGCTGCAGACGGCACTGCTGGCCGGGTTGCTGGCGGCGGCCGGCAGCAGCGGACAGCTCGCCAGGGTGATCTTGGTCGGTGTGTGCCTGGCGCTGGGCGCCGTGGTGGAGCTGAGGATCGTCAACCTCACCAGGCTGGCCCCGACCCCCTCGTCCCTGCGAGACCGTGGATGGGTGCGCCTTCTCCGCTTCTCGGCGTCGCTGGGGGTGGTCAACGGCGTGTCGATGCTTCACTCGAAGGTCGATCAGCTTGCCCTCGCCTTGCTGGTGAGCCGGGCGACGCTGGGCGGCTACGCGGTCGCATATCGTGTGGTCGACGCCTCGTTGACCCTTGCCTCGGTGGCGAGCAGGGCCGGATTCACCGTCTTGGTGCGCCGAGCTGCGGATGAGCGCTCGGAGGTCCGGCGCAGCCTGATCCTGACCTGGGCGGCAGTCGGTGCCCTGGGCACGATTTGCGTGTGGTTCGCCGCCCCCGTCCTCATGCCGCTCCTAGGGGGCTCCGCGTATCCGGCATCGATAGGTCTGTTGCGGCTCCTGGCACCCATCGTGATGATCGCGGCGATCAACAACGCTGCGGCCCAGTCGGTCATCGCAGATCGCAACTCCCACCGGCTGCTGTGGGTCACCCTCGTCGGGCTGACCCTCAACGCGGTGCTTTGCTTCGCCCTGATTCCACGGATCGGTGCCGACGGGGCGGCGATCGCATGCTTGATCACGGAGAGCCTCGGCATGTTCCTCGTGCTGGATCTCGCCATCCGTGCACGTGAACGGCGGGCAGCGTCTGGCCATCCACCGGCAGCCGCTGATTCGCTCGGATCTTCGCCGACCGGCCGTTGATCCGGCCGATCCCTGCGCTCCAAGCTTGACCAGCTCCCAAGGATGGTCCGCCGGACTCGCTCCAGCTCGGTTGCTCCGGGCCAGGCTCAGCTTGGCAGTCGGGCTCACCTCGGCTGCCGGCACTCCATCACCACAATCCAGGCCAGCCTCCGCAACGGCGGAGCCGCCGCGAATATGGCACGGTCCATGGCGTCAAGGGCTGTGAGAGAGGGCCTGAACAGTCGTGTCCGGCGCAACGGTATGGCGCCGAGAGCACTCAGATGGAAGAAGCTCAGGGTCACACGTCCAAAGTGGGCGTCTGCTTGGGCCAGGTCCCTCATCACGAGAGGGTGCTCGTCGGGCGTGCGCAGGCCTGGAGTGCGCCGTCGATAAGCGTTGATCAGGGGGTTGTGTCCCAGGGGTTCCAGGAAGAAGGCCGCTCCGTCATCGCGCAGACTCGGGAAACCTCCGAGAACGCCGGCGCCAGATCCAGATGGTGGAGGATCCCGGAACCGCAAACGTAGTCAACAGTCGCGGCCCGAAGTCCAGGTTCTCGGCATCCACGACGGTGAACTGCGCTGTAGAGAGGCCCCGTAGTTGCGCGGTCTCACGTGCCTGCCTAACCCCCACGGGTGAGATGTCCACGCCGGTCACGTGGACACCGCGTTCCAAGAGATGGAAGGCCGCAGAGCCCTGTCCGCACCCATACTCAAGAACGCTCGCTGACGAGGGAATGGTGCGCAGTAGCCCCTCATACCGGCGTGAGCTCCGTTCAGTGATGCTGTAGAATCGCTCCGCTGCCTGGCGATCACCCTGCTCGAATGCGTGGTCGTGAAAAGCAGCCTCGCGTTGAGCGCGCTCGCGAGTGGCACTCATTGAAGGCTCGATCGAGCTCTGGCTCGTTAGGCCAGCGCCGAGCGGAGCGCCTGGGCAACGCGTTCCAGCTCCGGGAGGCCCAGATCGGGGTGGATGGGCAGGGAGAGGCAGCGTCGCGAGGCATCAGCTGCGTGTGGGGTGGGAGCGAGCTGGACCAGCGGATGCTCGCGGAATGGCGGGTAGTCCCAGACCAGCCTCGGGTAGTAGACGCCGGATCCGATGCCGAGGGTGCGCAGCGATCGCACCACCTGGTCGCGGTCGGCGTGCGGAGGCAGAAGGACCGTATACTGATGCCAGGCGTGGACGTACCCTTCGGGGGAGTGGGGAGTCTCGAGTTGCTCGATGCCCGTGAGTAGCTGCGTCAGGCGGGAGGCATTCTCGCGGCGGCGCCGGTTGATCTCTGACAGCCGTTCCATCTGAGGGATGGCCAGCGCGGCGGCCACGTCGGTCATCCTCCAGTTGTGACCGACCGCCTCGTACTCATAGCGCTCCCGCATTCCCTGGTTGCGGAGCAGGCGGAGGCGCTCGGCGAGGTTCGGGTCAGAGGTGGTGACCATGCCGCCCTCGCCGCTGGTGACGTTCTTGGTCGCATAGAAGGAGAAACAGCCGAGGCCGTAGCCTCCCGCCGGTCGACCGTTGCGTGCCGCGCCGTGCGCTTGGGCCGCGTCCTCGATGATCAGCAGGCCGTAGCGCCGGGCCGCCGTGTCGATCGCCTCCATGTCGGCCATCAGACCGTAGAGATGGACGGGGAGGATCGCCCGGGTCTGCGGGGTGATCGAGGCCTCGACTGCGGCCGGGTCGATCACGAAATCCCGGGTGATGTCGGCGAAACGGACGCCTGCGCCACGGCGGAAGATCGCGTTCAGCGTGGCCACGAAGGTGAACGGCGTGGTGATCACCTCGTCGCCAGGACCGATGCCCGCCACCTCGAGGGCGGCCTCGAGGGCAACGGTCCCGTTGGACACCGCCACCGCGTACTCGGTTCCAGCCATCGCTGCGGCCAATTCCTCGAGCCGGCCGACCATGGGTCCCTCGGCCAGCTGGCCACTGCGGATCACCGCCAGGACCAGCTGCTCCTCCGCCTCGCCCAAGCGAGGAGCCGAGATGGACACGAACTTGTCGGTCACGCCGTTCTCCCCGGTGCGGGTGCCGCCGAGGCTGCTGCCTGGACCACCCGTTCGGCCAGGCGATGGGCGGGCGGGATGCTGCGCAACTCCGCAAGCTGGTCCGCGCGCCCTTCGAGGATGTCGACAAAGTGCTCCAACTGCAGCCCGAGCGGCTCACCGGCATGACGGACGAAGGGGATGTCGATCACGGTCTCGCTGCGGAATCGGGGGCTTCCAGTCATGAGGTACTCGGCGCTCACGTGGCGGTAGACGGTGACGTCCTGCCGGAGCAGGTCGACGTCATAGACGGCGTCTGTGGTTGTGACCAGCATGCTTCGCAGTTTCCTCTGGCTCAACCGGCTGGCGGAGAGCGTCGCCATAGCCCCGCTGGGGAAGTGGAGGATGCAGTCAGCGAGCTCGGCGAACTCGGCTCCTTCGGGCACCACGGTCGACGCCCAGACAGTCTCAGCCTCATGGTCGCCGCTGACCCGGAGCGCCAGGTCGATGTCATGGATCAGCAGGTCCCAGACCACCGACGAGCTGACCGCGGAGGCGCCCGGAGAGTGGCGCAGGGACAGGATGTGCACCACTGGTGCATCGAGGCTCTGGGTCAGGGTGCGCACCACGGCGTTGAAGCGTTCGACGAAGCCGCACATGAGCGGCACCGCTCGCGCACCGGCCAGGTCGCAGAGGGAAGCGACCTCCTGGCTGGATGTGGCCAGTGGTTTCTCCATGAGCACGGGCATGCCGTCAGCCAGAAGCTGCTTGCCGATCTCGACGTGTCGGGCGGTCGGCGCCGCCACGACCACGGCATCGCAGGTGCGGACGGTCTCAAGACCGCTCGAGGCCACCCCGCCATAGATGTCGGCCAGTCGCTGAGCCTGGGGAAGGTCAGGGTCGATGACAGCCACCAGGGTTGCGGACGTCGACTCTGCGATCACCCTGGCATGGTTGCTGCCCATCGAGCCGGCGCCCACCAAACCGAACCGGAGTTGGGCTCGATCTCCGAGACGCCTGCGGTGGGAGCGCCCCGTGGGGCGCGGATTCTGCTGCGACATCAGTAGGCCATCTCCGTCCACCGGGGGAGGTTCTGGCCAAGCCAGGCCCACTCCCTGGCGAGACCATCGGAAAGCGGGGTCGACGCCCGCCAACCGAGCAGGCGATGCGCCTTCTCGGTTGACTGCACCAGGGTGCGGAGCTCCTGGGGGAGCCGGCGACGCGGGAGGTGCCGTGAGGCAGCCCCCTCCGCGACGTCCTCGTGGATGATCGGGAGGAGGCGTCCCGTGGCCTCGCAGACGAGCTCAGCGAGGCGGTTGATGCTGGTGCCCTGCCCCGTCGCGACGTTGAAGACCTGGCCGTGGGAAGCCTCGTCCTCGACACAGCGGCGGTGCATCTCGACAACGTCGGCCACGTATACGAAATCGCGGAGCTGCTCGCCATCGCCGAAGATGACCAAGGGCGCGCCGTCGGAAGCCCGCTTCAGGAAGATGGTGAGGACGCGGCCGTACCACTCACGTGGGCCGTACACGATCCCGTATCGCAGACTGGTGATCTGAAGCCCATGGATGGCGCTCATGATGGCGGCATACTTCTCGTTGGCGAGCTTGCTCACCCCGTACGCCCAGTTGGGGTCGGTGGGGTGGTCCTCGGCTTCGGGGATGGTCACCGCCTGGCCGTACACGCCCGCGGATGTCGCCTGGATGATGCGACGAACTCCCGCGCGGGCGCAGGCGCTGAAAACGTTGAGTGTGCCGACAGTGTTCGTCATCAGGTCCTCGACCGGGTCGGCGATGGCACGGGTGATCTCCAGCTGGGCGGCATGATGCGAGACGAGGTCGATGCCTGTGACCGCTCGGTTCACTGCCGCGGTGTCGAGGATGTCGCCGCGGATCAACTCTACGCTGTCCCGCACCCTGGCGATGTTGTCCTCGCGACCGGTGCGGAGGTTGTCGAGGACGCGGACGTGAGCAGCGCCGTCGGCGAGGAGGGACTCGACGAGGTGGGAGCCGATGAAGCCGAGGCCGCCTGTGACCAGGACTCGCGCGCCGCTGATCTTCACGAAGCTGCCTCCCGGTCGCGGTCCCCCGCTGGGCGGGTGGGCTTGGCTTCGATCGACGGCGGGGCTCCGAGCTCGCTGACACCTATGACCAGCGCGCCGAGGCGGCGTGCGGCCTCGAGCTCCCAATCTCTGTCGCCGATGTAGACTGGGAGTTCTCCTGAGCGCAGGGGGGCGGTCGCGTTGAGGCAGAGGTCGAAGCCCCGCGCGAAGGCCTCCGGATCGCGCTTGGACCTGCCAAGCGTCTCCCGTCCGACCACAGCCAGGCAGCGGCATCCCAATGCCGGGTTGCGCTCCAAGAAGGCAGTCACGGCGGTCTCGCTGTTGTCGGTGAGCACGGCGAAGCCGGAGCAGAGGTGAAGGGCATCCACGGCGGCCTCGTTGGCCACCGCCGAGTGTGCGGCGTCCACCTCGGCTTGTGTGACCTGACGCCAGGCATCGGGGTCGCGCCCCTCGAGGTCGCGGAGGGTGCGGACGCCCAGGCGCGACCGCAGGCCATCCCAGTCGACGGGGAGGCGGGTGAGGGTTCCATCGAAGTCAAGGATCGGCGCGCGGCCAAGCATCGAGCTTGTCTCCCTCGACGAGGACGTATCCCATGTCGACCATCCGGATCCAGTAGAGATCGGCGGGAAGTGGGGAGCTGGGGAGGCGAGGTGGGTGCTCGCCGAGCGCGCAGCGCATCAGCATGTCTGGCATGTTCAGGCCGGCGTGGGCCAGGAAGTTGCTGGTGGTGAAGAACCGCCCGGCGTTGACCTCGGTCACCCGGGGGGTCCCGTCCTCGGCTTCCTTGATGTCGACGCAGAAGGCGCCCTGGGGGCGTGGGTCGAGGGCCCGGATCGCCGCCTGAGCCAGCGCGTCGACGCGCCCGTCCTTCACGGTCCGGGCGACCGATGGCGTCGAGGTCTGGCCGTGCGGGGTGAGCGCACCATAGAGGTACTCGACCCGCTCGCGGGCCTGGCCGACCACCAGCTCGCCATCCTGCCAGAGGGATTGGTAGGCAAACTCACGGCCCGGCAGCATCTCGGCGGCCATGAAGTCGTCGGCCTTCAGTCCTCGTTCCGCCGCCCACCACGCGACCCACGACCTGGCCTGCTCGCCGGTCCGGACCGGTAGGGACGCCCGAGAACCCGCACCGCGCCGGGCTCGCACCCAGACCCGCGCGTGATCCCGGAGCATGGCCTCGGTCTGGTCGGCCACCCCCCGGAGATCGCAGAAGGCCGTGCTCACTGGGATCGGGACGCCAGCCTTGGCCATCACCTCGGCGAATCTCGCCTTATCGGCGGCCACCTCCAGGGCCTCCTGCGAAGGCAGGAAGGTCATGGCGCCCACCTCATCGCGAGCGCGTCCCAGAGCCAGCACCTCGGGATCCGGCTGAGGATGGATCACCTCGATCTCGTGAGTTTGCACCAAACTTCGTAGCGCGCCGACGTAGCCGGGGTCGGTGGGGCGCGGGCCGACCACGCGGAGGTCCGCCGTGGAGAGGTGCAGATGCGTCGAGGAGGCGTCCATGCCCACTACGTAGTAGTGGTTTGCGCTGAGTCGCAGGGCGTCGATCACATTGGCACCAGCAGAACCGCCCGCGCCCAGCAACAGAACCTTCGTCATCCGCGACCACATCTGAGCGTGGTCACCGGTTCATTGGTCTGCACTTTGCAGGATTGTGACCTGAGTTCGACATCCATTCACCGTCAGCCCAGGTCGCCGCGCCCGCGCGGCCGGCCGCGAACTGATTGGAGTATGTGCGTGCGAAGCGATCGCCCTGGAGCGCGCGGCCTTCTGCGGATTCTGGCGCGGATGCCGTCAGCCAGTCGCGCGTCCCAAGAACGCGCCGATCGCCTTGGCCAGCTTGGCGGGCCGCTGCACCGGGAGGTCGTGGCCGCCGTCCAGCCACTCGATCTGGGCGCGTGATCCGAGCACGTCCCGGGCGCGCTGCAACCCGGCGGCCTTCGCCTCCACCGGCCAGGGCCCGCTCCGCGCGGGCACGAAGAGCACGGGGCAGGAGACCCGGGCCATCAGCTCGAAGGCGTCCAGCTCGTACATCCGCCGGGCGATCTCCATGTGGTGCTCCATGCTCAGCCGCGGCCGGAGGGTGCCGTCCTCCCCCTCCTCCTCGAAGTTGCCGAGCAGGATCTCCCCCGCGGCCGCGGCATCGCCACCCTCGGCGAGCGGCCCGCTCGCCGCCCAGGCACGCACCGTCTCCTCGGTGAGCCCGGAGGTCCGGGGCGGGCGCAGGCGCTCCTCGGCCTCGGCCCAGGTCGGGAAGTGCTCGCGCATCGAGGCGGCCCCCCCGTCGACGCAGACGCAGCCGATGGCCCGCTCCGGCAGCGCCGCGGCGAACCAGAGCGCCACCGCGGCCCCCCAGCTGTGACCGGCGACGATGACCCGGTCCAGGCCCGCGGCCTCGACCAGCGCGCGCAGGTCATCCACGACCTCCGCGAACGAGTAGCCGGTCTCGGGCCGGTCTGACCGGCCATGGCCGCGCAGGTCGGGGGCGATCACCCGCCAGCGTGGGCTGAGCCGGGCGGCCACCAGGTCCCACCAGCGCGCGTTGCTGGCCAGCCCGTGGAGGGCCAGGATGGGGGGGCTCCCG
>Ga0181521_10003857_pt1 | contig 17469 bp, 18 predicted proteins | sample PEATcosm2014_Bin_32_FD_119764 | JGI IMG/M metagenome (GOLD analysis project Ga0181521, IMG submission 119764) | Peatland microbial communities from MTU Mesocosm Facility, Houghton, MI, USA - PEATcosm2014_Bin02_60_metaG | ecosystem: Environmental > Terrestrial > Soil > Wetlands > Peat | place... | reverse complement strand
GTTTCTAGTGGATCGTTTCGCGAGCCACTTCTTCGAGCGTGGTCCAGCCTTGCGCGACCTTGATCAGCCCGCTGCGGCGCAGGGTGATCATGCCGCGTTCAATCGCTTTCTTCTTGAGTTCGATCGCCGAGGCGCCAACCAGAACCAGCTCCCGGATCTCGTCATCCACTTCCATCACTTCGTACAAACCGGTGCGGCCCTTGTACCCGGTCTTGTTGCAGGTGGCGCAGCCGGCGCCCTTCATGATCTGCACCGTCTTGGATTCTTCGGGCGTGTAGCCCTCATCGATAAGAGCCTGCGGAGGAACCTCGACCGGCTCGGCACAGTCCTTGCAGATCCGCCGCACCAGGCGCTGGGCGCAGATCAGATGAACCGAAGTCGCCACCAGGAAGGGCTCGATGCCCATATTCATGAGACGCGTGATCGTTTCCGGCGCGCCATTGGTGTGTAGCGTCGATAAAACGAGGTGGCCGGTGAGCGCCGCCTTGATAGCGATTTCCGCCGTTTCAAAGTCGCGGATTTCGCCGACCAGGATGATGTTGGGGTCTTGCCGCAGGAAGGCGCGCAGGGCGGTCGCAAAATTCAGGCCGATTTGTTCCTTCATCTGCACCTGGTTTACGCCTGCCAGTTGGAACTCCACCGGGTCTTCGGCGGTCATAATGTTGGTGTCAGGCTGGTTCAGCCGCGAGATGGACGAGTACAGCGTGTTGGTCTTGCCCGATCCGGTCGGCCCCGTGACCAGCACCATGCCGTAGGGCTTCAGGATGGCCTTCTCGAACTTGATCAGCGACTCCTGCTCGAAGCCGAGCTTGGTCATGTCGAGGCGCAGATTTTCCTTGTCGAGCAGCCGGAGCACGATTTTTTCGCCCCACAGTGTAGGCAGAGTGGAAACGCGGAAATCGAGCTGCTTTTTCTTGCCGCCAATCTGCATCTTCAGCATGATGCGGCCGTCTTGCGGCAGGCGCTTTTCGCTGATGTCGAGTTTCGCCATGATCTTGAGCCGCGAAATGATCGCGTCCTTCAGTTTCAGCGGCGGATTCATGATCAACTGCAAAACTCCGTCAATGCGGAAGCGGACGCGGAATTCCTTCTCGTACGGCTCCATGTGAATATCGCTGGCGCCGCGCTTTACGGCATCGGTGAGCACCAGGTTCACCAGCTTGACGATGGGAGCTTCGTCGGCTGCTTTCTCTAGTTCCCGGAGCTCGAGCTCCTGCTCTTCGTTCTGCACCTCGATGTCGGTACTTTCGCCCATGTCGTTCATGGACTGCATGACCTGTTCCAGCTCTTCTTCTTTGGAAGTGCCGTAGGCCTTATCGATGCCCTCGATGATGGAACTTTCCGAGGCCACCACCGGTTCGATGTTGAAGCCGGTCATGAACTTGATATCGTCCATCGCGAAAACGTTGGTGGGATCCACCATGGCGATGGTGAGCGACGCGCCGACTCGGCTGAGCGGCAAAATCTGATAGCGTTTCGCGGTTTCGAAGGGAATCAGCTTGACGACTGCAGGATCGATTTCAAAATAAGAAAGATTGATGGCGGGCACGCCGTACTGGCGCGAAAGAAAGTTGGTGACATCCTCATCCGAGAGGAAACCCAACTTCACCAGTGCGGAGGCGAGCCGGGTGTGCGACTCCTTCTGGAGCTTGGTTGCCTGTTCCAACTGCTCTTGGGTGATGACCTTTTCCTTGACGAGCAGGTCACCTAGCCGCTGAGACATATCTCTCCTGTATTCGCGCGAAGTGCACGGTCGGTGCGAAACCGCTGATTTCCGGGGGGATCAGCGAGGATGCTTTCGCACTGACACAAATTGTCAACCCAATGGGAATTCCGAAAAAGTAACTTAAGTACCTGTACTCCTTGGGCGGTGCGGTTTGTATACGTTATTGGCGGCATTTGTGCCAGAAATTCGCCGTATTGGCGAGAATCGTCACGCGGCAGACCCTGTTCTTCGGTGCTTCGCAAAGGCCCGAACCACAGGGAGCAAAGAGATACACAGAAAAGTTCTTTGTTCTATAGGATCAAATCCGACCAGGAGCCAAGGGTTTCCCCTGTGCACCTCTGTGCTCCCCCCGTGGTTAAGATCTTGGTCTGACAACTAAAATGGTGACGCTGTTTCACACTGCTCTCTCTGTGAACAACACCAAACACGACCTAATCCGCGCTTATTACCGCACGTTGTTTTCCGCCTGGGGACGTCAGCACTGGTGGCCGGCGCAATCGCAGTTTGAGGTAATTGTCGGGGCATACTTAACCCAGAACACTTCATGGACGAACGTCGAGAAGGCGCTCGGCAACCTTCGCCAAGCGCGGCTTCTGACGATCCAGGGAATTCGCCGCACGCCTCAGCCTGAGCTTGAGCAGTTGATCCGCCCGGCGGGCTACTTCCGTCAGAAAGCGTTGCGGCTGAAAATGTTTGTAAGTTTTCTCGATGCGCGTTACGGCGGATCGCTGGCCCGGATGTTCACGCGGCCGACGGCTGAACTCCGCGACGAACTGCTCGCGCTCAACGGGATAGGCCCCGAGACCGCCGACTCGATTTTGTTATATGCCGGCAATCACCCGGTCTTCGTGGTGGACGCTTACACGAAGCGCATTCTGGAACGGCACCAGATTGTGTCGAGCGCGGCGCGCTATGACGAAATTCGACTTCTGTTCGAGCAGGCACTGAGCGGAACGCCCCCACCCAAGCAGAGCTTGGACGGGGCGCCCGGTGCCGCGGTGGGACCGCAGGGTTCGTGTCATCGTCCATCGCGCATGAGTACGGCCGAGCGCAGCGCGCTAGTTCAGGCATTCAATGAAATGCACGGGCTGATCGTCGGAGTCGGCAAGACTTATTGCCTAAAGTCACAACCGCAGTGTGAGCAATGTCCTTTGCAGAAGTTCCTTCCTCGGGCAAAGTGACTCGGTGTGAGCAGCAACGTGAAATGGCGAGCGCTTGTTTTGGCGACCGTAGCGTGTTGCTTGGGATTCGGTGTTAGTGCCCCGGAGCAGACGCTACGCGAGGCGGCACAGGGCTCTGGACTCCTCATCGGCGCAGCGGTGCGGCCGGCGCAACTCTCCGAGGCGGCCTATGCGTCCACGCTCGCGCGTGAGTTCAATATGCTCGAGCCGGAAGACGCGCTCAAGTGGGAAGTGGTGCATCCCGAGCGGCAGTCTTTCGATTTTTCTCAAGGCGACCAGCTTGTGGATTTTGCCAGCAGGCACGGTATGAAGGTTCGTGGCCACACCCTGGTCTGGCACCATCAGAATCCAACATGGCTGACGGAAGGGAAATTCGCTTCTCCTGAGCTTGCTGAAATTCTTGAGACGCACATCAAGACCGTGGTCGGACATTACCGGGGCAAGATATTCGCGTGGGACGTGGTCAATGAGGCCTTCGACGAATTACAACCGGGAATACTGCGCAGCACGATGTGGCGCGATCAGCCGGGGATCGGTTCGGCGGAAAATGGCAATTCCTATATTGAGAGCTGTTTCCGCTGGGCGCATGAAGCCGATCCGCAGGCTCTGCTGTTCTACAACGAGGCCGAGGCTGAGACGGTGAATCCCAAGTCGGACGCGATCTATGCCATGGTGCGCGATTTCCGGCAACGTGGGGTCCCGATCGACGGCGTCGGATTCCAGATGCACATCGCGAACCGGCACGCCGATGCCGCCTCCATCTCCGCCAATATCAGCCGCTTCACAGCCCTCGGAGTTCAGGTCCACATCACCGAGATGGACGTCGCCTTGCCGGTCGATGCCGAAGGCAACGCTCGCCCCGAGGATCTGCAACTGCAGGCGGGCATCTACCGCCAGATTGCCACTGCCTGTCTGTCTCATCCAGGATGCACGGCGATCCAAACATGGGGTTTCACGGACAAGTATTCCTGGATCGGATCGCACTCAAAGAAGACGCAAGGCGCGGCGCTGCCGTTTGATCGGGACTATCGGGCCAAACCTGCTTACGAGGCGCTGCGGAACGCGCTGAAGGCAGGGCGTCATTAGTCGATGGTGGAGGGACGGGCGTCTTGCCCGTCCAGCAGTTCGGCGGCCGGGCGGGGGCGCCCGGCTTTCCACCGCGAACCAGCCAGGAAATAATACTTAACATATAGGCTAACTATTTTCTTGACTTTCCAAGACCTCTAGCCCTACATTTAACGCCGTGGTTAACAAACAGGAACGGGTTACAGCGGTTTTTGCAGCCTTGGCAGACCCTACGCGGCGGCGGATTGTGCAGCGCCTTTCGGAGCAAGGTGAGAGCCGGGTGACGGCTCTAGCCAAGCCCTTTCGCATTTCGCTGCCCGCCATCTCGAGGCACCTCCGGGTGCTGGAGAACGCCCGGCTGATCACGCGCCAGCGCCATGGACGCGAGCATCTCATCCGCTCCGACGCCGCCGGGCTGGAAGATGCCCGGAAGTGGATTTCCCAATGCGCGGCCGGCTGGGAGTCGGGGTTTGACACTCTCGACCAGCTGCTCAAGACCGCGCAACAATCGCTCAACAAACCGTCACTCAGCAAACCATCACTCAACAATAAGGAGAAGACACGATGAGATCCGAAGTAAAAGTTGGCGACAATCGTTTGCAAATTACACGCGTTTTTGACGCCCCGCGGCATCTGGTGTTTGCGTTTTGGAAAGAAGTCGACCGGTTACAGCAATGGTGGGGCTGCAAGGATACAACCAAGGTCGACTGCACAGCCGACTTTCGCGTCGGCGGTTCGTTCACTTGTGTGATGCAGATCAGGGGGGCTGGCGAGTTTTCTTACACCGGCATTTACGATGAGATCGTCGAACCGGAAAAGATCGCCTTCCACGCGGATTTTGGAACCACCACTACGCGCGTGGTCGTGGATTTCGTCGATCTTCAACAAGGCGCGCAGACGAAGATGGTTCTGACACAGGTCGGATTTCCGGCGCAGAACATTTGCGAGATGGTCTCGCAAGGCACCAGCGAATCGTTCGACAAACTCGACTCTTTGCTGGCCGGCCAGGTCCTGGTATAAACACCGCGCGATTTGGAAAGGATTGCCAATGAACCTCACGCGTATTGCTCTCGCAGCCCTTGGCGGCTTCGCGGCGTATTTTATTCTTGGGGGTCTCGTGTTCGGGCTGTTTCCATCGTTGAAGGACGAGTTCCTCAAATACCCCGCCGTGTACCGGTCCCAGCCAGGACAGATGAGCCATATGCCGGCCGGAATGGTGTTCATGTTTCTCGCGATCGTGGCCCTGGCCGTGCTTTACGCCATGTCGTGCCCGGGCGTCTCCGGCTTTGCCGAAGGCGTACGCCTCGGCGCACTGTTTGGTGCGCTGATCGGACTGTTCGCCATTGGCTCGTTTGTCGTGCACAACTATGTCAATCTGCAAATCGGACTGAAGCTGACTGTGCAGCAAGCAGTCGTTTACTTCGTGGAATGGATTATCACCGGCCTGGTGATCGGCCTCATCTATCGGCCCCCGACGCCACACTGACCGATTTGCGGATTTGATCTGCATAGGGGCGTTGTTAGTCGTCCATCAACCAGTTCCCGTTTACTGCGCGGCGGACGGCGAAGGGCCAGCGACTAACGGCCAACGACGCCTATAATGTGATCAATCCTTGGCCGCACCGAATCCAATTCGCGATGAAACCAGGCCTTCCGGCCGCCGAAAGGCCGTGATCGCGCTGGCGATCGGAGCTTTTCTGCTGCTCGCGATCCTGGTGTTGCAGGCTTCGTTCAATCTGAAGTTCATCAGCCCCGACAGCAATGACGAGCTTTTGTTTTTTGCCGGACTGAGCGGCCTGATTTTCTTTGCCTTTGTGGCCCTCACCCTCGTTCTCGGACGCAACCTGCTGAAGCTCTATGCTGAACGGCGCCAAGGTGTGGCCGGTTCGAAGTTCCGCACGCGCCTGGTGGTGGTCAGCCTGCTGCTGTCGTTCTTGCCCGTGATTGCGATGTTCTGGTTCTCCTACGGGCTGATGAACCGCTCCATCGACAAATGGTTTTCCCAGCCCGTCGAGGAGGTGCGCGCGGACATGGCGGCCATGTCGGCTCTGCTCTACGATTACGCAGGCCAGCGTGCGGCCTCGGAAGCGCAATCCATCGCGCAGACGGATGAATTTCAAAGGGCTTTTGCCAGCGGGAATTTTTCGGCAGCCACCGAAGAACTTCGGGAACACATCCCGACGCTGCGGGGCGGATTCGCGGTGGCTTTGGCGAACGGCAACGCGGTCGCCAGCCTGAACACACCGGCGCTCTGGACTGCCATGAAGAGCGGTTTCCCGCTGCAGCCGACCCTGCGCGGAGAGCATCCTCACTTCCAGTGGGGGCAGACGGACTACATTGTCGCGGCCGCCCCGCTCCACGGCGGCGCTGTACTCATCGCTATTCCTCTCCCGCCAAAATTCGCCGAAACGGCCCGGCAGATTCAGGAAAGCCAGAAGCGCTATATCGAACTGGCCGCCAAAAGGAAGCTGTTTCGCCGGACCTATATAGGATTTCTTCTGCTTCTGACGGTGGTGGTGCTGTTCGCTTCGACCTGGCTCGCGCTCCTGCTTTCGAAGTTGGTCAACCGTCCCGTGGCCGCGCTGGCCGCGGGTACGGAGGCTATCTCCAAAGGGCAACTGGACTACCGCGTCGATATTCGCGCCACCGACGAACTTGCCGAACTGGTGCAGTCTTTCAACAGCATGGCGGAACAGCTCGAATCCAGCCGGCACCAGATCGAAGCCTCCAGTCGCGATGTGGGCGCCGCCAACGAGGCGCTCGAAAGCAGACGCCGGTACATCGAAACCGTCCTGGAGAGTCTTCCGACCGGAGTGATTTCGATTGACGCCGCGCGCCATGTAACGCTGGCAAACGCCGCCTTCTCCCGGATGTTCTTTCTGGACCGGAGTGAGTACGTGAGTCCGGCGGCGCTGGTGAACCGGCCGCTGCGAGACGTGATTCCCGCCGATGTGCTCGCCGACCTGGAACCGCTGCTCCGCCGTGCCGATCGTATGGGCATCACGGCAGCCAACATGGACCTGGCCCTGCCCCGAGCGCAGTTGAATGTCGCCGTGACCGTGTCCGCGCTGAGCCACGCAGCCGAGGGCGTCGGATATGTGCTGGTGTTCGAGGACCTGTCGGACTTGCTGCGAGCGCAGAAACAGGCAGCTTGGCGCGAGGTGGCGCGGCGCGTGGCGCATGAGATCAAGAACCCGCTGACCCCGATCGCGCTTTCCGCCGAGCGCATTCATCGCCATTTAATGCGGGGCACAGCGCCCGATGCCGCTTCACTCGAAGTGATCCGTACCTGCGCCGAAACCATCCGCAACGCCGTCGAAACCGTGCGCACGCTGGTCGATGAATTCTCGGTGCTGGCGCGTTTTCCCGCCTCCCGCCCACAACCCGCCAGCTTGAATAACTTGGTGGAAAGCGCACTCAGCATGTTCAATGGGCGGCTGGAGGGCGTCTGCGTGCGCACGGAACTGGCGCATGACCTGCCGGCGGTGATGGCCGACCCCGACGCGATCAAACGCGCGGTTGCAAACCTGGTGGATAACGCCGCCGAGTCGATGCAAGACACGCTGCTGAAAGAGATCACGATTACCACTTCACTGGTGGCGAGCCGCGATGCTGTCGAATTGGTTGTCTCCGACACCGGGCACGGAGTCTCGCGCGATGTGAAAGAGCGGCTGTTCCTGCCCTACTTTTCAACCAAGCAACGCGGCACGGGGCTGGGTCTGGCGATTGTGAGCAGAATTGTGGAAGACCATCGTGGCTCGATTCGCGTGGAAGAAAACAAGCCGGTCGGCAGCCGTTTCGTGATCGAGCTGCCGGTGGCCGTTGAAACCATCAGCGCTCCGGCGGCAAGCTAGCGTTGTTAAGCTAAGTTGTTAAGCGAAACCATGGCACACATCCTCATCGTTGACGACGAATCCAGCATCCGCGAATCCTTGCAGGGCATCCTCGAGGACGAGGGCTACAAAACCAGCGTCAGCCCGAGCGGAGAAGATTGCCTCGAATTGCTCCGCAAGAGCAGCTTCGACCTCATCCTGCTGGATGTTTGGCTGCCCGGGATCGATGGCCTCGAAGCGCTGGAGAAAATCCGCGAAATGGAGGATCCGCCGGAGGTCATCATGATCTCGGGCCACGGGACCATCGAAACGGCTGTGCGTGCCACCAAGCTCGGCGCTTACGATTTCGCGGAGAAGCCGCTATCTCTCGAAAGAACGCTCATCCTGGTAAAAAATGCCATTGATGCGCGTCGGCTGCGCCATGAGAATCTCGATCTGCGGAAGCAGCTGCAGTCGAAAAGTGTGATCGTGGGCGACAGCGTTCCCATGAAGGCGCTGCGCCAACAGATTGCGCTGATGGCGCCCACCAACGGACGCGTGCTGATCTATGGCGAATCGGGCACCGGCAAAGAACTGGTCGCGCACGCCATCCACATGCAGAGCCTTCGCAAAGACGAAATGTTTGTCGAGATGAACTGCGCCGCGATTCCCGAAGATCTCATCGACAGCGAACTATTCGGGCACCGCAAATCGTCGTTTCCCGGAGCTACGGCCGACAAGGAAGGCAAGTTTCAGAAGGCCGATCACGGAACTTTGTTTTTGGATGAAGTCGGCGACATGAGTCTTAAGACGCAGTCGAAAGTCTTGCGCACCGTGGAACAGCAGCGCTTCATTCCGGTGGGAAGCGACGATCCCGTCACCGTGGACGTGCGCGTGATTGCTTCCACCAATAAGGATCTGGAAGAAGAAATCGCCAAGGGAAATTTTCGCGAGGATCTTTTTTACCGTCTGAACGTGATTCCGTTCGTGGTGCCGCCGCTGCGCGATCGCAAGGAAGATATCCCATTGTTTGCGCGACACTTTCTGAAAGAATTTGCCTCGGCCTACGGCCGGCGTCCACGAGAGATTACCGATGATGCAGTCGATTCCCTCATGCGCTATGCCTGGCCGGGGAACGTCCGCGAACTACGCAATGTGATCGAGCGCATCGTGATCATGAATCCCACCACCACCCGCTTTGAGCGCAAGCACCTTCCGCCGTTGGTACACCGCGACGGTAGCCGCCGCGTTACGGGCAGCGAGGGTTCCACGCTGCACCAGGCGCGCGCGGCTTATGAGCGCGACTACATTCTCAAAAAGCTGGACGAAAATCACGGCAACATTAGCCGCACTGCGGAAGTACTCGGCCTGGAGCGCAGCCACCTGTATCGCAAGATGAAGAGTTTGGGGATCGCGGCAAAAGAATAGAGCTCGTCGTACGCTTTTCGCCTTTCGCCTTACATCGCCTGCCAGGCGAATAGCGAAAGGCGAACAGCGATCAGCGTTTCAGCATGTGAATCTCGGTTCCGTTCTTGTGAAACTGGACTTCGTCCATCAACTGATTGATCAGGTAAATTCCCCGGCCGTGATTCTCGTAGATGTTCTCACCGTGGCAGGGGTCGGCGATCTTGGCGGGATCAAACCCGGGGCCGGGATCGCGCACTATGATCAGGATGCCCCGATGCTCGTCGCAGGCGACATCGCATTCGATCGTCTTGGAGGGATCGCTTTTCGCTCCGTGCACGACGGCATTGGCCAGAGCTTCGGTCAACGCCAGCTCGATGTCGTCTTCGCGCCCCGGAGCGCATTTCATTTCCCGCACCACATTCATCACGCTGCGGACGACCGGGTCCACCGCATCGCGGTCGCCGGCCAGGGTTACGCTCAGTTTGAGATTAAGCTTGTCCGCGTCGAAGTCACACGACTGCGAGGCTTGTTTCGAGGGTGGAAAGATATCTGCCATAAAGGGCTGTGGGCTTCGGTTCCAGCCTTTCCCTAACTTAAGATGCAGGGAGGCGCTGAGAGATTCTAGGGATTTGGGGCCTAGGATGCAAACTTTATTTGCATCTTCGGCAACCGTTCGTCTGTTACTCGGCGGGTTAGCACAGTTGTGAGGGCACGTAACGACTTGAAACCTATAGCTTAAGGTCCGGGACAGTGAACTGGGACCAACGTCCACAAGTTGTCATAGAGAGGCGAGGGATACTGCGGCTCGGCCGAGCGGCAGAACCTCATCTTCGCTCGGGATGACAATTCCTTTGGGAATTCACCCCTCCGGGTCCGGCGGGCCTCCGATTTGCTGGAGTTGGCGCCGCCAATCCAGCTCTTCTACAAAACTTCGCGAATCGCGCCAGCCGGCTTTGATCTTGACGAAGAGCTCGAGAAAAACTTTGGTCCCTACCATCTTTTCGATGTCGAGGCGGGCCGCGGTACCAATCTTCTTGAGCATTTGTCCGCCTTTGCCGAGCAGGATGGCCTTTTGTCCGTCGCGCTCGCAATAGATCACCGCGGCAATCCGCGTCAGCCTCGGACTCTCCTCGAACTGTTCGATCAGTACCGAGACCGCGTGCGGCACTTCTTCATGCGTCTGCATAAGAACATGCTCACGGATCAGCTCCGCCGCCATAAATCGCACCGGCTGATCGGTAATCTGATCTTCGGGAAAATAGCGCGGGCCATTGGGCAGAGCCTTCAGCACGCAGGACAGCAATTCATCGAGGCCTTTCCTTTTGAGAGCGGAGATGGGGACGATCTCTTTGAAATCGTGCAGCGATTGGAACTGTGCGATCAGCGGAAGCAATTTACTTTTGTCGGCAAGCAAATCAATTTTATTGAGCAGCAAAAAGACCGGCGTTCCCGCCTTTTTTGCCAGGTCGAGGACGAACGCGTCGTCGCGGTCCCACTTCCTTGTCGCGTCTACGATCATCAGAATAAGTTCGCAGCCTTCGAGCGCCTCGCGCACCTCGGACATCATCTTGCGTCCCAGCGAGGAGCCGGACTGGTGAACTCCGGGCGTGTCAATCAGCACGATTTGCCCGGCCTCTCTTCCTTTCTGCTTGGCCTTCTGCTTGGCGACATTAATCTTGGGGACATTAATATTGATGATCCCGAGAATGCGGTTGCGGGTCGTCTGGGGCTTCGGAGAAATGATGGCCAGCTTCTCCCCAACCAGCGCATTCAGCAGCGTGCTCTTGCCCGCATTGGGGCGGCCGAGAATGCATACGAATCCGGAGTGGAAGGACATGGAAGTAGGGTACTAGGTTTTCTAGTTCCCAGTTCTCAGCGAAACCGATTGATGGATGGAGAGACGGGCGTCCTCGCCCGTCCACCAGTCTCTATCCTTGAGAGAACGCCCGTCGCGCCTTAGCATAATCGCCCGTACGGCTCCTCCAGTTGCTGGCCAGCGTTCCGATCGCCCAGAACACGGCAAAAATCGAGAACGGCAGACTGCCGGGAACGCCCGCGCTCCAGGCGCAGACCGCGCTCAGTGTCGGGACCACCGCGGACGACGTTACTCCTGAGGACCACATGATTGCTTTGGCCATCGGGCTGGCTTTCTGCATCGAGGCCTTCTCCGTCTGTACGCCAAAGAAGGGGAGATGTTCGAACACCCAGCGCAGGACGAAGGGGTAGCCTTCGGGGTGGTCAGTTCCTCCGACGGTATAGAAAGCGAAGCGAATGCCGAGAATCCTCCCGACCGCCCAGTGCGCGATACCGTGACAGAAGAAATAGAGGAGAACCCAGGCTGCGATCATGGCGGCTATGGCGGCGGGTTTTGAGTTGGTGGTTCGCGCTAGGGCGAGGGCGACACAAGCCGCTAGGACGCCTGCGATCTGCATTGCGTTTCCGGCGACGATCGAGAGGCGGCTGAAGATCCTCCGTCGCGGCAGGGAAGTGGAGGTATTCATATTTGCCTCCGATTCGTAGGTCCCAGGAATTGTCGCGAGCCAGTGTCTCACGTTTCCGGTTCACGCCGGTGTCCCAGAACGAAGATGCCCAACTCTGCTCCCCGCGGCGGCGCGGTGATAAAATTTCGGTCATGTCCGCACTTCGTGAACAGGCGCTCGGAATTATCAATGTCTGCAAGGTTGCGCACCAGCATTCCGTTGACCAACAAACCATCGCGATAGCCCAAGCAATCGTCGCAGAGGCCAGGGCTGCGCTGCCGCACGACAAGGTGCTGGCCGCTGCTACTCTGGAGGATCCCGTTACCTTCTGGTCCTCCGTTCAGGCCGCAATGGAAGTAGTTGCGAACAGCCTGCCGCCGAAGGAAGTGACAGCGGTGGATTGAAAAACCAAAGCCGCGCAGCAGCGAAAAACCGAAGACAGAAAAACCGCGTCTTCTCAAATCAACTTCATCTGCTTGGGCTCAGCCGATGTGATGCGCACGCGCTCGACCCGGCGGTCGGTCGAGTCTAAGACCTCAAACCTCAGGCCTTCGTCCTCGATGACTTCGCCTCTCTTGGGAATGCGTCCGGCAAGTTCGCTGACCAAACCGGCGATAGTGGAGGACTCGTGGCCTTCTGGCCTCATGCCGAAGAGTTCATCGAGCCGGTCGACATCCATATTGCCGGGGACTACGTAGGAGTGATCGTTCTCCTGTACGACCTGGGCTTTCTCGTGCTCATCGCCAATTTCTCCTACTATCTCTTCTACTAAGTCTTCTATCGTCACCAGGCCGGCTACGCCTCCGTATTCATCCACGACAATTGCCATGCGGATGTTACTGCGCTGCATCTCACGCAGCAGATCACTTACTAACTTACTTTCCGGGACAAAGTAAACGTCTTTTCGCATCAGGCTTGCGACCGTCTGCGTGTGCGCCTCGGAGTCGGGCACTTGCATAACATCCTGGGCGTGGAGAATCCCTTTGATATGGTGAATCGAACCTTCGTAAACGGGGATTCGCGAGAAATGCTTGCCCCGGAGCAACTCGACCACCTGTTCGACCGTGTAGTCGGACGGGACCGCTACCATCTCCGGCCTTGGCTTCATCGCCTCGCGAACCGTCTTGCCGCTGAACTCCACTACCGACTGAATCAACTCGCGATCGCCTTCCTGGATGATGCCCTCTTCCTGTCCCGCTTCGATCAAGGCGTCGACGGCTTCGGAGGAGGTTTCCGGTCGCGCGTCGATGTGCTCGCGGGTGAGCGCGGTAACGGACTGGCAGAATCCGAGCACCAGCGTCACCGGCAGAACCAGGTAGATCAGCAGGCGCAGGAGCAGCGCCCAGTCCGCCAGCCAGCGTCCGCGAGTTCGCGAAAAAAAGACGAAGGGCAGCAGGCGGTTAAAAAAGATGATGATCAACACCAGGCTGAGCGTGGCTTCAAGGACTTCGTAGACGCTCCAGGCGCGGTCGCGAAACACGGTAAAGCCAACGATCATGGCGATGGCTGCGGTGACCAGCTGCGTCAGAATGGCCATGGAGAGCGAGGCGCGCGCGCGCGTCACTCCGAGGCGCGGCTCGACGATCTGCTCAAAGGCGTCGATGTTGTCCTGAAATTCGCGCGAGAGGAACTTGCCGATCTCCTGGTAGAGGCGGTCGACGTAGGAGACCAAAGTCAGCAGGCCGAAGAGGAACGCGAGAGCGATGCCGACGCCGATCATGGCTGGCGCTTCCTTTCCGTGCGCCGGCCAGCGCCGGAAGTCGAGGCTGGTTCGCAGGTCGACCTTTCGATGAGTCCCAGCGGAAGGTGCAGTTTCGCGCGCAACTGTTTTTCGCGCCGCGCCATCTGTCCATTGTCGCACTCGTGATCGTAGCCGCGCAGATGCAGGACGCCGTGCAAAACAAGGATCTTAACTTCCTGGGCGGGCGAGTGTCCGAGTTCATGTGCGTTCTTGGTTGCCATTTCCGCCGATATCGCGATTTCGCCGGCGAATTGTTCTTGCGCGTCGGGTTCGGCGGGAAACGAGAGTACGTCGGTGGGCTTGTCTTTCCCGCGGAAACGGCGGTTCAGAGATTTCATCTCGACGCTTGACGTGAGTAGCACGTTGACCTTGCTCTTTAAGCCGGCGGCGCGGCGGGCGCGGACCAAGAAACGGTTGAGCGCCAAGTCGGTCAGGTCTGCAACGCGCTTTTGAACGATGACCAAATTCAGTTTTCTCCGACGTCTTCACAGGTAAAGCGAAAAGGAGGGCAGCGGCCAGGCTCCCTCCTGTGTGGCGCGGACACTCTTGTCCGCAGCCGTCGAATTTGCATCCACTTTTCGCGGACAAGAGTGTCCGCGCTACACCAGTTCGTTAGTTGCGCAGGTGCGGCTCTTCCGTCGGTCCCGGTAAAGACGCTGGCCGCGGAGCGGTGTTGCTTTCCGCTGGTGGCGCGCCTGACTTCGTTTCCAGCAGCGACAACTGTTGCTCCGCCAGACGCGTTTTGTGTTCGTCGTAGGCGCGGATGATCCTTTGCACCAGGTGATGACGGACCACGTCGCTTTCGTCGAAGTGCACGAAAGCGAGGCCGTTTACGCCTTGCAGAATCTCGACCGCTTCAATCAGTCCGCTGCGGCGGGCGGTGGGCAGATCGATTTGCGTGACGTCGCCGGTGATCACTGCCTTGGAATTGAATCCGAGGCGAGTGACGAACATCTTCATCTGCTCGGAGGTGGTGTTCTGCGCCTCGTCGAGAATGACGAACGAATCGTTCAAGGTGCGTCCGCGCATGAAGGCGATGGGCGCGATCTCGATGATATTTTTTTCCAGATAGCGTTCGACGCGCTCGGGATCGAGCATGTCAAAGAGCGCGTCATACAAGGGCCGCAGATAGGGATCGATCTTCTCCTGCAACGTGCCGGGCAGAAAGCCCAGACGTTCGCCCGCCTCGACCGCGGGCCGCGCCAGAATGATGCGATTCACCTGCTTGTTCAGCAGTGCCGAGATCGCCATGGCGACGGCAAGATAAGTTTTGCCGGTGCCGGCTGGGCCGACGCCGAATACCATGTCATGCGTTTCTATAGCTTCGAGGTAGCGGCGCTGATTGGGGCTCTTCGGCTGCACCGTCCGCCGGCCAAAAGACCGCTGGCGTCCGGCCTCGGCCAGTCCGCGCAGAGTCACGTTCGGATCACCGACGACCACGCGCAACATACTGCTCAGGTCGCCATTCACGAACTGGTGGCCGGTCTTCCGCAGATGCTCGTAGTCGGCGAACAGCTGTTCCGCGCGGGCCACGTCGCGGGGCGCGCCTTCCAGCTCAATGCGGTCCGAGCGCAGGTCGATATTAATGTTCAGGCCGTCTTCCAGCACATGGAGATTTTCATCGCGCGTGCCGAACAGGGTCTCGATGTTAGGGCTGAGTTCAATGCTCTTTTTCATTCAGGATTGTAGCGCCGCCTCCAGCAGCCGGACTGGGCTCACTCTTGGATTCTGGTTTACCGGGATGTGGTTTACCGCTAGGTTGGACGAGCCCGTGCCGTCGTTTTTGCACGCAAGTAGCTGGACGGGGAAGTGGAGCAAACCGGTATTGCGCACCCCGACGACGGGGCGGTTACCAACCATTTGAGACCAGCGTAGCGCGGGCGGGGGGCGGAGTCAATGGGAAGGAATCTGCTGCCCGGTAACTGGACTTCCCGGATGTCCACTAGATCTTCACTATTTGCGCCCTATCGCCTGGAAGCGAAACGAATACCCGACTCCAATAAGATGATCCACAGCGGCCGACGATAGGCCCACACCGACGTGGAAATCGATCTGTTGCTGCATGGCGATTTTCAACGCGGTTCCGAAGTGCAGCAAGTGCCGCGGCCTTCCAACTTCCGGAAAATCGCCTGCGTACTCGACAAATGCATCCCATGGCTTCGTCAATTGCCGATCGAAAAGGAACGTGGCCTCGCCGGTCACGTTTCGCCTGCGCCCCTGGTTTGACGGAGACGTTGGCTGATCCTGGGTGGGCCAGTACACCGAGAACATTCCCGCCGCCGTCCAGTTAGCCGAAAGCGCGCGCGACCAGGGCACCTGCAATCCCGGATCGTACCCGCCGCTCGACACGCCGTTGGCCCCCGTCGGGAGACTGAGGAACGCGATCACCGAGACATCGAACCCACGCGTGGGGCCAAGTTGCTGTTTCACTCCGATAGCAACATCGCCGAATCCCGAGCCGACGCCGTTGCCAATTGTCAGGTTGTGGAAATAGTCGGGTACGGTCAAACGCAACTCAGTCCTCTTGGCCAGACCGAAGCGCACTAAACTCTCCGGAGCGTCCAGAACACTTTGGCCCTGGCTCCTATTTTCAAGGAAGCCGTTCTCCACCTGGAGGCTGCCGGCTGGGACGACCACGCTGGAGTTCGTAACTGCCGGCCGATCCGTTGCTATCGGCCCCACGGCGTCAGCGCTCGGGGGCTGATCTTGGCCATGTAATGACGTCACTCCAGCCAGAATGATGGTCACTAGCACAGCGGAAGTCCGAGCAAGCATTGACTTTGAGACCTCCAGCTGCACCCTTGCAATTCACACGCATTTGACCCGTTGCGACTTGCTCCCGTAGAATACAGGTTCGGTTCCTACCGGAATATCCTCCTAGTGCAATCTAGGACAAAAAAGGTAATCAAGCCGCATGGCGAATCATTTTTCGGCGATGAAACGCGCCCGTCAGACAGAGAAGCGAACTGCCCGCAACCGGGCCAACTCCTCGCAACTGCGCACCGCTCTGCGGAGCATGCGCGAGAGCCTCGAAAAGGGCGACAAGGCCGCCGCCGGCCAGACCTATCGGCAGACCGTCGCGGCGCTCGACAAGGCCATCCAGAAGGGTGTTTTGCACGAGAACACCGCCTCGCGCTACAAATCCCGCCTGTCGACGCGGCTCAACGCTCTAAAGTAGGCCCTGAGAGCGGTTTCAACCGGTGTCGCGAAGGTAATCCACCGGATCGCAAATTCTTCTTGACCTGCCCTAGCGGTTTGTTATACTTAGGCGTTCTCGGGACATTAAAGCAGCTTCTGCCGGTCCCGGCGAACCTCCGCCCGCGTTGTGGAACTCCTTAAGAATTAAGCAACTTTCGGGTCGGGCGGGGCATCTATTTGGGTAATTCTGGCAAATCCCTTTGAACTCGGCCCGAATGAGCTTGGCCCGCAGCGGGGCCCGATTTGCAGCTTGGCTGACCGTAATCGACCATCATCCAGTGGAACGTGGGCATGGATAAAAATGGATAAAAGATGGGATCGTCGCCGAAATTATCATTGTTGAAGGAGAACGACTGAACATGCGCTCCGATCGTGTATTTGACGCGCTCCATACCTTGCGGAACCGGTATATGCTCTGCCAGCTTGCCTCGAAGGCAACGCGCAAGTTTCATAAGCCGAACACCCGCATTCAGGAAACCATGAACGATGTCTTTGACAAAATCGCCGATGCGGAACGTCATGACATCCTAAGCGAACCCGAGAACTTTGCCGAAGCACAGCGGCGAGCTGCTTAAGCGGCTCCGCCGTGTGCCCGCACGGCGGCAAAGCAATCCAATCCCCGAGAGAAAAAGACAATCCCTCCCGAAGAAAATCATCCACGTAGGTAAATATGACCATCGCCGAACTGAAAGAAAAAAATATTACCGAGCTGACCAAGATCGCCCGATCCTTGGAACTGCCCGGCGCCAGCGGACTCCGCAAACAGGACCTAATCTTCAAGATCCTGCAGGCGCAAAGTGAAAAAGAAGGACACATCTTCGCCGAAGGTGTGCTGGAGATCCTCCCTGACGGCTACGGC